>Ga0066659_10000853_pt1 | contig 12359 bp, 9 predicted proteins | sample GraSoiAngelo_108_FD_75176 | JGI IMG/M metagenome (GOLD analysis project Ga0066659, IMG submission 75176) | Grasslands soil microbial communities from the Angelo Coastal Reserve, California, USA - 14_0903_09_40cm | ecosystem: Environmental > Terrestrial > Soil > Grasslands | place: USA... | reverse complement strand
GTCCGTCGCTTCGGGCCGGTGTACGAGGACCGCGCGTACGCCGCGGAGCGCGCGCGCGAGTCGTACAAGTACTACTACATGCTCCGCTATCCTCACGACGAGAACGAGTGGGCCCGCGCGCGCCGCCTGAGCCCGCTCGACACGCGGTTGAGCGCGGCGGGTGCGGTGTTCGGCGAGAAGAACGGCTGGGAGCGCGCCAACTATTTCGTGCCCGGGACGCCGGGTCGCCGTGCGGGCGCTGATCAGCGCCGCTGGGGCTGGTCGCGGCCGGCCTTCTTCGATCGCGTCGGTGTCGAGCACCGCGCCGTCCGCGAGCGTGTCGGGCTCTTCGATTTCACCTCGTTCGGCAAGCTCGACGTGAGCGGGCCCGGCGCCCTGGCACTGCTCCAGCGCCTGGCCGACAACGACGTCGACCGCCCGGTCGGGACCGTGATCTACACGCAGCTCCTGAACCCGCGCGGCGGCATCGAGAGCGACCTGACCGTGACGCGCTGGGCTCGCGACAGCTTCCGGGTCACGACCGGCAGCAACTTCGTCGCGAGCGATCTCGGCTGGATCCTCATGCACCTGCCGCCCGACGGCGGCGTCGAGGTGCGGGACGTGACCGATCAGCTCGCCTGCATCGGCATCTGGGGCCCGGACGCGCGGCGCGTGCTCCAGGCCGTCACGACGAGCGACGTGTCGAACGCCGCCTTCCCCTATATGTCGGCGCGACCCATCGAGATCGCCGGCGCTCCGGTCGGCGCGCAGCGCGTGACCTACGTGGGCGAGCTCGGCTGGGAGCTCTACGTCGAGAATCGGCGCGCGGGCTCGGTCTGGGACGCGCTGCGGAGCGCCGGCCGGCCGTTCGGGATCGAGCCCGCGGGGTACAAGGCCGTCGACTCGCTGAGGCTCGAGAAGGGCTATCGCTACTGGAGCACCGATCTCACGCCGGCCGAGAATCCGTACGAGGCCGGCCTCGGCTTTTGCGTGCGTCTGGACAAAGGGGACTTCATCGGACGCGAGGCGTTGCGCCGGATCAAGGCCGACGGCGCCCAGCGAAAGCTCTGCACGGTGACCCTGTCGGCAGCGCTCCCCGAGGATACGGACCTGTACGGCGGCGAGGCGGTGTACACGGACGGCCGCGTGGCAGGTCGGCTGCGGAGCGCGGGCTGGGGCTACACCGTCGCCAGGCACATCGGCCTCATCTATTTGCCGCCGGCGCTCGCCGCGATCGGCACCCCGCTCGAGGTGGAGGCGTTCGGCCGGCGCTTCGGCGCGGAAGTGGCGCCGGACGTGCTGTACGATCCGGCCGGTTCTCGGCTGCGCCTGTAGGCTCCCGATTCCGTCCCGAATCCGGCTCCGCCTATAGTGCTTTGCCTATAATAAGGAGGCGATGTCGAGCCCGTTCCTGACAGCCTCCCAGCACGCAGACGCCCAGGCGCTCCTCGATCGTCTGATCAGCGAGCACAAGCCCGGGTACGCGCTCCAGCGCGCGTTCCAGACCGATCCCGGGATCTACCAGCTCGACCTCGAGCGTATCTGGCGGCGCGGCTGGCTCTTCGCGGGCCACACGTGCCAGGTCAAGCAGCCGGGCGACTACTTCGTCTTCGACGTCGACACCGACTCGATCATCGTCATCCGCGGCGATGACGAGCGGATCCACGCGCTCCACAACACCTGCCGCCACCGCGGCATGAAGGTCTGCCAGGCCGAGTCCGGACACGTCGGCCGCATCGTGTGCCCCTATCACCAGTGGTCGTATGCGAGAAACGGCGAGCTCGCCGCGTGCGGCGGCATGGATAAGGAAGGCGACCTCGACCGCCGCGACTTCGGCCTGCACCGCATGCACGTCCGCGAGGTGGGCGGGTTGATCTTCGTCTGCCTGGCCCCGGATCCGATCCCGTTCGAGGAGGCCGAGCGCTCGCTCGGCGCGCTGCTACGCCCGCAGGGCCTCGAGCGCGCCAAGGTGGCGGCGACGCGCAGCTACGAAGTGCGCGCGAACTGGAAGCTCGTCTGGGAAAACAACCGCGAGTGCTGGCACTGCAACGTGAACCACCCCCAGTACGTGAAGGCCAACTACGACAACGCGCCGATCGACGACGCCGCGCTCAAGCACGAGATCGAGGCCCGGGCGCGCGCGACCTCGGCGCAACTCGAGGCCGATGGGATCGCGATCGACTATCAAGAAGCCGGCTTGGTGCGGTTCCCGTCGCGCGACTGCTGGTGGTCCATTAACCGCACCCCGCTGGTGCCGGGCTGGGTCAGCGAGTCGATGGACGGCCGGCCGGTGGCGCCGCTGATGGGCGATTATTCCACGCGCGACGTCGGCACCCTGCGCATGCGCACGATGCCGAACTTCTGGGACCACGCGAGCGGTGACCACGCGGTGTCGACGCGCCTGGCGCCGGCCGGTCCGCAGAGGACGCTCGTGCAGGTTCAGTGGCTCGTCCGCGAGGACGCCGTCGAAGGCAAGGACTACACGCTGGACACGCTGCTCCCGTTCTGGGAGCTCACCAGCGAGCAAGACTGGGATCTCTGCGAGAAGAATCAGGCCGGCGTGAGCTCCTCGGCGTTCACGCCGGGGCCCTACTCCACCAGACGGGAGTACAACGTGATCCGCTACACGGAGTGGTACCTGCAGGAAATTGCCAAGCCGTAGTATTCACGCCCGACCTTGGTCTCGGCGTGTCAACCGAGGTCGCCGGATATGCCGTATATATAGACTATATACAATGGACTCAATGGGCGCCCGATGCTCACGACCATGACCTGCGCGGACCGCTACACGCGGGCAGTAACGGGGATCGTGCTCGCGCTCGCCCTCACGCTCGCGGTCGGCTGCGCACGCCAGTCCGACCTCGTCATCGGCGACACCCCGGACTCCGATCTCGCCGGCATGGTCGACTCGGACGCGGCGCGCCAGCTGCTCGCCGAGCTTCTGGCTCGCCGGTCGGCCGGGGCGCGATCGACGGCGGGAACGACGCCCGACACCCGCCTCGCCCACCTCGCGGGCGCGGGCGACCCGGTGGAGATCTCGCGGTTGCCCGACCAGGCGCGTCTGCGCGAGCTCGGACGCGAAGCGTCGATGGATTTCGGGGCGCTCGTTTTCGCGAAGGCGCTCGGCGCCGACCCCAAGAGCCAGGCCGTGCAAGCGGCGTTCGATCGTTTTCTTCGCGAGGGCCCGGAACGCTCGGCCGAGGCGCTGAAACGACCACGCGCCTTTCCCTATACGCTCGTCTTCGCCCCGTCGTGGCTTCACAAGAGCCATCCCGAGACCGGATCCGACTTCGCGTTCCAGCGGGGGATCATCGGACGGCTCGGGATCTCCAGCCGGCTGATCGCGTCCGGCGAAAGCGATTCCGTGGAGGCCAATGCCGCGGTCATCGTCGATACGATCCGCGCAATCGGCTGTAGCGGCGGCCCCGTCGTGATCGTCAGCGCCAGCAAGTCCGGCGCCGAAGCGGCCCTGGCGCTGACCGGTCTGACGCCGGCGGAGTCCACCTGCGTCGTCGCCTGGATCAATATCGCGGGGGCGCTCGGCGGCACGCCGCTGGCGGACGCCGCGCTCCGCCCGCCTGTCAAATGGCTGGCGCGGGGAATTTTCTGGGTGAGCGGCTGGAGCTGGGACGCGCTGGAGTCGCTGGCGACGGGACCGAGCCGTCGGCGTCTCGACGGGCGGCGGATGCCCGAGACGATCACCGTGCTCAACATCGTCGCGGTGCCCGTCTCCGGCAGCGTCGGGTATCAGGTCTACGGGGGCTATCAGGTTCTCAGGCCCCACGGCCCCAACGACGGCGTGGTGCTGCTGGCCGACACCGTGTGGCCCAACGGCTTGAACCTGGTGGCGCTCGGCGCCGACCACCTCTTCTTCCGCTGGCGAGAGGACGCCCACGTCCTGGCGCTGCTGCGCGCTATCGACTTCGCCGTGCGCCGCTACGGCCCGACCCCCGAGCCGAGCGTCGCCTCCGAACGCGACCTCGCTGACTAGCCGCGATCACCACGGGCAGGGAGAAGAGCTAGGATCGCGCGGCTCATAGGCCAGCCTTGTCGAGCGTGATCGCGAGCGCCTGCGTGTAGGTGAGCTCGGCCAGGTCCCCTGCATCGATTCCCTGGAGGTTCGCCGGGTCCTTCACCTTGATGGTCTCCGGGTTACCCCTCGGGTCTTTGATGGTCACGGTCTGGGCATTTCTATCGACCGCGGTGATCGTGGCGGTCACGACGACCTCGCGGACGACGGTCGCCGATGTGATCTCCGCCCTGGCTTCCTGCACGCTCGTGCCGGGTCCGGCGCCCGGCACTCTCCTCACCTTGAGCGCCAGCGCCTCCAGGTACGCGGCCACGACCGGGTCGCCCACTGCCATCGCGTCGAGCTTCGTGGGGTCCTTTACGTCGAGCGTCACGGTACCCCCGCGGGGGCCCTTGAGCGTGACCGTGCGGTTCGTCTTGTCGATGGCGTCGACCCATGCCCGGATCGTCACCACACAGGCCTCGCCCACCGTCTCGCTCGGGATCACGGGCGTCTCGCCGGCGCCGAGCGCGCCGGCCGACCTGCATGCCTGAAACGCGAGCATTGCCGCCACGGCGAGCCCCGCGGTGACAATCTTCATCCGGCTACCCTCCACGGCCCTCGCCGATGACGAGGGCAATCGCGACGAGGAATCAAAAGAGTACTCTTTCTACCTCGACCGCACGCTAACCTTGTCCATGACGTACCGCTACAGGTATCGGCATACGGGCGGCCTGTACAACCCGCTCGTGGGCGCTCAGGTCCCGTTCCAGGAGGTCGCCGCCGCCTGTCAGGATCCGTCGACCAGGCGGCGCTGAAGATGGCCGACCCGCGGAATCCGGCGCTCTATCAGATCAACACGCGGATCTTGCTGTACGAGCTCGGCGCGGCTCTGGGGCGGGCGGCGACGCTCGAGGACGTCCCCGACTCGGCGCTCGATGAGATCGCGGCCGACGGCTTTGACTGGGTGTGGCTCCTCGGAGTCTGGCAGACAGGCGAGGCCGGGCGTCAGGTGTCGCTGCGCATGCCCGAGCTGCAGCCGGAGTATCGCGAGCTCCTCCCCGATTTCACTGCCGACGACGTGGGCGGCTCGCCCTTTGCCGTCCGCGAATACGTCGTCCACCGCGACTTCGGCGGGCCGGGAGCGCTCGAGCGATTCCGCAGGCGACTCGCCGAGCGCGGCGCCAAGCTCATGCTCGACTTCGTGCCCAATCACACCGCGCTCGATCATCCCTGGGTGCGCGAGCATCCAGAGTTCTACGTTCACGGAACCGACGCGGACCTCGCGCGCGAGCCTCAGAACTACATCCGCGTCGACACGCGGCTCGGCTCGCGCGTGCTCGCCCATGGGCGCGACCCGTACTTTCCAGGGTGGACCGACACGCTGCAGGTCAACTATCGGCACGCCGGCTTCCGCGAGGCGATGCTCGCCGTGCTCGACGGGATCGCCGCTCAGTGTGACGGCGTGCGCTGCGACATGGCCATGCTGGTGCTGCCCGACGTGATCCGGCGCACCTGGGGCGATCGCGCGCGTCCGGCGGACGGCAGCGCGCCCGGCGACGACCCGTTCTGGCCGGTCGCCATCGAGCGCGTGCGCCGGCGCCGGCCGTATTTCGTCTTCCTGGCCGAGGCGTACTGGGATCTCGAGTGGGCCTTGCAGCAGCAGGGATTCGATTACACCTACGACAAGCGTTGCTACGACCGGCTGCGCGCCCAGGACGGCGAGGCCGTGCGGGGTCATCTCCTGGCCGATCTCGACTACCAGCGCCGGTCCGCGCGCTTTCTGGAGAACCACGACGAGCCGCGCGCGGCCGCCGTCTTTCCGCCCGCGGTTCATCACGCCGCCGCGATCGTGGCCTTCCTCGCGCCGGGTCTGCGCTTCATCCACGACGGCCAGCGCTCCGGACGACGGCTTCGCGCTTCGAATCATCTGCGCCGACGGGCGGCGGAGCCGATCGATCACGAGCTCGCGTCGTACTACGCCCGCTTGCTCACCTGCCTGCGACGCTGGGAGGCTCGCAACGGCGATTGGCGGCTCCTCGAGCCGGCTCCGGCGTGGGTCGGCAATCGCGGCTGGGAGCGGTTCGTCACGTTCTCCTGGTCGGGCGCAGGTCGGCGGCTACTGGTCGCGGTCAACTACGGTCCGACCCAGGCACAGTGCTACCTCACGGTGCCGGACGAAGGACTTCGCCGACGCAGAATCGTGCTATGCGACCTCATGAACCCGATCACGATCTACGAGCGCGACGGCGACGAGCTCGCCGGGAGCGGGCTCTACCTCGATCTGCCGGCGTGGGGCTACCACGTCTTCGACGTCGCCACGCTTCCGTGAGGGAAAGTGCGACGACGTGTTCACCCACCACCGTCAATCGCGATAGGAGAACGATGAGACTGCCAAGCCGCCTGCTCATGGTGGCCATCGTCTGCCTCGGCGCGACCGTCGCCGCCGCGGCCGACAAGATCACCACCGACGAAGCCAAAGCGATCGCCGAAGAGGCGTACGTCTTCGCGTATCCGATGCTGGAGAACTACCGCACGATGTACGTCCAGGCGATCGACCGGCAATCCAACTCCTACCGCGCGCCCTTCAACCAGCTCCATCACTCGATGGCCCTGGTCGGCCCCCAGGTCAAGACGAGCGAGCGGCCGAACAACGACACGCTCTACTCGTCCGCCTGGCTCGACCTGCACGCGGAGCCGATGGTGATCGGCGTCCCGTCGGTCAAGGACCAGCGCTACTACTCGTTTCAGCTCGTCGATCTCTACACGCACAACCTCGGCTACATCGGCGCCCGGACCACTGGCTTCGACAAGGGCTACTACCTCGTGGCCGGCCCGAGATGGACGGGCGACACGCCCGCACGCGTCACCCGTGTGCTGCGGAGCGAGGGGAACTTCGTGTACAGCATCACGCGTACCGCCGTTCAGGGTCCGGCCGACGTCGCCAACGTGCGCGCCATCCAGAAGCAGTACAGCCTGGTGCCGCTCAGTAAATTCCTCGGGCGCCCGGTGCCCAGGCGCACGCTGATCGAGTTCCCCGCCTTCGACCAGAAACGGGCGGACGGCGTGGGCTTCATCGGCTACGCCAATTTTCTCCTCGGCCAGGTCGAGCCGCATCCCAGCGAGCAGGCGCTGCTCGAGAAGTTCGCGGCGATCGGGATCGGTCCCCATCGCAAGCTCGAGGCGAGCCAGCTATCGCCCGAGATCCGCAAGGCGATCGAGGACGGGATCGCCGCCGCCAGGACCAAGATCGCCGCGCACAAGCTCGTCGTGGAGAAGAACGGGTGGACGCTGACCGGCGGGGCCTTCGGCAACCGCGAGCGTATGCAGGGCAAGTATCTCCTGCGGGCCGCCGCGGCCAAATCCGGCCTCTACGGCAACGATCAGGACGAGGCGTACTACCCGTCGACGCAGTCGGATGCCGCCGGCGCCGCGCTCGACGCGTCGAAGAGCGGCTACGTGATGCGCTTCGGCAAGGATCAGCTTCCACCAGTCAAGGGCTTCTGGTCGATGACGATGTACGCCTTGCCCTCCCAGCTCGTGGTCGCCAATCCTCTCAGGCGGTACTCGATAGGCGATCGCACGACCGGGCTCAAGTACGGTCAGGACGGCTCGCTGACGCTCTACGTCCAGACCCGCTCGCCCGGGCCGAGCCAGGAAACAAACTGGCTCCCAGCGCCCAAAGGCCCCTTCTCGCTGCAGCTCCGGATGTACTGGCCCAAGCCCGAAGCGCTCGCGCCGGAGCTCTACGCGCCGCCGGCGGTGGAGCTGGCCCAGTAGCCAGCCACATCAGAACTGCTTCACTTCGCCGGCTGCCGAGCGCTGTGACGCTGTCGGATCGGCACCTTCGCCAGGAAACCCTCCGGCAGCCGCGCGGCGACGGCGACCCCGTTCGCGACCGCGGTCTGTTCGACCTTCCAGATGCCGCCGGTGCGTGTGACGAGGTCCGCGAGGCTTTCGCCGGCGCGCACGGAGTAAGCTCGCAGCCTGGCCTCCATGATGCGATCGTGCTCGTCTGCACGAAGAGGCCGGAAGCTCGAGGCCGTTCGCGCGAAGGTCTCCCGGTAGGTCTCGAACGTCCGTATCGCAGAGACGCCGGCCACCCGGAACACCTGACTCTGATAGGCGATCCACGTGAGATGCAGCCGTGCCTCGCGGTCCTGGGCGATCAGCTGCGCCGCCGGCAGCCCGGCGATGGTTCGTCGAGTGAGCCGCTGCACCAGGCGCTCCTCCAGCCCATCTCGGCGCGCGCCATCGGCGGGGTCGTCTCCCTCGCCGGCGCCCTCGAGCGCGACCGCGGCGCGGCCTTCAGATTCGGCGGCGATCGCGGAGGCGGGAGTATTGTTCGCCTTCCATCCCACGGGCATCTCGAGCGCCAGACGGAGGTCAGGATGCTGGAAGACGTTGTTGACGAAGATGCCATTGGCCGGATCCGGGCCGACGACGAGGCCGTCAAGTCGCGCCAGAAACGCCGCTCGCGTCCCAGCGATGGGATGCGCGGCGCCACGGGTAAGGGTTCGCGCCGCCGCCGTCGTGTCCTTGACCCGCTCGGGCGTCGCCGGATGGTTGGCGAAGAAGCTCGGCCGCGAAGGATCGTTGCCGGCCAGCGCCTCCTCGCGCTCGAGCGTGTGCAGCATCGACGGCAGGCCGGCTGGATCCCAGCCGGCGCGCGCGGCGAGCGCGATGCCGATTCGGTCCGCCTCGCGCTCTTGCTCGCGGCTGTAGGGCGCTAGCACGAGCCCGTTCGCCAGCTTGCCGACGCCTCCGAGGATGCCGCCGAGCGCGGGACTCACGACGCCGACGATCGCGCTCGGAACGCCGAAGAGCAGAGCGAACGGGGTCGAAGCCTCGAACTGACGAACCGAATGTCGCGCCACGACGTGACCGATCTCGTGCCCGATCACGCCCGCCAGCTCGTCCTCGCTGTTGGCCAGGGCCAGGATTCCTCGCGTCACGTAGACGAATCCGCCGGGGAGCGCAAAAGCGTTGGGCTCGGCATCGTCCGCGACTTGGAACTCGTACGATGCGTCAGGCCGCTGCGTGACCTGAGCGACGAGACGCCGTCCAAGCTCCTGGACATATCCGACGAGGGCGGGGTCTCGCACGAGGCCCACGGTCTGCTCGATCTCGCTCGCCGCCTCCTGGCCGAGCTCTCGCTCCTTCCGCGTCGAGATCATCGAGGGACGGGACGATCCAGTTGCGCAGCCCGTGAGGGCCGGGGCGGCCAATGTCGCCAGCAGGCCGAGACAGCAGCGCCGGCGCGTCGTCACGTAATCATCGTCGTCACGTAATCATCGCTGATCGTCACCGAATCCGGCCGGCGCCGAGTCGTCATCGCGGTCAGGTACACGCAGATCCGATTTTCTCGGTCTGCCTGGACAGCCCTCGACGTCGCCTTCCTCAGCGTTCCTTGATCAGGAACATGTCGCGCCGGTTCTTCGCCCAGCATCCCTCGTTCGACTCGCGGCATAGTGGCCGCTGCTCGCCGAACGAGACGATCGTGATGCGGTCGCTCGCCACCCCGTGCGCGACGAGGTAGCTCATCGCGGATCGAGCCCGCCGGTCGCCGAGCGCGAGATTGTACTCATCCGTGCCGCGCTCGTCACAATGGCCCTCGATGAGGAGCAGGAAGTCGCGGTTCTTGACGAGCCACGCGGCGCTCGCGTCAAGGATCTTGATGTCCGCGGGGCGCACGGTCGCAGAGTCGAATGCGAAGTTGATCGGCTTCAGCGCATCATCCGGGCGGTAATCCTTCGGCGGCGCCGGGCGCGGCGCGGGTGGCGGCGTCGGCGCGGCCTGCGGGGGCGCGGGCGCCGCGGGCGCCGGGGCGGGCGCGCGCGGCGATGGCGCGGCCGGCGCGGGCGCCGGGGCAGGCGCTTGGCTGACGGCCGTCACCGGGCGCTTCGCGCACGCCGAGACGAACAGAAGCCCGACGATCATCGAAGCGAGCAAGGAGCGGTCAAGGATCGTACGCACGTTGGTCCTCCACTCGGCCACGTGACTGCGCCACCGAACCTTCCACGGGACTGAGGTCCGATTCCGATTGTCTCCGAGACGGTAGCACGTTTTCATCGCGGCAAGGGTGAGCCGCTACCCCTCCCGCGTCCGGACGGCCCCGCGCTTGTCAATAACGGTAGAATCGCTCCCGTGACCATGTCCGGGTCGAGAAGATAAGCCGCATGCCCTGGGATCCGCGAATCCAGGCGCTGGTCGACCGCCATCCATCGCTCCGTGCGGTCGGCAACACGCCGCTCGTCCCGGTGGACCTGCTGCGGCGCGAGCTGCCCGACGTGGAAGTGTTCGCCAAGATGGAGTCTCTGAATCCCGGGGGCTCGCTCAAGGACCGGCCGGTCCTGAGGATGCTGCTGAGCGCCGTCGACGACGGACGACTCAAGCCCGATAAGACCGTGCTCGACAGCTCGTCCGGGAACGCCGGCATCGCCTACGCGATGATCGGCCGGATCATCGGCGTGCCGGTCGAGATCGTCATCCCCGACAACGCGAGCGCCGAGCGCAAGAAGCGGATGCGCGCGCACGGCGCGCGACTCACCTTCACCGACGCGCTTCTGGGGTACGACGAAGCGCTCCGAGAGGTGCGCCGACGCTACGAGGCCGATCCAGGGCACTACTTCTTCTGCGATCAGTACAGCAACCAGGACAACTGGCGGGCGCACTACGAGACGACCGCGGTCGAGATCCTCGAGCAGACCGGCGGCCGGGTCACTCACGTCGTCGTCGGCGTCGGCACCGGCGGCACCTTGACCGGCCTCGGGCGGCGGCTCAAGGAGCACGATCCGGCGATTCGCCTCGTGTGCGTGATTCCCGAAGCATTCCCGGGGGTCGAGGGGCTCAAGCCGCTCGGGCGCGCCGAGGACATCGTGCCGGCGATCCTGGACGAGAAGCTGATCGACGAGCGCGTGCCGGTCACCGTCGACGAAGCGTACGCGATGTGCGTGCGGCTGGCGGCGGCCGGATTCTTCGTGGGTCAGTCGTCAGGCGCCTACATGGCGGGCGTCGAGCGCGTCGCGCGCCGCGCCGGCCACGGTCGCTTCGTCACTCTCTTCAACGACATCGGCGAGCGCTACTTCTCCACCCGCCTCTGGGACTGATCCGCTCACGCGAGAAACTCGAGTACGGCTCGTCGCCGACGGTCGCCGCTTACGCCAGGCGCGGTGCGACGCGCTCGGCGAAGAGGCGCATGGACTTGAGCACTCGCTCGTTGGGAATCCTTCCGCCGGGATTCATCCACATCGAGAGCGTCGAGAAGCCCATCTGCTCGCGCAGCGCGAGGAGCCGGTCAGCGACCGCCTCGGGCGTGCCGAACACCGCGTAGTCGGCCAGCACCTCGTCGTACGAGATCTCGGCGAGACGGTTGGATCGCGCCGCGCGCGCCTCGGCGATCTGCGCCGTCGCGCCGTCGGACTTCTTCAGCGCCTTGCTGATCGAGCGGAAGAAGCCCATCGTGCTCGCCTCGGGCTCGTCGCGGGCCTGGCTCGCCGTCTCCGCCACGTAGAGCGGCATGCTCACGCCGACGTCACCGCGGCCCGGGTGCCCCGACTCGCTCCACGCCGCGTGATAGGTCGGCAGGTGTCGCTTGAGGTCCGAGAGCGCCACCGTGCGGACCGCCACGAACACCGGAGCTCCGAGCCGTCCCACCAGCGGGTACGTCTCCGGCGTCGTGGCGGCGATGCGGATCGGGGGATGCGGCTTCTGATAGGGCTTGGGCATGATGCAGACGTCCTGGAATTGAAAATACTTTCCGTGGTGCGAGAAGCGCTCCTGGGTCCATGCCTTGGTCAGAATGTCGAGCGTCTCCAGGAACCGATCGCGGCTCTCGCTGTACGGGATGTTGAAGCCCTGATAGTGCCCGGGAAGTCCGCTTCGCCCAACGCCGAATTCGAGCCGGCCCTTGGAGATATGGTCGACCGTCGCGACGTCCTCGGCCAGGCGCAAGGGGTGGCTCAGGGGAAGGACCTGGACGGCGATCCCGATCTTGACGCGCCGCGTACAGGCCGCCAGCGCGGATGCGATCACGAGAGGGGACGCAAGTACCGATCGATCTTTCTGGAAATGGATTTCGGCGAGCCAGACCGCGTCGAAGCCCATCTCCTCCGCGGCCTTCATCTGGCCCAGCGACTCATCGAACGCGGCCGCCTCGCTGACCCCCGGCGGGCTCGCAAACTCCGTGAACAAACCGAATTCCATGCCACCCTCCCGATCGAATTCGGGCTATCCTACGCCAGAGCGTCCCATGATGGGGGGCCAAGATGGAGGGGGGCAACAATGCCAGGCGATAGGGTGTTCGATCGAACCGCTGAAGACATCGGCAACATCATCTTGCTCGAGCACGTCAACGTGAAGATCCCGGATC
>Ga0066659_10000846_pt1 | contig 12385 bp, 12 predicted proteins | sample GraSoiAngelo_108_FD_75176 | JGI IMG/M metagenome (GOLD analysis project Ga0066659, IMG submission 75176) | Grasslands soil microbial communities from the Angelo Coastal Reserve, California, USA - 14_0903_09_40cm | ecosystem: Environmental > Terrestrial > Soil > Grasslands | place: USA... | reverse complement strand
GCTTGAGCGTCGGGAAGAAAAACCCAGGCCAATTCCCAGAGTTCATGCCCGGCGGTAGCTCATCGGTTCTTGTGAGGCTCGGGTTCGAGGGAGTTCAGCACCGAGTCTCCGTTTCAATTCTATGCCCCTCGCACGACCCAAAAAAGCTGCAGGCCAGGATCATGGTTGGCACTTTAGCCAACGCTTTGCTTGCGTAACTTCCGGAGCCGAAGGCGTCGAGCACCATCGCGTCATGAAACCGTCGAGCCAAGACCAAAACCCCTCCAGGACTGAGACCGGGCTGGATGCAAGCGACAACATCCATGTCTCCGCGGAGGGGAGGGGAAGAATTTGTTTCACGGCAATTCTCAGTAAGGGTGGTAAAAATGGGGGCTTCACGAGGATTGACGATCTCATCTTTTGCGATCGAGCCCTTGGGCAGACAATAGAGGCTTCGATTCCATTACTCGAACCAGCTGGCCCCATCCACACTGCGACTTTTTGTTCAGCGCGCTCGATTGCGGTGCGCAGATGCTGATTTCACAGTTTCCGGATCAGTACACGGCACAAGTCTGCAATAAAGACGTTAAATCCGGAGAAATGGTTCGCGGAATACCGTCCAGACGGGCCAAGGGAAAATCTAAGCCGGATCGGTCGGAGTGTTCGCAGTCGGACCGAAAGCGGCTACGCGTCAGGATGTGCTCGGGCACCAGTCTGGGCCCTAGCCTTGGGCAAGCAAAGCGAGTTCGAGTTCGAAGTTGCAGGATTCGACAGCGACAACCGACTCGACGTTGGCCTGAAAGACCAGGCTGGCAGTTAGTATGGACCGCACGGGCGACAAATTATCCTGTGCGGTTGTACGCCATCCTTCCGGAACAGGGTGCTTATCTATGGAACGTTTGTGCATCTCCGCGCGCATGGGCTCGACTCTAATGTTCGCCGCTCTTTTCTTGCTCGCAGGTTCAAAGTATGGCCGGGATACCAGCAAACCCGGAGCACGCTGGATTGGCTCTTGGGCAGCATCTCAGCAGCTCGTTGAGCCAGGCCATGCGCTAGAGGCAGAAGACCTGCGCGATGCCACCCTGCGCCAAATCGTGCATTTATCTCTCGGCGGAGCCGAAATTCGGCTCCGCCTGTCAAATCGTTTTGGGGCTACACCACTGCATGTGACGGCTGTACACGTGGCCAGACCAATCGCTCGAAGTTCCGACAAGATCGTGCCTGCCAGTGATAAGGCGCTCACATTTTCCGGGTTGGCGGACGTCACAATTCCCGCGCACGCTGACTACCTTTCTGATCCAGTCTCGTTTCCGGTAAACGCGCTTTCCGATGTGGCCATCACACTGCATATCGATGTGCCGCCAGACGAACAGACCGGGCATCCGGGGTCACGGGCAACATCTTATCTCGCACATCGAAATTTAACTTCTGCGGCTGAACTTTCCGGTGCTAAAGCAGTTGATCACTGGTACTTCATCGCCGGAATTGACGTGACTGCTCCGCCTGAAGCTAGAGCAGTCGTAGTCCTCGGGGATTCGATTACCGATGGGCACGGCGCCACGACCAACGGCAATGATCGGTGGACGGATGTTCTGGCGCAGCGCCTTCAAACATCACCAACTACACGCAATATAGCCGTCCTGAATCAGGGGATCGGAGGGAACCGTCTGCTGACCGATGGTTTGGGACCCAATGCTTTGGCGCGCTTCGATCACGATGTGATCGCACAGCCCGGGGTCCGCTACTTAATCGTTCTTGAGGGAATCAACGATATCGGTATGCTGACGCGCAGTGGCGAGGTTCCCCGCGCTGCGCACGATGCACTGGTTCGGCGGATTATAGCGGCATACGAGCAAGTAATCGCGCGCGCTCACGCTCATGACATCAAGGTCATCGGCGCGACGATAATGCCGTTTGTCGGATCGAACTACTATCATCCCGGCTCGGGCAGCGAATCAGATCGGCAGTCCGTCAATGAATGGATCCGCGCTGGCGGCCACTTCGGTGCGATCATCGACTTGGACAAGATCACCCGTGACCCTGCGCATCCCGAGCGCCTCTTGCCTGCGTTTGATTCTGGCGATCATCTTCATCCCTCGCCCGCAGGCTACGCCGCAATGGCTCAAGCCGTACCGCTCTCGTTGTTTGCGCCGTCCGCGCAACCGGTGCCGAAAATTGCGATCACCTTTGACGATCCGCCGGCAGATGGCCCCTCGCCTCCCGGAGAAACACGAAAGGAAGTGATCTCAAAGATCATTGCGGCATTACGCGAAGCCAATCTGCCGCCGACGTATGGTTTCGTCAATGGATTACGCATAAAAGAACAACCAACCGACGCCGCCGTACTGCGCGTGCGGCACGCAGCGGGAAACCCTCTCGGCAACCCTGGCTGGTCGCACATGAATCTGAACCAGCATTCGTTGGAGGATTTCAAGCAAGACGTCGCTCGCGATGAGCCCGTGCTGGCACAGGTGATGAAAGATGAAGATTGGCACTGGTCCCGATATCCGTTTCCGGCAGAAGGAGACACACCCCTGAGAAAGGGGCAGGCTTTCGCACTTTCTTGGGAGAGCGTGGCTACAAAATTGCGGCGGTCAGCATGAGCTTCGGTAACTATTTGTGGAACGAGCCTTACGCGCGGTGCAAAACGAAACGGTGATGAGGCAGCGGTCGCGACCTTGGAGAACGGCTACCTTGCCGCCCCCGATGAAAGCATCCACTACTATCGGGGCATCTCGCACACTCTTTATCAGCGGGATATCCCTTATGTGTTGCTCATGCATGTGGGCGCATTTAACGCAGAGGTGCTGCAAGGTTTGCTGCAACTGTATCGCCGCAAAGGCTTCGAGTTCGTGACTCTTCCAGAAGCCGAGCGCGATGAATTCTATGGTGGAGCTACCGATCTCAATCTTCCTCCAGGCTCCGAAGCCCTTGAAGAGGCAATGACTACTCGTGGGCTGATACGGCCGCCTCGCACGAATTTTGCTGCGCAGCTTGATTCTGTCTGCCGTTAGCGCGATGGGATTCTGAGACACTGGAACGCTGAAACAAACGTGAACCTTAGGAGGACTCGGAAGAGGGGTTCTTCTTGTTTTTGCAATACTCAGCAATTTCGAGGCGCTCGTCAGACGCGGTACTCTCCTGCAGGGTCAGCGAACGACGAGCCGGCGATGCGGATTTGTGGTTGGAACCGCCGCGCGGTCCGTCCAGCGATGCGCTAGAAGATAAGTTTTCCTCCAAACCACCACTGCCGCTGGCCACCGCTACCGCCGAGACTGGCATTCGTGGTGACCAGAGTGGAAGTGACCCTCCCAAACGTGCTGCTGTTGCGGTCGTTGGTCGGGTTATTGAAATGCGGAGTATTCGTAACACCGAACGCCTGGGCCTGTAACTGGAACGTGAACCGCTCGGAGAGTTTGAAGTCGCGGTTCAGGCTCATATCCAGATCAAAGTAGCCGGGGCCGCGTAGTATGTTTCGTCGGGCGTTACCGAAGACATGCGGCGTAGTGACATGCTGAAACGAACTCGGGTCGAAGTAGTAACAGGAGAGGCTCGGGGAGCAACTCGAGGCTTGCGGTTGCCCGTTCAGAATCCGAATGGGAGCTACGATGTCCGGCACCTGGGTGCTGCCGGGCGCGTTCAGGATACTCCCGTTCCCGTCTGTGACGGTGAATGGTGTGCCGCTCATGGCGCTTAGCACCCAGCCGAGCTGCCATCCTCCGGCGAGTTTGCTGACGATGCGGTTCTGCGCCCAGCGCTGGCCCGCGCCAAACGGCAATGTGTACACGCCGTAGGCTTCGAAATTGTGAGTGCGATCGAACCCGGCCAGCGCTCTATTCAAGAGATAGCGCGAGGGGGTCGGCCACAGCAGGAAACCCAACTCCTCGTTGTCTTCGTAATCAAGGGCCTTCGAGAACGTGTATGTAAAACCAATTTGCGAACCATGACCGAGGCGACGGGTCAATTTTGCTTGCAATGAATCGTAATAGTTGTTGCCAAATGGAATCAGTTGGCCAATATCAGGCCATCCCTTGCAGGGCGCACTCGGATTTGTCGCGGTCGGACAAATGTTGCTGCTCTTATGGCCGAACTGGGCATTCAGAATTCTCCCATCTTGTCCGAAAGTGGCCGGCTGACCTTGGATTGCCAGTGCCGGATTGATGTTTCTGTTGGTGAGAGGGCGTATCCCTCGCGATCCGACATAGCCCACATCCCCCACAAAACCGGCGAATTCCTGCTCGACAGTGAAGTTGAGAGAGTGGATGTAGCCTCTGCGGAAATCGCGCGGTATCGTCGTGGTGCCGACCCCGTCCGGCAGAGGATACACGCCGGGAGTTGTGCCGCCTGTCAACGTGATCTGCGGAATACCAATAGGCAGGTTGGCGTACGGACCCAGCGCGTTCAATCCCGTCAGGCTGCCTGCGGGCGCGAACGAATTTCCTGCCAGCCCGGTAAAGTCAGAGATAGTAACCGCAGGATAAGCATTTCTCAGAAACCGCCAGTTATTCGCGTCGGCGCTGATTCCGTAACCCACACGGATGACTGTCTTACCGGTCGGGCGATAAGCGATGCCCAGCCTTGGCAGGAATAAGCCATGTCCGACATCCACCCTGTCGTCGATGGGAATGCCGCTGCTGCCACCACCCACTAAGACGTTCATCAGGTTCGGATCCAAAACTCGCGCTCCCCCAATATCGCTGTGGGCCATGGGAAAATATTCCCAGCGCAGCCCGTAGTTGATGGTCAAGTTCGGGGTGACCTGATCTTGGTCGCGTGCGTACCACGCCCATTGCGACCACCGCAGCGCGTTGGGGTTCAGGTTTTGTACCGCCTTGCCAACTTCATCGGGTAGGCCGAGCAGGAAATCGGCAAAGGAGTTGTACTGCGCCGAAGCGGGTGTGGCTCCGCCCCGCAGTTCGGTGGCTGCGCCCGTAAACCGAAAACTTCCGCGAGCCGTCTGGAAGGAACCGCCCTGCGGTTGGAAATGGTTCATCTGAACATGGTTGTATTCGAGTCCGAAGCGTACCTGGTGGCGTCCTTTGATCCAGGTTATGTTGGCATTGCTAACGTACTGGTTATCGCGGAATACGAAGGGATTGCCGGTGTTTGGATTGCCCAGGTTTGAATACGTATTGAACTGAAAAGCTGGAATTCCACCTTGCAGGCGGCCCGGACCGTTGGTCCCCGGAATGTGAAGCGTGTCGAGGCCGAAGTTGCTGCCGATATCGGTACTCTCAGCGTTGATGCGCTGGCGCGTGAAACCGGTATTTACGTCAGCCACCAGGGTTGACGAGAAAGCGTACGTGCCACCCAGTCCCACCACCTGGACTCGTGAATACGCGTTTCCTAGCTGTCCACCAAGGGTGGCATTCCCTTCAGCCTTCCCCAGCGCTGGAGGATCAAAAATGTAGCTGCGCGACAGCGAGTAACGCCCGAACACGGTTGAGCGATCGTTCGGAACGTAGTTCGCCTTGCCATCGAAATTGTCGCGGTGAAAAAATCCTGTTTTGGAGACGAAATAGTTGTTGGTCGTACCCGCCAGGTTCGTCTCCGGGATCAGGGACAACATGGTGAGGGCTGCAGGATCCAGGTCGGAAAGACAAATCTCGTCGACTGCCCCATGGCAGGAAATCGGGGAACGGCCGCTTCCATCTGCCGCGCCACTCCTGGGATCGTAGACGTGCAGCGGGTTACCCGCCTTGTCGGTAATCAGACCTCGAAAATCAAAGAAACCATTTGTCTGTGCTTCAGCGTGGGAGAGTCCCCCGGCCGGTACGGTTTGGAGGTTGCCGCCGTTGGGGGCCTGCACTTGACGCGTAGATTCCCAATTGCCAAAGAAGAACAGTTTGTTCTTCATGATCGGCCCCCCCAGCGACCCGCCGAACTGGTTAAAGACGTTTAGCGGAATGCGGAAGGTGGAGGGGTTGAAGTAGTTCAACGCGGAGAGGGCATTGTCGGTGTGGAACTCGTGCAGTTGTCCATGCAGCTTGTTCGTGCCTGATTTGATCTCGACGTTCACGGCGGCTCCTCCTACCATTCCCTGTTCGGCGTCGAAGGAGTTGGTGGTTACGTTCACCGCGTCAATCGCGTCAACCGAGGGCACATAAGCGATATTGGCCGGCAGCCAGGGATAGGCGTCCTGAACCCCGTCGATTCTCGTGTTGTTGCCCTGCGAGGACTGGCCGTTGACGTTACTGCTCATGGCGCGCTGCGGGTTCCCTGCGGCAGAATTGTTCTCGAGGGGCAAGGTTGCGCCTGGAATGATTCTGTACAATGCCTGAAAGTTCCTGCCTTCGGAGGAGATAGCCGGGAGCACGGAAATTTGAGTCGTGTTCAGGTCGGTGTGCACGTCGGACTTGTCCGTTTGCAGCAGCGGCGCCTCCGTGGTTACCGTAACGCTCTGTGTCGCTTGCGCTAGGTTGAGCTGCGCATCGACACGTTGTACCGCGTTAGCGGTGACCACCACATTCGGCGTTTCCTGGGTGGCGAATCCCGGCGCTGAGATCGTCACTTTGTACGTCCCAGGCAGCAGAGTAGTGAACCGGTAAATCCCGGTCGGATCGGTGGTCGCCTGCTGGGTGACAGCGGTTCTCAGTTCCGTCGCCTGCGCCTTGGCGCCAGGGATGGCGGCGCGGCTCGGGTCGGTGACTGTGCCGGTCAGCGATCCATAAAGCACTTGGCCATCACTGCTCAGGCAAAGCGCGCTGACCAACAACACGGTTCCGAGGACTGTCTTTAGTTCGAATATCGAACTATTACTTTGCACGAATGCTAACGAATGTCGCGACATAGTTAACCTCTGTTTTCTTCCGGCACCCGGGTCGTGGCAACGCGGTGCTCGTGGCCAGCGCCGTTCACAGTCTCTCCTGCTCTACATCGATGAGCTACTTCTACTTGGTTGAAGGATTGCTGCTGTCGCGCACCAAGGAGGTGGACAATGATGGGGCGATGGATACCACGAGTGGTCTCGCGGGTGGCTAACTTCAGCGTCATTGGAGTCGCTCTGACGCATACCAGTTGCGCAATTGGAACCCCGTGGTGAAGCGCACCCTCGTTAATTCGAGGGCCGAACTATATGCGGCACAGGGAGCCTTGTCAAGGCGGCGTTTGCCAGAACCTGGAGACACCCCGTCCCTGACCAATCGAGGTAGGTTGCGTAATCCAGATGAGCCGAAGATTTGCCTCCATTCAGTGGGGACGCGGTTCGGAAGGAATGGCGTACAACCTTACTCTGTAGATACGGTGCTGATGGGGATCCATCAACAGCTGCCTACCCTGGTTGCTTTGATCTCCGTTAAGACGCTTCTCTATTGTCCATTGTCCGGCATGACGCGAGACTTGCTCAACACTCTCGATGCCGGCGACCCCCGAGTCGACATCGGGGTGCGCGCAAAACTGACCGTAAGACCGCTGCCGGCAATGTAAAACTCCTCCGCACCCGTCTCGATGATCAGCATCGCGCCATCATCGGCCAGGAGGGTCTTAACCGGCCAAGAACGCGAGAGCGTGGCCTCAAAAAGATATCCTCCCAGTGCAACGGTTTGCGTTGGCCGTGGGCTCGCAGAATGCAGAACCAAACCGCGGGTCGAGCCGCTTGCTTGCGCGGACAGCAAGAGATCAGCAAGACTATCGAGCAGGTCGTACACCTGCATCATCGCGGGTTCACTCTGGTCATTCTGCGGCGCCCGCAGGCTATCGATGCCGAAGGGAGAAAAGCCAAATGCCCGTGTTTCGCCGTACGCGTAGTACGCGTTGTAGGGAGCGCTTTCCATCCGCGCCTCAGGGATGAAGATGGGATTCCCTGGAATTTCATACCGCTGCACCCAGTATTCGAAATTAGGCCAATAGATGACGGGCGAATAGAAATCGACACTGGGCGCCGCTGCGCGATAGACCTCCAGATAATAGGGATGCGGGCCTCCGCTCGGATACTCGCCCGCCTTCTCGAGTGGGGTAGGGAGTTGCGCGTTAACATACATCGGCAGCGCATATTCCCGCTTGCCCGCATGGGCTACGGCCTCGATGTAAGTTGCATAGTTCCAGGCCATAAATACTTCATTTGCCGCGTCTCCAAACACTTCCTTCCAGGTACGGCCGTGCTCATGGAAGTGCGACGACAGCTCGGGCGAGAGCTGTAACCGTTTTGCCTGCAGACTACGGACCAGCGTCTCGGGAACCGGCGCGCGGAACTGCCGATTGGCTTCGGCAGAGCGGTCGCGGCCCCATCCCAGGTAGCCGACTTCATTTTCAACCTGGATCATGAGCACGGTCTGCTGCTCAGAATCCTTCTCGCGGACGTGGCGCATCAAGGACGCGAAGGCGCGGCTGTCGCACCGGCGAGCTTCCGACGAGAGGGTCGAAAGAATCTGCAGCGGCGCTCCATCAGCACCCTGAGCACGCGGAAACCGCCTTACGTCCGATTTCACCCACGATGGCGCGTAGTTCGAGAAAGCATTTTTCCAACTGCCGAACCACAAGATCACCAGGTGCACGTTGTGCTGCCGCGCGATCTCGATCCACTGATCAAGGATGCTGAAGTCAAAGCTGTCTTCCTTCGGTTCGATCTGCTCCCATGCTACCGGCATGAGGATGGTATTGACGTGCATGCGGGCCAGGTTTGGGATGAGCACGTCAGCTTGGGCGGCCGTGCCGGCGGAAGAATTGCCGAGTTCGCCTCCGAGAATTAGAAAAGGTCGGCCGTTGACGATGAGCTGCCCGGACCCATCCTTCATCTGTAGGTGCGGCAGTTCTCCAGCATGCAGGGTCTGGGTGACGATGAGAAGACAAGCAAGAAGCGTGGCCCGTAACTCGATCTTCAATTGCTGGCCCTCCAGAAGGAACTCATGTTACCCGAGGTTGTACGCTCAAGGTGAGCTGAGATGGCGGCGCCCCTGGGCGGGGACGCGTCCAGTTATCCGAGTACTCTCACTTGAATCAAAGCAGCGGGAGATCAGACCGTCTGGTGACAGCCCAGGTAAAAACCTGACCTGAGAGGGGGATGTAGCGCAGCAGAACCTGACGAAGGCGGGCCTTGCCGGTCGGGTCTCTGTGTGCGAACTACATCGACCGACTGCTCCAGTTCTTGCAGCCGTGCCTGCGCCGGTTGAGTGCCGACAAACTGGCGCCGGCGTTCGACGAATGGGGCAAAATGCTTCTGTAACACCAGCCCAGCCGTGCCGCGCAAGCGGGCGATGCTCGGTTCCGCCGCCGGCCGGATACGCGGCGGTTTTCCGACCAGGACTGAATTCGCCACCTCGGCTTCAATCACCGGCCCCAAACGATTCCACAAGCGCGTGAACTCTCCTACAAACACCGCTTCCTCGGGGGAGAGAGACGGGCAATTATCGTCCGCATTCCACGCCCGATCGCATGGGCCATGGAATCCAAAGCTTTACCGGCAAGCGTGTATCCGCCTTCGGCGAGTGACAGCAGGTCCTTGAAGCTTGGGCCATTCGGGGCTGGGTTGGATTGCGCTCTTTAGGCGAGCCGTCCATAGTGTAGCGAAGCTTTCTTGCCACCTCTTCCCTTCCGCTTCCCTTCCCCCCAGCTAGACGGGACACTCAGGGATCTGTTGCTGGGGTTATCGCCTTATTGCCTGTGGCTCGTGAAAAATCAGGAAGGCAGCGGGGGAATTCGATTCAGTATTTCACTGTGTCAAGTGACGTAAGATTGTCGACTCGGCCGTGAGTCATGTGCTCGCCCCCTCACAGTACCAGGCTTTCTTAGCTGCAGTACACTTTCGGTGCACAAACTCTTCCTCTGCCACAGCTTACGAGACATTCCATGGGTCAACAACATCAAGACCGCAGTCTTTGAAGTCCGCAACGTTGCGAGTCGCGAGCTTAGCCCCCCGGACTTGGGCGATGGCCGCTATCTGCGCATCGGCGTGGCTGATAGGTCGGCCGAGCGCACGGCGATGAGCGGCGATTTTGGAAAAAACGCGGGCTGCATCGCTCTCGAACCCGAAGATCTGCCCCGCCAGATCCTCGGAAAAAACGGCTTCCGCGGCTGCCAAGAGCCCCTCGCGACGCTTGCCCTTGGTGAGCAACTCAATTCCATAGAAGATTTCTGCCTCAGTAATTGATGTCGTAAAGAGTTCTGTTGCTGGTTGTCTCGCAACCCACGCCAGAACCCGAGCAGAGGGCTTGAGTCTCATCAGCTCTGAGAACACATTCGTATCGAGAACGATCATTCGGCAAATTCCGGAGCCTGACGCACAGCGTCTCGTCGGGGCAACTCAAGTTCAAGACCGCCAAACTCTGCGAATCGTCTATGAATGGTCTCCGCCAGGTTTCTCTTTACCGGTGAGGAAACGGTCAGGGCTGAGCGCAAAATCTCCCTGGCCTCCTCCTCCATCGAACGTCCATGATGGGCAGCACGCACCCTCAATCGGGTCTTAGTTTTCTCGTCGAGTTGTCGAATGGTTAATGTCGCCATGCTGTCAATGCTATCATTGCTAGCTATGAATGCAAAGCGGAAATCTGCGTTCGGACTGGCTTTTTCGCTCCCCGGCCGGGCAGACTCCGTTTCGTACCTTTCGGTGTACACCTAATTGAATCCGCCCGGGCGCGCCTCTTTCCGAGTACATGCAAAGTAAAAAGACTGAAACTGGCCTCAAAAACACAGATCGTCTGGATCTGGCTTTTCATGCGTTGGAATTTCTTAAGGTGGAGATCGCCGCTGAAAGATCGGCAATCAGATCGTCAGGGCTCTCCAGCCCGATACTAAACCTGAGGAGCCGATCACCGTACGTCCCTGCGTTGGGAGACTCTGCTAAGTCGGGCAATGCAACGAGACTGGTCACTCCGCCCCAGCTGTAGCCGATACGGAAGAGCTTCAGACAGTCGACGAACGCGCATATGCGAGTGCGATTGATAGGAGGTCGAAACACGACGGAGAACACTCCGGACGATCCTGAGAAGTCTCGGACCCACGCATCATGCCCTGGGCACGACACGAGTGCCGGATGCAGTACGATGGCGATCTCTTCCCGTGCTGCCAGCCATCGTGCGATGGTCAACGCTGAGCTCTCGATGACCGAGAGGCGAACAGCGAGCGTTTGCAGGCCTCTCAGGGCGAGACTGCAGTCGTCCGGCGATGTGGCCATCCCTAAATCCTGTAATGTGGAGCCTACCCGCTGATACACGGTCTCGTCTCGCACACTCACAGATCCGAGCAAAAGATCGCTGTGCCCGCCTACGTATTTCGTGAGAGCTTGAACCACCACGTCAACGCCGTGGCGGAACGCATCAAAGAGCACGCCTGCTGCCCAGGTGTTATCGAGCGCTACCGTCACCCCCTTGCGGTGAGCCGCTTTCACAATTGCGGGGACGTCCTGGACTTCCATCGTCAAGGAACCCGGGCTCTCGCACCAGACCAACCGCGTGCTCGACTTGATAAGCTCTTCGATAGAGGCGCCAATCAACGGCCGATAGTACTCCACCTCCACACCATGCCGACTAAGCACACGGTTCGCGAAGGCACGGCTCGGTCCATAGATACTGTCCGGCACCAGCACGTGCGCACCAGACGCAGTGTACGACAGATAAACAACCGCAATGGCCGATTGTCCACCTGGTGTGATGAAGCATCTATGTGCACCGTCGAGCGCGGTGAGTCGTCTGGCTAGTGTGAGGGTAGTCGGCGTGCCGTACGTCCCGTACGTATAGGGCACGTCGTCGTGGTTCCACGTATCGACCATGTCAGAAGCACGGCTGAACAGAGTCGTTGATCCCCGAAATACAGGTGTAGCTAGCGAACGAAATCCCTCGGGAACAGAAACGTCTGAGTGAATGAGGCGCGTTCTCCAGTCTTGTCCCATGGTGCTTCTCCAGTCCGGTCCATTCGTGTGCGCCCGGAGATGCCGGGCTTCCGATATTATCCTCGCCCATTCACTAGACGAGCTACGTCCGAAGGCGGTGTGTCAGGGATGTCCCGCGGTAGTCAACAAATAGCCGGCTGCAACCAGGCGACGTGGTTGTGATTGCCAATCTTGACCCGCGATTAGGGCAACGCGGCATGAGACAGAAGTGTTCTTAACCTCATCGTTGATTGATTTCTTGGTGGGTATCCGCTTGACCCACCAGGTCGCAATCGCCGGGGCCAGTGTCAAACCGAAACACAATCCGTAGGGGTTGGGTGAGTGAAGCGTATACCCATCGATTTCTTTTACCAGAGCACGAACTACCACTGCGGTTCGCTGTTCCCTCCCAGTATCTTTAATCATTTAGGGAACAAGCTCCCCCTAGCCCAAGCCCGAGTACAGCATGAATCGCTCCAGCGACCCCGTGAACGAGGGGTACTAGAGAGGCGCCGTTCTCGTAGGGGACAAAATCTATTAGATAGCGGAGGTGACGCTTCGGGCATTCCACGCAATGGCGAACTCGAGGCGTCATGATGTCCTGGC
>Ga0066659_10000845_pt1 | contig 12396 bp, 9 predicted proteins | sample GraSoiAngelo_108_FD_75176 | JGI IMG/M metagenome (GOLD analysis project Ga0066659, IMG submission 75176) | Grasslands soil microbial communities from the Angelo Coastal Reserve, California, USA - 14_0903_09_40cm | ecosystem: Environmental > Terrestrial > Soil > Grasslands | place: USA... | reverse complement strand
TCCGAGAAGAGCATGCGCGGCGGGGAGCGCTTCTCCTGGATGACGACTTGCGATTCCTCGTCGTAGCTCTGGCGGAGCCGGTCCAGCGAGCGCATGGGACGGCGGTTTTACCTGAAAGTCACAGTTCCTTGCACGGCGGCGCCCTCAGGCGAGCCTCTTGCCCGACCACGAGGCGGCGAGCCCGACCCGGACCGCCAGGATGCCTGCCATCCAGGCGAGCTCCCCGCCATCTCGGCAAGTGCGCTTCCTTTCAGGGCGATCTCGTCGTACCCGCGGACCTTCGCCGGCAAGCCAGTCAGGGGCGGACGGTCCGGAGCGTTCCGGCGGTGCCGTCGACCACGTAGACGTTTCCGTCCTTGGAGTTCCAGAGCCCGAGCGGGACTTCGAACGACGCGGCGGATCCGGACCCGTCGTCGGTTCCGCTCCGGCCGTTGCCGGCCCAGGTCTTGACGGTGGTGCTGCCCGCGGTTGCCCCCGGCGAAACCCACCGCAGTCGCTGGTTCCCGGGATCCGAGACGATCAGTGCGCCATTGAGCCAGAGCAGTCCCATCTGCGGCAGCAGTCGCGCGCCAGTCCCGGGGCCGTCGGCGAAGCCGAGTCCGCCCGCCACCAGCGTGGTCACGGTGCGGGAAGCATCCGTGCCGATCATCTTGACCGTCCCGGACGGGCTGGCGACGAAGAAGATCCGTCCGTCGGGCGCGACGGCGACCGCCGTCGGGCGCTGGAAGGACGCAGCGGTGAGACCTGGGCCGTCTGTCTCGTCGGGGCCGTGCGAGACGGCGAGCGTGGTCACCGCCCGCGTCTGCACGTCGAGCACACGGATGGCCGCGCTGGAGGAATCCGCGATCACGATGTGCGTGCTGTCGAGCCAGGCCATCCCCATCGGCAACCCGAAGCGGGCGGCGGCGCCGATGCCATCGGAGTGTCCCTCCACCATGAAGGCGCCCGCGACGGTGGTCACCGTGCGCTTTGCGTCGTTTCCAATCTTCCGGATGACGCAATTGTGCGTGTCGGCCACGTAGACGTTGCCGGCCGCGTCAGGGAGGACGGCCGTGGGGGCGAAGAAGCGCGCCGACAGGCCGGGCACGTTGTCGAACCGCGAGCTTCCGTTCGGGTGTCCGTCGCCTGCGTATGGCCAGACCGCTCCCGCTCCGTTCGTCTGCCAGATCCGATGCCCGCGGGCATCCGCGATCACGAACGTGCCGTTCGGCAGTTGCGCGACGCCGGTGGGCCCGGACATGCCGCCGGCCACCGTGCGAACCGAACTCGCCCACATTCCGCTCGGCGGGTCGGATGGGGCCCCGCTGACGGACGAAAGCGCCGCCGGAACAGGAAGGTCGAGTCCGAGCTTCAGCAGATTGGCGGTCATCCGCTCGACCCGCGCATCGCGCAGGGGGCCGTCGACGCCCCGCGCCCAGAAGATGCTGCCCGCGCCGAAGACCAGCGCGCCGCCCGGGGCCGTGTACACCGTGCCTTCCGAGATCCCGGGTTTACCCTCCGCGTCGACCAGCGGGGACTGGGCCACCACGTCGACGGCGGCAGGCGTATCCAGCTCGAACGTCCGGTCGTACTCGTACCCCACGAGCTGCGAGATCGAATCGCCCGCGGTGAGCCCCGTCCCTTCGTAGATGGCGTGCGCGTCGTCGTGCACCACCCAGGACTGGCCGAACAGCATCCAGCTCTCGTACATGGTGCCGACGAGCTGCTCTTCGGGCCGACCGATGGACGGATCGCGAAAGCGCCCGGTTTGTTCGACGTTGCCGGCGAGCGGATCGTCCTGCGGCCGCCGCTTGTAGCACGTGACCACCCGGGCGTTTCCGTCCACGCCAGGGCTGGACAACCGGACCTTCCAGTAGCCGGCGTTGGCGCCGAAGAAGAAGATCGGCTCCCCCGCGTCGCGGGCTGCTTCCACCGCATCGCGTTGCTCTCCCGGCCAGTATTCATCGTGGCCGACGGAGAGGAGCGCGCCGCGGCGCAGCAGCGTCTCGGCGCCTTCGCGAGCGACGTCGAGGTTGGTGGTGTACGTGACGTCGTAGCCGTACCGCTCGAGGAAGCGCGCCATCAGCGCCTCGTACCGCAGCATCTGCCCGCTGCCGCTGTCGCTCGCGTACGGTCGATCGAAGCTCACCTGGACGGCGAACGCGCTGCGCGGATCGTACAGGCCCGTCCCGCCCCAGTTGTTGTAGGCCTGCGCGGTGAGGACCGCGGACTCCATCAGCAGATCCGCAGGTCGGTCGTCCTTCACCACCAGGGGAATCAGCGCCCCGAACGCGTCATCGCGCACGATGCGGACGACGTACAGCCCGCTGACGGCGTCCGGTGGCAGGCTCAACGTGAACGACGGCATCCACGAGCACCGGACCAGCCCGGTTGTGGCGTCGGGCGGGCAGGCTGGTTGCGCCCCGACGAAGACGGGCCGCGACGAGCTCAGGATCCGGCGCGCGCCCGCCCCGCCATACCAACCGAGCCGGAAGAGGGCCCAGCTCGCGCTCGCGCCGTTGCGGTCCGATCGGACCATGAGCTGGATCGTATCGCCCGCGTTCGCGCTCACCCGATCGGCGTAGGCCTCGAGCTGCCCGCGGTTCGACCGGTTGAAGCCGCGGTCCCAGGCAGGATCCCCGGACCGCTGGTTCTCGGCCGGAATTGGATTGGTATAGCCGGAGCGAGACGGAGGCCAGCGAGTCGGGGGGACTGCGCCGGGTCCTCCGTCACCCCCATCCGGGCGGACGTCGAGGACGGACCCCATCCCCGACTGTCGACAGGCGAACGCCAACGACACTGCGACCAGGACCCCCCAGCAGCGCATGCAAGCAAGCTGGGTAACGGGGCGAGCGGGGGCAAGGGGACAAACGGTGGAGGTCGCGCGTCTCCGTCTGGGGCAGACAGCGGATGGTTACCGCGGCAAGTGTCTACGGCCAGTCAGTGTGAGATCGAGGATGGGCCATTCGTACGCGCGGGCGTGCGAGCGCAGCCTGCGATCGGGGTTCACCACGGTGGGCCTGCCCACGACGGTCAGCATCGGGTAGTCGGACAGCGAGTCGCTGTACGCGTGCGAGAGATCGAGCCGCAGGCCATGGCGCACGCAGTACTCGCGGACGCGGTTCGCCTTGTTCGCGCCTTCCACGATGGGCGGGATCACCTTGCCGGTGGCGAATCCCTCTACGAACTGCAGCGAGTTGGCGATCAGATCATCGGCGCCGAGGTAGTCGACGAGCGGCCGCATCGTGATGTCGATGGCACCGGTGCAGAGGACGATCTTGCAGCCTGCTTTGCGGCACTCGGCGATGATGTCCAGCGCTCCCGGGTAGACCGCGGGCTTGAGCACTTTGTCGCAGAGGTCCTGCGACAGCTCGATCAGCCGGTCCTCGGACAGTCCCCGGTAGGCGCGGTAGAACAACTCGTTGAAGACCTTGCGATTCACGCGCTCGGCGATGGCGTAGATCGGCGCCAGCGCTAGCCCCCGGATCAAGCGCTGCGCGGTGCCGAAGATGGTGCCCCGGTGGAAGACGTAATACGCGTACGCGTCCACGACGTTGGTCGAGACCAGCGTGCCGTCGACGTCGAAGAAGGCCCCCCGGTCGAAGCGCCGTGGGGCGCTCTCAGTCACGGCGGCGGCCCATGAACCTGAGCAGGAAGAGGAACAGGTTCACGAAGTCGAGATAGAGCGCGAGCGCGCCGATCAGCGCGTGGCGCTCCTCGCCCTGCTCGCCGAGCGCGCGCAGCTTCTGCGTGTCGTACGCGGTGAGCCCGGCGAAGATCACGACGCCCGCGCAGGACATCACGAACTCCAGCCCGTTGCTGCGGAGGAAGAGGTTCACCAGGCTGGCGAGGATGATCCCGATCAGCCCGATGAAGAGGAAGCTGCGCCACCCCTCGAGGTTCCGCTTCGTCACCGTTCCGTAGACCGACAGGCCGAAAAACGCGCCGCCGGTGATGAACAGCGTCGAGGCGATGGACGTCGCGGTATACGCGAGGAGGTAGACGGAGAAGGTGACGCCGGACAATGCGCAGTAGGCGAGGAACATCCCTACCGCGGCGCCGAGCGAGGCGCGCTGGACGACGGACGCGAAGATCCAGACCAGCGCCAGCTCGGCGATGCCGACGCCCCAGAACAAGCCGGTCACGCCGACGAGCCGCCCATCCTCGATGCGATAGAAGGCGGAGAGGAGGCCCGGCGTGTTGGTCACCGCCCAGGCGACGATTCCGGTCAGGGCCAGACCGAACGCCATCCAGCGGTACACCGACGCCATGAACTCCGCGGTGCGGGTCCGGCCGATGGGTGCTGCGGTAGTCCAACCGTCCATTGCGCGTCCTCCTCGTGCGGCGTGAAATCGTAACGGTCAGCGCGCCGTTGCGCCACCGCCCAGCTCCTCCCAGAGGGCGACGATCCCGGCGCAGCGGGCGGTCAGGATCGCCGCCAGCGCGGCAAAACCGGTGAGCGAGACGGCGCTGGCGAACCAGAGCCGCGAGAACGCATCGAGCCCAAGGCCGCATTCGCGCGAGAGCCGGCGGAACGCAGGCTCCGCGGCCGGCGCGTCCGGACAGAGCTCTTCGACCCACTGCGAGGGCACGCCGCGACGGAGCGATGCCCAGCGCACCGGTTGCCAGGTGCCGACCGCGCCGAGCAGCGCCTCGGCGTCCTGCGCCAGGCTTCCGCCAGCGGCCTCGTCGCGGAACCGGCGGAGCGCGGGCGCGACCCGCAGCGCTTGCGAGAGGCCTGCATAGAAGGTGCGGAAGGCGGCCTCCGCCGCGGCGGCGGGATTTTCCGCCAGCAGGCGCGCGAGCCATTCTTCGTGCGCGAGGGAAAACGCCTCACCGCGCGCGTCCATCTCGCGGAGCAGGTCCTCGGTGCGGGCAGCCGGCAGCGCTCCGGCAGCCGGATCTTCGGGAAGGAGCACGAGTGGAGCCGCCGCGGCGAGCCCCACCAGCCGCAAGAGCGAAGCATGAGCCGCGACCACCGCTGCCGCGCCCCGGGCCTGGGCCGACTCCCGGCCGAAGGCGACGAGCCGTTCTGCCTCCGCGTGCGCCCGACGCTTCAGCTCGCCTCGCTGCTGCGTGCGCTCCGGGCGCGCGCCGATGCCGTCCAGCACTGATGGACCCGGCGGAAGGGGAGGACGAGGGGCGAGCCCGCGCGCGAGCACCACGTCCCAGCCCGGCGCGCCGTCCCATGCATAGACGTCGCTGTCCTGCGCCAGCAGCTCCAGCTCGGCGAGGGCGCCGTCGGCAGGCTCGTGCCGCGTGAGCGGTAGCGCGGCGGAGACGGCGTCCAGGATCAGATCGGCGAGCTGGAGCGACGTCGCGTCCCGCTCGGCGAACTCGGGGCGGAACGCGCCGAGGAGTGCGCGGGCGAAGGTCTCCTCCTCCGCGCTCATCCCGCGATCAGCCTTCCGGCCAGGAACGTGGCCGCCGCGGCGATCGCTCCCACCAACACGGTCTCCAGGCCGCTGCGGAGCCAGGAGCGGCCGGTCATCCGCGTCTTCGCCGCGCCGGCCGCGAACAGGGCCGCGAGCGTGCAGCCGACGGAGAGGGCGAACGCGGTGGGCACCGCCACGGGAAGAGCGTAGGGAATGACCGGAAACGCCGCTCCCAGCGCGTAGGCAGCCGCGACCACCAGCCCGGAGCGGAGCGGCGCTCCGGTCGGCGCTGCGCTCAAGCCGAGCTCTTCGGTCATCATGGTGTCCACCCAGAACACCGGGTCCGCGGTCACGTGTTGCACCATCTGATCGAGGGCCTGCCCGCGGAACCCCTTGCGGGCGAAGATGGTGCGGACCTCCTTGCGCTCCTCGTCGGGGAACTCGCGAACCTCGCGCTCTTCCCGTTCCCGCTCGCTGAGGATGAACTCCTGCTCGCTCTTCACCGCGAGAAAGGCGCCCAGGCCCATCGCGATGGTGCCTCCGATCAGCTCCGCCAGGCCGGCGAGGAGGACGATGCGGGTGGAGAAGGCGGCGCCGTGGACGCCCGAGACGACGGCGAACGCCGCCACCATCCCGTCGTTCGCGCCGAACACCAGGTCGCGCAGCGAACGTCCGCCCGGGATGTGCGCCGCCTCGGTGTGGGTGGCACCGTCCTCGCGTGTACGGATGAAGTGCTTGGGCAGCCGCATGTGCGCAGCGCGACGACTTGCCACGGTTCGGGGGGAGTGACAACTGGCTGGTCGCCCAGTATCCTAGCGGCAGATGTTGAGAATGATTCTCAGTCTCACTCTCGCCGCAGCTGCGGCCCGCGCGCAGCCGGGCGACACGCAACCGCTGCGCCGCGTGGTCGCGCTGCTCGATTACGTCCGCGGCGACTACGCGCGGGCCGTGGGCGAGCACGGGGAAGTCCTTTCGCAGGCGGAACATTCCGAACAGATCGGATTCGTCGAAGACGCGGCCCGCGAGCTTCGCGCAGACGTGAACGGCCGCGGCGAGGACCTGGCGAAGCGGCTCGACGCCCTCCGGCAGCGGGTAGCGGAGCGCGCACCGCCGGCGGAAGTGGCGCAGGGCGCGCAGGCGGTGCGCGACGAGATCGTGCAGCGGTTCAACGTCGTTCTGCTGCCCCTGCGGGCTCCCGACGTCCGCCGCGGCGCGCAGGTCTACGCGCAAGCGTGCGCGGCCTGCCACGGGATCGACGGGCACCCGAACCCTGCCCTCGGGCTCGAGACCCGGCCCCCGGACTTCCACTCGGAGGGAGGGCCGCTGACGCCGCAGCGCATCTTCAGCGCGGCGACGTACGGGGTCCCCAAGACGGCGATGCCCGCGTTCGACTCCGGACTGACCGACGAAGAGCGCTGGGACGTCGCCTTCTTCATCCTCTCGCTCGCGCACCCGGCTGCGTCGCCGCGGGGCCTCGAGCTGGCGCGCGCCGCGCTGATGCCCACCCGATACGCGGACCTGGCGGCCCTTTCGGACGACGACCTGCGCCGGCGGCTCGCAGCCGCGGGCCTCGCCGCGGGCGAGCAGGAGGAAGCGCTGGCGGCGCTGCGCGGCGGGCCGTTCGCCGAGGATGTCCGGCGAAGCTCCCAGGGCCTCGCGCAAGCCCGGGCAGCCGTGCAGAACGCCGTCCTCCTCGCCCGCCACGGGGACACGGCCGGTGCGCGCAGGGCGCTCATCTCCGCCTATCTCGATCACTTCGAACCTCACGAGGCCGGCCTGCGCGTCCGCGAGGGCCCGATCGTCCAGGAGGTCGAGGCCGCGTTCCTGGCCCTGCGGGCCTCGATCGACAGCCGCGACGCGCAGCTCGAGGCGCGGGCCGCGCGGCTCGACGGGCTGCTGGAGAAGGCGGACGCACGCTCCGCGGGCGGCGGGCTGGTCGCGTTCGTGGGGGCGCTGGCCATCGCGCTGCGGGAGGGAGTGGAAGCGGCGCTGTTGGTCGCGGCGATGCTCGCGCTCTTGCGCAAGGCCGGCCGCGAGCGCGACGCCGACGCGGTGCACGTCGGCTGGGTCTCGGCGTCGCTGGCCGGAGCGGCGACCTGGTGGGCGTCGGGGATGCTGCTCGTCCACCTCTCGGGCGCGAGCCGCGAGCTGGCGGAGGGCGTGTTCCAGCTGATCACCGCCGCGCTGCTCCTGTACGCCAGCCACTGGCTCCTGGCAGCGCTCTCCGCGAAGCGGCTGGTTTCATTCGTCTCGACCCGGACGATGGCGGCGGGCAGCGCGGCGGTGATCCTCGGGCTGAGCTTCATGGTCGTGTACCGCGAGATGTTCGAGGCTGTGCTCTTCTTCCGCGGACTGCTCCTCGAGGTGCCCGGGACGGGAGCAGCCGTGGCGGCCGGCGCCGCGGCGGGACTTCTCGCGCTGGTCGGGCTGGTCGCCGCCTTCCAGCGGGTGGGCCGCAGATTGCGTCCCCGTCCGCTGCTGCTGTCTTGTGGGATCCTCCTCTGCGCTCTCGCCGTGCTGATGGTCGGTCACGGCGTGCGGTCGCTACAGATCCTCGGCGCGGTCCCGCTCACGATCTGGGGCGCCTTCCAGGTGCCCGCCCTCGGCCTCTACGCGACGCGCGAAGGGCTGTGCGCGCAGGCCCTGGTGTTGCTGGCGCTGGTTGGCTCGGCTCTCTGGACCGCCCTTCGCCGCGACCGCCACGACGGCGACGCCCCCGACCGGCACCCCTCGCCCGCGACCTCCACCGCCCGGTAACGGACGCTGCTCTTCCCGATTGAAGCCTGGCTGGACCTCAAGGCTTCTGGCGGCCCTTGCGGGGGAGGGCGACGGTAAAAGTGGTCCCGTCGCTCTCGGAAGAACTCACCTCGATGCTCCCCCCGTGCGCCAGCACGATCTGCTGCACGATGAAGAGTCCCAGCCCGAGGCCGCCGGAGCGGTCGGTGCCGCGCCGGCCAGGCTCGAAGACGTGCGGCAGCACCTCGCGAGGGATGGGCGCTCCGCGGTTGTGCGTCTCCAGCACCACGAAGTCACTCTCTCCGCGCAGCGTCACCTCCACGTCGCCTTCGCTGTGCTGCACGGCGTTTCCCACCAGGTTCGAGATCACCTGCGCCATCCGATCCGGGTCCCAGTCTCCCCATGGATCGCCGTGGACCTCGAGCTTCACCTGGCGGGTGTAGGCGAACTCCAGCTCCTCGACGGTCTGCTCGCAGATCTGCCGCAGGTCGATGCGGCGCGGATGGATGGGGAACTCGCCGCCGAGCCGGGACCGCGCGAAGTCGAGCAGGTCGTCGATCATGCGCGCCATGCGGTCGGCGCTCGCGGCGATCCGCGCCACCACCCGCGCCTGCCGCTCGGGCAGCTCGCCGTACCGGAGCAAGAGCTGCGCAGAGGTGACGATGGCGGTGAGCGGGTTGCGCAGGTCGTGGCTGACGATGCCGACGAAATGCTCGCGGAACCGCGCCGTCCGCACCACCTGTTCCTCGCGCTGCTTGCGGTCGGTGATGTCGACCAGGATGGCGATCGATCCGGACACGGCGCCGGCCGGGTCGCGCAGCGGAGCGGCGGAGAGCGCCAGGTCGAGGTGCGTGCCGTCCTTGCGCTGCCAGCGCACCTCCTGATTGCGGATGACCCGCCCGTCGTCGATCTCCTGACGGATGCGGAGCGCCTCCTCCAGGTCGTGCGATCCAAGGGGGGTCGCCTTTCCCACCACTTCGTGGCGCTGCCAGCCGAAGAGCTCCTCCGCGGCGCGGTTCCAGATCTGGACGAACCCGTTCCGATCGACGGAGAGGATGGGCAGCGGCGAGGCCTCGATCAACGACTCGAACGTCCGCAGGGTGTGCCGCAGCCGCGCCTGCGGGTCGTCCCCGGCGAGCAGCGTGGCCGCGCGCGTGGCGATCGCACGCAGGAACCGCTTCTCGTCGTCGCTGTACTTCCAGGCGGTGCGCGAGGAGACGCGCAGCACGCCGAGCAATTCGTCACCGAATTGCAGGGGAAAGGCGAGCACCGCGCGCGCGTTCTCCGTGTCCGATGCCTCGACGACACTGCCCTCCGCCAGCGCGCGGTGGGCAACGCTGCGCGGATCGGCGGCGTCCGGCGGGATTTCCAGGCCGGCGGTCGCGCGGATCACCAGCTTGCCGTTCTCGCCGATGAGCAGGGTCGCGGAATCGGCGGACAACGCGCCCTGCACCACCAGCTCGGGCAGATCCCGCGCCGGAGTGTCGGAAAGCGCTCGTTCCAGAGCGTCGAGGACGCGGTGGGGCGAAGAGAGAGCGTCCAGCATCGCGGCCTGCGCCCCGTCGATCTCCCGGCAGAGCAGGCGCGCCTCGGTCGGTGTCAGCGTTCCGTCCTCGCAGAGCTGCAGGATGGAATCCCGCAATGCGGCGCACTGGCGCGCCGATTCCGCCGGCCCGACGCCAGCGCACGCTTCGGCGACCAGCCGCGCGACGCGCTGCGCAGCGAGGTCACCTCCGCCGCCGCGAAGGAGCCCGGCAAGCTGCCGGGCCGTACCTGCCTCGCCCCCCATCGACGCGAACTTACGCATCGGTGCCGTGTGGAGGCAGAGCGGCTTGCGCCCGGGGCCGCTCATCAGGCGAGCAGGCAGGCGCGCACCGCCGTCGTCGTGGTGTGTTAGGATTCGCACATGACACATGCCATGCTGCTGGCCCTCGCGGCTGCGGTGGCGCCCGGCGAGAAGGCGCCGGCGTTCTCCATGGAGACGACGAGCGGGAAGAAGACCCTCGACGACTACAAGGGGCAGACGCTGGTCCTGGCCTTCTTCGTCAAGGCGTTCACCGGAGGGTGAACGAAGGAGATGTCGGCGTTCCGCGATGTGCAGTCGAAGTTCGCCGACAAGAACGCCCAGGTCCTGGGCGTCTCGATGGACGACCTGGATACCCAGAAGCGCTTCGCGCAGAGCCTGAACCTGCCGTTCCCGCTCGCCGCCGACCCGAAGGGGACGATCGCGGAGGCTTACGGTGTCAAGAACGGAGACCATCCGGATCGGGTCACGTTCGTGATCGGTCCCGACGGCAAGGTGCTGAGGCGCGTGGAGGGCCGGGACGCGCTCGACCCCAACCCCGCGCTCGAGGCGTGTCCCCTGCACCACGGGAAGAAGGTTTAAGTCGCGATTTCGCGCCTGACGCGCGCTGCTCCAGGCGCGGCGGCAGCGGATCCAGGACTCCCTCGCCGGCGCAGCACGACGGCGGCTGGAGGCGTGCCCATGCGCTTGCCCAGAGGTCCTCGGTTTCCAAACAAGAGCCACGGATGAGCGGCTCGCGCACCGGCGCGCATGCGCTCGACCACTCTTCGGATCACCGCAGAGCTCGCAGGGCCGACAGGGTTTCCTGGTCGTCACACGGCCAGCAGCGCGGCGCGCGCGGGAAGCCCGGTCGCGGCCGTGATCGCGCGACAGTACAGCTGCAGCTGGGCCGCGTACTGCGGGTGCGAGTCCGGAAGCGCATCGGTCTTGAAGTCCACGATCACCCACTCTCCGCCCTCGCGGAAGGCGAGATCCACCACCCCCTCGAGCAGCGTGCCGTCTTCGAGCCTGTGCACCACCGGCTCTTCGCGGCGGCAGTCCACCGCAGCGGCAGCGCGCCGCAGCAGTGGATGCGCCAGCGCCGCCGACGCGGCGCGGGCGGCAGCGTCGACTTCCTCCGGCGTGGCGCCGACCAGGCGCGCCTGCGCTCGCGCCACGCCGCCGACCGCTTCGGGTCCGGCGCGCAAATCCGTCTCGGCGAGCACGGCGTGCACCAGGCTGCCAAATCGCCGGCCGCGCGGCCGCGAGAAGTCGCGGATCTCCACCACCGCGAGCTCCACCCGCTCGCCGGCGATCGTCGGGAGCGAGCGCGCCGTCGCCGTATCGACTCGCAACGAGGGCCGGGCACCCTCCTCGATGGCGGCGCTCCTGCGCTGCTGCCATCGCTGGTGCGCCTGCGCCGTTGGCCGGGCGGCGCCCTCGTCCACGAGCAGCAAGTCGCGCTCGCGCAGCCAGTTCTCGACTTCGCGCTCGAGCTCGAGCACCCGCGGGTCCCACCAGACCACCTCGTGCGCTCCGGACTGCGGCCGGTGAAGCCCCGGTGGTACGGCGAGCACGCCGAACATGCCCTCCGGCCGATCGAGCACCGCTTCCTTCCCGAAGGGCGGACATCCCGGCGCCGCGCCCGGCGGTCCTCGCGTCAGCGGAGCCGGATAGATCGCGGCGTTGAGCGGCTCGAGCCATGCGTCCGGTTCCTCATCGGCGATGGCCGGGACGACGAGCAGATCGCGCGCTCGGGTGGCAGCGACGTAAGCCACGCGCACCCCCTCCTCGCGGTCGCGCTGCAGAAGCGCCGGCGCGTCGTCCAGCAACTCGGCTGGAGCGCAGTTCGCGAGCGACATCGCCCAGACCCTGCGTTCGGGATCCACCAGGCGCGAGGGCTTCCGCGGCGCAGGGGGCGCGCAGGGATCGCAGAGGACCACCACCGGGAACTCCAGCCCCTTCGCCCTGTGGACGCTCATGATGCGGACGCCTTCGGTCCCCTCCTCGACCACGGGCGCTTCCGCCGACTCTCCGCGCTCGGCGTCGGAGGCGAGCCGGTCCACGAAGGCTCTGAAGCTGCTCGCGCCGGCGGCCTCGAATCGCCGGGCCAGCTCCAGCACGCGCAGCACGTTTCCCAGCGACTGCTCTCCGGCAGGCCGCATGGCGATGCCGGCGTGCGCGCGCGTCGCATCGAGCAGGCGCGAGAGCGTCCCCGCGATCGGCCTGCGGTTGCGGCGCAGATGCAACTCGCCGAGGAGCGCCAGGGCGTCGAAGACCTCCGCTTCCGCCGCGCCCGCCGCTTCGGGCCGCTTGCGCAACGGATGCAGCCGCCCGTGGCGCTCGCGGAAGAGCACCAACGCGTCGTCGCCGAGAGCGAAGAGCGGTCCCTTGAGGGCCGCGAATACCGCCAGCTCGTCGTCGGGCGACTCGATGGCGGTGGCGGCCACGCGCATCGCCAGCACCTCCTCGCGCGCGTGGTACGAGCGTCCGCCGACGAGCACGTGCGGGATCCTCCGCGCC
>Ga0066659_10000844_pt1 | contig 12399 bp, 8 predicted proteins | sample GraSoiAngelo_108_FD_75176 | JGI IMG/M metagenome (GOLD analysis project Ga0066659, IMG submission 75176) | Grasslands soil microbial communities from the Angelo Coastal Reserve, California, USA - 14_0903_09_40cm | ecosystem: Environmental > Terrestrial > Soil > Grasslands | place: USA... | reverse complement strand
GCAACCTCTCGAGTTTACTTGCACGCGATTTCCAGCCATGCGAAAATCATTCTCTACCTGAATGGCAATGGCGATATCGTCTAAGGGTTAGGACGTAGCCCTCTCAAGGCTAAAATCCGGGTTCGAATCCCGGTATCGCTACCAGTTTTGCCTGATGTTTTCATTCACCTTTGGTCTTCGAGTGTCGAAGACGGCATAATATTCCAGCCATGCGAGTTCTTCTCGGTCTGGTGCTGGTTGCAATTTGCGGGATGCGGACTTCTGGGCAGCAGGTCAAGATTGCCTCCCAACCTATCCCCGCCGCCGGGAAATTTTCCGACGTAACCGCGACGTTGGGGATCCACTTTCAATACCTATCCTCCCATGTTTCGAAACACTATCTGATCGAAACCATGGGTGGAGGCGTCGCGCTGTTTGACTACGACAACGATGGGCGACTGGATATTTTTCTCGTGAACGGCGCGCCGCTCAGCGATCCCACACCCAAAGGTACCGTCCCTCAAAAGAGCGGATCTTCCTACTGGGACCGGCTCTACCACCAGAAGAAAGACGGCACCTTCGAGGACGTAACGGAAAAGGCCGGCTTGCAGGGCGCGGGATACGGGATGGGCGTGACGGCCGGCGACTATGACAATGATGGCTTCGAAGATCTGTACGTTACAGCTTATGGTGGCAACAAGCTGTACCACAACAATGGCGATGGCACCTTCAGCGACATCACGGAAAAGGCCGGCGTCGGCGGGAGCGGCTGGTCCACAAGCGCGGCGTGGGTAGATCTGGATAATGACGGTCTTCTGGATCTGGTAGTGCTGAAATACGTCCAGTGGGACTTCGAAGATGTCTGGTGTGGAGAGCATCGCGAAGGATACCGATCCTATTGCCACCCGGATCTGTTTCAGCCGATCGCGCCGCTGGTTTACCACAACGATGGAAACGGTCACTTCACCGAGATTTCTAATAAGGTGGGAATTTCAAAACCGGGCAAGGGGCTGGGCATCGCGCTCGCGGATTACGACCGAGATGGGCATGTCGATATCGTTGTGGCCAACGACTCCATGCTCGAATTTCTCTATCGGAATAAAGGAGATGGAACGTTCGAAGAGGTGGGGCTTCTTTCCCAGGTGGCCGTCGACGGGAACGGCCGCACATTCGCGGGGATGGGAGTGGACTTTGCGGACTACAACAATGATGGTTTACCGGACATTGTGATTACGGACCTGTCCAATCAAATGTATGCCCTCTACAAGAACAGCGGAGACGGCAGTTTTTCCTACGACAGTTTCACCTCCGGCCTTGGCCGGATGACACTCCAGCATTCGGGATGGGGCGTGCGCTTTTTCGACTTTGACAATGACGGCTGGAAAGATCTTCTTGTGGCGCAGGGGCATGATCTCGATACGGTGGAGTTGAATTATCCCAACTTGCACTACCGCGAAACGATGCTGCTGGCGCGAAATACGGGCAGGGGATTCGTGGATGTCTCGGCGGAATCGGGGGATGTCTTCCGGGAAGCCTTTGTGGGTAGAGGACTGGCCATCGGGGACATCGACAACGACGGCAGGCTAGATGCGGTGGTGACGTCAAACGACGGGCCCATTCACATTCTGCACAACGAGACGCCCACGCAGAATCACTGGCTGACCTTGAAACTCGTGGGGCGCAAAAGTAACCGTGACGGCATCGGCGCCGAAGTGAAACTCGTCACATCCAATGGGCCACAATTCGCCACAGTAACTACCGCGGGCAGCTATCTTTCTGCCGGCGAAAAGAGAGTACATTTCGGGCTGGGGACAGCTACAAGCGCCCAGAGGATTGAGATTCACTGGCCAAGTGGAATCTTTCAGACCCTCGAACAGGTTCGCGGCGATCAAATCTTGCAGGTGCAGGAGCCGTCCGCGCCCGCACTGGAGAAAGCACGCCCGAAATAGCGCCGCCTTTGCGCAAGCTGGAGCGTTGCAATTCAAGCACAACCGCTGCGATCCGGGCGGGATGCAATTTCTTTGATTCTATGTATCGGGTCTTTTCATTGACGCTCGGAAGTGCCACGCGATACCCTATGGCCGGGTTGGCCAGCCTTTGCCGCCCAAGAGTTTACCCCAGAGCTTGAGTCTTATCCCACTTTGAGGAGATTTATGTCGAACGAACTGCGTAATTTTCTAGCCCTTTCCTATGACGAGCTGGAACAGTTGAATTTGAAAGCCAAGGAGCAGCGTCAGAAGCGAGTTGCTGCGCACAAAATTCAGGAAGAGCGCATTAAATATTTGACGGACGAAAAGCGGGTCAAGGCCGTGACGGTGCTGTTCAGCGACCTGGAAGGCCGCCTGCACATGCTCGATTACGACAAGAAATTTCTAATCAAGAGTTGGGACAACCTGACGTTCGACGGCTCCTCGATCCGCGGATTCACCGCGCAGCGCGAGAGCGACCTGCGGCTGGCGATGGATTGGGGCTCATTTTATTGGGCGCCCGCGGATGTGTTTGGATCCGGCAAAGTGCTGATCTTCGGTCACGTGATCGACAAAGATGGTTCACCTTACTCCGCCGACATTCGGGGAGTCCTGAAGGGTTATGCCGACAATCTCCACGAGAAAAAGGGCTACACGCTCAACGCCGCGAACGAAATCGAAGGATTCCTTTTCAAAGGCCAAAATGCGGAGCGGAGTTACAACGAAACTGGCAAATTCGAATACGTCAATACCGGCGGCTACTACCACTCTCTCCCCGGCGATCCGCTCCGCACGTTTATCGATACCACCGCCGAAGTCCAGCGAGCCATGGGCTTCCAGAATGAAAAGGATCATCCGGAGGTCGCGCCGTCACAGTTTGAAATCAATTACGGCTACGGCGAGGTGGTTCAGGCCGCGGATCAGATTCAGCTTTACAAACTCATCTGTCGTCAGGTCGCCACCAACATGGGCTTCACCGCCTGTTTCCTGCCCAAGCCCGTCGTCGGGGTCAACGGCAACGGCATGCACACCAACGTTTCTGTCAGCAAGGACGACAAGAACGTCTTCTGGGACCCTAAGGGCGAGGAAAAACTCAGCAAGTTCGGTTGGGAGTTCGTGGATCGCATTCTTAGCCATGGCAACGATATCTGTTTGCTGATCAATTCCAGCGTCAATGCGTACCGCCGACTCGACCCGCACTTCGAGGCGCCCAACCAGCTCAATGCTTCGGCGGTCAACCGCGGCGCCATGGTGCGCATCCCCATCGGCAACGAGAAGAGCATGCGCACGGAAGTACGCGCAGTTGCTCCCGACGCGAATCCCTATTTGGTGATGTATTCGGTCTTCAAGACGGGACTCGACGGTGAGACCGCGAAAATCAAGAATCTACGCTCGGCCGAGCGCTACCTTCCGGACAACATCTACACGGCGCTCGATAACTTCGAGAAGGCTGACTGGACCACCAAGCTCTTCGGCGCCGACGTCAAGGCTCGCTATGCTGACCTGAAGCGCGCCGCTGCCGACCGCTGCCCGCGGGCTCTTGGCACAGTCGTCAAAGCGCCAGAGGTCCAGTATCACCACGAGGTGTACAACCAATTCCTCTGGAACTTGTTCTAGAATTCTTTCAGCAACACGGAACGCCATGCCTCCGGTTTTGCCGGGGGCGTTCGTTTTTTTTGCCGGGATATTGGCTATTCCTCAAACGACATGTGAGGCAAGTCGGAACGCAGGCGGTCTGGTTCCCTTCAATTCTTCTTTCCAAAAGCGCGGGTTCCGGTGATCCCTTTTCCTTCGGTCACCGTCACGGTTTGACCTGCGTTCGCGTTCGAAAGCCGGTCGATTTGACCGCTGGGCCAGCGAATCTCGACGGTGTCGGCTTTGTCGTTGTGCGCGAGGCCGAACGTAAGAACCAATTCGCTGGCGGAGAGGTAGCTGGAGCCGCTGCGGAGCATTTGCGTCTGCGTTTCTCCCCCGGAAGTTAGCCTCACAGTTGTCCCGATGCCATCGCGGTTGGATTTTCTGCCGGTCAACTTGATGCGCAGACTCTGGTTCGATGCCGCAAAGCCCTGCGCTTCATTTCGAAACAAATACACTGAGCCGCCGTTGGTGGAGAGAAGAAGGTCCAGCCGGCCGTCGTTATTGAAATCGGCGTAGGAGGCGCCACGCCCCACCCGGGGAGTGGCGAAGGATTGCCCGAGTGACTTGGTGACCTCTTCGAATTTCCCCTTGCCGATATTGCGGAACAGATGCGGTGGCATGGCGTATTTCACGTTCGCCTGCACACGCTGGATATCGGCATCGATATGGCCGTTCGCGACCAGAACGTCAGGCCAGCCGTCGAGGTCATAATCGAAGAAGAAGCAGCCGAAGCCGAGAGTGAGCAGGGAGGCACGGCCGATCTCCGAGCGCGGAGCTTCATCGACGAAGAGTCCCCTTCCTTCATTGTGATAGAGCGAGAGCATCTGGTTCGCAAAATTAGTGATCAAGAGGCTGGGGAAGCCCGAGTGGTCGTAATCGGCCGCATCCACGCCCATGCCTGCGCGGGCAACGCCGTCTTCGCTGAAGGCGATTCCGGCGACAACCGCTTTTTCGGCAAAGGTGCCGTTGCCGTTGTTGCGATATAGCTTGTTCGGCTGGGTATCATTCGAAAACAAGAGATCGGGCCAGCCGTCATTGTCGTAATCGAGAACGGCGATGCCGAGAGTTTTCGATGTTGGGTCGCCAAGTCCGGCTTTTTGTGTCACCTCTTCAAACGTGCCGTTGCCGTAGTTGTGCCAGAGACGCACGGAAGTTCCCTTGTAGGATTCCGGCGTACAATACGATTTGCTTTTGCCATCGAGCGTGCAGTAGAGGTCCGTCTCGGGCGTCCACTGGACATAATTGCCGACCACCAGGTCCAGATGTCCGTCCTTGTCATAGTCGACCCACGCGGCGCTGGTGCTGAATTCCTTGGGGCCCAGCAGGCCCGCTTTTTGGGTGACGTCCGTGAAGGTGCCGTTGCCGTTGTTGTTAAAGAGGTGGTTCTGGCCGTAGGCGGTAACAAAGAGATCGTCGTAGCCGTCGTTGTCGTAGTCACCCACAGCCACGCCCATTCCAAACAACTCCACGTCCAATCCTACCTTGTGAGTCACGTCCGTGAACGTGCCGTCATGATTGTTGTGATAGAGCTTGGGCGTCGCGTGTTTCTGAACGTGGCCGGGCCAGTCCATGCCGTTCACAAGAAAAATGTCTGGCCAGCCGTCATTGTCGTAGTCAATGACGGCCACACCCGGTCCCATGGTTTCGGGAAGAAATTTCTTCCCGAAGGCGCCATTGTTGTGGACGAAGTGGATCCCCGCCTGCTGCGTGACATCCCGGAACTGAACCGTTGAGGCTTCCGGCGTTGCTCCGATTCCTGGTTGTTCGACGAGAAGTATTGCTAGGGCAAAAACTAAAATTGTTGCGAGCGAACGCTTCACCATTCCCCCAAGTTTCAGTCGCGGCCCACGCCGAGTGCATCGGCGGCGCGATTGATGTAGTTAAACCAGGACGCGATCAGCGTGATTTGCAGAATGCCGCGATCGTCGAACCCAACGGCGCGCAGCTTGACGTGATCTTCCGCGCCGCATTTCGTCGCGTCTTTCGTCAGCTTCACCACATAGTCCAGCATGGTGCGATCCTGCTCGCTGATCGACGCAGTCCTATAGTTATTGCGCAGCGCATTGACCATCGTTTCATCCAGCGTGACCCGACGCAGAAACTCTGCGTGTGACTCGATTCAATAGTGGCAGCGATTGGTCACTGAAACCATGGTGGCGATCATTTCGTGCTGCCGCCGCTTGAGAGGCAAGTCCGGCGACATGAGCGCGCCAAACGTGCTGAAGGCATGGAACAGCACGTCGGGGAGAAGCGTATGGCTCGCTACGATGCCGGACATTTGGCCGTCATTCACGGGATGGATGGGGGTAGCGTATTCGACGGGATAGAGCTTACGCTGCGCTTCCACCGCGCTCTTGACGCGATCGTCTTCATCCATTCGAACAGTCTTAATCCAGGTCATTTTTCGCAGCTCCTTCAGGCGGCTGTCATCCTGAAAATTATTTCGAACCGCCGGGGTGCGTTCGCTGCCGGGTTACACTTTGCGTTGAGGCCCTCGCCGTAATCGCCTTTTTGGTCCGCGCCGGTGTAAGGGCGACGCTGACGTGTTCGTGAATCGCCTGCCGCTCGTTGTTGTCCTCGGGATGAGTTTGGCGGTACGGCCCGGTGATGGCCTGGGCCGATTCATCGGCCTTGAACCGCAGATACCGCGCCTTGTGTTCGTTCGCTTTGGCGTCATCGCCGAGGCCGTTGTAGCACAGCATCAAGTTGTAATGCGCCTGCAGGTCTTCGGGATCGATCGAAAGTGTCTGTTCGAATTCCTTAACCGCGTCGGCGTAGCGCTTCTGCAGAAAAAGAACGCGGCCAAGCTCGTTGTGCACGACGCGGTCGCGCGGGAACTGCTCAAGCACGGTCCGCAAGTGAGTCATCGCGCCCCGGTAGTCGCCATCTTCCTTGAGGGCGCGCGCGTAAAAGAAATTCGTCCGCGCCAGCCGCGGGTCGATCGCCAGGGATTTCTCGAGCACTTTTCGCGCGCCCGCGGTATCGCCCTCCTGCACCAGAACGCGGCCGATGTTGGTCCAGCCGTCGGGATTTTGCGGGTCGGCCTCGGTGATTTTCTCAAACGCCGCGGCGGCGGCTTTCAAATCGCCCTGCAGGAAAAGCCCAATTCCGTAATCGTTCCATCGAGTCCAATCCTCTATCGTGGCAATTGTCTTCGGTTGGGGCGCAGCAGCATTCCGTGCGAGAACTCGCAACGTCTTCGTGTCTTCGGCAATGGTAATGATGGGAAGATCCGGAATGGCCTTGACGTTGCCGGACACCGTCGATGTGTCGCCGTTAAAGGCCCACTTGCGGTCGTCGTAATCAGGCGTGGTTGCCGTGCCAAGGTCGCGCGGCCCCGTTTTGTCCGCCGCGGCCCCCGCGAACGAGAAATGTGTATTAAACCAACTGAACTTCCGGTAGTTGAGCCGAGCATGCAGAGTAATTTTGTCTTCCGCATTTTCCGGAATGTGGAGACGATAGTGCGCCGTATCCGCCGCGCCGGGAGGGATCAGATGGACGTAAACGACCGAGCGCGTCGCCCACGCGTTTCGTTTGTTGATGGCATTGCCGTGGCCATCGATCTGCAGCGAACGATAGAAGTGCGCCCCCGGCTCGACCGGGCCTTTGCCATCGTCCTCCACTTTCCCGCTCCAGAAAATCGTTTGGCCTTTTTCATCCGTGGCTTGCAGCTCAAGCCACACATCGAAAGCGTCAACCGTGCCGCCGGGGAAGAAGTGTCCGACCTTGCGCGTGCGCACGACCACATCCACGCGAGCGTCATCGCCCCGCCGCACCGCCGCATCGGTGCGATCGATGGGAGCGGTGATAGGGCGGACTTCACCGGAGGGGCCTTTCGGCAGTGAAATATCAGATTCTTCGCCGACGGCGAAAGTCGTTGAAAGCTCCGACCTTCCAATTTCGCTCCGTACGGGCGCGTTCGCTTCTTTCTCCGCGGGCGAGATCGCGAAGATATCGACGCTCAGCTGTTTGTCCTGAAGAAACTTTTTGGCGAACTCAAATTGCGCCTGGTCCTGGTTCGCGATGGGCACTGCGGTGTTCGCACCGGGGAAGCGATGCGAATGCACGAGGCCGTCAACGTTGCCGTCATCGTTCGAGGGAACTTGCGGCATGTGGCAATCCGCGCAATTCATCGGCGACTTCGGGTAGTAGAAGGCGCGCGCGCCTTGCCCGGAAACGCCGCTGGCCTGCCAGTTGTCATATTCATTGAAGCCGCGAATCCAGCGGTAGTGATTCACCGGGACGTCCAGATGGACCTTGTGGCACGAAGAACAGAACTCCGCGGTGTCCGCGCGCATAAATGGCTTCAGAAAAGTGCGGCGGTGCGGCTCGGGGTTCAGGCGAACCACAAAGTCGTGCAAGCTGCGCACCAACGGATTCTCGCTGGCCGCCAGCTCGTGGAGCTTCGGATATTCCAGGAAAAAGTCGCCCTGGCCCATGGTGCTCTTCACTTCCACAATGCTGTGGCACATCAGGCAGCCGAGGCCGGCGCGGGCTTCCGGGCGGTCTACGATTTGCTTGATCGGCGTATCGAACAAACCGCTGTAGAGCAGCGCGGGATCATGGCAGCCGGCGCACCACTTGGACGAACGCACGCCGGCAACGTCCTGCATGTACTCGATGCTTTTCCGGTACCACTGGTTGTTGAAGGAGGAGAAATGGTGCATCGAGCTGTCCCACTGCTTATAAATATCCGCATGGCAGCGCTGGCAGGCGTCCGATTTCATGAAGTACTTGGAGGGAATGTTGCCGCCATGTTTGGTCTGCGCGGAGCTGGGGAAAAACTTCCCTTGAGAGCCGTCACCTTCGCTGTCCATTGTTTCCGGAGGCATCAGCGGATTGGAGATGCGATTCGCGTTCTTCCAGGCGACCTCGCGCGTCCACCATGTGCCTGCCGCGAGGCCCGCCGACAGTAGCGTCAGCGCGGCAAATCCAAAGCCGCGCTGGAGGACGCCGTCACCCAGCCATCCTTTTGAAAAGAGCCTCGACGTCGCCAGAAAAAGCGTGCCAACAACGCACAACGCAATATGCGCATACAACCACGACTTCAGCCGAAGGGGCGTACCAATCTTGATCAACACGATTCCGAGGAGCGCTCCCGCAGCCAGCGAGATCCAGCCCAGCCGGGCCAGAAGCGTTTCGCGGGGGAGCAAGCGTACAACGTAAAAAAGGAGGAGAATCGTTAAGACCATTCCGATCGCGATGTGAAACAAATCCGCAACAAAGTAAGAAATCGTGGCCGAGGGATATCCGTACAGGTAAGCCGCGCTGACCGTCAGCGCAACCAGGATTCCTGATGACCACCGCTTTACAAAATCAATTTGCATCATCTCCACCTGGATGCGCGGTTTGCGGCTATCAAAGCAGCGGCCGGATGTGTGCGTAACATCCGGCCGCAATTCAGTTTGGGGTGCCCCGAAGCGAGCCAAGATCTGGCGGAGCCGGAGGCCATGTTGCTTGTGGGCACAGTTATATTTTCTAGCGCGGAGGCTGGCAATAATGCAAAAGCATTAGAAGTTAGGCTCGGCATCTATCCCCTGTGTTTCTAGGCAGTTGTATGCTTTTCCGGCACGCAGATCTCTGTACTCCTCCGTGCGCCCGCTGGGCCAATCGATCACCACCCGATCGATTTTTTCACGCAAGCCGAGACCAAATGTTACCGGCAATTCCGATTGAGAAAGATAGCTAGAGCCCCCCCGGACCATCCTCGATTGCGTGTGCCCCTCGTAGTAAATGCGGATCGACGAGCCGATCGCATCGCGATTCGACTGCGTACCCTTCAGGCGAAATCGAATGCTCCGAGGATGCCCCTCTTGATCGTTCCGGTATAAGTACGCTGGCCCATTGTTGGTGGTCATCAAGATATCCAGGTCACCGTCGCGGTCGAAATCGCCGTAGGCTAGTCCCCGTCCAACTTTCGGAGTCTCAAATCCCCCTCCGGCCCCGTCCGCCACATCATGAAACTTTCCGCCGCCCTGGTTCAGGAAGAGCTGCGGCGGTTGCGCGTATCCGGTGTTGCCGCGGATATTTCTGACGGTTTCGTCGATGTGGCCATTGGCCACCGCCAGGTCCGGAGCGCCATCAAGATCCACATCGAGGAACATGCAGCCAAATCCGAGAGTGTTCCTAGACGCTGCCCCGATGCCGGATGGAATAGACACGTCGTCGAAAACTCCCGGAGCGGTGGCGCGATACAGGCCGATCATTTCATTGTCGAAGTTGGTGATGGCCACACCGGGCTTGCCCGAACCATCGAAATCTCCGGTGTCGACGCCCATGCCGGCGCGGGCCTTTCCTTCTGTGCTAAACGCCAGGCCAGCCTCCACCGCGACATCCTTGAATTTTCCGTTCCGCAAATTGCGGTACAACTTATTCGGTTGGGTGTCGTTGGCTACCAACAGGTCCGGCCAGCCGTCCTGGTCGTAGTCGAGCATCGCCACTCCGAGAGATTTTGAGCTGCTGTCAAAAATGCCGCTGGTGGCGGTCACGTCTTCGAATGTTCCGTTGCCACGATTATGGAAGAGCCAGCAAGTATCCCCGCGATACGCTTCCGGAGTGCAGTACGATTTGTGCGAACCATCGAGGCTGCAGAAGACATCGTGCTCGGGAGACCAGCGCACGTAATTGCACACGAAAAGATCAAGCAAGCCATCCCGATCATAATCAAACCACAGCGCGGAAGTGCTGAAGCCCTGACGCCCAAAGAGGCCGCTCGCACGCGTGGCATCAACGAAAGTTCCTTTGCCGGTGTTGCGAAAAAGCCGGCTCTGCCCCACGCAAGTGATGAAAATGTCCGGAGAACCATCATTGTTGTAGTCGCCGACGGCCACACCCATTCCGTACGTCTCGACATCGAGGCCGGCGCTTCGCGTCACGTCCGTAAAGGTCCCGTTGCGGTTGTTGTGGTAGAGCCGCAGCGCGGATCGCTGGCGTTTGTGTCCGGGCCAGTCCATGCCGTTCACCAGCAGAATGTCTTGCCAGCCATCGCTGTCGTAATCGAGGAACGCGCAGCCTGAGCCCAGGGTCTCCGGGAGCAATTTGCCGCCATAAGCGCCGCTGTTGTGCCGGAACTGGATGCCGGCCGCGTTCGTAACATCGCTCAGACGGAATCCTAGGGAAGAGGCTGGATTTGCGAATGTCCAAGATGGCGCCGCCGTGGTTAGTCCTGCGCTGATTGCCTTGAAAAGGAAGTCTCGCCGGTTCAAGGCAAGTTCACCAGACCATTTCGAATCGCGTAGACCACTAGCTCCGCCGTTTTGTGAATTCCCAGCGTCTCCATGATATTGGCGCGGTGGACCGCAACGGTATTCACACTGAGATTCAAATCCGCTGCGATTTCCTTGTTCGACTTGCCGGCCACGATGTGTTTCAGGATTTCCAGTTCGCGCGGCGTCAATCCTCCGCCACGCTCTCCTTTCAGAGTGCCTGGGCGGGATACTTGCGGGTCCAGCACGGTCATGCCCGCCGCGATACTCTTCACCGCGCTGACCAGGTCGAGGTCCATGGCATTTTTCAGCACGTAGCCGCGCGCGCCCGCTTCGAGCGCCTGGCTCACCAGTGTTTCCTCGGAATGCATGCTCAGCATCAGGATTCCTGCCTCCGGAAATTTCTCGAGGATTTTTCGCGTCGCTTCGATACCGCTCAGTTCCGGCATCGCGCAGTCCATCACGATAACTCTGGGCCGCAGTTCGCAGGCCAGGCGGACGGCCTCTTTACCGTCGCTGGCTTCTCCAACCACGGAGATTTGCGGGTCATCTTCCAGCATACGGCGAAATCCGCGGCGTACTAGCGCGTGATCGTCGGCGAGCAGGACCGTAATCTTATGCGCCATTGGCATCCACTTTGACCCGGGGAATCTGAAGACGGACTTTGGTTCCCCCTTGTGGCCGCGGTGAGATTGCCAGCGTGCCGCCAATCAACTCGGCGCGCTCCCGCATCGCCACCAATCCGATCCCACGCTGCATCTTTTCTGCCACGAAACCCGTGCCGTGATCTTCCACTTCGAGCTCCAGCGAATCCGGCGAGAATCTTAGCGAGATCCAAGCGTCAGTGGCCCCGGAGTGCCGACTCACGTTATTCAGTGCTTCCTGCAGCACGCGATAGATATGCACCCCCGCGCTCGTCTCCACGGGAAACGACTGTCCCGTCTTCTCGTAATGCAGCGCCAGGCCAGTTTGCCGCCCCACCGTGGGAATATACCAGTCGAGAGTGCTCTCTAACCCTGCCTCATCTAGTAGCACAGGATGAAGCGCCTGGGAGAGCGTCCTGATATTGTTCAATGTCGATTGCGCGATCTCCTGCACCTCCTTCAGGTCTTCGCGCAGGGGCGATCCTTCCGGGGCATGTTTGCCCGCGCGGGCCAGCATCGATCCGAGCGCTGTCAAAACCTGCCCGAATTCATCGTGGAGTTCGCGCGAAATGTGCCGCAGTGTCGATTCCTGTGTCGAGATCAATTTCTGCGCCAAATCACTGCGCTGCTCGGAAAGCTCTGCCAGGCGCGCAAAAATCCGGCGGTTACTGCGAATCAGGTACAAGCTTGTCAAAACAATGGCGATAAGCGTTGCCGCCAGGAAAATATAGAGCTGCCGCTGCACACCATCGTAAATCTGCGCGATGCGCGCTGCGGCCTGCTCTTCACCTTCGTTATTTCCCACCAGAAGCCGTGAAACAGCCGTGCTGAGGGCTTGCTGCCGCGCCTGGAGCGACAAGCGAATCTGTTCCCGGGCCTCCGCATCCTTCCCGTTTTGCGCCAGTCCGAACATCCGGTTCACGGCGTCCCAGAACTGCGCCACCGCTTGAGAAAGAAACAGCCGCT
>Ga0066659_10000842_pt1 | contig 12403 bp, 8 predicted proteins | sample GraSoiAngelo_108_FD_75176 | JGI IMG/M metagenome (GOLD analysis project Ga0066659, IMG submission 75176) | Grasslands soil microbial communities from the Angelo Coastal Reserve, California, USA - 14_0903_09_40cm | ecosystem: Environmental > Terrestrial > Soil > Grasslands | place: USA... | reverse complement strand
TTTCTCCGTTTGGCTTCACCCGTGAACTCTTTTCACATTAGTCATCCAGATCAATCCGAACAGTGAGGAGTTGCGTCCCAAAGAGCCGCACCGCTCTCGCATTCCCGGCGCTGCTTGGCAAATTCGTCGCCAGCCAGCGTTGCCGCTCTCGCGGGTTGTCGTCAGGAAGCAGATGCGCAGCACCCGTATGCCAGCGAGTCCTCAGCCCGTCCCGCAACTTTAGACGTACATGCGGATCACGCTCAATGTTGCGGACGTATCCCGCCTTCATGCCATGCTCTGCAACTAACCAGAACTGGTTGTCGATACGTCCATCGCCCACCGGAGTGCGACGTGGCCTTCCGGTCTTGCGCCCAGTGGTTTCGAGCAGTGCATATCCCGGAAGCGGCAAACCCATCGCAAGCGCGACCTTAATTGGCGGATTGAACAGGTATTTCTGAAGGGGGTGGACAATCCGAAGCTTCATTTTGTAATTGAACTCCCTTCGGTTAAAGATAACCTATGCTCACCGACGCTCCGCTGCGCAAGACGAATCGCGCACGTTTTCGGAAGAATGTGCAGACAAGATGCTCGACCTGTGGGCTCCGACTTGCCTGAAATTGAGGCCTAAGCATCTCGGTCCAGCGGGCGAAAACCCGCTTCCGCCCGGCAGAGAATCTCGCTAGTATCGCTCCATGGCAAGGCTAATTGTTTTTGGCGGCTTACCCGGAACGGGAAAGACCGCAATTGCTCAAGAAGTTGCCCGTCAGGCGAATGCGGTTTACGTGCGCATCGACTCAATTGAGCAGGCGATCCGGGTCGGGATACTGGACAAACCGATTGACGATGTGGGCTATCGTGTCGCATACGTCCTCGCTGAAGACAACCTGCGCATGGGGAGAACTGTTGTCGCCGATTGTGTCAATCCCGTTCGGGTAACACGCGATGCTTGGATCAGCGTGGCAAATCGAGCACAAGCAACAACCATCGAGATCGAGATTGTATGTTCCGATTCCCAGCAGCATCGGCAGCGAGTAGAAAACAGAATCCCCGATATCTCCGGGCTGAAACTGCCGACTTGGGACGAAGTCGTCTCACGCGAATACGAACCGTGGCCACGCGAACACATTGTGATCGACACCGCCGGCCGTACAGTGAGCGACAACGTGAACGAACTTTTGAAGGTTATCGCAAATCAGATGGGCACACAGCAAACGCCTGCGATTTAGGAAGTCTTTAGAATCCCTTCCGTTCTTCAGACCTGAAAACCATCGCCGCAGCTGAACGGCGGTAATGGTGGCCGCAAGCTTAGAAGAGATTGAGCGTGCAATGCGGGGCGGCGGGTTGGGGGTTGCATGGGACCCGAACGGCAAGGGCAAGACCGCCGTGCGCGGCGCCATCGGACTCTTCCACGAAAGTGTCCTTAATGGATACCCAGCAGCTCTTCTTCTTCGCTGTGTACCAGGCTCTGTTCTGGAGTTGCAGGTGCGAGCTTGATGTCGTGGGTGTGATCGTTTATACGATCGTTTGACGTGGCTCTCGGATTGCTCAGGAGAAACAGGAAGGGCAGCATAATCAGGAATAAAACACTTGATCACCCAGAATGCCCCGACAAAGGAAGCATCGCGGCATGGGGCATATTCACGGCAGCACTCACGATGACCGCGGCGCACTTCAGGTAAATCCGCTCGGTGCACTCAGCCCTTCAGAGCCGCCTTGAGAGTCCGGAGGTCCAAGAACATTCGCTGCGTCGGCTTATCTTCACCGCCTCCTTCAAGCGGAATGAAGCCGTATTTCGCATACCAGGACACTTTATTGCGATACGCGTCAGTGATGATGCAGCGACAACCAACCTGCTCCGAAACGCTTAAGCTAATCCGCAACGCTTCTCGAAGGAGCAGCCGACCCAACCCTCTTCCTTCAAATCGGTGATCGACGGCTAGACGCGCCAGCAGAATGAGGGGTAGGTCGTACGCGGGTAGCCCGCGCACGTGTTTCTTAGGAAAAGAATTGCGTGGAATTGCTGACGTGGCCAAAGTAAAATAACCAAGCACGGTCTTGGAAGCTGACTCGTCTACTACCACATAAGTCACACCGATTGAGATCTTCTGCTGATTGCTCCATGCGTGCTTTTTAAGATAATTGTTGAGCGCATCATCGTTGCAGTCGAAGTTATGGGCAACGTCATCCTCTTCCAAACGCCGAACGATGACTCCCAACTAGCCCCTCATTGCCCTAACCAAAGCCTCAGTCGGTTGAGCCGGTTCAGCCAGCGCTAGGTTCATCAGGCTCTCCAATTCCTCTTCATTCCACGTTATATTCACATACGGCAGTACAGCTTCAGGGGCCACCCTTTCCAAGCGAGGCAACACAAGCACCTCTCTCTCTCCCGTAGTGCTTTCGCTGATAATCTTGTGGCCGCGCTTCCGCTCTGCAACTGCCCACCGAAACAGCGCGATAGCATCTGCCATAAAATCCGAATTGCTGCTCAACTGCAATTCCTCTTTCAGAGAACGAACGATACGGTCCTCAACAGGTGCAAGATCAGCCTGAAACTTCGGCTTCCTGGTGTTCTTCCTTTGCGCCTTGTTCGTTCCCGCTGCTGGCATTTTTCTTCTCCCCGTGCCTTGATAGTACTCCAAATAAGATGCAAATCATAGTCATTTCGCATCCGAATAGCATACCGACTTGTAACACACTGATGTGCTGGCTTTTAAGACGGCGTAGGTGCCCGGCTTCCACCGGTGCGGCAAGACTTGGAAGTCGTGAATGCCAGAACACAGATGAGTTTCGACCAGCCTACACAGGGACGCCTTCGCCGAAAAAGGAAATCCCACTGGGTTGCATTTTCTATTCTCGCGGAACTAGGCACCGAAGCCGGAGCCGTGGGAGAGGCTTCTGACAGGCACCAGCTTGAGGGATACGCAGGACCGCTCTACCCTAAGACGCTAGAGGGTCGCTGCATCGCGAGGAACCCGCTGAGCATATTGGCGATGGCAGGATTGCGCCCATGCCGAAGGTGCTTGGACTTCCCAAGAGATGAGAATGTTGAGAGGCAAGCCGCTGCCAGGTTGGCCAAGGCGCAAGCTGCTAGAGCTGCATGCGCGCAGCCCAAGTATCAGATGCGGTCGCCGCAACATTTTTAGAGCAAACGTGCGCTCTATTCGCGTCGAAAGAGGGGGACTACTTGCAGGCTTGCAGGTACGATGTGAATCTTCCGTGCGCTCGTAAACACGGCAATTAGTCCTTCTCGCCTTGCCAAGTAGACAAGAGTCGTATCCGCGAAATCCATCGGACGATCCCGATAGCGAAACATCAGATCTTGGATTTTCGGCAGTTCCGAATCCTCGATAACTGCTAACCTGATCGCACCGGAGCGAAGGTGGCATTGTGACCGCCACAGTCGAAAAGCAGATACGCGGTTGACGAAAGGAAATCATGCTCGCGGATCGTTCAGTCTTGTTGCGGTCAATTCCTAAACTCGCGGCGCTTTTGTTGACCCTGTCTGCGCTCGCCACGCTGCATGCGCAGAGTCTGTCGGCTCCCACGGCCTCGCAGGATTCGGCAACGCTTGATCAAGTTTGGCAGAAGGCCAGCAGTAAATACGACAGTCAGCGCGCCGCCCTTCTGAAACAGGTCGATAGCCTTGATCACCAGGGCCCGTTCCGTCCTGACTGGGAGTCCCTTAAGAACTACGAGGTGCCCGAATGGTACAGGGACGCGAAGTTCGGCATCTTTATTCATTGGGGCGTTTATTCCGTCCCAGCCTTCGGTAACGAATGGTATCCGCGAAACATGTATCGGGAGGGATCCGAGGAATACAAGCACCACATCGCTACCTATGGGGCACAGGACAAGTTTGGCTACAAAGAGTTCATACCGATGTTCAAAGCCGAACACTTCGATCCGGCTGCCTGGGCCGAGTTATTCAAAAAGGCAGGCGCAAAATATGTGGTCCCTGTGGCGGAGCATCACGATGGCTTTGCCATGTACGACAGTGGCTTGAGCGACTGGACGGCAGCCAAGATGGGACCCCATCGCGATGTAATTGGTGAACTGGCCAAAGCGGTGCGAGCTCAGGGTCTGCATTTTGGCGTATCGTCGCACCGAGTAGAACACAATTTCTTCCTGGGCGTCGGCCGCGCTATCGCTTCTGACGTTAACGATCCGCAATACGCTGCCTTGTATGGGCCCGCTCATACCTGGATGATGAACCCGGCTGGGACTCCACTCGATAACGACTTTACTTACGTCTCCTCAGAATGGGCGGACGATTGGCTCGCGCGCGGCGCGGAACTGGTCGAGAAGTACCATCCCGATATCGTGTACTTCGATTGGTGGATCGGGCAGCCGTCGATCCGTCCGAATCTGACTCGCTTTGCCGCGTTCTATTACAACAGCTCCCTGCAGTATGGCGATCACGTCGGAGTGATCAACTACAAGGACTACGCCATGCAGGAGTCCGCCGCTGTCCTCGATTTGGAGCGTAGCCAACTCGGCGACATTCGCCGCCTCTATTGGCAGACCGATACTTCTGTCAGCAACAAGTCTTGGGGCTACATTAAGGACGACACTTTCAAATTGCCGGAATTCATGGTTCATCAGCTCATTGATATCGTGAGCAAGAACGGCAATTTGCTGTTGAACATCGGTCCCCGTTCAGACGGCACGATACCTGAACCGGTCCAGCAGGTGCTTCTTGATGTCGGTGCTTGGCTGAATGTCAACGGAGAGGCCATCTACGATACTCGTCCATGGAGAACCTATGGTGAAGGCCCCACTAAAGTGATGACTGGGTCCTTTCATGATACTGACGTAGAGCACTACACAGCCGCGGATTTTCGTTTTACGACCAAAGGCGATGTGCTCTATGCGATCGGACTCGGCTGGCCTACAAATCGCGAAGCAGTCATTCGATCGCTGGCAAGGACGATCGGCAGTGAACAAGTGCAAAGCACTGCCATGCTGGGCAGCGATGCCAAACTGTCTTTCGAGCAGCGTGCCGATGGCCTGCACGTGCAATTGCCCGCCCAGGCTCCGGCCAAGTATGCTTATGCACTCCGTGTGAAGTTTGCACGTGCCTTCGACTAGGAGCGAGGGAACCGGAATTGGTTTTCTGCCCAAGTAGTTGCGGTTCAATGGATTTTCGCCTGCAGACTTACGCCCACGTGGTGAGTTTTAAGGGAGACGAGTGACTGCCCGCATCGGTACGGTGGATTTGCCTCCAACCTGCGCATCCGACGTGGTTATCCAGCCTCCGTAATTGGCCGAGATCTTGAGGTCATCGAAAGTGCTCACCACCCTAGACTCAGAGCCTGCCGGTGCAGGCGGGAAGAGGGGCTCACCGGTTTCGCCGGTTGGGCCGAGCAGGTTTAAGATCACCGTGCTGGTCTGCTCGGAATTGGGACCTACCATGATTTCGAAAATTCCTGGCTCTACAACCCTGTGCATGTCGGTGTTGAGCATCGAAAGAGACTCTGGCGTGATGGTGAATTCCACGGTTTTCGTTTCACCTGCCTTCAGCGTGGTTCGCTGAAATCCTTTTAATTCTTTTACCGGCCGAGTCACCGATGCGATTTTCTGATGAATGTACATCTGGGGAACTTCATCGCCTTCGCGCAAGCCGGTGTTGATCACATCCACGCTGACTTTAGCCGTGCCCCCGCTCTGGATTGTCGAGGGCTGCACGCGCAGATTCTCAAACTTAAAGGTCGTATAACTTAGGCCATAGCCAAACGGGAATAATGGCTGCCGCGTGCTGAAAGCGTAACTCCGATTTGCAGAAGGTTTCCGGTTATAGAAGTCCGGAAGGTCACCAACCGAGCGGGGAAACGTAATTGGCAGTTTTCCGCCAGGATTCGCGTCCCCAAACAGAACGTTGGCTGCGGCCGTGCCGCCCTCTTCTCCGAGGTACCAGCCTTCCAGAATCGCAGGAACGTGTTCTGCAACGTAGTTGATGGAAAGGGGACGACCATTGATAAGGAGAACCACCGTGGGCGTCCCGGTTTCGACAATGGCCTTGACCAGGTCGTTTTGCGCGCCCAGCAGGTCAAGCGAGTCGCGGTCACCTCGGTGGCGCTCCGACCAAGCTTCGCGATTGGTGCTCTCGTTCTCGCCAATTACCAGGATCGCCACATCAGCATTCTTGGCGATAGCTAGCGCTTCCTTGATTTTGTCCTCCTGAGTCTTGGGATCGACTAGTTCGACGCTGTCGTCAAACCAGCCGTGCCAATCCTGGTGCTTGTTGGTAAACCTACAGCCCTCGGCATAGAGCACCTTCGCTTTCGGCCCGACACGCTCCTGAATTCCTTGCAGAATGGTTACGCCACGCACTGGGTTGCGGCTGTACCCGCCAAGGTGCAGGCCGTCTGCATTCGGCCCAACCACTGCGATGGTTTTCAGCTTAGTCAGATCAAGCGGCAGCAGGTTCTTATCGTTCTTAAGCAGAACCATGCTTTTCTGCGCAACTTGTAAGGCGAGAGCGCGATGCTCGGGACCGTTCGTGGTTCTCTCTGCATAATCGGGATCAACGTAGGGGTTCTCGAAGAGCCCGAGTCGGAATTTAGCCGCGAGAACATCCGATACTGCCCGGTCGAGTTGGCTCTGCGGCACGATCCCTCGCTGGACCTGATCTAGCAAGGTTCGGTACACCGATCCATCGGACAAGTCATACTCGACCCCCGCAGCGATCGCCAGCCGCGCAGCATCCGCCTTTGTCGCCGCCACGTGATGCGTCTCCACCAGCATCTGGAGACCGTCGCCGTCGGAGGTGACAAATCCGCGAAAGCCCCACTCCTGCCGGAGTACTTTGGCGAGCAACCAATAATTGATATGGGATGGAATGCCATCAATCTCGTTGTAGGACGCCATCACGCTGCCCACATGACCTTCCTGCACCGCAGCCTGAAACGGCAAGAGAAAGTTTTCACGGATGACACGCTCCGAATAGTTTCCCGGCGCGGTGTTGGTGCCACCTTCCGGCTGACCGTGTACCGCGAAGTGCTTCATAGTCGCCATCACGTGATGGCGGTTGATAAAAAAGGAGTCTCCTTGCAGGCCGGTAACAGCGGCCACTGCCATTCGCGAGACAAGATATGGATCTTCTCCGTAGGTCTCCTCTGTTCGCCCCCACCGAGGATCGCGGGCCAGATCCAACACAGGCGTAAACACCTGCCCAGCGCCGGCCGAGCCGGCCTCCTCCCCAGCTGCCGTGAAGACCTGCTTAACCAGGGCAGGATCAAAGGTGCTCGCTAGTCCAATCGCCTGAGGGAAACTCGTGCTCCCGTATTCCATGAAGCCGTGGAGAGCCTCGCCCATGAACAATTGTGGAATTCCCAGCCGGGTTTTCTCCTTTAAGTATCTCTGGATGGCATTGCGCAAGATGGCGGCATGCCTGGGGATGAACTCCAAGTCGGGGTCCCACCAGCGCTCTAAGGTCTGGCGCGCGCTTTCGTCCGTATATGTGCCGGTAGGATCAATGACGTGTAGCTGCCGCTCGCGGCCCCCGGTGATTTGGTCGACTTTTTCCTCCAGCGTCATGCGGGAGAGCAGGTCGGCAACACGATCTTCTATCACGAGGTTCGGATCGCGATATCTAGGAGTGGAGGGTTTATTTTCCCTGGGAACGGTAGGTTTCTTTTGAGGACTGGCCGCGGCGCACAGAGTCACGAGGCAAACGAGTACTTCCAGGAAAACACTTCGCCAGATAGTCTGCATAAGGTTTTGTCCGCCTGTGTCGATGAATTGAAGGGTTTGCAATTCAAGGCACATCAGTATAGACCCCGAAGCTGTTGAGTGTTGGCCGCGCCGATATTCTCGGTGCAAAGACCATCCCAATTCCCAAACGCAGGCTGCGCGATCGCGAATTGGGCGGATCCGAGCAGCAAGGGCTCCACGGGCGACCAGCTTGCGGTGTTCCGCCGTCAGATTCGTGGCCGTATTTACGGGGCTGCGTTTGCGCTTGGATTAGATTGGGCGACGCAAAGCGATTAGGCTGGTAAATAATCGCTAACGGCACACAGGTTCACCTTGGCTTCGACCGTGTTTGCGGAAGCGCAAAGAAGCTTTTCGATACCCTCTCCAACGTCCCGGAGATCGCGGGGTTGTAGGCGTCCAAAGCAGACCTCATCGGTCAATCCGGGAAAAGGACCAAAAATATCGTTTTTCTAGGCATTATTGTCTTGACAATTGTTATGTTCTGCACCTTAATAGTTTGCCATCCTGGGTCCGCGAAATCGGTGAATCCGGACCTTGCGGCGTGTCCCTTCGGTTGGGGAAGGATGCGGGCTGAGGTCCGTCAGGCCTGACATTCCGCAAAACGTATCGAAACATCTCGCTTCAGTGAAGCAGTCACCACGTCGGTTGAGCCAAGCATTCATCACGTCGGTTTTGAGCGAAGCAGTCATCACGAAAGAGGAGGCGCAAGTACGTGCCCCCTCGGTTGTTATGAATTGCTCAAGCTCGCCGGTTGTCTGGCGGGGTAGCCGGAGCTGTGGGCAGGAATTCAAGATTTAGCTCTGGAGGCGTTATGGCTGGTGAAGCGAATTTGAGAGCTGGCGGAGTCCTTGATTTGCTGACGGGGAGAGGCAGCAGCCGATACCCATGGACAACAGGGAAGAGAGGGCTGATCGGCTTATTGACGATCGTGGCGGCGACGCTTTTGATTTTGCCATGGCCGGCATCTGCACAAACCGTTACCGCGTCCCTCAGCGGCACCGTCGTGGACTCAAGCGGGGCCGTGATTCCCGGTGCACAAGTAAGTCTTGTCGACGAGGCTACCGGCAGCAAGCATGTGGCCACAGCAAATGGCGGGGGTCACTTTAGCTATACGGCGATTTTTCCAAGTACCTACGACTTAACCGTAACTGCCAGGGGATTCTCGACGTGGCAGGCAAGAGGTATCGTGCTCCATCAAAATGAGAGCCGCGCGATATCGGATATAACCTTGAAGCCCGGTGCGGAGGCGCAGCGGATCACCGTCGAAGCCGCCACAGAGACGGTACCGATTGATACCGGCGCCAGCAGTACCACATTGAACAATACGATGGTCAGTCAAGCCGCCATCCAGGGTCGTGATGCGGCAGAGTTGATCCGATTGATGCCCGGCATGGCTATCAACAGTGGTCTCAACAATACCGAGTGGAACAGTGCTCTGACGCAAATCAACAGCGGCCCGATCGGGGCATTCTCGGCCAACGGCACCCAGCCGAACGGTTCCATGCAGCTGATTAGCAATGGCTCAGTGATCACCGACGCCGGGAACCAGGGCACACAAATCGCCAATATCAATCAGGACATGACTCAGGAAGTCACCATCCAGGACTCCGCCTTTGACGCGGAGTACGCCCATGGACCGGTCACCTTCAGTGCGGTGGGGAAGCGTGGATCGCAAGCCTTTCACGGGGCCTTGTACGGCTACGGCCGGAACGGAAGCTTGAATGCAAATAACTCCTTTTTTAAGGGCCAGAACCCACCACTCAAGAAACCCATTGACCACTACTGGTACGAGGGCGGGAATTTAGGCGGTCCGGTTGTCATCCCGGGCACGGATTTCAACAAGACACGCGACAAGGCTTTCTTCTTCTTCGGTTTTGAGCACCTGAACCAGTTGCCGGCGGGCACGCTCCATCAATATTTCGTCCCCACGCCAGGAATGATGTCGGGTGACTTCACGGCAGCATCCCTTGCGCCGTACAAGCAGTTTTACGGATCAGGGGCCGTACCCTGCGCTGACAACAGTGGATTCTGGAACTACAGCCACTTCTGTGAGGGCGCTGTCCGGGCTGGTACGGTTACTCTGTATGACTCGAACGGTGTGGCCTACAATGGCGCGACGTACTTGACCAGTGATAATTGTCTTTCCGGCCATAACTCTGGCTGCACTTCCCCGCCCGTATCTGGTGCGACCGTTAGCCCCAGCCTGTTCGACCCGAACGGAAGTGCTCTCATGAAGCTGCTGGGGAATGCACCCGGCCTTCAGCGAATTGATCCGATAGCGTCCAAAGGCTTTAATGCCCAATTTCTCGACCGCACGCCGGTCAACGGCAATGAGATGAACCTCCGCGGCGACGTCAACCTCACGCAAAACATGAAAGTCTTCGCCACTTTCACCCGCCAGACGGAAGCGGACATTAATAATATCGGGCTATGGTGGTGGCAACCTGCCTCAGTGCCCTATCCTTCACAAACTCCTGCCAACCAGGTTAGCCGCTCCTGGAGCATTGGGGTCACCAACAGCTTCAGTCCGACAATGGTCAACGAGGCGAGTTTCGGATACGCCTATTTCATTAACCCGGTTGAGTTGAAGAACCCGAATGCGGCAAACCCGGCAACCTACGGCTACAACGTCACCACGCCTTACCAGCAACCGGTCCCCCAGATTCCGGATGTCGTCAGTTGGTGCTGCAACCCTGGTGGCGGTGGCAGCAGTGCAAGCAAAACGCAATCGGCTGGATTCAATGCTTCCTCGTTCGGGACCAGTCCGAAGTGGTATGGTAACGCCGCCGGAAAAGACAGCTACACGCCTGACTTCAGCGATAATTTCACACTCGTCAAAGGCGCCCACACATTGAAATTCGGTTTCTTCTGGGCTCGTTATGCCAACGTGCAAACTGAAGGCGCTTGCTGTGGAGGCGGAACCGTTGGACAGTGGGATTTCGACCCCTGGGCAACCAACTCAAGCAATAACATTTATGCCGACATGCTGATGGGCCACGCGCAAGGCTTCAGCATGGCGAGCCAAAACTTCACCGATAATGTCCGCTACAACGAATACTCATTCTTCGCTCAGGACCGCTGGCAGGCTACGCGAAGATTAACACTGAGTTTCGGAGTCCGCTTCAATCGTGAGGGCCAGTGGTTCCCAGCGAATGAAAACCGGGGAATCATGGTGTGGGATCCTAACAACCCGGTTCAACCTTACAGCGCCAGCAGCACCACGCCCCTGGCGGGTTTCGTTTGGCATGGCATCGATGGCAAATACCCGGTCTCGGGCTGGGCCAACCACAACTTTTATCCCGATCCGCACGTGGGTGTTGCGTATGACCTGTTTGGGAATGGTAGGACAGTGTTGCGCGGCGGGTTCGGCGTATACCGCTTCAACGTGGCTTACAACGATGTGACCGAGAATGGCATGCTCGATGCGCCGCTGGGCTTGAAGAGCTTTAGCAGCAATTGCACACTCACGGGGCTTGCCAGTCTGGCCACCTGCGGAGCCGCGACGGCGGGCGCCAGGAACACCCAGAGCTATGGCGGGATGTTACCCAATGACAACAAGCTCCCTTACACGCAAAGCTGGAACGTTATGGTCAGCGAGCGTGCCCCCTGGAAATCGATCTTCCAGATCTCTTATAAGGGCAATCGCAGCCGCGATTTGCTGCTGAGCGCAAACGGCGGCGGTGGCATAAAGATTAACGAGATCAACTACATTCCTCCGGGGGCCCTATTCAAACCCGATCCGGTGACAGGCATCACCTACTATTGCTTGGGAACGCCAAGTGCCAGCTGCGTTGCCGCTGCCCCGCCGAACGACGCGCTCCAGGACTACAGGCCGTACGCCTATAAGGATGTGTACCTGTTCCGGCATGGCAGCTACTCCAACTATAACGGCATGGTCATGGAATGGATCAAACAGACCGGGCCAACTGTATTCACCCTGAATTACACTTGGAGCCACGTTCTCGGAATTCGCGATGGTAACAATGACAACGGACAAGGCTCGGGTGCCGCACTCGATGCCTTCAACCTGCGGAACAACTACGGCACCCTGGCTTTCAACCGCTATCACATCTTCAACGCCTCCTATGTAGTCAATTTGCCTAGCCCCATCCATCAGAATCACTTCGTAGGTGGGGTGGTAAACGGATGGCAACTTTCGGGCGTGCTTCAATATCAAACCGGGCCGCCCCTTCAGCCTCTGACCGGTACGGGGCTCAATCCCAGCTTTGCCGGACAGAACAATCGGTCGATCCTAGGGACGGACGGGATAACCCTTCAGCCTTACCTTACCTGCGATCCCAGCAAGCACTTGGCTTCGGGTCAGTATTTCAACCCCAATTGCTTCGCGGAGCCCGCGATCAGGGGCGTGAACGGTCCGCTCATTTGGCCCACCATCACGGCTCCCGCGTTCTTCGACACGGACTTGGGCATCTACAAGAACTTCAAAGTTACGGAGCGCCAGGCGATACAGTTCCGCTTGACGGCCTTCAACCTCCCGAACCACCCGAACAAACAATTCGGCCTGGGGAACGACGTTAACCTTACCTTCGGCTGTCCGACGGGTGCTACCTGTACAGATCCGTCGCAATTTCGCAATACCAACAAGGACACAACGGGAAAACCCAAGTACACCGTTGGCAACCGTAGCCTGGAATTTGCTCTTAAGTACACTTTCTGAGTTGGCATCAACAGCACGGCATGAAACCTG
>Ga0066659_10000839_pt1 | contig 12417 bp, 15 predicted proteins | sample GraSoiAngelo_108_FD_75176 | JGI IMG/M metagenome (GOLD analysis project Ga0066659, IMG submission 75176) | Grasslands soil microbial communities from the Angelo Coastal Reserve, California, USA - 14_0903_09_40cm | ecosystem: Environmental > Terrestrial > Soil > Grasslands | place: USA... | reverse complement strand
TCAGCCTCAAGGGATGCCAGACCGTCAGCGTCTTCGGCGGGAGCGGGACCGGCAAGAGCACGCTGCTCCGGCTGATCGCGGGTCTCATCAAGCCGGACCAGGGCCGGATCGTCCTGTTCGGGCGGGACGAGGTGCCCCTGAGCGAGCGGGAGATGCTGCCGCTCCGGCGGCGAATGGGGGTCGTCTTTCAAGGCGCCGCGCTGTTCGACTCCCTCACCGTCGGCGAGAACATCGCGTTTCCCCTCCGCGTACACACGCAGACCGGCCCGGCGGCGGTGCGGGAGAGGGTGGCGGAGGTGCTCGCGCGGGTGGGGCTGCCGGGGATCGAGGAGCGGTACCCGGCCGAGCTGAGCGGCGGAATGAAGAAGCGGGTGGGCATCGCCCGGGCCCTCGTCCTCTGGCCCGAGTTCCTCCTGTTCGACGAGCCCACGGCGGGGTTGGATCCGAGCAACGCCCGGCTGATCGGGGAGCTGATCGCCGAGCTGCACCGGGATCTTTGTGAAACCTCGGTGGTGGTGACCCACGACGTGGAGTGCGCCTTCGCGATCTCGGACTTCATCGCCTTCCTCGACGAGGGGCGGATGGTCGAAGTCTCGCCGCCCGAAGCCTTTCGCCGGTCGCCCCGACCGGAAGTGCAGCAGTTCTTGGCGGGCACCCGTCGCTAGGGCGCGACGTCCAGCACGGCCCGAGGGAGGTCTCTCATGGAACCGCGGAGCGGGGTCAAGGTGGCGGTAGGAGTATTCGTATGTCTCGGGCTGCTCCTGTTCGCCGGGTCGATCTTCCTCTTGGGCCAGCGGGGCCGGTATTTCGCCGTCCAGCATCCGCTCCGGACCGCCTTCACCAGCGTCGTCGGACTGCACGAGGGGGCGGCGGTGCAGCTGGCGGGCGTTGCCGTGGGCCGCGTGACGGGGATCCGGCTGAGCCCGCCGGGGCAGAAGGTCCTGGTGGAGTTCAATGTGGCGGGGGACGCTATCGAGAACGTCCGCCAGGACTCGCGCGCCCGGCTGGAGACAATGGGATTTATGGGCGACAAGTTCGTGGAGGTCAGCGTCGGCAGCCCGGCGGAGCCGCAGGTCGGGGATGGCGCGACGTTGGCCGCCGAGGACCCGATCGATGTGGCAGCGCTCGTCGGCCAGGGGCGGCGGCTACTCGGGAATGCCGAAGGCCTCACGGCCGCGCTCGCGCGAGGGGACGGGGCGCTGCCGTGGCTGATCAATGATCCAGAGAGCAAGCGCCTGCTGGCCGAGACGCTGGGGTCCGTTCGGGCAGTGACCGCCTCGCTGGAGCACGGCGAGGGGGCGGCGGCCTGGCTGTTGCGGGACCCGGCCAGTCGCCAGCTTCTGCAGCACGCGGCGCGCACGGTCGAGGCGTTTGAGACTCTGGCCGCGGATGTGAGGCGAGGACCAGGCTTGGCGCACGCGCTGATCTACGACCCCGAGGGCAGCCGGTTGCTGCCAAAGGTCGCGCAGACGCTCCAGGAAACCCACGCCCTGCTCGATGCCATTCGGCACTCCGACGGCGCGATTCCAACGCTGCTCTTCGATCCCGACTCGAAACACCTGGTGGAGCACGTGCAGAAGCTGTCCCAGAACCTCGAGGAGATCAGCGGGAAGCTCGCGCGCGGGGAGGGGACACTAGGCGCATTGCTCGCCGACCCCACGATCTACGACGACCTCGCGGCGCTCCTGGAAGGGGCGGAGCGAAGTCGGCTCGTCCGTTGGGGGATCCGCCACACGATCGACTCGGGGCGGCAGGGCCGGAAGGAAAGAGGGAAGGAAGCAGAGAAGTGAATTGAGCGTGACGCCCGTCGGAGTCTCGCGACCGCGCCGTACCCCTGGTCAGCCTCGGCGCTGAAGGAGCCCGGCAAGGCGGTCGGAATACCGAGACCTTGTTCCGTGCGCGGCGTTTGGACTCGCGCGAGTGCAGCGTTTGCCACAAGGGCGGCTTCGCCAACGAGGTGGCGCGCAAGTCGATGTTCGACGGGCTGGATGTCTCGAAGGTGACCAACCTCTACGGCGCCGGCATGACCTGGGACTTCGTGAAAACGCTGCAAGGCATCACCAAGATGCGCGTCGTGCTCAAGGGGATCATGACCGGTGACGACGCCGGCAAGGCGGTAAAATCTGGTGTGGACGCCATCATCGTGTCGAACCACGGCGGCCGTGCGGAAGAGAGCCTGCAATCGACCATCGGCGCGCTACCCGAGGTGGTGGAGGCGATGGGCGGACGTATCCCTGTACTGATGGATGGCGGCGTCCGGCGCGGTACGGATGTGCTCAAGGCGCTCGCGCTCGGCGCGACCGCCGTTGGCATCGGGCGGCCTTACTGCTGGGGCCTGGCCGCGTTCGGGCAGCCGGGCGTCGAAGCCGTGCTCGCGATACTGCAGCGGGAATTCGAAACGATCATGCGGCAGACCGGGGCGACGAATCTTCGCGAGATCACGAGAGCCTCGGTGGCGTAAGTGCCTTCGTTGAGAGTGAACGCTCCATGGGACCCAAGAGCCCGCCGGCACCTCGCGCGGGATCCAGTGATGCGAGGGCTCATCCGCCGCCACGGCCCCTGCGGACTTGCGCCGCAGGGTCTCTCGCCGTATGAGGCGCTGACACGAGCTATCGCCCACCAGCAGCTCAACGGACGCGCCGCCCAGACCATTCTCGGCCGATTCGTCGACCTCTTCCCGGACGGCAGCTTTCCCCAGCCGGCAGCCGTGCTGGCCGCGCGCGCGACGACCCTCCGCCGAGCCGGGTTCTCTCGCGCGAAGGTCCGCGCGCTCAAGGACATCGCCCGCCATACGCTCAAGGGCGTTGTGCCGACGCGCCGCGCGTGCTCGCTACTCAGCGACGACGAGATCATCGAACGGCTGACGCAAATCCACGGCGTGGGGCGTTGGACCGTGGAAATGCTGCTCATGTTCACGCTCGGGCGGCCTGACGTACTGCCGGTGGACGATTTCGGCGTACGCGAGGGGTTCCGCGTTGCGTACGGCCGGCGCACGCGGCCTTCGCCGAAGGCGCTGCGCGCGTATGGAGAGCGTTGGAAGCCGTATCGCTCCATGGCAGCCTGGTACCTCTGGCGGGCGGCGAACGAGGCGCGACGGGTCGCGGACTAGGCCGACTCCAGGGTCTTCGGCGTGGGACCTAACGGGGAGCCACATCGCCTGGCTCGACTCGGCCGCCGTCGCTGATGAGCGCACCTACGGAGGTTGTCACGCATTCAGATGCGGAGTTGGTGTAGCGCGAAGCCGTCTCGCATAGCCGTGCTGCAGGACAACCGCACTGCCCTTGCCGCCAATGAGATAGTGCAGTCGGACTCCCCTGACCTTGGCAAAGCGCTCGGCAACGCCGGCGATGCGCGACCCCTTCCCGCTGAGTTTCGTCACCCCGACTGTCCCTTTCAGGCGCCCTCGGCAGATCGTCGATCGGGTGGTCTATCCTAGGGCTGGCAGGCCGACCATGCGCGTGCGCGAGATCCTCAGACGACAGGCATTGGCCCACATCGCGTTCGAGATCGGCATCTTCTTCAAGGGCCTCGACGGCGTGCTTGAGATCGTCGGGGGGCTGCTCCTGTTCTTCGTCAAGCCCGAGACCATCAGCCGGGTCGTCATCGCCCTCACGCAGCACGAACTGGGCGAGGATCCAAACGACGTGCTCGCCAGCTATCTCGTCCGGGGCGCGAACAGCTTCTCGGCGAGTTCCCAGGTGTTCGCCGGAGTCTATCTCCTCTCGCACGGCGTGATCAAGGTTGTCCTGGTCGAGTCGCTGCTTCGCGGGCGGCTGTTGGCGTACCCAACGGCGATCGTGGTATTCGCGCTGTTCATCATGTACCAGATGTACCGGTACTATCTGCATCCTTCAATCGCGATGATCGTACTCAGCGTCCTCGACGTGGTCGTGATCGTGCTCACCTGGCTCGAGTACCGGCGGCTGAAGCGCGCCCGCCACCCGGTCTGAATCGGTTGCCGCAAACCGCGTCGCTGGGCGACTCCTAGCGTAATCGGAGGGCCGCCTCGAATCCCCCGACGGCCCACCCAGTGTTCACCTATCCCCGTAGTTGGGGTGGCGGTCGCGGGGCGCGGTTCTCGCGTCGCGACCCGGCGAGGCACACCCTGTGCGGATCCTGCTGGCGTGCCAGAGGGTCGACGAACCGTACGGCGGATCTCTCTCGAAGGAAGCGAAGGACGCTGGGACGATCGAGATAGTCAGGTCGGGCGCGTGTGCGGGCGTAGTTGACGCGGCTAGCGGCCAGAGAAGGGGGAGGACCGCCTCGCCCGACTCGATCATGCCTTCTGGCGTGGCCCTGGCTCTACACATCGACGTCGCGATCCTCAGCTTGCGACCCAGACCCACCCCCTGCGGCCGCATGGCCTCCTGGCTCGACGTGCTCGCCTGTCGGCGGGCTCGCCGGTCGAGGCGTGGCATCTTGGACAGCTGCACCTACTCGAAGTCGGCGCGCCGTCCAGAGAATAAACACGTCGCGAAGGTGCGCCTCGACCGAGGCGCGCGTGCGGTCCGGCGGTCTTTGGATCGCAGGCCGAGGGCGGTGCCTTCACGTCGAGACCTACGGCGCGCTTCCTGGACCGTCCCTGTGTCGGATCGGCGTCGGGGAATGACGGCGCACCGGATCCACGTGCACCGTATGTGTGCGTCTTTTCTTGCGCGAGCGGTTTGGCCCAAAAAATGCGTCGGACAACCGCGGAGATGCATCAGCGACTCGCAGCAGGGTGTCTGCTGGCGCCGCCGACGGGCCAAATCGCGAGGGGCGCCGCTCGCGCGCTCTGGCGGTCCACGCCCGAAGGGTCGCGAGAAGGCGGACCGGCGCGAAGCGCGACGACTCGCTCGGGCCGCAGGCCATCGAGGGCGCCGCGCGGGTTCGAGGACCAGGGACCTGGGGCGGACGCTGAGGCTACTGGGGGCAGGGAGCAGTGACGGACCGGACTCGCCGCGCGATAATTCTCGGCCTCATGCTCGGCGCCTGCGGCTGCTCGCGGTCGTTGATAAGCTGCTCGAGCTCACTGATGAGCTGCTCGAGTGCGCTGCCTAACGGTGAGGCGGAGGATCGTTCCCGCGACGCACGGCATGCCTCCGGAGCTCTGATCGACGCGCAGGGGAACGCAGTGGCTGCGCCCGGCTCGACGGAGCGTCGCCGTGCGGGTGAGCGGCCTGCCCCCCCGGCGCCGTCCCGGGAGGGGGTTTCGACGGCCTTCTCGATTTCACGCCCTGGTGCCGTCGACGTCGCCGTCAGGCGGGGCGAGACCACAGAATCGGTTCACAGCGCATTGGTCCGCATGGCCCTGACGTACCTGGGCGCTCCGTATCGGTGGGGGGGCCTGACACCGGCGGGCTTCGACTGCTCGGGGTTTGTCAAATACGTGCACGCCAGGGTGGGCATCGCGATTCCTCATAACGTCGCGGCGCAGTACCGGTACGGAACGCCGGTCTCGAGGGATCAGCTCGAGCCGGGCGACCTCGTCTTCTTCGACCACCTTCGTCACAACGGGATCTACGTCGGCCGTGGTCTGTTCATTCACGCCACCAAGACTGGCGACAGCGTGAGGATGTCGAACCTCGATGAACGCTGGTACAAGACCCGCTGGGTCGGGGGTCGCCGCCTCGCAGGCGAGGTGCGGCCACCCACGGGTCGAGTCGCGGCACACGACGAATCCCTGATTCCGCCCACCACAAGAGCGACAGCCGGTGATCAGACGTCTCTCAGCCGGGTGCCGGAGTCCATGCCTGCCACCGGTCACTAGCGGGGAGTCCTTCCTCGCCCCTTGGCCCGACACGTGAGGTCGATCGGGCACCCGACCCGCGCCGGCACTCGTGATGCTCGTGCGGGGCCGAGGCCGCCTCGGCCGCGGTATGATCAGGGCGATGCCCGATCGTCGTCGCCCGATGGAGGCTCTGGCCCGAGCGGTTGAGATGCTCGAGGCCGGGACGTGGCAGCAAGCCCACGAGATCGTCCAAGAGGACGAGTCTCCACTCGGCGCGTGGCTCCACGGTATCGTGCACACCCTGGAGGGCGATCTTGACAACGCACGATACTGGTACCAGAAGGCCGGACGCGCGTTTCCCGGCCGAGACGCCATCTCAGACGAGATCGCCGCCGCGCGGCAGACGGTTGAGGGCAGGGCAACGACGTAGTCTGCGCGGTCACCGGCGCCCGTCGTTGCGAGGTGGTCTCGACAGGAGGTCGACGGGACGGTGCGGTCGAGTCGCGGAGGCGGCGCCGCGCCCGCGAGTGACGGCGGCGACGCCTGAAGCCACCGTCCGGGGGCGCCCGATCCGTGCGGGGACTTGTCACCACCCGAAGCGGCAGAAACATCGCCGCCCAGGTCATTGAGCCCCGGCCTCCCTCATGGCCGGGTCACGCGCACGGAGGGGTCTATGACCGTCGATCCGGCCGTCATTTCGGAACGCTTCAGGGGAACCCTAGCGGAGCTGCTGGGCGTCCGGTTCGTCGAGGCGAGTCCGGACTGCCTCGTCGCGGAGCTCCCGTATCGAGAGGAGCTGACGACCGTGGGAGGGAGCCTTCACGGCGGCACCCTGATGGCGTTCGCCGACACCGTGGGGGCGGCGGCGACGATGTTGAATCTCCCGCCCGGCGCCAGCACAACGACCGTGGAGTCCAAGACCAACTTCTTCGCCGCCGGTCGCTCCGGGACGGTGCGCGCGGAGGCCACGCCCCTGCATCGCGGACGACGCACCATGGTGTGGCAGACGCGGGTCACCGACCACGTCGGGCGCCTGCTGTCACTGACGATCCAAACTCAATTAGTGCTGACGTAAAGAGCGGGGGCGCGGAATCCCCCCTGTCACGCTTCGCTTGGATGATCCCCCGGTGTGGTCGCGGTTGGCAACCAGGGCGCTGAGCTTTCCCTAACTTCGAACTGGATGCCTCGCTGGTCGATATTCCGAATCTCTCCGGTGCACGCGAGCACGCCCGAGTCCGTATGGATCTTGAGGCGGCAGAGCTCGCCTGTCCTCATGACGTTTCCGGCCGTGTCCGAAGTCTTCACGCAGAGCCCCCGCGTGCTCACGTCGACAATGCAGCCAGTTGCAAACACGTCGTCGTGGAGCCATACCTCGACGAGCCAAGAGGCCGACAGACGCGGGTCGCGACGGCGCTCCGCGCCGTCACCCGTGGTGCCAGGCGCCTGTTCCTCTGGGATCCGCGTTGGCGACCCGTCAGCCATAATCCCTCTCAGGTACCCGCGCGACGCCGCCCGGGCTCGTCGACAACCAGCAAGGCCAGTGCCAGCAGAAAAGTTCTGGCCGAGCGCGACTTACGGACCGAGGGTCTCAGGGCGGGGCGTCAACCTGACAGTGGCGCTCACTCTGACATGCCAAATCGTGTCCGCGGATCGGCGCCGTGGCATGGGCGGCGCCCTCGCCTTGAAACGAATGTCCCGTTCATCACTCGTTGCGCGGGCGGGGCTGGATGGCGCCCTTCTTGCTGGCCCTAACGGTCGGAGCGCGCGCCGAGCGCGTCAGAGGGAGGCCCGGTGGGAGAACGTCGGCGGCAGGAGCGCTATTCGGTGGCGTGGCCGGTCCGCTTGTGGGTCCGGGAGAATACGTTCATCGCCGGACGGACGGTCGACGCCAGCATTCACGGTGCCCGAGTGCTCCTGGACCGCCTCCCGGCCGGAATTCTGGAACTCAACGATGTCTGCGGTCTCACCATATGCCCGGGCAGCCCGGAGGAGTTTCACTTCATCGCGGTGGTGCGGGACCTCGGCCACCTCTATGGAGTCGGCCTGGAGGTCAAGGACGAGCTTCCCATCCCGCTCAGTGCCCCCACGGCATCGACATCGGGGACTCCCGAGCACTCGGCTCTCCTCCCATTGGCGCCCGTACGCCCGGCGGTCACTCGACAGGGGCGTATCACGATTCTCGTCGTCGACGATGAGTCCTCACGTCGGCAGTTGGTCAGCGAGTACCTAGCGTACGACGGCGCCCGGGTGGTTCAGGTCCACGCTGCCGTCGAGGACATCTTCGACGCGATACAAGCGTGGCATCCTCATCTGCTCCTGCTCGACATGGGACTGGCCGGTGCCGACGCCCTCGACGTGCTGAGACGCATCCACCAGGAGGCGCCGACGATCGGCGTCATCATCCTGACGGGGAACCGGGAGCTGGCCCTCGCCCGCCTCGGCTTCGAACTCGGCGCGACGGACTGCCTCTTCAAACCATTCGACCTGGATCGTCTCGGTCAGGCGGTCGCGTCAAGCATGGGCCTGGTTTCGCGATGAGAGCGAACGGATGCGCCGGACGAGATGGCGATGGCGGCGGTGTAAACGTTGTTGCGCGCGCCAGACCTGAGTGACGCCGTTCCACGGCCGGCCCTGACTGCGCGGCGCTCAAGCTGGCCGAGAGCGGGCCGAACGCGGTAAGACACGCCGCACGTGGGTACCGCCGGCTGTCGGGAGACCCCCGGCCGAACTGTCTAGGGAACGACGCGCGCCGGCCTGAACCTGTCGGTTGCGTCCCGGTCTAAGCGGAGCGAGCCGGCGCTCGTCAGGGCATTCCAGCCGTCACGGTCCATGACTCCGCCCCCGATGGCGGCTCGGCCGTTGGCGGGAGCCCGAAGGCTGGCCGAGGATCTCTCTTCTGAGCGACCGGGGATGTCAGGCCAGACGCAGCGTCCCCCGTCAGACTGGGCAGAGGAACGGTCGGTCCGGTGCCTCGACAGCATCAAATGTCGGCGTGGCACCCCCCAACCGCGATTTGTGTCTCAAAGTGCCGCGAGCGACGGGCGTCGTCCAGTAATCCGAGTGGTTACACGCTGGCGCCCTGCTTGCACTTGCTCCTGCTCGCAGTTTCCAATACCACCCAAAGGGAGCCTGGGCGATGTCTCAACCAGCCGAACTGACGAGCTCGGATGCCGAAGGCGTCCCCCTCCGGCGCGACCCGCTGGGGGCGGCGGACGCGCCGGCCGCCGCGCGCGCGTTGAGCGCGAGGCGGGGGTTGCGGAAGAGCTTGCGAGGCGGGGGGAAGATCCTGGTCGTTGACGACGAGTCGTGGGTCCGCACGCTGCTGACCGACTACTTCACGGAAGAGGGGTACTGTGTGCGGCAGGCCAGCAACGCGGAGGACGCCCTCGCCGCAGTGCGCCACAACCATCCGGACGTCGTGCTTCTCGATCTCGGGCTTCCCGGCAAGGACGGTCTCGAGATGCTGAAGTGCATCCGCCGAGACGACCCGAAGGTGGCCGTCATCGCCATCGGAGGCGCGCAAGAGCTCGCGCTGGCGCAGGCGACACTCCAGGTGGGGGCCGTCGACTATGTGTTCAAGCCGTTCAACCTCGACCAGCTCGATCACGCCGTTCGGTCGAGCATGAACACGCTCAAGCTGTTCGACGAGCCCGATCCGGTCGCCTTCGCGTTCTGCCAGGTACAAGGGGTCACGATCGTCACCCCGAAGCGGAACCTCGACGCGGGGGCGGCCAGCCAGATGAAGGTGATGCTCGCCGAGCTGATTGAGCGCGGCGCGTCGAAGCTCCTGATCGATCTCGTCGCCGTCGGCTACGTGGACAGCTCCGGCCTCGGAGCACTCGTGTCCGCCATGAAGGAAGCGCGCACGATCGGGGGCGACCTGAAGCTGTGCGCCGTCAAGGACGAAGTCTGCGGGCTCCTGCGGCTGACCGGTCTCGCCAATCACATCGCCGTCTACTCCAACCGACAGGACGCAGTCGCGTCGTTTCTCTGACCTGCGGTACCTGTCGCCAGCATCCCGGTCCAGATGTCCTACGGGTGTCGCATCGAGGTCGGGGGTGCGCCATGCAGAGGATCGTATTCGGCTGCTTCGGCGTCGCGCTTCTTGTCGCGCTCGGGGGCTGCGCGACGATACCGCCCGAGCCAGGCCACGACCAGCGCAGCGGGCCGGGTCCGATCGCACCGAAGGCCATAAGCGGAAGCGCGGACAGTGGCGGTGTGCTCGGCCGTTAGCGGCGGCGCCGCGAAGGCGCGGCGGTTACGACTTGCTGGCGGGTGTGGAGGGGCAGGCCTTGTGGTACCAGGTCGAGCCCAGCTTCACGTGGTTGCCGTTGCGGCGAATCCGCTTCTTGCATTTCGGGCAGGTCCCCATCCTGATGCCTCTCCTTCGCTCCCGCCGTCGCGACAGCGCCGCGCTATTATACACGCATGCCGGAGGCGCCCTGCCTCTTCTGCCGGATCGCCGCGCGTGAAAGCCCGGCCGAGATCGAGTACGAGGACGACCTGGTCGTGGCGTTCAAGGACATCTATCCCAAGGCGCCAATCCATCTCCTGATCGTCCCGAAGCGCCACATCGAATCGGTGGCGACGCTGACCCCGGACGATCGCACGCTGGTCGGCCACTGCTTCCTGGTGGCGCGGCGGATCGGAGAGAGCAAGGGCTTCGCCGAGCGCGGCTATCGCGTTAACGTCAACTGCGGGCCGGAAGGTGGTCAGGTCGTCTACCACCTCCACTTCCACTTCCTCGCGGGCCGGCGGGGCGGCTAGGCGGGCGCCGCCGGCTGCTCCAGGACCTTGCTCTCGAGCGGCAGCCCGGCGTTGGCCCAGCTCCCGAGGCCGCCCCTTAGAATTCTCACGTCACGGTACCCGAGTCTTCGAAGCTCGCGCGCCACACTGGCGCTCGTCGCCTCGTCAGGTCAGGTGCAATAGGCGACCACGGTGCGGTGAGGCTCGATCGTGAAGGCCGCCGAGCCCTGCTGCAGCTCCTGCGGTGTGATGTGAACGGCGTTGGGGATCCGCAGTGGACTCCTCGCATACGAGTTGGCCGATCGGACGTCGAGGATGACGGGCGGTTCCGGCGAATCCTCCAGTAGACGGACGACCTCCGCGGGGGCGATGCGGAATCGGTTCCGCTGAAGCCGTCGCGCCCACATGACGCCGAACGCGCCGAGGCTCGCGACCGTCACCCCGCCTGTCAGCCAGCCCCAGGGGATCGGCGTCGGTCGCGACTCGGCCTCGGCGAGGATCCGCTTCACGTCGGGCAGGTTCGGCTGCACCGAGTCCGCCGCCCGGAAGTGGCGAGCCGCGCTCCGGTAGCTCTGATCGAAGAAGTCCTTGAGACCCGCGAACCAGTGGTCGTTGAACCTGCTTCGGCCATCGAGCGTGATCTCGGTTCCTTGGACGAAGTCGCGGACGGCCGCGGCGGGGATGATGAAGTTGAACCCCTGGACAATGCTTCCCTCGGGCCCTGGCGCGAGGGTCACGAACGTGAGGACCCCGGTCACTTCCCCGTGGACGTTGACGGCGGGGCCGCCGCTGTTACCCCACGCGGCGGGTGCGTCGGTCTGGATGACGGGGTTGTTGGCGACGTCCTGCTTGAAGCCGGAAATCGCCCCGTTCGTGACCGAAGCTTCGACCCGCGCGCTCTGATTCAGGAGCTCGTGGCTGAGGACCACGCCCGGAAAGCCGAGGATGTGAACCGGGTCCCCGATCTGCGCGTTCCCCGAATCGCCGAGCGGGAGCACCGGGAGGTCGTTGGCGTCTACCTTGAGCAGCGCGAGGTCGCGCCCCGACATCTCGGCTCCGAGCACCGGCGGACTGTACTTCTTGACTTCTGCCCGCAGTCGGGTCCCGTTCGAGAACACGACGAAGATATTGGGGTCGAGTTTGGCGGTCGCCGTGGGGAGCGCCGTGTCGAAGGCGCGGCGCTTCAGTTGCTCCTCCAGGTCGGGGCGGTCGCCGGGCTGCACGCCCATCCGCGCGAGCATGATGGGCACGCAGGCCGATTCGACGCCCTTCCGGGTCAGAGAGGAGATGAGCCACATCGGGGGCGTGTACGCGGGCTGGACCACGTGGCCGTTGGTGATGAGGTAGCCGCGCGCGTCGATCACCCAGCCCGTGCCAGTTTCCCGAAACGGTGTCGGAGCTACGCGCGTGCGGTCGCCGTTGCAGTCGACCTGCACGTCGGCGGAGACCTCGGAGACGATGAGGGCCACCGCGGGCTTCGCCCGCAGCACCGCTTCCTGGACGGAGATGTGATTGCCTTGCGCGCGCGAGGGCCCGACGAGCGAGAGCTCGAGCACTACTATCGCGAGGACCGAGCCTCTTCGCGCCGCCTTGGGCAACGCCATGGCCCGCATTCTACCTCGCGCTCCCCCGGCCGGGAAGCCGGCGGGAAAACGAAGGGCTCCAGGGGCGCTGCCCCTGGAGCCCGGAAGATTCGCGCCGAACGCGGCCGCTACTTCAGCCGGGCGATTGCCGCCGCGGCCTTGCTCTTCGCGGTCTTCATGTCGCCCGCCTTGCACGCCGCCTCGGCTTCCTTCACGAGCTTGGCGGCCTTGCTGGCGTCGATCTGGGTGGCGCCGGCGAGCGTCCGCGGCGCCTGGACATCCTGCATGCGTGGGGCCTGCACATCCTGCATCTTCGGGGCCTGCACATCCTGCATCTTGGGGGCCTGGACATCCTGCATGCGTGGGGCCTGCACGTCC
>Ga0066659_10000827_pt1 | contig 12494 bp, 12 predicted proteins | sample GraSoiAngelo_108_FD_75176 | JGI IMG/M metagenome (GOLD analysis project Ga0066659, IMG submission 75176) | Grasslands soil microbial communities from the Angelo Coastal Reserve, California, USA - 14_0903_09_40cm | ecosystem: Environmental > Terrestrial > Soil > Grasslands | place: USA... | reverse complement strand
GCTTGAGGGTGTCGATGGCGAAGCGGCAAGCGTCAAAGGCGGCGGCGCGATGTGGCGCGCTGACGGCAATGAATACGCTGGTTTCACCGATTTCGAGGCGCCCGAGGCGGTGGACGATGGCGACGCGATGGATGCGGTATTTTTCGTGGAGCTGAGCGCCGATTTCGCTCATTTTGGCGAAGGCCATGGATTCATAGGCTTCGTAGTCCAAGTAGAAAGTCCGACGATTGTGGGACTGATTGCGGACGAAACCATCGAAGGTGACGATGGCGCCGTCTTCGGGCGCGCGGACATGACGGGCCAGCGCGGCCATGTCGATGGGCTCGCGCACCAATTGATAGATATCATCGTGGAGGAGGGTCGCCATATTAATGCGTTAACCGCCGCTCACGGGCGGGAGAAACGCGACCTCGTCGCCGGAACGGAGAGGCGTATCCCAGGGGGCGAATTCCTGGTTGCGCGAAGCAACAACCGATGAGCGGAATTTTGCAAGCTCGGGATGGCGCGCGGCATAGAGAGAGAAGAGTTGCTCGATCGTCGTGGCGTCGGCGAACTCGATGGAATCCTCGGCACGGCCGGCGAACTCTTTGAGACGGCCGAAAAACAAGACCTTTACGCGAATCGTTTGTGAGACAGGTGGCACAGGGGAATTGTAACCCGCGCCGCGTGGGGGGGCCAGTGGGATAGGCTTGCGCTTGCCCTGAGCATGGCCGAAGGGCTTCAGCCAATGCATTTCCGGCACTTTGCCGCACTCGAACCGTGCATGACGACGGAGAATCCAACATCTTCGTCCGGGAGATAGGATTTGAAAGTTTCAATGGCTTGACCGTTGCGTGCGGGTTGCGTAGCGTGCAGGGAGTTGGTTTGCTGTCCTCGCGAGACAAAGAAGAGCGAAGAGCAAAGAGATGAAGATTCTGGTGACGGGCTCGTCGGGGCTGGTGGGGACCGCGCTGGTAAGCGCGCTGGCGCGGGCTGGGCATACCGTTTGCCGATTGGTTCGACCGCAGAGTGCGGGCGGCGATGGGGCAAAAGAAGGGTTTGCTGTGGCCTGGGATCCCGCGACGGGAGAATTGGGCGGCGCGGGCGTCGGCGCCGATGCGGTTGTGAACCTCGCAGGCGCCTCGATTGCGGACGGGCGATGGACGAATCAAAGGAAAGCGCTGTTGCGTTCAAGCCGGATCGATACGACGCGTGCCCTGGTGGAGGCGTTGGCTAGGATGAATGCGCGGCCGAGCGTCCTGGTATCGGCATCCGCGATCGGGTATTACGGCGGCCGCGGAGACGAAACACTGACCGAGGAGAGCAAGCCAGGGGCGGATTTTCTGGCGGGCCTGGCGCAGGAGTGGGAAGCGGAAGCGCTGAAGGCCGAAGCGCTGGGGATTCGCGTGGTGCTGGCGCGGTTCGGGATTATTTTGGCACGCGAGGGCGGTGCGCTCCGGAAGATGATGATGCCGTTCAAAATTGGCGTCGGCGGAAAACTGGGTTCCGGGCAGCAGTGGATGTCGTGGGTGACGCTCGAAGACGTCGTCGGGATCTTGCGACTTGCGATCGACAATGCCTCGGCAAGGGGAGCGATTAATATCGTGTCGCCGCTGCCGCTGCAAAACGCGGAGTTCACAAAGGCGCTTGCAGGAGCGATCCATCGCCCGGCGCTTTTCCCTGCTCCGGTGTTTGCGCTGCGGCTCGCGCTGGGTGAAATGGCTGATGCGCTGCTGTTATCCAGTCAACGCGTAGCTCCGCAAGCGTTGGAAAAACTTGGGTATCGGTTCTTGCAGCCGGATTTGCATAGCGCTCTCGCGGCAATACTCGCCGCGAAGTGAGCACTTCTGCGCCCTACTTGATCACGTTTAGCGTAACGTCCACTTTCAAGGTGTGACCTGTGACCGGGTCGGTGGCGACGGTCGATTGAATGGTTTGGGCGTCACGAATGAGCAAATTTACCTGGGTGCGAAATTGCTGGACGATCGGCTGCCGGTTGGAGATTTCGCTTCCCCCGACGGAAGGGGGCTTCTCGCCGGCACCTGGCGCGTAAACCGAAGATTTTTCCACGTTCAGTTTTAGAAGGAACCTGCCATCGTCCGCCTTCTCTGCGCGACCATCCAGGTTGGTGCCCACATCCTGGTATTGCACTTGATTGCTCGACACTTCAATGGGAACGCGCAATCCCATACGCACGGCTGCCAGAGGTCCGCGATCATCCGCATTCACAAGGAGAATGTATGGCAGGCTGCTGATCTTTTTCTCGCCTTCGTATTCGGTGAAGACCACCTGGACGCGAACAGGCGTGACGATTTTCTCAGCTTCCGCGGATTTGGAGGTTGCTTCGGGTTTCCCTTTCTCTTGCGACCACAGGTGCTGGCCGGAGAACACCAGCATTGCGAGCAACATTCCTAAAACGGCCTTCTTCATCGAACCCTCCTTTTGGCATCCATTGATGGTACTAACGCCTTGCTTCCCCGCTTTGCGACGGCGACTCCCCACTTACATCCGCGAGTGGTTTCATTTCTATCGGTGAAACGTCAAGTGGAGAAATCTGCAGGTCTTGCAGCGGCAAATCTGATCTCTGGGCAAGCAGATCGTTCGCCTTCACTTTGCCTCGCCGCAAACCATCAAGCCACGCGTCAAGTACTACTTTCTGTCCGGCCGGAAGCAAGACAGGGAGATGTTCGATGGATGCAGAGTCCTGAACCTTAACTGGCAGGCTGTGCTTATTCATTCGCTGACCGGAGTTCGGGGTTCCAATCGGTACAGTGGAAATCTCCGGAGGCAAAACAGCATATGCAAGCGTGCTACTCTGCGGATTTTGTCCGGAGGCATCGTGACGTCTGCCGCGAAAGGCGACGACCGCCAGGACCAGCGCGGCCGTCGCCGCAATGACCGCCCATGCTGGAACCCAGGATCTTCGCGAAACGGATGGATCGTCTAGTTGGGCGCGAACGCGCGGCAAGAGAGAAGCCGGCATTTCGGCGTTCGCGGTGACCTGAAGGCCGCCATCGATGGAGGCGAAGAGGGATTGCTCCTGTTCGAATGCGGCGCGGCAAGCGGCGCAGTCGGAGACGTGCGCGCGCAGATCACCTTGTGGCTCCGTGCCGCTGGCTGCAGCTTCGATCAACGCCTCTTTATAGTGTTTGCATGGCATCGCAACTTCTCCGCTAGCTGTCTTCGCGCATAGAAAATTCTGGATTTCACCGTGCCCGTGGAAATGCCCAGCATGGTCGCGATTTCATCGATCGTGTGGCCTTCCATAGCTGCAAGCAAAAGGACCAGACGCAATTTCTCCGGCAACTCCGCGAGGGCGTTATCGAGATGCGCCTCGAACTCGTTCGAAGCGGCGAGGTCTTCGGCGGTCGGCGCAGGCGGCTGGCGCCCTGGTTGCGACCAAACCGTATCGCGCCGTGCGCGGCGTTTCCCGGAGCGCAAACGGTCGAGCGCGAGACGAAACGCGATTCGAACGAGCCAAGCGCGGAAGCGATTGCGGTCGCGAAGACGATCGAACCGTCGATAGGCGCGCAGCAAGGCTTCCTGGGCGACATCTTCGGCGTCGGCGGTGTTGCGCAAAACGCCGCGGGCCACGCGATAGGCGAGCGGGCCGCACTCGGCAAGGCGCTCCTCGAACTCGCGCCTCGTGTCAGCCTGGGCTGCTTCGGGCGCCAGCTCATCCTCCTTGTCATGCGCGACCGCAAAGCGGTCGATCATGCGACCTGGTTGGACCAGAACCAGTTCCTGCATCTGTTATCGTGCGCGAGCTTCGAACGCGCGTCCTCCCCGTACATCCGACCAGACGCCGCCGTCTGGGGATTGGTTCAGTGCGAAACGGCGTTTCCTGACGTTAGGACGTCCCGGGCTAGATTCCCAGTTGTCTGAGCAAATTCTCGAGATTGGATTCGTCGACGAGGACTTCTCCGGCTGGCTGGCTCTCCGCGGGGGAACGGACGGAGCCTTCATCAAACGCCTGAAAAAGGCGCATCTTGGCGACGGCGTATTCCTCGCTGCTAGTAAGGGGGCGGCCGTTCTGCTTGGCCCAGGTATCCAGTGCCGATTGCATCACGAAGATCTTGAAGGGGAAAGCGGTGCGGCGGTCGGCAGAGACCATGTACGTAAATTCGCCACCGGGACTGCCGCGCCGTTGTGCGCGATTCCCTTCGAAGAAATAGTACTGATAGACGTAGCCGTCGGCGGCAGAGTAGCTCTTGACGCGGCGTACAGCATCGGGGCGAGGCATGGGCGGATTATTGGAGGCCAGGCGAGAGAAGTCAACGCCGGATTTTGCGCCGGGAGGTGGTCCCGATCTGAAACAGTGCTCCATCCGTCTGGTTCCGAACTACAACGAGGGTTGGCCGAGGAGAAACAGAGAGAACCAGTCAGGCTGCGGAGGAAATGACCGGGGTTGCGAAGCGCTGGTCAACTGCCACTTTCTGTAATTCAGCGGCCGCTGAGTCGTCACAAAACCTCGCATCACTCGGCGCCGTTCGAACGCCCGGGGCCCGTTCCCTATCTTCGCATCAGACTTTGACGACTTTCTAGCAAAACAAGCCAGCAAGAAACGCGATTCCAAGGCGCTCGGAATGTACAATGGTTTCCGGAGACGTTCTGAAGCTGTGTTGCACTTTTGCCTCCGAAGAGCGGAGTGGAAGCGCCAACTAAAATGAAGTTCATGCTAACGTGAAAAAACGACTCTGCCGGCGATGGCGTCCTGGATCGTGGCAAATGAAGCGAGCCAACGATTGCTGATGTCGTCCGGATCGATGGGATAGAGATGTTCGAGAGAAAAACAGGTCGGTTCATTAGAGGCGTTGCGCTTTTCTTCATGGGCGTGCTGAGCGCCCGGGCGCAACGCGTGCGGGGCGAACTCCGGCTTGAAGTGCATGACCCGCAAGGGGCCGCGGTGTCGCCCACAGGCGAGCTCGTCAGCGAGGGTAGTAGGTTTCGGAGGACATTTGTGACGGGGCCTGAGGGACGCTACCTTGCGCAGGATCTTCCGTTTGGAATTTACCGACTGAGTCTGCAGGCGGAAGGATTCGCGCCGTGGAGCGATTTGGTTGAAATTCGCTCCGAAGTGCCTGTGCGCGTGGCCGTGACGCTGGGAGTTGCGCCGATGACGATGCAAGTGCAAGTGAATGATTCCGCGACTCTGGTGGATCCCTATTCAATGGGATCGCTGTACTCCATTGGGCGGCAAGCGATCGAGGAACATGAGGCAGCGCAACCGGGGCGTGAGCTCCTGGATTTGGTGTCGGAACAGCCAGGCTGGGTCTATGAAGCAAACGGCGTGCTTCACCCGCGTGGCTCGGAATACGACGTGCAATTCGTGGTGGACGGACTGCCATTGACGCAGAATCGCTCGCCGTCGTTTGCGCCTTCATTTGATGCAAGCGATGTCGAGTCCTTGCGCGTGCTGACGGCAAGTTTTCCAGCCGAATATGGACGGAAACTGGGCGGAATCGTTGAAGTCATAACCAAGAAAGACGTCCCGGCAGGATGGCACGGACGGTTCGACGTGGACGGCGGGAGTTTTTCAACGATGAACGGCTCCGCCGGAATTTCCTATGCACGAGGAGCAAATCGGCTTTCGGTTGGTGGCGCGGGATTTCACACTGACCGTTATCTCGATCCTCCGGTGATCGCGAATTACACGAATCAGGGAGATGCCGGGGGCCTCTCGGCTTCTTACGAACGGGATTTCTCGATGAGCGACCGGTTGCGAGTGAGCGTGATGCACAATGTCGTCCGCTTCCTCGTGCCGAACGAACTCGTGCAGCAGCGAGCCGGCCAGCGGCAGGACATTCAGAACGTGGAGACAAACGGACAAATCTATTTTCAGCACAGCATTTCGCCGGAATTATTTCTTAATTGTTCGGGAGGCGTGAGGGATTCGAGTGCAGCGCTGACATCGAATCCGTTCGCCACGCCCGTGATCGTTTCGCAGGCCCGCGGCTACCGCGAAGGGTATGCGCGAGCCGACCTCGCGGGGCATCACGGACATCACGATTGGAAGACGGGTGTGGACAGTATTTTCAGCCCGGTGCACGAGGCACTGCAATACTCGATAACCGATCCAACTCAATTCGATCCCGGTACGCAGCTGAATTTTCTGTTTCCCTTTCAGCGGAAATGGGATGTGGAGCCTTCGATTTATTTACAGGACCAGATGCACCTGGGCCGGTGGAACGTCAGCGTGGGGCTGAGGTTCGATCATTACGGATTTGCGGTCCAGGAGTCCGCGTGGAGCCCGAGAATCGGCGTATCGAGATTCGTGCCGGCACTCAACCTGCTGCTTCACGCTTCGTACGATCGCGTTTTTCAAACGCCCGCTGTCGAGAATCTGCTTCTCGCGAGTTCGCCGCTTCTCGATGCCATCAGCCCTTCGGTATTGCGATTGCCGGTGAGGCCGGGGCGTGGGAATTTCTACGAGGGCGGAGTGACCAAGGCATTCCTTGGCAGGTTGCGGCTGGATGCAAGCGTTTTCCGCCGGGACTTTCGGCAATATTCCGATGACGATGTACTGCTGGACGCGGGTGTGAGCTTTCCGATTGCGTTTGCGAAAGCTCGGATCTTCGGAGAAGAAATTCGCATGGAAGTCTCGCAGTGGGGACGCTTCTCCGGCTACCTCAGTTACGCGAATCAGTCCGGCTATGGACAAGGACCGATCACCGGTGGGTTGTTCCTCGGAAGTGACACTTCCAATGTGCTGACCGATACGAGCAGATTCGCCGTGACGCAGGACCAGCGGAATTCGCTGCGCGCTCGGGTGCGTTTTCAAGCGCCACGGCGCGCCTGGCTGGCGATGGGCGCGCGGTACGGCAGCGGGTTGCCGGCGGATATTGGCAACGCCAAGGTCAGTGACCTGTTGGCGGCCTTCGGACAACAGATTCTGGATCGCGTGGATCTCCCTCGCGGGCACGTGCGGCCGAATTTTTCGCTCGATCTGGCAGCGGGCGCGGAAATCTATCGCAAGGAATCAAAGAGCGCCGCCCTGCAGCTTCAGGTGGCGAACCTGGCAAACCGCCTTAACGTGACTAATTTTGCGAGCTTGTTTTCGGGGACGGCGCTGGGAGAGCCTCGGAGCGTTTCGACGAGCTTGCGGCTGACGTTTTGAATCGCGGGGCGCAGCCGCCCATCAAAGCTCAGGGAAACAGTGCCGCGCCCCTACCCGACGAGGGATTCGAGTTCCGTTACAACGCGGTCGAGCTCGTCGATGAGCGGGTTTGAGCCGGCTTTGCGGAAAACATTAACCAGCGTGCGGTAGTACCAGAGCGTGCCGTCCTTGCGGCCCGTGAAACGGCCGAAGACAGCGTCGCCTTCCGCGCGATAGTCGGAAAGGATTTCGCGAGCGTTGGCCAATTTGTCGGCGGCGGAAACGAGGCGGACGTCATCGGGATGGTGCGCGAGCTTCTCGATGTAGGCGCGCTTCCTTTCGCCCCATTCCCGTTTTTCACCGGAGACCTCGTAAGAATCCGTGCAGCCATCGACGATGAGCGCGACACGGCCGCCGAATTTTTCACGAATTTCATCGAGGCGCGGGAGCCCGCCCTGGTCCTCGACAGAATCATGCAACAGTGCCGCGATGACTTCGTCTTCACCGCCGCCGTGTTGAATGACGATGGCCGCAACGCCGAGCAAGTGGCCGACATACGGCTGGCCCTTACCCTTGCGGCGCTGGTGTAGGTGCAGTTCTGCAGCGTATCCAAGCGCCTCCACAAAACGGTTTGTGAGGATCGGTTTTTCGATGATGAATTGTTCGCGTGTCAATCTTTCTACCTGTCCTAGATTCTACGTCTTGGCATGGGTAAATTCCATCGTCCCGGTGCAAGACGAAATTGCTCAGGAGGACTTTGGCTCCCCGGCGATCTGGCGCTGGACTTGTTCTCTGAACTCCAAGGGATGATAGATTTTTTCGAACAACTCGGGCGTGCCTCCCGTGCCGCGCACGATCACCGTTCCGTAGCCCAGGATTCTCCCCATAGCCGACTCATCGACCACTACGCTCTCGATTCTGGAGAGAAGAATTTCGATGCTGCGGCGATCCGCGATGCCGGTTTTTGCGATTACCCTCTTGTTGGTGACAGCCATCTCCGTGGCATTACGTTTCAGCAGACCGATCGTGAAAAAAATCGCTCCGATTACAAAACAAAAGAGCGCACCAAAATACAAGGCGCTGCGCGGAGGAGCGACTTCGACCCCTTTCCAACTTGAGAAAGACGCGAGGAGAAAGGTTATGGCGAGGAACTCAAGCACTGCGGCGGCCAAAACGTGCCCGAGCATAACAACCCAGTGCAGCTTGGTCTGATACTGGACGGTCTCGCCCGGAATGAGATGCTTTTCGACGTAGGCCAAGGCGGCTCCTTAAATACAGCAACAACGGGTCCGCGGGTGTGCTGCCGGGATCACGACCCGAATAGCTCAGATCCATGATAAACAGGAAAGCGAGGAATTCAGCCAGGGATCTTTGGTAGCGCTAACGGGAATCGAACCCGTATTTTAGCCTTGAAAGGGCTACGTGCTAACCGTTGCACCATAGCGCCACCGGGTTGAGAAATCGAACAATTCTAGGATACGGGAAATGCCGAGCGCGAACAAGCGCGGCGGATGAGGGCCCACGAGGAGAGATCTTTCCGGCAAGGCCAGAACCTTCGGTCGCTTCGCTCAATCAAAATGATAGAGGGCCGGGGATCGTTGCTCGAGCAAGGGGCTAAGTCTGGCGATCCAGAAATTCTTCGTGCCAAGCCATTTGGACGGCTTCGAGTTTGGCTTCGTTGGAGGCCGCGGGGTCGCCGGAGAAGCCGGGGAGTTCGGTGATCCATTGGTGCATGTCGGTGAAGCGCACGGTGAGAGGATCGACGTCCGGGTATTTGTCGGCAAGGCCGATGGCGATGTCTTCGAAATCGTCCCAACCGAATGTCGGTGGCATGGATGGCTCCTGGTGGAAGTTTTCAGCTATCAGTGGTCAGTACTTAGTTATAGATCATAAGTGGAATGGAACACGGAAAAGAACTCCTGGAGTTCTTAGCCAGTACTGAAAGCTACGAACGGAGCACTCAGAACCGGGAATTAGAACTCCGCACTGAGAAGTGAGCAACGGGAACTAAGAACTGCGTACTGAATGCTGAGAACTAGGAATTGAGTACTTAGAGCTGACGACTGAAACTCTCAGTGATCCAGTTCCTTAGCGTAATTCTTGTTCCAATCGGGAATTTCGACGACGATGTCGGTGGTGCCGTCGGGGACGGTCTGGCAACCGAGGCGCGACTTGGGCGTGATACCAGGGGCCTCGTCCAGTTCGTCGAGCTCGGCGTCGGTGGCTTCGTTGCAGGATTCGAGGCCTTCTCTCACGATGACGTGGCACGTAGAGCAGGCGCAGACGCCGCCGCAGGCGTGGTCGAGGCCGGCCTTGATGCCTTCGGAGATGTCGAGAATGCTGCCCGCGAGGCCGTTGTGGCCGGAGGGAATTTTTTCCGGGTCCACTTCGATGGTCTTGCCACTGGGAAGAAATGTCACCTTGAATTTCTTCGTGGCGGGTTTATATTTGACTTCCTCGATGTATGGATTGCTGCCGCCCATTTTGTTCTCCCTGATCCTTGCGGTGCTGACATCGCGCCAAGCAGGGGCGCAGCATGCTGCGCCCCTACAAAGAAATTTAGACTTCGGCCAGCTTGCGGCCTTCCAGAGCAGTGGAAACCGCTGAATTCATGAGCAGTTCCGCAAGATGTTCCGTAGTGTGATTCAGCTCGTCGATGCGCTTGCGGATCAGCCTGTAATCGTTGCCGGGGAGGGATTCCTTCAATGCCGCCACGCCGGCTTCGATTCTGGCGCGCTCCTCGGCAGACAAGCCTGCGGCTTGCGGATTTGCCAGGGCTTTGGAAGTGGCCGCCAGAATCGCTTCCGATTCCGTGCGCGCTTCGATGACTTGCCGCTCGGCGAAATCCTGCTCGGCGTATTCGATGGATTCCTCGAGCATGCGCTCGATTTCGGAATCGTTGATTCCATAGCTCGGCTGGACTTCGATGGAATGCTGCTCGCCGGTGCGGAGGTCCTTGGCACCGACCTGCAGGATGCCGTTGGCGTCAATCGTGAACTTCACTTCGACGCGCGGCAATCCGGCGGGCGCAGGCGGCACGCGCAGCGTGAAGCGCGCGAGTGAGCGGCAATCTTTCGCCAGTTCACGTTCGCCCTGGAGGACATGGATGTCGATGCCGGTCTGATTGTCGACGCCGGTGGTATAGAGCTCCTGGGCGCTCGCGGGGATGGTGGAATTGCGCGGAATGATTTTCGCCACCGCGCCGCCGTAGGTCTCGATGCCGAGCGATAGCGGCGTGACGTCGAGCAACAACATGGTTTTCACGCCCTGGTCGAGAATATTGGCCTGCACGGCGGCTCCCAGCGCCACGACTTCGTCGGGATTCAGTTCGATGTGCGGCTCGCGACCGAAACATTCCTGCACGGTGCGGCGGATCAGCGGCGTGCGCGTAGTGCCGCCAACGAGCACGACTTCGTCCATGTCCGCGGGCTTGAGCCGCGCGTCAGCAAGCGCTTGCTTGACAGGTCCGATAGTGCGGTCAACGACGGGACGAATGAGAGCATCGAGCGAGCCGCGCGTGAATTCGTGGGCGAATATTTTTCCGCTCGGCAAGAGGAAGCGAAGCGTCGCGATCTCGGATTCGGAAAGTTGATGTTTTACATCAATCAACGCCTTGCGCAGTTCCTGCGCGAGTTCGCCATGCGGCGAAAAGTCGATTTCATCGTGCTGAAGAATCAACTCGTGAACAAACGACTGAAGGAGATTATCGATGTCATCGCCGCCGAGGTGTGTGTCACCGTTCGTCGAGAGAACTTGATAGATGTCTCCCTCGCTTGTAGAGATGAGCTTTAGGACGGAGATGTCGAACGTGCCGCCGCCAAGATCGTAGACCGCGACGCGGCCGCGCTGCTTTTCGTGGAGACCGTAAGCAAGGGCCGCCGCCGTCGGCTCGTTGACAAGGCGGAGAACCTCCAGGCCGGCGATTTTGCCGGCGTCCTTGGTGGCCTGTCGTTGCGCGTCGTTGAAATACGCTGGGACAGTGATGACCGCACGGTCGACGGTTTCGCCGAAATGGGCCTCAGCCCAGTTTTTCAGCTCGCGAAGGATGAAGGCAGAAATCTCCGGAGGAGTGAAGACCTTTTCACCGAGCATCACACGAATGACGTTTTTGCCCGCCGGATCGACACGAAACGGAAAGAACTTGAGTTCGTTCTGGACGTCTACGGGACCGCGGCCCATCAACCGCTTCACCGAATAGATGCTGCGCTCCGGTTGCTTGAGGAGCCTTCTCCGAGCGGCCTCGCCTACGACAATGGTCCCATCCACATCGAGGCTAACCACGGAAGGGCAGAGCGTCGTTCCATATGGACCCGGAACGCAAACCGGCTGGCCCTCTTGGTTGTCCCAGTAAGCCACCAAGCTGTTCGTCGTACCTAGATCGATTCCAACAATTCTCCCCATGATCGTGACCAGAAACCCGCAGGGGCTAAAGCCCTTAGGAAAGCTCCTTTTGAACATTGGCGACCAAATTCCGTATATAGGAGCGACGATTCAATAGCTCGTTCAGGCGCGCCATGATTTTTTTCCGCGTGGCGGCATCACCCTGCAGGGCAGTGTCCCATTCGCGGGCCGCTTCCTGGAGCTGCGTATCCACTTCGCCGAGTTTCCCCTGAAAATTCTTCTCGGCAGACTGCAGTTGCGATTTCAGCGCGCTCAGGTCTTCGCCTGACGCTTTTGCTTCGCGCAGCTCATCGAGCGACTCGTTCAACTCAAACACTTCCTCGAGCAGTTCCGGAGGCGCATGCTGCTTGTGTTCGCCCTCTTTGCGCGCGCCCTCGATGCCGAGGAGATACTCGACGCGGCCCACGGGATCTCGCAATGTGCGATAGGCGTCGTTCAATTCCGAGCTGTGCTTGAGTGAGAGTTCGCGCTCCCGCTCGGTCGCGTTGACGAAATTGTCGGGATGCAGCTTCCAACTGAGCTGCAGAAATTTCTGCTCCAGGCCACTCATCTCGATCCATAGCTTCCGCGGCATCTCGAAAAGCGCGAAGTAATCGACCGCCGGGGGCAACTGTAAGAGCTTGCCGCAGCTCGAACAAAAATGCGTGCCGAGTGTGCGCTCGTGGCAATTCCAGCAAACGAGTGGCAGATTCGTGAAGGTCGGAGCCGTACTCATAAATTGTTCTTCAAGAAACCCAGAAGGCACAAAAAAAGTGGCTGGCGGGTGCGGCTGCCAACCACTTGTCAGATCCGCCTGTGCGTTTCCCCCGCTGGAGCCGAGTCAGAGGCAAAGAGCACAGACCGAAGTCTGGGCACCTAGGCCGTAAAGGAGCTGCCGCAGCCGCAGTTCCGCGCCGCATTGGGATTCTGGAAAACAAATCCTTGGCGCATCAGCGTCTCTTCGTATTCGAGCGTCGTGCCGTTCAGATACAGGAAACTTTTCGGATCGACGAAGAGGCGCGCGCCGAATTCCTCAAAG
>Ga0066659_10000825_pt1 | contig 12510 bp, 10 predicted proteins | sample GraSoiAngelo_108_FD_75176 | JGI IMG/M metagenome (GOLD analysis project Ga0066659, IMG submission 75176) | Grasslands soil microbial communities from the Angelo Coastal Reserve, California, USA - 14_0903_09_40cm | ecosystem: Environmental > Terrestrial > Soil > Grasslands | place: USA... | reverse complement strand
GGCCTCTTCGGCCTCACGACTACGGAGGCGGCCTCGACGTCGGCCGCCGGCCCGGAGGTCGAGTTCCGCGACACCGAAGCCGAGGGGAAGACCGTGGCCTCCGACCTGCGCAGCCGCGGCGCGCAGCTCGTCGTCGCGATCACGCATCAGCACATGCGCGCCGACCGCGCGCTCGCCGCCGCCGCCGACGTGGACGTGATCCTCGGCGGCCACGAGCACGAGCCGCTCGTCGCCGAGGAGGGCAAGGCCGTCATCACGAAGGCGGGCTCGGACGCGCGCTACCTGGTGGAAGTCGCGGTGTGGCTGCGGCCGGACGGCGCGCTCGTCGAGCGCTCATGGACGTTCCACGAGGTGAGCGCGCGACTGCCGGAGGATCCCGACGTCGCCGCCGTCGTCCGCGCGTACGAGACGCGGCTCGGACGCGAGCTCGATGCCGAGATCGGCCGCACGACGGTGGCGCTCGAGGCGCGCCGCGCGCCGCTGCGCACCCAGGAGACGAACCTCGGCGACTTCATCGCCGACGCGATGCGCATCCGGCTCGGCGCCGACGTCGCGCTGCTGAACAGCGGCGGTGTGCGCACGGACCGCGTCGTGCCCGCAGGCCCGCTCACCAGGCGCGACGTCCTGGGTCTCGTGCCGTTCACCAACGTGGTCATGAAGCTCGCGGTGTCCGGCGCGCGCCTGCACGAGGCGCTCGAGCAGGGGCTGAGCCGGCTCGAGCGCGAAGGCGGCGGCTACCTTCAGGTGTCGGGGCTGCGGCTGGCGTACGATCCGCGGCTGCCGGCCGGCCGACGCGTGCTCGCTGTCGAGGTCGGCGGCGCGCCCCTCGACCCCGCGAAGATCTACACCGCGGCCGTGGTGGACTGGATCGCGCGGGGCGGCGACGGCGTCGGCGCGCTGCGCGACGGCCGCGTGCTCGTGGACGCGATGAGCGGTCCGTTGCTCTCCGACGTCCTGCTCGAGGCGATCACCGCGCGGGGCAGGATCGCGCCGGCCGTGGACGGCCGGCTCCGCGACGCCACGCGCTGAGCTCTCTCACCCCAAGGAGGATTCCATGGCCATGCTGGGCGACATCGTCGAGCTGTCGGTGGTCGTGCGCGACCTGGACGAGGCGGCGGCGCGCTTCACGAGGCTCTTCGGCCTCTCCGTGCACCGGCGCGACACCTCGGAGCGCTTCGGCTTCAAGAACGCCATCCTGCCCACGGGCATCGGCCACATCGAGCTGCTGCAGCCGACGGATCCCGGCAAGGCCGTCGGCAAGTTCCTCGCGAAGCGAGGCGAGGGCGTCTATCTGGTCGGCTTCGAGTGCGCCGACGTGGCGGGCGCGGTGGCGAAGCTGCGGGCGGACGGCGTGCAGGTGGACAGCCCGCGTCCGGACATCGCGTGGGTGCACCCGCGCCAGACGCACGGGCTCTTCGTCGAGCTGCGCCACCGCGAGCGTTACTGAGCGTACATCGAGGGGTGGCACGGCTTCGCCGGGCCGCCCCGAGCGTTGGGGGTTTGGGGGCCATTTCGTGGCCCCCATGTCAGTCAGGCGGCCGGCGATCGGCCCAGGGCTGCGCGGCCTCGAAGGCGGCCGCCGCGCGCAGCACGCCCGCCTCGTCGCGCCAGCGGCCGACGATCTGCAACCCGACGGGCAGTCCGGACTTCGTGAAGCCCGCGGGCACCGAGATCGCCGGCAGGCCGACGACCGTGAAGGCGTAGGTCAGCATCGCCCAGTCGATGTAGCTCGGCATCGGCTGGCCGTTGATCTCCTTGGGCCCGGAGCGCCACTCGACGGGGAAGGGCGGTACCGCCGCCGTCGGCGTCAGGAGCAGGTCGTAGCGCTCCTGGAACGCGCGCACGCGATGCCAGAGCTCGGTGCGCAGGCGCTCGGCGCGCCCGATCTGCGAGGGCGTGAGCGCGAGCCCGTGGTCGATGTTCTTGACGAGGTTCTCCTGCATCGCGCCGCGCCACTTCTCCAGCTTCTCCTCGTGGCGCGCCACCATGGACGCGCCGCGGCTCGTCAGCACGATCTCGCGCAGCCCCGTGAAGTCGGGATGCGCCTCCTCGACGCGGGCGCCGAGCCGGCGAAACGCGTCGGCGGCGGCGCGCGTCAGCGCCCGCACCTCGTCGTCGACCGGCGTGACGCCGAGGTCGCCGCCCCACGCCACGCGCAGACCCCGCACGCTCGGGCGGCGCACGGCGTCGAGGAACGCGCGCGGGCTCACGGCGTAGGAGATCGGCGAGCGCGGGTCGGCGCCCGCGATGACGGACAGCATCAGCGCGGTGTCGGCGACGGTGCGCGCCATGGGACCGGTCACGCTCCACGGATCCCACGCCAGTGGCGCGGGATGGACGGGCACGAGGCCGGGCGAGGTGCGGAAGCCGACCACGCCGCAGAACGCCGCGGGCAGGCGCAGCGAGCCGCCGAGATCCGTGCCCTGGGCGAGCGGCCCGAGGCCGGTGGCCAGCGCCACGGCGCCGCCGCCCGTCGAGCCGCCCGGCGTCAGCGCCGGGTTCCAGGGATTGCGCGTGACGCCGAAGACCTCGTTGAAGGTGTTGGCGCCCGCGCCGAACTCCGGCGTATTGGTCTTGCCCAGCACGATGGCTCCTGCGGCTTTCAGGCGCGCGACGACCAGCGCGTCCTCGTCCGGCACGTGGTGCTCGAAGATCTTGCTGCCCCACGTGGTCCGGATGCCCTTCGTCGGCGTGAGGTCCTTGATCGACACCGGCACGCCGTGCAGCGGACCGAGGCGCGCGCGGCGCCTGGCCGCCGCCGTCGCCTTCTTCGCGGCCTCCAGCGCCGGCTCGGCGGCCACCGTGCAGTAGGCGTTCAGGCGCGGGTTCACGCGCTCGAGGCGGGCGAGCACCGCCTGCACGAGGTCGAGCGGCGAGACCGCGCCGCGCGCGATCAGCGGGACGAGCTTCGTGGCCGGCATGAAGCAGAGATCGCGGTCAGCCACCGGGCAGCTCCTTTCGCGCGGCCATGGCCAGGCCATAGACGCGGTCGGCATCGCGGACGTCGTTGAAGCGAACGGTCGAGTCGGCGCCGAGCGCGCCCATGGCGCCGAAGAAGTCCATGCCGGTGTTGTCGTACATCGACGCCCACGAGGTGTTGCCGAAGGTGATGGTGCCGACTCCGCTCGACCGGACGGACTTGTTGATGGTCGGCACGGCGGACAGGAAGCACGCGCGCAGCGCCCGGCCGCGGCCCTCGACCAGGACGAGCGCCCGCTTGTTCGTGAGCGCGTAGTACGTGCGGCGCTTCCGCCACGCCTTGTAGAAGAAGCGCCCGGCGATGAAGTAGAGGCCGACGCCCGCCTCCCACACGAGCGCGAAGCCGCCCCACAGGAGGCTGAACGGCACCAGGAAGATGTCGACGCGCTCGAAGATCACGCGAGGGTCGGGCTGGCCGGTCCACAGCAGGCGCTCGCCGGCGAGCAGCTCGCTCTGCAAGCGCAGCTCGGGGAGCGTCATTTGCCGCCGAGGACCTTCCGCGGGTCGAGCGCGTCCCTCAATCCGTCGCCGATGTAGTTGATCGAGAGGACGGTGAGGAAGATCGCGGTGCCCGGGAACAGCGCCCAGTGCGGGGCGAAGTCGAGGTTGTCCTTGGCGTCGAAGAGGATCCGGCCCCACGTGGGAATGTCGGGCGGAAACCCGAGACCGAGGAACGAGAGCGAGGACTCGGCGATGATCGCCGCCGCCACGTCGAGCGAGCCGGCGACGATCACGGGGCCGACCGCGTTCGGCAGGATGTGGCGCACCACCTGCCGCAGCGGCGCCGCGCCGAGACTGCGAGCCGCCTCCACGAACTCCTTCTCGCGCAGCGACAGGAACTGCGCGCGGACGAGTCGCGCCACCGGCATCCAGCGCAGGCCGCCGATGACCGCCACGATGAGCACGAAGACGCCGGCCTCGAGGCCGAGCGTCTTCTTCAGCGTGTCGCGGAACAGGTAGACGATCAGAAGGAGCAGCGGCAGCTGCGGCAGCGACAGGAACAGGTCGGTGAGCCGCATGAGCGTGTGGTCGGTGGCGCCGCCGATCTGACCCGCGACGGCGCCGACGCCGGTGCCGATCGTGATCGAGATCAGCATGGCCACCACGCCGACGGCGAGCGAGATGCGGCCGCCGTAGAGCACCCGGGCGAGCAGGTCCTGGCCGAGGTCGTCGGTGCCGAGCGGATGCGCGCGCGACGGCCCCTTGAGCTTGGCCTTGAAGTCGATCTCGTCGATCGGCACGCGATAGACGAAGGGTCCGGCCAGCACGCCCGCCACCATGACGAGCAGCACGGTGAAGCCGACCATGGCCAGGCGATGGCGGCGGAAGCGCCGCGTCGCCTCGCGCCAGAGAGACGGGCGCGCGGCGCTCGTGAGCAGCGACGCGGCCGGCGCGGCGGCCACGCTCATCGGTACGCGATCCGCGGGTCGAGCCAGCCGTAGAGCAGGTCGGCGAGCAGGTTGAAGATCACGACCAGGCACGAGAACACGAAGGTGATGGCCATGATCACCGGCGTGTCGTTGGCGAGGATCGAGCTGATCAGCAGCGAGCCGATGCCGGGGATGCGGAAGATCTGCTCGGTGATGACGGCGCCGGTGAAGATCCCCGGGATCTGCAGCGCCACCAGCGTCACCACGGGGATGAGCGCGTTGCGGATCACGTGCTTCACCACCGTGACGCCCTCGGACAGCCCCTTGGCGCGCGCGGTGTTGACGTAGTCGAGTCGGATCACGTCGAGGACCGCCGAACGCACGAAGCGCGTGAGCGTCGCGCCCTGGAAGAGCCCGAGGACGGCCACCGGCATCGCCGCCTGCCGCGCGTGCTCCCACCACCAGCGCCAGCCGGTGGCGGCGATGTCGGCGCGATAGATGAACGGCAGCCAGTCGAGCCACAGGCTGAAGACGAGGATGAACACGAGACCCGTGAAGAACGTCGGCAGCGAGAAGCCGATGAAGGCCAGCGTGGTGGCCACCTGGTCGAAGAGCGAGTACGGGCGTAATGCCGAGTAGGTCCCGATCGGCAGCGCGATGAGCAGCCCGAGCAATTGCGCGCTGCCGAGCACGAAGAGCGAGGTCGGCAGCCGCTGCATGATCAACGTGTCCACGTTCACCCGGCTGACGAAGGAGAAGCCCCAGTCTCCCTTCAGCATGGCCGAGAACCAGCGCACGTAGCGCACGGCGACGGGATCATCGAGCCCGTACTGGTGGCGCAGCGCCTGCGCGACCTCGCGCGGCACGTTCGGGTTGGCGGCCAGCTCCTCGAACGGATCGCCCGGTGCCAGGGCGAGGATCGTGAAGAGAACCAGACTGATGCCGGCCAGGACGGGCACCATGATCAGCAGCCGGCGGATGAAGTACTTGGTCACCTATCGTGCTGGGGGCCTCGACATGGCCCCCAGACCCCCAATTGTTCGTCGCGCCCCGGCGAAGCCGTGGCGCTCCTCTGGGCTAACTTTCGCGGTACCAGTTCTCGAGGTTCCAGAAGTTCGAGTCCCAGCCGCTCTGCTCGGCGCCCTTGAGCCGATTCGAGATGCCCGCCACTGCCGGCCGCAGCACGACGGGGATCACGACGATGTTCTGGATGGCCAGGTCGTTCATCTTGATGAACAGCGCCGCCCGCTTGACCGGATCCAGCTCGCTCTCCGCCGCGCGGAAGAACTTGTCGTACTCCTCGTTGCGCCAGCGCGTGATGTTCCGCCCCTGCCACTTGTTGTCCTTGGTGGCCACCTCCCACGACGTGAACTGGTTCATGAACGTCTCGGGGTCGGGTTGCGTCATGGTCGTCGTGTACATCTGGATGTCGGTGTAGAAGTGCGTGTAGGTGTCGGGGTTGGCCACGTCCGAGGAGAAGTACACGGAGGCGACCACGCCCTTGAGCTCCATCTCGATGCCCGCCTTGGCCGCCGCCTGCTTGACGATAGCCTGCGTCTTCTGGCGCAGCGGGTTGTTCGACGTCTGGTAGACGATCTTCAGCTTGACGCCGTCCTTGGCGCGGATGCCGTCGCCGCCCTTCTTCCAGCCGGCCGCCTCGAGGATCTGGTTGGCCTTGTCGACGTTGAACTCGTACTTCGTGTTCCTCGAGTTGAACCTCTTCGGCTCGTTGAGGAAGTTGGCAGTGGCGATGCCGGTGCGCCCGTAGATCTGCTCCTGCACGGAGGCGCGATCGACGAGGAGGTTGAGCGCCTGCCGGACGGCGGGATCGGTGAGGAACGGGTGCTTCGTCTTGAGGCTGGAGCGCTCGCCGTCGACGTCTTTCCACGGATCGGTGTTGTTGAGCTGGACGTGCTCAATATTGCCGCCCGGTGTGATATCGGCCTTGCCCCTGCCGCCCTGTTCCATGCGCTTGAGGTTCTCGTCCTCGACCTGCAGGTTCCAGGCGAAGTCGTACTCGCCGGTCTGGATGACGGCGCGGGCGGCCGAGTTGGCGTCGCCGCCGCCCTTCATCTCGATGGTGTCGAAGTGCGGGCGGTTGGGCATGTGATAGGTCGGGTTCAGCTCGCCCTTGACGAGGTCGCCGGGCTTGAAGTCGGCGAACCGGTAGGGCCCGGTGCCCACCGGCTTCAGGTTGGCCGGCGCCTCCCGCGACTTCGCGCCCTTGAAGCCCTCGAAGAGGTGCTTGGGGATGATCATCCCGCGCACGCCGACGAACGGATCGGCCCAGAACGGCGTGGGCTTGGGGAAGGTGATCTTGACGGTGTGGCTGTCGACCTTGTCGACCTTGATGTCCTTGTAGGTGCCGCTGGTGGTGCAGGCGCTGGCGGGATCGGCCGCGTACTCCCAGTTGAAGACGACGTCGTCGGCCGTGAACGGCTTGCCGTCGTGCCACTGCACGTTCTTCTTGAGCTTCCAGGTGACCGACCGCCCGTCCCTGGCCACGGCGCCGTTCTGCAGGCTCGGGACTTCCGCGGCGAGCACCGGCACCAGGTTGCCCTCGGGGTCCCAGACCGCGAGCGGCTCGTAGAAGATGCGCGAGCCGTCCTGGTCCTTGGTGCCGACGGCGAAGTGCGGGTTGAGCAACGTGGCGCCCTGCCACCACAGCACCCGCAGCGCGCCGCCGCCGCCCCGTTTGGTCGGCTTGTAGGTCGTCTTCGTCTGCGCCTGTGCCACGCCGGCCGAGGCCAGCATCTGGGCCGCCATCGGCGCGGTCAGCCCGAGCCCGACCATCGCCTGCACGAAGCGGCGACGGCTGAGCGTGCCGACGCGCACCTGCTCGATCGACGCCCGCAGTTCGCGCTCTTCCATGAACGATCCTCCGAGGGTGAAGAGTCAAGCCTTGTACCAGTACGGCAGCCGCCACATCGTCGTGTCCCAGCCGTTGAGCTCCATGCCGTGCAGGCGGGTGTTGGCCGCGCCGACACCGTTGCGCCAGAGCACGGGAATGACGGCGACGTTGGCGATGACGAGATCGTTCATCCGGATGAACAGCGCCGCCCGCTTCACCGGGTCCATCTCGGTCTCGGCCGATCGCCAGAGCCGATCGTACTCATCGCTGCGGAAGCGCGTGATGTTGCGCCCCACCCACTTGTTCTCGCGAGAGGCGATCTCCCACGAGACGAACACGGCCATGAACACCTGCGGGTCGGGCGCGTTCATCCCGATGTTGTACATCTGGAGATCGGCGTAGAAGTGCGAATAGGTATCGGGATTGGCCGCGTCGGACGAGAAGAACACCGAGGCGACCACCGACTTGAGCTCGAGCTCGATCCCGGCGCGCGCGCAGGCCTGCTTGACGATGGCCTGCGTCTTCTGGCGCGGGGCGTTCGTCGACGTCTGGTAGACCAACCGCAGCCGCTTTCCGTCCTTCGCCCGGATGCCATCGGGACCTCGCCGCCAGCCGGCGGCGTCGAGGATCTGGTTGGCGCGCTCGACGTTGAACTCCCAGCGCGTGTTGCGCGAGTAGAAGCGGGGCGGGGAGTTCAGGAAGTTCGCCGAGGTCTGCCCGCCGCGGCCGTAGATCTCCTCCTGGATGGACGCGCGATCGACCAGGACGTTCAGCGCGGCGCGCACGGCGGAATCCGAGAGTGTCGGGTGCGTGGTCCTGGCGCTCGACCGCTCCCCGTCGACCTCGCGCCACGGGTCGGTGTGGTTGAGCTGGATGTGCTCGGGGTTGCCCGTGGGCCACACCACGATGCGCCCTTTGCCGCCCTGCTCGAGGCGTCGCAGGATGTCGTCCTCCACCTGCATGTTCCACGCGTAGTCGTACTCGCCCGTCTGCAAGACCGCGCGCGCGGCCGAGGCGGCGTCGCCACCACCCTTCATCTCGATGGCGTCGAAGAAGGGGCGGTTCGGCACGTGGTAGGCCGGATTGAGCTCGCCACGCACGGTGTCGCCGGGCTTGAAGTCGACGAACCGATAGGCGCCCGTGCCGACGGGCCGGAGGTTGGCCGGCGCCTCGCGAGACTTCGCGCCCTTGAAGGGCTCGAATACGTGCTTGGGGATCAGCATCCCGCGCGCGCCACAGAAGGCGTCCGCCCAGAACGGCGTGGGGCGCTTGAAGACGACCTTGACGGCGTGACTGTCGAGGCGGTCGACGCGCTCGATCTCGCGGTAGGAGGCGAGCGTCCACGCGGAGGTCGCCGGGTCGGCGGCGTACTCCCAGTTGAACACGACGTCGTCGGCGGTGAAGGGCTTGCCGTCGTGCCAGACGACGCCCTTCTTGAGGTTCCAGATCACCCACGTGCCGTCGCGCGCCACGCCGCCGTTCTCGATGCTCGGCAGCTGCGCGGCGAGGATCGGGACCACGTTGCCGTCGGGATCGAAGCCGGCCAGCGGCTCGTAGAAGATGCGCGAGGCGTCCTGGTCCTTGGTGCCGGTCGCGAAGTGCGGGTTCAGGAGGGTCGGCGCCTGCCACCAGAGGACTCTCAGCTGGCCGCCCCCGCCGCGCCGGCTCGGCGTGAAGGCCGGCCGTGCCTGCGCCCGCGCGGGCAGCGGCGCCAGCATCTGCGCGGCGAGCGGCGCGGTAACGCCCAGCCCGGCCATCAGCGTCACGAAGCCGCGCCGCGAGAGGCGGCCCCGGCGGACGTCGGCGACGAGGGCCCGGAGCTCCCGCTCGCTCACTGCGCGGCGAGCATGCGCACGGCGACGTCGATCGCCTCGATCATGCTCTCGGGGTTCGCGATGCCCTTCCACGCGCGGTCGAACGCGGTGCCGTGGTCGACGGAGACGCGCAGGAACGGCAGGCCGACCGTCACATTCACGCCCGACAGGCCCGTCCAGCGCTTGCTCGCCTCGTCGTACGTGAATCCGACCGTCTTCACCGGAATGTGCCCCTGGTCGTGATACATGGCGACGACGATATCAAATTCACCACCGCGCGCGCGGGAGAACAGGGTGTCCGCGGGCAGCGGACCGATCACGGTCATGCCCTCGGCGCGCGCGGCCTCGATGGCGGGCGCGATAGCCGTCTTCTCCTCGTCACCGAAGAGCCCGTCTTCGCCCGCGTGGGGGTTCAGGCCGGCCACCGCGATGCGCGCGTCGCGACGGCCCAGGCCGAGCATCGTCGTCTGCGCGAGACGGATCGTCTTCAGCACGCGCTCGCGCGTCACCAGCTCGGGCACGCGGCGCAGCGCGACGTGCGTGGTCACGTGGATCACGCGCAGGTCGTGGCCCATGAGCAGCATCGCGAAGTCCGCGGTGTTCGAGAGCCGGGCGAGGATCTCCGTGTGGCCGGTGTGCGGCATGCCGGCCGCCGCCAGCGCCTCCTTGTTGATGGGCGCGGTCACGATGCCGTGGATCTCACGCGCCTGGGCGAGCGCCACCGCGCGCTCGACGTAGTCGTAGGCCGCCTTGCCCGCCGCCGCGCTCACGGCGGCGCGGAGCAGCGAGGCCATGTCCACGTTGGCGAGGTCCAGGACCTCCAGCGTGCCGTCGGCCCAGCGGCAGTCGGCCACGCGCTTCACGGCGTGCAGCGTGAGCGGGGATGAGACGAGCGCCAGCGCCGCGCTCATGGTCGACGCTGCACCGACGACGACGGGACGGCTGGCGCTCCGCACAGCAGCTTCCGCCGCGGCGCGAGCGATGATCTCCGGGCCCACGCCGGCGGGATCGCCCATGGTCACGCCGAGGATCGGCTGCTTCACGCGACGGCCTCGCGCACGAGGCTCACGAAGAGATCCGGCTCGCCGAAGCCGCCCGCCTTGGTCACCACCGTCAGCGGCTCGCGGCCCGGCGCGCGCAGCCGGCCGAGCGCCAGCCCCGGCCGTGGCGCGCCCTCGAGATCCAGGCGCTCGGCGCCGAGCGCGTGATAGAGCGCGACGAGCGTCTCGCCGCCGGTGACGAGCACGACGTCGACGGGCCCGGCATCGAGCCGCGCGCGCGCCTGCGCGGCGAGGTCGGTGACGGCGCCCGCGCGGTCGGGCTGCGGCGCGTCGGGCGTGGCGAGCACCGTCAGCCCCGCCTCGCGCGCAGCCTCCACCTGGCGCCGCGTGGCGGGATGCTGGCTGCCGGCGACGATGAGCCAGCGCTCGCCCGTGGGCGGATCCACGCGTGCCGCCGCCAGCCCGAGCCGGCGCGCGAGCGCCAGCGCGAGGCCGGCCGCGCCCACGAGGAGCGGCGGCGAATCGAGCTCGAGGACCGCCTCCACGAGCGTGTCGAGGTCGGCATCGGTCTCGGCGTCGGCCACGATCACCATGCCGGCGAGCCGGACGAGGCGCGCCGTCAGCGGGCGACCGCCCTCGCGCACGCGGCCGAGCGGGATCCAGGCGAACGGCCGGTCGAGCTGCGGGCGCAGCAGGTCCACGACGTTCGACGTGCCCGCCGCGCGCGGAAACGTCGGATCCTCCGCGATCGCCGTCTCGGCGACGGGCACCGCGCCCACCGTCAGCACCCGCTCGACGACGACCCGGTGCTCGGAGGGCAGGGCGGGACACACGAGGGCCCCGGCCGCCGACGTCGCGCGGAGCAGCGCGTCGAGCTCGGCGCCGATGGGGCCGCGCAGTGTCGAGTCGATCTTCTTGAAGATGCGCGTGCGGGCGACGCTGCGGGCGACGGCGCTCACCCGCCGGGCGGCGTCGGCGGGGTCGAGGGCGCGGGTCTCGGTGTCCACGACGCTCACCGGCGCGCGCAGCGCGGCGTCGGGCCAGACGGTGACCGGCACCGGGCCGCGCGCGGCGAAGAGCGCGCCCGTGTCGCAGGCGCCGGTGAGGTCATCGGCGATGATCGTGAGCGGCAGCTGCGCGGCGGGGCTCATCGGGGGCTCCCACTATAGAGGTATACTTGCGAGGATTTCAATGCCACGGAAGACCGCGCTCGTCTTCGCGACTGTCCTCGTGTTGGCCGCCGTCGGCGTGGCGCTCTACGCCGCCGCCACCGCGCCGACGCCGGAGCCCGCGGCGCCGGCGACCGTGCGTCCGAGCGCCGAGCCGGCGCCGGCGCCCCCGCCCGCCGCCCCGGCGGCCGGCGGCCCCAGCGTCGACCTCGCGCTGAAGCACCTGGACCTCATCAAGCCCAGCAAGCCGAAAGTCGCCGAGGACTTCGCGCTGCCCACGCCCGACGGCGGTAGCTTCAAGCTCTCGGCCCAACGGGGCAAGGTCGTGCTCGTCAACTTCTGGGCCACGTGGTGCCCGCCGTGCCTCGAGGAGATGCCGGCCATGGAGCGCCTCTGGCGCCGCCACAAGGACGCGGGCTTCGTGCTCGTCGCCATCTCGCTCGACGCCGATCCCAAGAAGGTTCCACCCTTCGTGAGCGCGCGCAAGTTCAGCTTCCCGATCGCCGTCGATCCCAAGATGGCGGTCGCCGAGAGGTACGGCGTGCGGGCGCTGCCCTCGAGCTTCGTCGTCGATCGGCAAGGCATGATGGCCGGCGTCGCGCTCGGGCCGCGCTCCTGGGACGACTCGGCCGCGCACGGCCTCGTGCAGGCGATGCTCCGCTGATGGGCTCCTCGCTCGGAGTGGCCGTGGCGTTCAGCGCGGGACTCTTCTCGTTCCTGTCGCCCTGTGTGCTGCCGCTCTTTCCGTCCTACATCTCGTTCATCACCGGCATGTCGGTCGGCGACCTCTCCGCGGACCTCAGCGCGCATGCGCGGCGTCGCGTGCTGCTGCACGCCGTCGCCTTCGTCCTCGGCTTCTCGCTCGTGTTCGTCGCGCTCGGTGCGTCGTTCAGCGCGGCCGGCCAGCTCCTGTTCACGTACCGGGACGGGATCCGGCGGCTCGGCGGCGTGCTCATCATCCTCTTCGGCCTCTACATCGCCGGCGTGCTGCGGATCGGCTTCCTCGGCCGGACCGCGTCGCTGCAGATCCGCGAGAAGCCGGCGGGCTACGTCGGCTCGTTCATCGTCGGCGTGACGTTCGCGGTGGGCTGGACGCCGTGCGTGGGGCCGATCCTCGGCGCGATCCTGTCGCTCGCCGGCACGGCGGAGACGGTCGGACGCGGCGTCGGCCTGCTCGTGGCGTACTCGGCGGGGCTCGGCCTGCCCTTCCTGTTGTCGGCGCTGGCGCTGGGGCCCTTCTTGAAGTTCTTCAAGCGCTACCGGCCCTTCATTCCCCTCGTGGAGCGCGGCGCCGGCGTGCTGCTGGTGATCGTGGGCGTGCTGGTG
>Ga0066659_10000822_pt1 | contig 12521 bp, 16 predicted proteins | sample GraSoiAngelo_108_FD_75176 | JGI IMG/M metagenome (GOLD analysis project Ga0066659, IMG submission 75176) | Grasslands soil microbial communities from the Angelo Coastal Reserve, California, USA - 14_0903_09_40cm | ecosystem: Environmental > Terrestrial > Soil > Grasslands | place: USA... | reverse complement strand
CGCGCCAGGGCATCAGGGTCGTGAGGGCCGGCCGCTGCTGGATGGTGCCGTCATCAGCGTCGCCCCCAAGCTGATCGAACGCTGGGTTCGTCACATCCTGGTGCTCGCGGCCTCCGCCGGGACCGAAGTGGAGCCGCTCGTCAACGCGGTTGCGGCGGGACGGCTCGACCCGTCGCTGCTCTTTGAGACCGCGGTGTCGCAAGACGTCGATCGCTTCCACGAGATCGCGCGAGTCGAGAGGGACTACCGCGGCGTTCTGCGGGGGCTGGCGTCGTTGATCGCCATGCCGATGCTCCAGACGTGCTGGCGGGTGTGGGCCGAGCGTGTACCGACAGACTGGACGTACGGCTACTGCCCAGTGTGTGGCGGATGGCCGGCCCTGGCGGAGATCCGCGGGCTCGACGGCGCTCGGCATCTTCGATGCGGATGTTGTGGCAGTGACTGGCGGACGGAGTGGCTGCGCTGTCCGTTCTGCCGCGAGGGCGATCACGAGAAGCTCGGCTTCCTGGTGTCGCCCGAGGGCCTGGAGCGCCAATCGATCGAGGTGTGTGACGTCTGCCGTGGATACGTCAAGACGATCACGACCCTGACCGCGATCCGTCCCGACGACGTGCTGCTGCACGATCTCGCAACGCTGCCGCTCGACATGGCAGCGCTTGAGCGCGACTATCGCCGCCCGGCAGCCAAAGGAAGCGCGGTAGCGGTCGGCGTGGTCGCAGAGCCCCGGCACTTGCGGGATCTGCTCAGTCTGCGCCCATGACGCCGCCCCGACCGGCGCTCGTCTGCGACGCGCTGCTCGCCGCCCTCGACGCCTCGGACGGACGGCGCCGGCGCCGCAAGCGCGACACCACTCCCGACGCGATCGGAATGTCGCTCAAGCGCCGGCTGCTCGCCGAGGCGAGGGAGGCTGATCCCGAACCCGACGCCTTCGAGGCTTGGCTCCTGGACCGTTGCCTCAGCAGTTCACCGGATGCGTCGATCGGCGCGCTGCGTGCGATGGCACGGGAGGTGGTCGATGAGTGGCGGTTTGCGGCCGCCTCCGCCGACTTCCGTGCGTGGCTGGCCGCCGGTGCCCCGTCTGACGATCGATTCCGCGGCGTCTGAACTACTTCTGTGGCCGTACCCGGGCGAGGAAGAATTGCCACTCGTCCTGCAGAACAAGTTGTCGCGTGCCGCCGTCCTCGTAGAGCCGGATGCTGCCCTCGTAGAGCGTCGGATGCATCTCGAAGCTGGCCCGCCCGTTTCGCACCGTCACCGTCCCCCAGGCGGTATTCGAATCCCAGGTAGCGGTGAGCTGCCCGTCCGGCGTGATCGTCAGGTTGAAGGGGTCCGCCAATCCCCAGCGCCCGGGCGTGACGGTCCCCGTCCACGTGCCGGCAATGGCGCTCGTCCCATCGATCGGCGCGCCATCTACCGCTCGCAGCGAAGCACAACCGGCAAGGAGGACGATTGCCGCCAGCAGTACCGAACCGAATCGCGTCACGAATTGACCTCAGGGCCGGCGGGTCAGTGGATACTGACGCCGGGAAGCCACGTCCCGCCGGCGGCCCGGCACTCGCACGGCGTCCCCGGCTGGATCGTGTAGGGAATGAGGCAAATCCCGTAGTCCGTGCGACACACGCGAATCAACGAGCCCGGGTAGTCGAAGGGCAGAAGCGCGTAGAACGGCGGTGTCGACATCTCGGCCGCCGGCACGACGGCCGCAACACCCAGGATGGTCACCATCACCGCGACCAGGCACGGCCGTCTCATGTTCCACCTCGCCCGTCTCTTCAGGCCCAAGCGACCTCACATCTGCTCAGCGCTTGGGATGCTCGCGGCCTCGGTCGCGTTTCATGTGACGCCGGGGCGTCGATCGGCGTCAAAAGGACAGTGATGGTCAACGTGATGGCCGAGCTGACGGCTCAGCAGCTGGTGCTGAACGCCGCGCTCATCGTGGTCACGATGTTCGCGCTGACCTGGCGTGAGTCGCGATGGGCGCGCCGCGCCGCCGCTTCCCGGGAATGGCCGCACCCGCGATCTGTGCCGCGGTCGGCGCCAGCTCGCACGCGCGGCGCCCCTGACGGCCAGCGTGCAGTGTCTGCGCGTCGCAGAGCGAGCTGAAAGCCAGACGATGACACCGAGCTCGCGAGCCGGCGGGGCCACGGGCGGGCGGCGCGCGGCGCTCGGAACGCTCCTTGCCGTGTTCGCCGCGCTCGTCGTCGTGCCCGCCGCACCCGCAAGCGGTCAGGACGTGCGCGGCGTCTTCGCCAACGTGAGCCCCAGTGTCGTCGTCATCCGCGGCCGGGGACGGGATGTGGGCGTCAATGGCCGCGGGCTCACGGCCATCACCGAAGTCGGCTCGGGCGTCGTCGTCTCCGTGGACGGCGACGTGATGACGGCCGCCCACGTCGTGCAGGCGATGGACGAGATCACGGTCGAGTTCGCGGGCGGGCCCTCGGTGCCGGCGCACGTCATCGCCTCCGAGCCCGCCGCGGACCTCGCGCTGCTTCGCGTGCAGACGCCGCCGCGTTCCCTCATCGCGGCGCCACTCGGCAACTCCGACACCGTCGGCGTCGGCGACCAGGTCCTCATCGTCGGCGCCCCGTACGGGCTCGGCCGTTCGCTGAGCGTCGGCTGGATCAGCGCGCGGTACCCGCCGAACACGGTATACCGGGCGATGCCGCTCGCCGAGTTTTTCCAGACCACGGCGCCGATCAATCAGGGGAATTCCGGCGGGCCGATGTTCGACCTGGCGGGGCGGGTGATCGGTATCGTGAGCCACAATATTTCGAAGTCCGGGGGCAGCGAAGGCCTCGGCTTCGTCGTCACCTCGAACTCGGCGCGCCGGCTGCTGCTCGAGGACAAGACGTTCTGGACCGGCATCGAAGGGCAGGTGGTCACCGGCGAGCTCGCGGCGATCCTCAACGTGCCGCAGCCGGCGGGCTACCTGGTGAAGACGGTCGCGAGGGGATCTCCGGCATGGATGGCCGGCATCCAGGGAGGTGACCGTGCGGCGCGCATCAACGGCGAAGACATCGTGGTGCGGGGCGACATCATCCTCGCGGTCGGCGGCGTCGAGTTCGGCCCGGGGGACGCCGTGATGCGGCGGATCCGCGAACGCATGGAGCATGCGAAGTCTGGAGACAAGTTCACGCTGACTGTCCTGCGCGCGGGCAAGGTGATCGAGCTCACACTACAGGCCTCGGCAGACCGAGACGATGAGTTCGCGCAGCCAGCGGTGGGCAGCGGAGCCATCGAGCCGGCGGTGCCACAGCATCGAGGTGCGAACCGTCGGTGACGTGAGAGGCAGCTCTCTGAGCTGGAGCGTCGACTCCGACTCGCGGACCATCGCTTCCGCGACTCGCCGGCTCAGCGTGGCCACCATGTTCGACGCGCCGAGGACGACGCCCGCGGAGAGATAAGGCAGCCGCACGGCGATCCGACGTCGCGCCCCGCGGCTCACCAGCGAACGGTCGAGGAAGCCGGTGTCGTCACCGCTCGACGAGATCTCGATGTGCGGGAGCGCGCCAAACGCCTCCGCCGACAGCTTTCCCCGGCCGGCCGGGTGTCCCCGTCGCATCACGGCGACGAAGCGATCCTCCAGCAATGCCGCGCTCCCGAAGCGCTCGCCAACGGCACCGAAGGTGCCGATCCCCAGCTCGAGCTCACCGCTGTCGAGACGGTCGAAGACGTCGAGGGTCCCGCTCGGGCGGAGATCGAGCTGCGCGACGGGGGCCGCGGCGGAGACCGCGGCCACCAGCGGCGCCGCCACGACGATCGCCGCGTAGTTGTTGATGGCGATCGAAAAACGTCGGTTCGCCTGCGCCGCCACGAAGGTCTCGGGCTCGAGCGCCTGCTCCATTTGCGCGAGGGCATGGCGCAGCGGCAGGGCCAGTTGCTCCGCGCGAGGAGTCGGCACCATGCCTTTGGGGGTGCGGATGAATAACTGATCCTTCAGCAGATACCGCAAGCGGTTCAGGGCATGGCTCAGGGCGGGCTGGCTCATGCCGAGCCGCCTGCCCGCCCGCGTCACGCTGCCCTCTCGAAACAAGCCGTCGAACACCACGAGCAGGTTGAGGTCGAAGGCGCGCCAATTCATTTAACGCATCTCTACGTGACGACAATGAATTTGCCGCATTATAGCCCGCCGCGTAGCGTGGGGGTGGGTCAAAGCAATGAACCATTCGCCAACGGAGGAAGCGCAATGATCGACTGGATACACGCCGGTCCCTCGGTGACGGCCGCGTTTCTCGGATCCCTCGTGGAGTGCGTCGAGGCGGTGACCATTGTCCTCGCGGTCGGGATGGTGCGCGGGTGGCGCTCCGCCCTCCTCGGTGCGGCCGCCGGACTCGCCGCGCTGACCGCGCTCGTCGGTGTGCTCGGCCCGGCGCTCGGGATGATTCCCATCACCGTGCTCCAGGTGGGCATCGGCGCTCTGTTGTTGCTGTTCGGCCTGAGCTGGCTTCGCAAGGCCGTGCGACGGGCGGCGGGGATCATCCCGCTTCACGACGAGCATCGAGTGTTCGAGGGCGCGACGGCGGCGCTGGGCGCGACCGCAGTCGCGAGGGCGACCCGGTGGGACACCATCGCCATGGTCACGACCTTCAAGGCCGTGGTTCTCGAGGGCATCGAAGTCGTGTTCATCGTGCTCGCGGTTGGAGCTGCCGGTCACATGATCGCCCCCGCGAGCCTGGGAGCCGCCGGGGCCGCCGTCGCCGTTGCCCTCGCCGCGCTCGTGCTCCGGCGGCCGCTGACGCGGGTGCCGGAGAACACGCTGAAGCTCTCGGTCGGAGTGCTGATCGGCGGCTTCGGGGCGTTCTGGATGGGCGAAGGCCTCGGCGTCCGTTGGCCCGGAGGCGACCTGGCCATCCTCGGCCTCGCGATGGTGTTCCTGACCATGTCGCTGCTCATCACCGCGATCCTGCGGCGCGCACGTACGAACAATGCGGCCGGCCGGCCGGCGGCGTTCGGAGGAGGTCGAGCATGAGCGTGCTGGCGACCGAGCCTGTCCTCGAGACCCGACGGGAGGCGATTCGGCCGCGCCTCGATCCGGATGGCGCGCTCCTCGAGGCGTTGCAGCGTCGTGATCCGTCAGCGGCGGAGGAGCTCGTCGCCCGGTTCGGCGCGCGTGCGTATCGCCTCGCGCGGGGGATCACTGGCAACACCGAGGATGCCGAGGAGGCCGTGCAGGACGCGTTCTTGAGCGTCACCCGGAAGATCGACACGTTCCGGGGAGACTCGGCCTTCCGGTCGTGGATCTACCGGATCGTCAGCAACGCCGCCTATCAGAAGCGGCGCGGCCCCGCCAACCGGCGAGCCGAGCTTTCCCTGGACGCGGTGCTGCCGTTGTTTGACGAGGACGGCCGGCACAGGGAGCCGGTCGCCGACTGGTCGCCCGCCGTGGACGACCCGTCACGGCGGATCGAGCTCCGTCTCGCGTTGACGGCGGCGATGGCCGACCTGCCTGCCGACTACCAGGCCGCCGTCCTGTTGCACGACGTGGAAGGTCTGTCGAACGGCGAAGTCGCCGAGACGCTGGGCATCAGCGTCGGCAACGCGAAGACGCGCGTGCATCGTGCGCGCCTGTTTCTTCGCAAGCGACTCGCGGAGGCCATGACGGCATGACGTCCGGCGTGACCCGTCGCGTGTCGTGCGCTCGCGTCGCCGTGCCGGCTCTCGGACGTGATGGCATGCTCGTCGTGCTCGCCGGCGCCGCGGGCGTCATGGACGCGGTCGCCTACCTGGGCCTCGGCGTCTTCACGACGATGATGACGGGAAACACGGCGTTGCTGGCCTTTGCCATCGCCCGAGGCGAGCTCGGGCCGATTCTGCGAGCGGGCCTCGCGCTGGCGGCGTTCGGCACCGGGGCCGCGATCGGCGCGCTGATCACCGGACGGAGCTCGTCACGAGGCGAGTGGCGATCCGTCGTCACCGGCGCGCTGGCCTGCGAAGGCGTCCTCCTCGGCGTATTCACGGCCGTCTGGCACGTGGCCGGCCCGGCGCGCGGCGCGGGGACGAGCGGGCTTCTGATCTTGCTGTCAGGTCTCGCGATGGGAATTCAGTCCGCGGCGATCCGTCATCTCGGAATCCCCGGCGTGGCGACCACGTACATCACGTCCACGCTGACGAATCTGAGCGCCGAGCTTGTAGGGTGGACGCGCTCGAAGGACGGAACTCGCGCGCGGCGTGTCCGGCTTCTCGCCGCCGTAGTCGTCTCGTACGGTCTGGGAGCGCTCGTCGGCGCCGTTTTCGAGGTGCGATCGTCGCCGCTGGCCGCCTGGCTGACGCTGATCTCTGTCGTCGTGGTCGTCGTGAACGCGTTTCTCCGCCATGGTCATGAGCCACCCCAAGCAGCGCCGCGAGACGACCGTCGATCGGCGTTGGCGGCGGCATCGCGCGAGTAAGGCAGTGACAGCCACCGGTGAGAACGGCTCGACGAGGGGAGTGAATTGGGAAGGGGGCACGCCGATCACGACGCCGCCCCGCTCGCTCGCGGAGCTGTTTCTGGGCTTTCTCTCCGTCGGCGCGCGCTCGTTCGGCGGCGTGCTTCCGGCGGCTCACGTTCGGCTGCCTGAGCTCCGTCGTTCCCGACATGCAGCGCTATGTCGTCGACGTGAAAGGCTGGACGAGCGCGACCGACTTCATGAGGCTCTTCGCGGTGGCGCAGGCGGCGCCCGGGCCCAACGTGCTGATCACGAGCCTGATCGGCTACAGGGTCGCCGGCGTCGCCGGCTCGCTGGTCGCGCTCTTCGCGTTGTGCCTGCCCGCGGGGGGGCTGACGTGGGTCGTCTCCGCGCTCTGGGGGCGCTTTCGCGATTCACCATGGCGCGGCGCCATTCAACGCGCCCTCGCGCCGCTGGTGGTCGGCCTGACCTTCGCCGCGGGCTACGCCATCGCGACGCCCCACGCGCCCGACTGGCGGTTGTGGCTGATTGCGCTCGCCACCGCTGCCGTCATGCTGAGGACACGTATGAATCCGCTGTGGCTACTGGCCGGCGGAGCCGTCCTCGGCGGCATGCTGCTCTGACCGCGACGGATCCGCCTTTCGCGTTCTTGCGACTCGACGCCGGCGCCTGTCACCCCTGTTCGTGGCCGCGCGTCCCAAGGGTGGGGAATGGACAGAGAGGAGGCGCGGATGACTGGACGAACGTCCCTGACGATCGCGGCAGTACTGCTCGGGACGGGGCTCGTGATGACCCTGCCTGCGACGGTCCGGGCCGCGAGTGAGGCTGAGCCTCACGTCGCCACCCAAGCGGCCGCCGGGGCGGCGTTGGCCGACCGCTTCTTTCGCGTCGAGTGGAGTGCCGGCGCGTCCGAGCGGGATCAGGCGCGGATCGTCGGCTACGTCTACAACGACTATCGCGAAGACGCGGTGAACGTGCAGCTCCGGATCAGCCAGCTCGACGAGTCCGGGCGCACGGTCGCGAGCATCCTGCAGCCGGTGGGCGATACCATTCGCGCGGGAGGCCGCGCCTTCTTCGACGCGCGGATCCCGGGTCACGGTCCGTCTTATCGAGTGGCCGTGGCGTCGTTCGACTTCATGGCGGACGGTGAGTGGACGACCCTGACGACGGAGCAGCTCCTGACGGCGGCGGGCTTCGACAAGAAGGTCGCCGATACTCCCGAGCGGCTCGCGCACCTCGAGAGGCTCACGCCGGCGCGCAAGCTCGTCGCGCACCGGCGCGACGGGAAGCTTTACTACGTGTACGCGGATCCCGAGATGTGCAAGTGCCTCTACGTCGGAACGGCGACGCAGTACCGGATCGCGCTCGAAAAGCGAATGGCCAACGAAGAGCTCGTCGCGATGCAAGAGCACCAGGAGGACGACGCGCTCCTGTGGGCCCTCTGGGCGCCCTGGCCCTGGCCCCGATAGAAGGGACGACGATGAGACACAAAGTCCTCATTGCGCTGATGGCGCTCGCTCTCGCGGGCTGCGCGACGACCGCACCGAGCGATATACGGGTGAACAGCGCCGGCGGTCAGGTCGACCCCGCGATGCTGCCGCCGAACCTCAGCGACGCCGTGACAGGCGGGATCCAGACCCGGGCGCTGAACTCGGTCATCCACCCCGGGCGCTGAAGAGCCGTGTCCCCCTATTCCTTCCGCGTCTCAGGAGTGTAGTGGCTCTTCAGATACGCGATGATGGCCTGGGCGGCGGGTTCGGGGATCGGTGCGCCGAACGTGCCGATCATCTTGTCCACCAGGTGCTCCCACGTGGCACCCGGAAGTGGGGGCTGCATCGTGATGTACGTCGTGCTGTGACAGATACCGCAGAAGCTTTGCACGAGCGCCTTGCCGTCTCCGTCGACCAGTGGAGGCGTGTACGTCGGCCACGCCCCGACGGCATAGACAGCGCCCGCATCATCGTTTCGGGGCGCCGGCTGCATCGACATTCCGAGGTTCCCGGGATCATAGTTGCCTTCCTGAATGACGCCGGGGACCTTCGTCGCCTGACTCAGCGCTGTCGAGGCGGAGGCGAGCGCCCCGGCGGCTGCCAGGAGGCCGATCGCGAGGCTTCGATGGCGGGTCATCGCATTCTCCCTCAGCTGGCGGCGCCGACGATCAACGCCTCGCGCTCGATTCTGTTCCACAGGTAGCCGCCCGGGTTCCACACCGGCGCATCGGGCTGCACGTTGCCTTGTACGTCAGTGGCCCTGACGGCGATCACGTGCTTGCCGGGCCGCGACGGCTTCCAGATGTGCTCCCACGTTCGGAAGGAATACGGGCCATGATCCGCGCCGAGCGTCGCCTCGACCCAGCTCCGCCCGTCGTCATCCGAGAACTCGACCTTCACGACCGGGCCGTCACCACTGAAGGCGATGCCCTGAACGCGCACCGGCAGCCCGGATGGCAGCTTGCTGCTGCCGTCGGGCACGACGATGAAGGATCGCACCGGCATGCGCACGTGGCCGATGGGAACCGTCTTGAGCGTGCCGCTCGCCGCTGCGGCGGGCGTGGTATTCGCCGTCGGCGTATCGGGAATCCGATACGCGCTGGCCATCCAGTAGCTGGTGTCCTCACTCGTGAGCGCGCGGATCCAGGTGAGGTGCTTGGTCCAGTACACGCCGAACTTTCCCGGCACGACGAGGCGAACGGGGAATCCGTTCAGCATCGGCAGAGGCTCGTCGTTCATCAGGTAGGCGACGAGCGCGTCATCCAGCGCCGGGTCCATCAAATCCAGCGACTTCATCACGGCGTCGGCGCCCTTGCCCTCCGGCCCCGGCCCGCGGTCGAGACCCTGGAACTGCAGCTGAACCGTCCCGGACTTGATCCCGGCGGAAGCGAGGAGCTCTCTCAAGCGAACCCCTGTCCAACGGGCATTGCCCATGCCACCGTTACCCCACTGCGCGCCAGGGACGCGTGGCTGGAATCGACTCCGACTGTTTCCCGAGCACTGATTCACGGCCGCGACTGATACGGCCTTGTACTTCTTCACGAGCTCATCGAAGCCGAGCCGAAGCGGCCGCTCGACGTTGCCCTCCACGCTGAGCCGCCACGTGCTCAGGTCGACGGCATTGGGAATGAGGTCCAGGTGATAGCGCACGTAGAACGCCGCATTCGGGGTGAACGGCGTCAGAAAGTATGGACGCGGCGTCTCGAGCTGGATGCCCCGGTCGGTCATGCGGAGGAGCGGCAGCTTCTGGGGATAGATGACGAATGGATTGATGCCGTTCCAGTATGGATTGGGGCCGGGGCCGGTGAAGCTCGGGAGCGCCCTCGCCCCCGGTGGCGTGACCTGGGCGTCAGCCCGTCCACCGAAGACGAGACCGGCTGCACCCGAGCCCAGCAACGCGAGCAGAGATCTTCGCGAAAGGCGCCTCATCGCCCCGAATGCTCTTCGGATGGGTCCCACCCGCCGCCGAGGGCTTTGATCAGATGGACGCTGGCGTTCATCTGGAAGTTGACGGCTTGCGCCAGCGACAGCTGGTTCGCGAGTAGCGTCCGCTCGGCGTCGATGACGAGGAGATAGTCGGCCAGCCCCTGCCTGTACTGGACCTGAGCGAGGCGGAGATAGTTCCGGGACTCGGCCACAGCGTCGCGCAGGCTTGCCACCTGATCGCCGAACGAGTGCAAATCGGTGAGGGCGTCCTCCACGTCGCCATAGGCGACGAGGACCTGCTCGATGTAGACCGCGACCGTCTGGCGATAGCGAGCCTTCGTCGCCTCGAGGTTGGCCCGGAGCCGGCCGCCCTGAAAGATCGGAATCGAGATGCTCGGGAGGATCTGCGCGACGCGACTCTGCCAGCTGAAGAGCATGTCGGCGTTGAGGCTCTGGAATCCGGCCGACGCCGTCAGCATGAAGCGAGGATAGAACTCCGCGGTGGCCACGCCGATCAGGGCGTTGGCGGCCGCGACGTTCTTCTCGGCCTCGGCCACGTCGGGCCGTCGCGTGAGCAGCTGCGCCGGCAGCCCCACGGGCACCGCGGGTGGCGAGACCTCCTGCAGGGGATTCGACGCCACGGTGAACGACGGCGCCGGTCGGCCGCACAGGATCGCGAGCGCGTGTTCCGTGTTGGCGCGCGCGCGCGCCGTGTTCGAGAGCTGCGCCTGCGTGGCCTTGAGCTGCGCCTGGGCCTGGGACACGACGCTTGCGCTGATGAGGCCCGTCCTGAGCTGGACCGAGAGGAGCCTGACCTGCTCCTCGTAGGCGGTCACGGTGTCCTTCAGGATCTGGATCTGGGCGTCCAGCGCGCGAATCGTGTAGTAGTACTGCGCCACGTCGGTCTCGACGGTGAGCCGCACGACCCCGACGTCGTCGGCGGTGGCCTCCGCCGTGGCACGGGCCGCCTCCAGTGATCGGCGCACGCGACCCCAGACGTCGATCTCGTACGAGAGGTCGAGCGGGATCGTCCAGTTGCTCACGTCGACGCCGCGGGCCACCTGTTTGCCGGTGATCGTGCTCGCCCGGCTTCCCGAATAGCGCGTTCGGGAGTAGCTGGGATCGAGCGAGACCGTCGGATAGAGGTAGCTGCCGGCCACGCGCGCGAGGGCGCGAGCCTCGTCGACACGGGCGACGGCTTGCCGGAGCGTCTGGTTCGACGCCTGAGCGCTCGTGATGAGCCGCTCGAGCTCGAGCTCCGCGTAGAGGCGCCACCAGTCGGCCGCAATCGGTGGTCCCGCCTCACCGGCCGGCTGCGACTTGAAGCCTGTGGGCTGCTCGACCGCGGGCCGCACGTAGCTGGGACCCACCATGCATCCCCCGGCGAGGAGGCTCAGGCTCGAAAGCGCAGCGAGGATGGCGCGATGCCACACGGCCGGTCAGCCTCCGGCCGCCGCTGGGGACGCGATGGGATTGACGATTTGACCTTCCTGGAGCGAGACCGTCGGCTGCTTGACGATCGTGTCGTTCCCCTCGAGCCCGGACTGCACATCGATCGCGGTCCCGAGGTCGCGGCCGACCACGACCTGCTGGAAGTGCAGCTTGTTGCCGGCTCCCACGAGGATGACGCGGGTTCCCTGGGCGTCGAAGATGAGTGCGGTGGAGGGGATCCGCCAGTGAGTGCCCGAGGGACCGATCTCGAAATCGACGTAGACGAACATTCCCGGCAGCATCCGGTGCGACGGGTTGGGGATATCGACCTGGGTCAGGAGGGTGCGGCTGCCGGGATCGAGCGCACTGGCGGTGCGGGTCACCGTGGCCTTCACCGGTTGCATGAGCTGCCCTCGCACCGTCACCCGGACCGGCAGGCCGACCTTCACATTCGGCGCGTAGGCCTGGGGGACGTTGACGAAGACGCGGAGCGTTTCGATCTGGGCGACCTCGAACAGGCCGTTCGCGGCGCCGGTCACCGTGCTGGGCGCCACCGCGGTGTTGTTGACGGGGCTCCCCGCGGTGATCAACGCACCCACGTCGACGTTGCGCTGGATCACCGTTCCGGCGAACGGGGCGACGACGCGCTGAAACGAGGTCAGCTCCAGCAGGCGCTGGACGTTCGCCGTGAAGGACTGGACGTTGGCCTCGGCGGCGGCCACGGCAGCCTGGGCGGTGCGGAACGTCGCCACGCTCTGATCGACGGCCTGCTTGGCGACCGCCCCTTCGGCGTCGGCCGCCTCGTAGCGGGCCATCGTGGCTCGCGCGAGATCGAGATTGGCCCGCTGCAGCTCCAGGCTCTTATCGGATTGCTGCAGGTCCGCGCGGGCCTGTCTCAGCTGCTGCTCGACCTCGGGCGAGGCGACCTCCGCCAGCAACTGCCCGGCCGTCACACGGTCGCCGATGTCGACGTGCCGTCGGGCCAGGTAGCCGCTGGTGCGGGCGTAGATGATCGAGTCCTGGATCGCCTGGGTCGTGGCGGCCAGGGTCAGGTCGGCGACGGATGCCGGCTCCGGCCCGACGACGTAGACGTTCGGGGGAGTGGTCCGCAGTTGCTCGGCGGCCAGCGCGAGCTCGCGGGAATTGCGCAGCCGTGGAATGACGCCCACCGCGAGCAGGACGAGGAACGCGGCCAAGGCGCCGAAACCGAAGAGCATCATCGTTCGCCCTCGAACACGTGGCGCACTCATCGCTGATCCTCCGCGTCGAAGTCCTTGGGCGCCTTGCG
>Ga0066659_10000815_pt1 | contig 12559 bp, 14 predicted proteins | sample GraSoiAngelo_108_FD_75176 | JGI IMG/M metagenome (GOLD analysis project Ga0066659, IMG submission 75176) | Grasslands soil microbial communities from the Angelo Coastal Reserve, California, USA - 14_0903_09_40cm | ecosystem: Environmental > Terrestrial > Soil > Grasslands | place: USA... | reverse complement strand
GCGGCCGGTGCGGTCGCGGCGCGGGCGAGGAGCGTCACGAGGAACGTGGTGAAGGCGAGCGCTCCGGCGGTCGCCGCCGCGACGAGCCCCATGCCACCCGTTACCCGGCGCTCGCCCTGCAGGTTCAGCAGCATGATGACGAAGAGGAAGAGGACGACGATCGCGCCGGCGTACACGATCACCTGCAGCACGGCCACGAGCTGCGCGTCGAGCGCGACGAAGAAGATCGACAACAGGAAGAGCGTCGCGACCAGGCCGAGCGCACTGTGCACCGGGTTCGCCACCGCCACCACGCTGGTCGCCGCCGTCACCGTGAGGACCGCGAGCACGAGGAAGAAGGGCGGGCTCATGCGCCCCCCACGAGAAGCACGACCAGCGCCGAGACGAGGACGTTCAGCAGAGCGAGCGGGAGCAGGCCCTGCCAGCCGAGCCGCATGAGCTGGTCGTAGCGGAAGCGCGGCAGGGTCCAGCGGATGACGACCTGGAGCCAGGTGAAGAAGATGACCTTCACGGCGAAGCTCGTGATCTCGAGGATCGCGACCCCCCACGACGGGAGCGCGAGCAGCGCCCCGCCGGGGAGGTGGAAGCCGTCGCGCGCCAGGTAGGGAACCTGCCAGCCACCGAAGAAGAGCGTCGTCACCAGGGCGGCGACCAGCACCACCTCGACGAAGTCGCTCATCATGAACATCAGGTGCTTGGCGCCGGAGTACTCCGTGAAGTAGCCGCTCACGAGCTCGGACTCGGCCTCGGGGAGGTCGAAGGGGATGCGCTTCGACTCGGCCACACCGGCCGTGAAGAAGATCAGGAAGGCCACCGGCTGATAGAGGATGCCCCACGCCGGCAGCCAGCCCCACACGAGGCGGCCCTGCTGGCGCGCCATCTCCTGGAGATCGAGCGTGTTGTAGGTGAGGACGACCCCGATCAAGGCGAGCCCCATGGCGATCTCGTAGGAGATCATCTGCGCCGACCCGCGGATGCTGCCCAGGAGCGACCAGCGATTGTTCGAGGCCCAGCCGCCCAGCACGACGCCGTACACGCCGAGGGAGGCCATGGCGAGCACGAAGAGGATCCCCACGTTCAACTCCGCCGCCTGCAGGTTGATGGTCCGGTCGCCGATCTGGAGGACGTCGCCGAACGGAATGACGGCGAAGGGGAGAAGGGCGGGGACCAGGCTCACGAGCGGCGCGAGCGTGTGCAGCAGCCGATCGACTGCGGCCGGTGTGATGTCCTCCTTCAGCAGGAACTTGATCGGGTCGGCGACGAGCGTGTTCACCAGGCCGAGGCCGGCGAAGCCGAGGATCGCGGCCCGATTGGCGCCGATCCGATCCTGGATGACGGCGCTGACCTTGCGTTCGAAGAACACCCCCAGCCCGACCACCTGCAACGCGAGCAGGATGGCGAAGAGCGCCTTGCCGGCCGTGATCGTGACGTCGACCGCCACGCTAGGGGCTGGCGAGACGCTCGATCAGCTCGAGCGCCCGGGCGACGGTGAGGTTCTCATGGTACTCGGTGTTGTTCACCTGCAGGACGGGTGCCGTCCCGCAGGACGCCAGACACTCGACCTCCTCGAGGGAGAAGCGGCCGTCGGCGGTTCGCTCGCCGTCGCCGATGCCGAGGCGGCGCTCGACGGCCACCTGGATCGCCCCTGCCCCGCGCAGCGCGCACGGCAGGTTGCGGCAGAGCTGGATGTGCCAGCGGCCCTTCGGCTCCTTCCAGTACATCGTGTAGAAGGAGGCTACCGACGTGACCCAGGCGAGCGGCAGCTCCATCAGCGTGGCCACGTACTCCATCACCGGCAGGGAGAGCCAGCCGAACTCGCGCTGCGCGAGCCAGAGGGTCGGCATGAGGGCGGCGCGCCGCTGGGGGTAGCGCGTGAGAAGCGCGCGGTACTCGGCGAGCGTCCCCTCCGAGAAACGCGGCCCCTCAGTGGTCACACTCGCCCCCGATCATGTTGATCTGTCCGAAGGTGGGGATGATGTCCGCCACCATGTAGCCGCGCAGCATCTCGCCGACCGCCCCCATGCTGTAGAACGAGGGCGGCCGCACCCGCACGCGATAGGGCCGGCCACTCCCGTCGCTCACCAGGTAGAAGCCGAGCTCGCCGTTGCCGCCCTCGGTGGCCACGTAGACCTCGCCGGGGGGCACCTTCTGCCCCTCGATGACCAGCTTGAAGTGGTTCATCAGGCCCTCGATCGAGCCGTAGACCTCGGGCTTCGGGGGCAGCACGAAGCGCGGGTCGTTCACCATGATCGGCCCGTCGGGAATCTCCGCGAGCGCCTGCTCGATGATGCGCATGCTCTGCTCGAGTTCCGCCATGCGAACCATGAAGCGGTCGTAGTTGTCACCCTTCGTGCCGGTCGGGACGACGAAGTTCATCCGGTCGTAGACGAGGTAGGGTTGGGCCTTGCGCACGTCATAGGGGACGCCGCAGGCCCGCAGCAGCGGGCCGGTGAGCCCCCAGGAGATCGCCTCCTCGGGCGACAGCGCACCGATGCCGGTCATCCGGTCGAGAAAGATGCGGTTCCGGGAGAGGAGCCGGTCGCAGTCGGCGAGCACGCGCCGCACCTGCCGGAGCGCGGCCGCCGTCCGCACCTTCATGTCGGCGGGGAGGTCCTTCATGACGCCGCCGAGCCGACAGTAGGTGACGGTGAGGCGCGCGCCGGTGAGCGCCTCGACCAGATCGTAGAGGAACTCGCGGGCCTCGATCATGTAGAAGCCCGCCGAGATGGCGCCGAGCTCGTTGGCGGCCATGCCGAGGCAGGTGAGGTGGTCGGTCACCCGCGAGATCTCGCCCCCGATCACCCGGATGTACTGGCAACGCTCGGGCGCGGTGACGCCGGCGAGCTTCTCGACCGCCAGCGCGAAGCCGACGTTGTTCAGGATCGGCGAGGCGTAGTTCAGCCGATCGGCATAGGGGAAGACGTGATTCCACGTTCCCTGCTCGCACATCTTCTCGAAGCCCCGATGCAGGTAGCCGATCTCGACGTCGACGTCGACGATCCGCTCACCGTCGAGGCGGAGGTTGAACTTGATGGTGCCGTGCGAGGCCGGATGCGACGGCCCCATCTGGAGCTCCATCAGCTCCGACGTCGAATCGGAGTCGACGAAGCGGGGCGGCGCGAGGCTACCGGGGTCAGCCGCCATGACTCAGATCGTCCGCCGTAGCGACCACGGGTGTGCGATCGGGTCGCGCTCGGGCACGAGCGGCTGGCGCCGGTCGAGGGGATAGTCCTTGCGGAGCGGGTACCCCACGAACTCCGGGTACATGAGGATCCGCCGCAGATCAGGGTGGCCCACGAAGCGGATGCCGAACATGTCGAATGTCTCGCGCTCGGCCCAGTTGGCGCTCTTCCAGAGCGCCACCGCGCTCGGCACGGATGGATCGTCCCCGGGCACCGGCACGGTGACGCGCAGCCGGTGGTTCTGACTCACCGAGTAGAGCTGGTAGACGACCGCGAAGCGCGGCTCGCGCTCGACGTAGTCGACGGCCGTCAGATCCGACAGCATGTCGAAGCGCAGCGTCGGATGATCGCGCAGCGTCCGGAGCGTCTCCGCCGCAGCTTCCCGAGCGACCACCACCACCACCTCACCCCGCACCGTTTCCGCCGGCACCAACGTCGCCTGCGGCAGGACCGCGGCGAGCTCGATGCGGAGCGCGTCAGCAGTCATGGGTGGCAGCCACGCGCCTCATGCCCACTCGAGCGCACCCTTGCGCCAGACGTAGACGAAGCCGAGCGCCAGCACGAGCACGAAAGCCGCCATCTCGATGAACCCGAACATCCCGAGCGGGCGGAAGACCACCGCCCAAGGGTAGAGGAATACGACCTCGACGTCGAAGACGATGAAGAGGATCGCCGTAAGATAGAATTTGACGGAGAAACGGCCCCACGCGGAACCGCTCGAGGGGTTACCGCACTCGAACGCCTCCGCCTTGACCGGCGAGGGCCGCAACGGCCGCAGCAACGCACCGGCACCGAGCAGGACGCCTGCCACGAGCAAGGCGACGGTGAAAGAAAAGAGGACGGCCAGGTACGCAAGCGTCATGGAGCGCGGGAAGTCGCTACGTAGTGTGAACCACCCGACGTGTCAAGTTGACGGGCGGTGCTTTTGACTCGTCCCGGGCCCTCTGCTACGCGACGCTCACGCGATGGCGGCACCGATCCCGAACGAGGCGCTCGCACGTGGCGTGCGGGCGGCCTTCGGGTCTGCGGCTCGCATCGTCGTCGCGACGCCGCTCGCCGGCGACGCCTCCAACCGGCGCTACGTCCGGCTCGCGCTCTCGGGTGGCACGGCGCCGCCGACCGTGGTCGCGATGCTCCTCGATGGCGCGCGCCCCATCTCCGACGAGCTGGGCGGGCCGGACGCGAACGCAGAGGTTCCCTTCGTGAACGTCGGCCGGTACCTGGCGGCTCACGAGCTCCCGGTGCCGGGCGTCTATCTAGCCCGCTCCAGCGAGGGATTCCTCCTGCTCGAGGACGTCGGAGACACGACGCTCTGGCGCGCGGTCGAGGCGGCCCCGGCGCGGGCTGCGCCCCTCTTCGCCGCGGCCGTCGACCTGCTCGTCGAGCTGCAGGTGATCGGCACCCGCCACCCGGATACCACCTGCGTCGCCTTCAGCCAGCGTTTCGACGGACGGCTCGCCCGCCTCGAGCTCGAGCACTTCGTCGAACACGGCATCGAGACGCGGCACGGGCGGAAGCTCCCCGGCCGCGAGCGCGATGAGCTGCTCGCCGCCCTCGCGCCCGTCGTGGCACCGTTCGAGTCCGCCGCGCTCGTGCTCGCGCACCGGGACTACATGGCCTGGAACCTCCACGTGCAAGGCGAGCGCCTGCGCGTGATCGATTTCCAGGACGCGCTCCTTGCGCCGGACGCCTTCGACCTGGCACAGCTCTTGACCGACCGCACGACGGGCACGATCGTCTCCCCGGCCCTCGAGGAGACACTGATCGCCCGGTTCGTCGCCGGCCGCGCAGCCGCCGGGCTGCCGCTCACCGAGGGCTTCGACGACCGCTACCGCCTGTGTGGGCTTCAGCACGCCCTCAAGGTGATCGGGCGCTTCTACTTCCTGGAGGTCGTCAAGAAGAAGCCGGGCTACCTCGCCTACCTACCCGCCGTCTACGCCGTCGCACACCGGCTCCTGGCCAGCTTGCCAGCGCTGGCTCCCGCGCGGGCGCTCATGGCTCCCCACGTGCCGGAGCTCGCGGCCGAGACGTGACGTTATGATCCGACGGGCTATGGTGCTGGCGGCGGGGCGCGGGACCCGGCTCGCGCCGCTCACCGACACCGTGCCGAAGCCGCTCGTCCCGGTGGGAGGTCGCCCGTTCCTCGAGTACATTCTCGAGTTCCTCCATGCCGGCGGCATCCGGGAGGTGGTCCTGAATCTCCACCACCTCGGACACCTGATCGAGCAGCACATCGGCGACGGCGCACGCTTCGACCTCCGGGTCCGGTACTCGTGGGAGAATCCGATCCTCGATACCGGAGGTGGTATCAAGCACGCGGAGCCGCTCCTGGCCGGCGAACCGTTCGTCGTGGCGAACGGCGACAGCCTGCTCGAGCTTCGCCTTCAGGACCTGATCGCCTACCATCGCGAGCGCGGTGGCCTCGCCACGATGGCCGTTCGACCCGATGCGGAAGCAGCGCGTTTCGGCCTCGTCGAGCTCGACGCGACCGAGCGCGTGCGGCGGATCGCGGGAGTTCCGCCCGGCGTCTCCGGGGCACTCCGCGGCTTCATGTTCCCGGGCCTCCAGATCTTCGAGCCCGCGATCTTCTCCTGGATGGAACCGGATCGCGTATACAGTCTCACCCGGGTCACCTACTCGCGGCTGCTGGCCGCGGACGCGCCGGTTTACGGCTTCGTTACAGGGGCACGCTGGATCAACATCGACACCCCGGATGCGCGCGCCGCCGCCGAGCGGACGCTGGCGGAGCGGGGCTTCGACTACCACCTCTAGGTCGGGCGACACGGCACGATCGTGGGCGTCTGCAACGAACCGGATTGCACGCCCTGGACCCCGACGAGACGGTTCCTTGACTCTTGCCGAGCGGTTTAGTAGCCACTTCCTGCAGTCTTTGAGGCTTCTGCTCGACGGAAGTGGTGGGAGGAGGAGGGTGCGGCCTTGCTCGCGGATCGGGCACATGGTTTGCTACTGTAGCCTCTCCGTGACGCGGTGCGCTGATCCTCCCGGGGGGGTGCCAGTAATCGGATAGCCGTCTGGCCGGCCGTGGCCACGGACTCCCCGACGAAGGCGGATCATGGGCCTCACCATCGTTCACAAGAGCGACCTCGCAACGCGACGAAAGAACCCCCGCATCGCTCTTGTCCTTGCGGGCGGGGCGATCACCGGCGGCGCGTACAAGCTCGGAGGGCTGAAGGCCCTCGACGACTTCCTCGTCAACCGGAAGACCACGGACTTCGACACCTACGTCGGCCTCTCCGCTGGTGCGTTCCTGGCTGCGCCGCTCGCCGGGGGCGTGACGCCGCCGGAGATGCTCCGCGCCCTCGAGGCAACGTCCGAAGACTTCACCTATCTCTCGCCTCTCGAATTCTACGGCCTCAACCTGCGAGAGTTCGTCACCAAGCCACTCGAGTTCCTGGTCGATCTCTTCACCTACTTCCCGAATCTGATCTACGAGTTCTTGGTACAGACACCGGAGCTGGTGCGCAGTCTGCAGGAGCCGCTCGCTCGCGCCCGCACTCGGCCGACGCTCGGGAACCTCGTCGAGTGTGCCAAGCCCCTGATCGACGCCATCGGCTCGGCACAGGAGTTCCCCTTCCCTCTCGCCTACCTGCCCTCCGGTGTGTTCGACAACTCGAGTCTCGAACACTACCTCCGCCACAACATCGAGCGGCGGGGCATGACGAACGATTTCCGCGTGCTCTACCGTCTCCGCAAGGTCGAGCTCTACATCGTCGCCATGAACCTCGACACCGCCGAGCGGGTAGTGTTCGGCCACGACGAGGACACCTCGCTCACGATTTCCGAGGCCGTGCAGGCATCGACCGCACTCCCCGGCTTCTACAAGCCCGCCCGCATCAAGGGCGTCGACTACGTCGACGGCGGCGTGCGGCGCACGGCGAACATCGACGTGGCGATCGAGCACGGCGCCGACCTCGTCATCTGCTACAACCCCTTCCGCCCGTTCTCGAACCGCGTCGTGCGGCGCTTCATCCCCGAGCGCAACGCCTACAAGCTCGAAGGTCGGCCGCTCGCCGACCAGGGAATGCTCACGGTCCTGAACCAGGTTCTCCGCACGCTGCTCCACTCGCGCCTCCAGCTCGGCATCCGGCAGTATCAGGACGACCCGCATTTCCAGGGTGACATCATCCTGCTCGAGCCGGGTGAGACCGATCTCACGTTCTTCAAGATGGCACCCTTGAACCTCTGGGCAGGCCGCAGCGCCGGGGCACACGGGTACCTCTCCGTCACGCAGTCGATCGAAGCCCACTACGAGCTGATCCGGCAGATCCTGCAGAGCTATGGGGTCCTCATGACGCGCCGCGAGGTCCGCGAGGGCCTCGAGCGTCTGCTCCGTACCGAGCCGAGCGAGACGCCCGACGACGTGCTCCTCCGCGACGTCCCGAAGCGCAACCTTCACGTCGCGTAGTCGAGCCCTGGTGCGCCGCACGCGCCACGGGTCTATAAAGGGCACTCCCATGCACGTCACCATGGTGAAGAAGAAGCTCGCGGACGGCTCGGACTGCCGGAAGTGCAACGAGGTGACCCAGTACCTGCAGGCACGGGGGTTCTGGAATCGCATCGACGAGGTCGTCTGGGCTCACGAGAACGACCCCGAGAGCCCCGGTCTGGTGCTCGGCGCGCGCTTCGGGATCGACCGCGCCCCCTTCTTCATCGTGCGCGACGACGGCGGGGAGACGGCCTACGCGAGCGTGCTCCAGCTCATCCAGGAACGTTTCGGTGAGGCCGTGACGACGCTCGATCGGGCGCGCGACGTCGACCCGGACGACATCGGCGGGATTTAACATTCCCGGGGGCCCGTCCGGTGCTCGGCCGCTTCGCGGCCTCCGCTCCTCCGATGCCCCCGGACCCCGTCGCCGGGCTCGGCAAAGCCTCGCTCCGGCTCCGTATCGGCCGCTCCGGACGCGGCAGCGTTGCTGCCACGCGCCGTCCTCTCGGGTCAGCCTCCTAGACTAGACGCCGCTCACTTCTGGACGTTGCCCGCGTGGAGGCCGCACTCCTTGAGAGTCTCTTCCTCCCACCACCAGCGCCCTTCCCTCTCGTGCTGGCCGGGATTGACCGGGCGGGTGCACGGCTCGCAGCCGATCGAGTCGAAGCCCCGATCGTGTAGCGCGTTGTAGGGCACGTTGTGCTCGCGGATGTAGGCCCACACCTGCCGCGAGGTCCAGTTGGCGAGCGGGTTGAACTTGATGAGCGGACGCTCGGCCGAGCCGAAGGTCGCATCGAGCTGGACGACGGGGACTTCGGCGCGGGTGCCGGGGCTCTGGTCGCGGCGCTGGCCCGTCACCCACGCGCGGAGAGGCCGGAGCGCTCGCACCAGCGGCTCGACCTTGCGGATGCCGCAGCATTCCTTGTGCCCGTCCTTGTAGAAGGAGAAGAGCCCCTTCTCCCGCACGAGCTTCTCAACCGCTTCGGGTTGAGGGAAGAACGCTTCCACGGGGATCTTGTAGTGATCGCGGACGCGATCGAGGAACTGGTAGGTCTCCGGATGAAGGCGTCCCGTGTCGAGCGAGAAGACGCGGAACTGCCCGCCGATCTTCGCCGCCATGTCGACGAGCACGACATCCTCGGCGCCGCTGAACGAGACCGCGATGTCAGGGGCGTACTCGCGAATCGCGAGGGCGAGAATGTCACGCGGATGGCGACCTGCGTAGTCCGCTGCCACCGCCGCCAGGGTCGTGCGATCGAGTGCCATGCCCTCTTCCTCTACCGGCGGCGACCGCCATTCGCAACCGCGTCGAGGGAGCTGCCGGGGAACGGGCCGTGGAACGCCCGGCTCCCGCACCTCCGCGGTCAGTCGGCATCGTCATCGGCCTCGCGCTCCGCCATTGCCTCGGCGTAGGTCTCGAGGAGCGGCTCGCCGAGGCGCTGGACGAGCCACCGGTGGACGAGGGTCACGACGCCGGACCAGGTCGGACCGAGGTGGGGCCAGTGGCCTGCGCCCTCTACCACGCGTTGCTCGGCGCCCACGGCCGCCGCGAGCATGCGGGCCGCGGCGGGCGGCAGCAGCGGGTCACGATCCCCGACGACGAGGAGCGTCGGGACCGGGACCGCGGGCGGGAGGGTCGGTTGCCAGGTGACGTCGCGAATCGCTGCCGCGTCGTCGGCGCCGAGCGTCCCCCGTGCCGCCGCGGGAAGGTCACCCAGCATGCGCCCGGCCATCCGGCCTTCCGGAGGCGGGACGGGTCCAGCGGGGAGGAGCGCGAGCAAGGGCGCGATGCCGAGAGCGATCGCGCGGCGTGCGGCCCCCGCCGGCCCGCGGGGTGCCACGAGCACGACCGCGGCCGACATGCCCCGTCTGGCGGCAGCGAGCGCGACCAGCCCGCCGGCATCGTGGCCGACCAGCACCGGCGGCGCCGGCAACCCCGCGGCGTAGTCGGCCACCGCCTGCGCCCGCCCCTCGAGCCCCCCTGCGGCGGTCCGCAGGTCCACCAGCCCGCTCTCCCACCCCCGATGCGCCAAGTAGCCTGCGACACCTCGCCAGAGCTCGGGGCCGGCCCACAGACCAGGGAGGAAGAGGAGGCTCGTCGCGTATCGTGCCGCCTCTGCGTGTACGGGCTCGGGGGTCTGCATCAACGAAAAAGGCCCTTCGGAATTGCCGAAGAGCCTTTCTCCGAACCCGAGACCGGGTCCGCTCTCGCCTGAGAAGAAACCGTTCCTGTTTCGCTCTACGTGCCTAGCAACTGCGGATCACAACCTGACGATTTGCTCACTACTTCTTCTTGGACTTCTTCTTCTTTGCAGGAGCCTTCTTCTTCGCCTTGCTCTTCTTCTTCGCCTTCTTTGCCTTCTTCTTTGCCGCCATGCTTACCTCCTGTTGGAAGTCAGAACGCTTCCGTTCCGTCCCTCTCCCAGGCGAGATTTCCTCCTCCACACCTCAACCACCGGCGCGAGTATATGGGGCGCCAAGCCGACGAGTCAAGAGAACACCGGCGTTTTGGAAATTTTTTTTTAAATTTTCCATCCGGCCTGGCCTGCGCAATCGGCGACCTAAAATGACGTTCACCGAGATCCTCGCGGTCGAGTAGCAGATCGTTTTACCCACTCTCCGCCGTCGCATCGTTTGCCCGCCACCCCCCTTTCCGTTACACCACTCGCGCGGTGCGGCTGGCGGGCGGACAGGTGCTGGCGGGGGCTCTCGTGTGTGCGATCGCGGCGGTCACGGGCTCCGTGCTGTTTGGCCCGCACGGCCTCGGCTATCTCCGCAGCCTGCGCACCGAGCGCGAAGATCTCGGGCGCGCAACCTTCGCGCTCCTCCAGGCGAACACGCGCTTGCGAGAGGAGATCCGGCGGCTCCGCCACGACGACCTCTACCTGGAGCAACTCGCGCGGCGACAGTTTGGTCTCGTCCGGCCGAACGAGACCGTCTACCGCTTCCGTCGTCCGGCGAACTAGCCTTCCTCTTCGCCGGCCGCGAACTCCTCGTACTCGTCGGCGTCCATCAGTTCCTCGAGCTCGTTCTCGTCGGAGACCTTGATCTCCACCAGCCAGCCTTCGTGGTAGGGATCTTCGTTGACGATCGAGGGATGGTCCTCGAGCTCGGTGTTGGTCGCGGTGATGGTGCCGGTGAGCGGAGAGAGCAGCTCGGACACCGTGCGAACCGATTCGATCTCGCCGAACGGCTCGCCCTTCTCGACCTCGTCACCCACGTCGGGCAGCTCCACGGCGATCACCTCTCCGAGCTCCGCCTGACCGTAGTCGGAGATGCCGAGCTGAGCGCGGTTTCCCTCCACGCGCAGCCAGATGTGATCTTCCGTGAACTTGAGAACGTCAGCCATGGTGGCTCCCTCGCCGACGGGAAGGAAGGGTTTCGTGGGCCGGTTGCGGCCCTTATAGAGGCCAGTCTCCCCCTGTCAAGGGGAATCTCCGTGTCTCGCCACCACCGCGGGGCGCCGCCACGGGCGCCCCGCGTCCGCACGGAGACGGACCACCACCCCGCCGCCACGGGAGGCCTACCGCATCACCACCCGGCCGCCGCCTCCCAATCCGTTGGTCGTTCTCACCAGTCTCACGAGCACCCGCTGGTCGCACCGCAGTTGAGGCACTTGTAGCAACTGCCGTTGCGCACCATGAGCTCGCCGCAGTCGGGACAGCTCGGAGCGTCCGCCTGCGGGCTGAACACGATACCGGGACGAGCGGGGACAGGCGCGCCTGTCGTGTCGGCCACCGGTGGGAGTCCGCGTGTAGGTTCCTCGCGCTCGACGAGACCGACGGCCACTCGCTCCTCGCCCGAGAGAAAACGGGCGCCGAGGAAACGGAAGATGTAGTCGATCAGCGACTTCGCCATAGGGATGTCGGGGTTCTTCGTGAAGCCCGAGGGCTCGAAGCGAACGTGGCTGAACTTCGAGACCAGTACCTCGAGCGGCACGCCATACTGGATCGCCATCGAGGTGAGCACGCCGATCGTGTCCATGAGGCCGGAGATCGTGCTCCCCTCCTTGGCCATCTTGATGAAGATCTCGCCCGGTGTACCGTCCTCGTAGAACCCGACGTGGATGTAGCCTTCATGTCCGGCGATCTCGAACTTGTGGCAGAGGGCCTGGCGGTCGATTGGGAGCCTCCGCCTGATCGGATCCGGCTTCCCCGCCCCCCGCACGAGGGCCGCGTCGGTCTCGGGCTTCCCGCCGGGCTTCGCGGTGTTGAGCGGCTGGGTTTTCTTGCAGCCGTCGCGGTAGATGGCGACCGCCTTCAGGCCGAGCCGCCAGGCTTCGAGGTACGCCTCTTCGATATCCTCGACCGTCGCCTGCTCGGGCATGTTGATCGTCTTCGAGATCGCGCCCGAGATGAACGGCTGCACCGCGCCCATCATACGGAGGTGGCCGAGGTAGTGGATGGCTCGTATTCCGCGGGCAGGGCGGAACGCACAGTCGAAGACCGGTAGGTCCTCGGACTTGAGCTGTGGCGCACCTTCGATCGTCTCGTGCTCGTCGATGTACTCGACGATGTCCTGCACCTCCCGCGAATCGTAGCCCAGGCGGCGGAGCGCCCGGGGGACCGTGTTGTTGACGATCTTCAGCACCCCCCCGCCGACGAGCTTCTTGTACTTGACGAGGGCGATGTCGGGCTCGACGCCGGTGGTGTCGCAGTCCATCATGAAGGCGATGGTGCCCGTCGGGGCGAGCACGGTGACCTGCGAGTTCCGCACTCCCTGCCGCCGGGCGACAGCCAGTGCGCCGTCCCACGCATCCCGCGCGGCCGCGAGCAGGTCGAGGGGCACGAGCGCCGAATCGAGCTTGTGCGCGTGCGCACGGTGCTTCTCGATCACCCGGAGCTGCGGCTCGCGGTTCGTCGCGTAGCCCGCATAGGGACCGAGTGCCCCCGCGATCGCGGCCGACTGCAGGTATGCCTCGCCGCACATG
>Ga0066659_10000814_pt1 | contig 12565 bp, 26 predicted proteins | sample GraSoiAngelo_108_FD_75176 | JGI IMG/M metagenome (GOLD analysis project Ga0066659, IMG submission 75176) | Grasslands soil microbial communities from the Angelo Coastal Reserve, California, USA - 14_0903_09_40cm | ecosystem: Environmental > Terrestrial > Soil > Grasslands | place: USA... | reverse complement strand
GGGATTCGAACCCTTTCCCCGTATTGAAAACACGTAACTTGCTGATTCTACGTGCTCCTGTAGTTCCTAGAGTTACCACTGTTCCCCTAGTCGGGTACAGTTTCGGTACAGATTGACATGCGTATGTCTGTAGGCGTACAAGAGGATGCATGAAACGCACTACGATCTGGCTGGACGATATAAAGCAAAAGAAGCTAAAGGCGCTCTCTGAAAAGACGGGAGCGCCAGTTTCCGCCCTCATCCGTAAAGCCATCGGGGAGTATTTGAAGAAGAAGTAAGAAGCGGGACGCGCCGGTGTAGCAACGATTTGTGCCGCCCGGCAATTCCATATATCCCACGCCACCCTTAACCAGTTGTGCTATGATGCAATTTCGAATTTCCGGGCCGCCACGCGACGCGGCCCGATTGCCACAAAGCGCAACGTCGGGCAACGATTTGCCCCCGCGCTATTCTGAGTATGAAAGTGCCGTTTGTCGCGCTCGCCATTTCCGCAGCTCAACTCACCAGTGCGTCTAGCAGTTTCCTCACAAGGCGGAAATTCTAATGCCTGACCCGCAACAGCAGGCTACCACTCCCGCGCCGGCTCAAGTTTCAGCAGATCGCCAAATGGGTTGGAATCGGCCTAGTGGGTTCAGGAGTAGGCGCGAAAATTTTGCATGGAGCAGCGGTGCGAATTTTTCCGAAAAGTAAAAAGGAGAAACTATGTCACTACTCAAAAAAGTCGGATACGGAGAGTACGACGGGCTAATCACCGGCCACAGGTACGACCATCGCACCCCGGTACAAACGGCGGAAATGCTCGAACAGCGCGAAGCGGACAAGCGCGCAGGGATCCTCTCGCGGCAACGGTGCGAGGGTTTCGAAAACGAGATGGTCATTGGAAGCGGCCCGCTCTCGGCAGACCAGTTGCGCGACCATGCGAGCATGCTTGCGAATGAGGCTCTGGTAGAAAGCGCCAAGAGGCATACGGCTCCGGGAGTCAAGATGCTGATTGACCACTGGCTAGCGAACCACCCGGACTACGACGACGGCGGCGAGGTAGGCAAAGAAAACGGAACGCGGGCGGCGCTAGTTATTCTCGGGGCCACGGGCCGCATCAGTCCGCGCAGCACAGCGGACATTGACGACGCAATGGACAAACTGGCCGCGAACGGCCTTCTGCGCGTCAAGGGCGACAAGAAAATGACGCAAGATGAAATTTATGTGGCCAGCCAGCTCGCTTTGCAATCAGGACGAAAACCCGAGCCTGAACCCGAGCCGGAGTTTGACGAAGAGGCGGCCTACGCAATGACAACCGATGAACTACGCCAGCGAGCGGGCGGTTTCCACCCGCTAGGTCCGCGTAACTAAAGGGGAGAAAAACGAAAATGCCGAACATAAAAGAAATAAAAGATCGGGCGAGTGAGTCTGTTCCGACCGTCGCGGAGATGCGCGACAGTCAGGAGCGGGGCGGGCAGCCGGGCGGCTTGCCGGAGAACTCAACCGGCCCGTTGAACTCGTGCCAGGGCCACGCCGCGGACATTCGGGAGTGAAGGGACAAAATGGCAAAGACAACGAAACCGCCGAACCTGGGAACGAGGAGAGCCAGCGACCATGACCTGTCTCCCGAAGAGTTGCCCACGAATCGCACAGGGCTGCCGCCATACCAGATTACGGCCCCGGCTCTTGTCGTGCAGTCATTCCGGGAATCTTCCATGACCGGCTGCGGTTTAGATCCGGTAGACCGTTCAATGTACCCAGACCCGCACGAACTGGAAACGGACGTAGCGCACACCAAGACTCCGCTTACTGTGCAATCACGCGATGCCGTGCGCGAAAATTTTGGCGGCGGCGCCGGGGAGACGAAAGTCAGCAGAGTAAAACGGGGCGGCCTGCAAACGCTCAGGGACACACCGGCGAAAAGAGCGGAGAACAGGTAACGAAGGGGGAGAACATGGCGACGAAGAAAAACGCGATAGCGGGACTACCGGCGCAGGAGTACGACGCGATACCGGACATTGGCGACGCCTTGCGCGACCAACGATTGCAGAAAACGCTCGACTCCATCCATAAGAACATGATGGAGGGGAACGTCAAGGGCGGCTCTCGCATGGATGACGTGGACCGCAAAGACTGGCCGGAAGGCGAGGAGCTGTGACCACCATGCCCTACCCTGACTTTTGGGACGCTGACACTTGGAAAGCGCAGCGCATGTTACGGCCCGTCAACGCGGCCGGCATACCGCTAGCGCCAATCTCCACGATTCGATGCCAGCTCGGGCGCGTGCCAGTATTACCGGACTTGCAGCCCGAATCAGATCGAGCGGAGCAGGAAAGCCACGCGAGACGCGAGGCGATAGCAAGAGCAGGTTTTTGCGGTGACTGTGGCGACAGTTTTTCTTAAAGGGAAGGGACGGCGCGGGTGAACAGCAAATATCCTCTCGACGGACTCTCGCGGCAAGAAATTCGCATACTGGACCGGCTCGCGCAGCAGGTAGCAAGCTCCAGATCATCCCGCAAGCTCACAGAGCAAGAAATACAAACCATCCTTGTAGTGCTTAGGCAACAATCCGAGGGGGATTCATGGGTGAACTGACGCGGCACTTCTCAACGGCGAACAGTGGAAGCGTACTAGGACTTGGGTATCAAGCCCGCGACGTTTCGCACAAAAATCTTGCTCAAAATGAGAATTTTCCATCAAATCATTCTGTTCCCAAGAGACTAGGTGTATCCAATACGGGTGCATTGGTAGCCACTAGGCCATGAAAACAAACAAGTTCTACGATTATGACCCTATGGGCTTAGATCGGCCCCCAGAGCGACGGCGGCGCACGGTAACGTGCAAACGTTGTGACTTTCAGTGGAAGGTGCGCGGCAAGAATCCAGTGCGCTGCTCGAATCCGGCTTGCAGATCGCCTTATTGGAACAGGCCACACCAGAACGGCATATCGACGGCTCGCGCCCTGCGGTTGCAACGGCTTGAGCGGCAGCGGGCCGCTGGCATGGGTTCAGGCCGAACCCTTCCCAGTTCTGTGCTGTCAACGACTTGCGAGCATTCTGAGGTACAGACAAAAGGTACAGATAGCTAAAGTGATGCTGCACGAAGAGTTACGGATGCGGTTGCTGGCAGATCGGGGAATCTTTGCGCGTGAGGCGTGCGACAGGTGCGGCCAGGTGCTTGGCGCTGTGCGGTGGACGCGGCGCGGAGAGTCGGGAGTTTGGTGCTCGCGGGCTTGCCGGGGAGACGTGGAGCGGCCAGCGATTCACAGAGGCGGGAGACCGCGGGAACACGCGACGGACGCAGACAGGCAGCGGAGTTATCGCGCCGGCCTGAGTGTTACGAAACCTATCAGCAGCCTACTCGAAACAAAAGACTTGCAGAGGCAAAAACAGCCTCTCTCGCACTACCCCCTTACCGGACATGAAAGGACGCTCTCAGCATGAAGGAAGAGCAAAGCCAGGTCTGTACGTACAACGGCTCTGTGGGTACAAGTCTGTGGCTACAGCCGCATTACGCAAACCCCCGTCACTGCCGGGCGCTCCACAACCGCGAAAGCGTTTCAGGGACAAGCGTACCAGTATGGCCGCTTTTTGCGTGCGTCGTGGGCGCGGCGCAGGCGCGGCAAAGCATTCTTTTAGGAATCTCAAAGGGTGCCGGGGGGAGCCCCCAAGGAATCCGCGTGACGGGCAGGGCTAGGTCACAACGCGAGTTTTCAAGCAGTTCAAACTAAGGGAGGCGGTATGGATGAGAAACAGAACGGGCAGTTTGTAGGGCTTTTGTCGGGGATAACACTGACAGAGGGCGGAGGTAAAACGCTTGTAACTTTCACAGTAGAGAGCAGGGCCCAAGTGGCGGACCTACTCACCTTAAACTCTAGCAACTGGTTGACACTCGACTGGAAACCGTACGTCGTACCGAAAAAGAGAGAGGCGGCATAGCTCACCTGTAGCAAAAAGGGAGCGCAAAGGGTTTGCTCTCGGATAGAGGGCAATTTAGGGAGGCAGAAACGGGACAAGGTAGCATGAGGGCGCATGGGAAGGCCGGGGAAGTTTACCCCGGCTCACCCTACCAGAATTGGAGCAATTCGACATGATCGAAACAAACGACAGCGCACCGGCGATTCCTTACACGGTGCCAACCAGGGACGGCAAGGCGCATATTTTTCTGCCGGTGTTTCCGGTCACCGAGGCGCAAAAGTCATGGTTGCGCGGCAACGGGTTTCGAGCGCTGGCGATTACCTTCGCGGACCTGCAGGAGCTTCTTTTGAGGGTGAAGGACTAGGCTATGCGCGACCGCGTACAGGAATTGCAGTTGAGCGACGTGGCGAGCATTGAGAAGCTAACGCGCGAAGCGCAGGGACTAGCGAAGCGGGCGGGGTTGAGTGTGTCTGACTGGCTGGCCGGATTGCCGGAAGAGCAGCGCGGGAAGTGGGCCGGGGTGCCTGAGATGCTGGCGGTCTGGGAGCAGGTAGGCCGGGAGATGCGGGCGCGGCAAGACTGGCACGAGAGGCTGTACCAGGCGAGGGATGCGCGAGGGATGAAAGCCATCTTCGGGTATTGGTTTTTGGTCTATGCGGAACACGAATTGCGTCTCAAGGGCATCGGTCTGGAGACGGAGCAGGCGGTGAGCTACACGCTGGATACGGTGCTCGGTACGCTCAAGGATGAGAGTGTCCGCGAACGGATGGCCTACGAATTGGTGCACGCATGATGGACCTAAAGGCCGCTTGGGAAAATGGAGCGGGCGATGCCAGTGCAGAGGTTAGGTGGAATCCGTTGAGTGGAAGGGTCAGAACGGAACCGGTGTTCAGGATTGTCTCATTAAGACTGTGAATCCTTCCTGCTCGAAGTGATTGTCGATTGTCAGTATTTCCGAAAGCGATTCGGCCCTCATCGCATTCATGGAGATACAGTCAGTCAGGCTGTAGTGCTTATCCGACCTTTCCTCATAGAGTTTCACGCCGCTAAGAAACGAATCGCGTGTCTGTGGCAAAACCTTCACGTTGGGGTTCTCCATTATCGCTCCAACCATTTTGGCGGCTTGGCGACGCAGATGTTCGCCGCCGTAGGCAAGCCCAGTTAAAAATTCCGTCAGGACTTCGTCGGTCGTAACTAGACGCACGTCGCCAAGGGACGATCTGACTTCTTTAGCGATTCCCGACCATTGGTCGCCGGGGTTTGCTATAGCTATCCAGTAGACGGTGTCCACAAAGATCGCCCTCATTGTTTCGGGATTCCATAAAGGTAGTGGTCAAGATTGTCGGTTAAGTCCGGTGGGAGATTGGCCCACTCATTCTTAGGAACTTCTCGCGCAAGAGCGGCCAACACAACCTCGATTGGTTGGGAAGTAGCGGCCCGTTGCTGCTCTGCTCCAATTGCTTGTAGTCGTAGTTCATCAACCTGCGTAATGCGAATTGGCTTTCCCTGTGGAGAAAAATCACCTCTGCCGATGATTCGCAGGTGTACTGCCTTGTGGTCCCGGAGCGCTCCTGTTATCTCGCCCTCTTGCTCAGATGAGAAGGAAGCGGTGATTCCGGTCCTATCGTCCACCCATAGCTGAAACCGTCGTTGACGCACGTCGGCTTCAAGAACTTCACCCGTTACGTCAACTCGGTCCTCGTAACTGCGCTCGGCTAATGCGGACAGGCGCGCCCTGGTACTCGTTGTGACACTGACCGGCTGCGCCCCATTCCCGGAATCGGGAAGCACAATTTCAACCGCATCATCGTCCGTTAGTGATTGCCCAAACTTTTCGTATTCTGGGATCAAATGCCTTGGGAAGTTTTCAGGAAGAGATTCGTCCTTCCCGACAGACTGAAAAACGTGTGCGGCCATTTCGACTGCCTGCTTCACTTCTGTAGGTTCAGCCGCTTGAATCTCAAACAATACCGGTTCGACCGGTTCCGGTTCTTCTAAATAAACTTCCAGGGGCGCAACTGCGCTACCATCCTCAATTCTTCGCAAGCACAGACGAGTACGATCTTCGAAGTTCTTGGGGATACGTTCTCGATCAGGGTTCGCGGCCCGCCAAAGTGTCTTAGCCGTTTCTGCGATGAGTTTTTGAAATTGGCTCAACTCAGTCACGGCGCTTAGGTCAAGCGCATGATCGCGGAACCGCTGACCTTTGAAGGCCAGTTTCACGACTTCTTTCCATTGTCCGCCCAACTATCGCCTCCTCCATCACTCAGTCAGTCAGTCGCTTTAATTTGGTACGGTTGAGGCTCGGGAAGAGTCAGTCTGCGACAGAGAGGCCCTCGTCGCGTGAAATTCTATTGTCTCATATCCATCTATACACTTACGCACAGGCGAAAGTAGAATCCCTTCTCTTCTTTGGTTTCGGCTTGCGGCCTCTCCCCTTGCGGTAGTTTTTTTGCTTGTACTTCCGAACTCTTTCCACGTCGCGGGCCGTCCAATCGCGGAACTCATTCTTGCCGTAGCTGATTGTCTTGGGCGGACGAATCTTCCCGCTCGACAACCAGCGTTCAAGAGTTACGCGATTGATTCCTACTTCCCGAGCAACATCTTGCGTGGAGATATTTGCCATACACTACTACCTTGTAGCATATTTCCGTTGACGTGTCAAATGCCCCTGCCGTAGAATAAAAAAAAGGCCCCGACTAGGCATCGGGGCCGAAAGGCAAAACTCATGACTGACCGCAAGAATACACCTGCAGGGAAGCCCGCGGCAAGACGCAAGGTGGGCATCATCGGCTTTGGCGACCGCGAGCAGGAACAGTTAGAGATTATCAAGCAGCGCTTGGGAAAAATAAGAGAATGGCGCGGGCCATGCGAGCCTGAACGAATGCAAACCGAACCCAAGCAGAGCGTCATTGACGAAGAGAGCTTGTCCGATGCCCGCGCCACTGAGGGAAAGAAGTTGGCCAACATCGTTACTGCGAGCGTCGTTGCCGGAATACGGGCGAGAGGGCCGAATCGGCCCTCTCGGGCATCGGCTATACCGACACTGAAAGAATTTCGCGAGCAATGGCAATTCCTGTCGCAAGAGCAGGCCGCTGATTTTCTGCGGTGCGGACCGCGAACAATCCGCAACTATTTGAAGAATAAAACACTAACGAAAGTGGGCAGAGGTAAGGTGGCTTGCGATGACAAGTGGGCGAGGATTCTTCGGAAAAATCGCCCCGACTGCAGAGTGATGTAGGCGTCTCAGTTTCCTGTTTTTCCCCTTTTTTTCCGCTTCAACTTCAAAACAACCATATTTCCGCGACTCTTTGTAGGCGAGCCGATTCTCCTTTGCGAAACTGTGTGTGCAATAGCAGCATGGGAGGTTTTTAGTGGAAGTCTTGAGCACTAGCGAAGCAGTACGGCAGTTTCAGATGCACCCCGCAACAGTTCTCCGGCTCATCCTCACGCAAAAAGTAGCTGCGACCAAGGACGGCAACGGCAGATGGCAAATCCGACGTTCCGATCTTGAGCGCTGGAATCGTCAGCGTATTCGCAGAGCGAAAAGCGCTCAGGAGTTGGTTACGACATAAAAAAGAGGCCCGAGTTGGATTCTCGGGCCAGAAAGGAAAAACGGAAATGGACAAACGCACAATAGCACGCTGCACCAAAAATTTCAATCCAGCAAAACAAGAGTTTCTCGCGCTCGCGGTTAGCCGCGCCAGGGAGGGTTTAGGGATGAAGTTTCCCGAACTTGTCTCGATCTGTGGAAATGCTCGCTCTGTCTACCGCACCCTCGACGAACTGACTGCCGCTCGCTGGAATTTCTCGAAAAAATTGCACGCGGATGGTTCGTTGTTTTTCTGGCTAGTGTCGAGTCCATCCAACGAGATTTTCCCGACAATGCATTTTCGCAGTGAGCCGATGCAACCCAACCGGCTCATGCTGGCGGACCAGCCAACGGTGCGGAATGGTTTTTGAAATTTGTAGATAGGAGAAGGAAGGCCCGGTAGCGGGGGACGCTGGCCGGGCCGGATTCGGGGAACAACCTATGCAGGACACTTGTAACACAAAAGAGCTTTGTAGCGAAAAGCAATATCGCGGGCCGTCCGGGTATCAATCGCGGTCGCAGTACTACGACGTACTCAACAAATTTTTCGCGCATGGTGTCCGTGTGCGCCGTTTCGAGTGTTTCAAACGCATCGGGGACAAACAAGGATGGGGAGCGCGTGAGTGGAAAGAAGGATTAGAGCTTGACCGCTCTATCTTCCTCAACATATGGAAACTGTCTCAGGCTGGCGCACGGCTGGCCGAGCTTGCCGCGGATGGCTGCGAAATTCTGAGTTACAAGAAACACCCCGCACCTGGGGGAATGGTCACCTATCTTCTCGTTTCCTGGCCGACTAATTCAGAGCTTGAGCGCAACCGATCTGCCCGCGTGCTTCGCAAGCTGCCCAAGCAATCCAACCTGCCGCGAGAGGCTTCCCCTTTTCAGCATCCGAAGTTCCGCCACACGGCGGAGCCTGCCCTGCTCAAGTCCTGGGAACAGATTGTCAAAGAGCGCGACGAAAAGAAAAGCGAGCTTGCGCCCGCTTTCGAGTTGGTGCCGTGATCTATATGGAATTGGCGACGGTTTGCAAGTTTGGATTCCGGGTGACGCCGTGATTCAACTGCGCGTCCATATCGAATCGCTGGACCGTGCGGAGTTATCGCGCCGCGACAAGCACACCATCTTGCGCGGGCAGCTAACTATCATTCGAATGCGGGCCGAGCGTGGTATCCCGGTGTCGGTGGAAACGCTTGCCCGAGCCGAAGAACTGGCCCGGAGTCTCGAATCAGAGGAGTTGGCCGCGTGACCCACGGCCGCAAATACGGCGAGAAAGACTCTCATCCCATCCCTCTATGGAATGGAGTATTTGAGCACTACGACCGCATTGGTGATGCGCTTTGGGAATTTCTATGGTGCATTGACGCCATCACCAAAGAGAAGGACGGCATCGGTTTGGTACTCGGCGGAGCTCCGGTAAAACTGAAGCGCATTGCCGACGATCTGAAGGCCGACAGAGAGACGGTACGGCGCCATCTGAAAAACCTGGCCGACGAAAACTACATCCGGGTACGGCGCACCCCTTACGGTCAAGTCATCGAAGTTTTGAACTCGAAGAAATTCGGCATCTGGCACAAAGAGAAACCGCAAAACACAGTTTCTCTACAGGGAGAGAAACACATCCATGAGCCAGAGAAACTCATCCGTGAGTCAGAGAAACCGCAAAATGCAGTCAGCAAAGAAGACTCAGCAGGGACTCAGCAAGAAGACGCAGCAGTGGGGAGCGCCGCCGGCTGGTCGGAGTTTTGGAACCTAATAGGTGTCCTTCCGGGGAAGATGCCCCCGGAGTTTAGAGAACTCTGCGAGGGTTTGCACGCCAACAAGAACGGCCAGCCGATTGGCGAGCTCGTGGGCGTGTGCATGGACGTTTGGGAATCGCGCGGGAATAAAATTCCTCCGCAATTCGCCCGCGCCGCGGCTGAGATCAGAGATCGCGGGAAGGACAGGAGCGGCCCCCAGCAGCGGGAGGCTATGCGCGAACTGGTAGCCGAACCGTGGGGTGCGGGAATCGGTGGTAAGCAATGAACGGCGCCATAGCCAAACCGCTCCCGGCCGATGCCGATTCAGAACGCGCCGTCCTGGGTGGAATCCTGTACGGCCACATCCGGGCGCTTGAACTTCTCGACATGCTTCGCCCGGAGGACTTCCAGAACGAAGCCAATCAGAAAGTATTCAAGTCGATCCGCAGACTCTCCGAGGCCGGCGCTAATCCCGATATTCTTGCGGTCAGCGACGATCTGACTAAAGAGGGTGAACTAGAAGTGGCTGGCGGGATGCCGTATCTCGCCAGCTTGCTCGACAAGCGGGATATTTCTGTGGATCTGATGAGAACCGCACGCAACGTGCGCCGATTGGCGGGACACAGAAAACTCATTCACACCTTAGGGGGGTTACAGAAGTTTGCTTTCAATACGACCGAGTGCCTAGGCGAGCTCCTTGACGGCGCGATTGAGAGATTGTCGGCACAAGCCAGGGACTTGGACGAAACCGACGACATGGGCATAAGCCATTTCGATGCCGCCACGCGCAAACTTTCAGAACTGAAAGAAGGGGCGCGAATAAAAATTTTTACTGGCGTGGACAAACTCGACCGGCTCACGGGCGGTTTCAGGGAAAGCGAGCTGGTGACACTGACCGCCGATACCGGAGTTGGAAAGACCCTTCTCGCATCGCAGACCCGCGCAATGTCCTGTCGGCAGGGGCATCACTCGCTCTATTGCAGCGCGGAAATGACAGCGGCGCACCTAAAGGGCCGGGAACTGGCCGCGAATGCCAGCGTGTTTCCAAGCAAGATGCGGCGAGAGGACTTGCTTACTCCCGAAGATTGGAAGGCGCTGGTGGAAGCAGCAAGCCATGAATGTAAATGCTGCAAGATTCTCGACGGCGAGTTGAGTCTTTCGCGCATCCGGCGAGCGGCGCGGCGGATGAAGAAAACGGACGGCCTCGATTTAATCGTTTTCGATTACGACGAGTTAATCGACGCGCCAGGAGAAACCGAATTAGACCAGCAGCGAACTCTCGTGCGTGCCGCAAAGTCTCTCGGCGTCGAATTGAAATGCGTCGTGATCCTCATTAGCCAGTTGCGCAAGGCGCTCAACAAAGAAGATGCCGAGCGGCCATCACTGCAACGGCTGTACGGCACTGGAGCAAAAGCAAAGCACAGTTCGTTTGTGATCTTCGCAGACCGGCCTTGGGTCAGGGAGATGCAGGGCGACGAGAAGGAAGCAAAACTATTCATCCTGAAAAGCCGCGACGGCCAGACGGGACCTGTTTCGGCGGTATTCGATATTCGCAAATTGCGGTTCAGCGATGCGCCAGAGGTGCCAGCTACGTCGCAAGTCTGGCGCGATCACACTACGCCGCGCGAAGACTGAGAAATGGCGACCATGAACTACAAGGCGGAGGATACCGCAACTAAAATTCTCCTGGCTTTCGAGTCTGGCGGTATCGCGCCGCTTGAGCCCGAGAAGTTTGCTCAAGTGCGGGAACACGTTCGCGGGATCCTGGGCCGGGCAATGGAGAGCGCGGGGGAAAAGAAAAACCGGAAGTGGCGGGACTGGCAGAGGGTCAAGGCAGAAAGGCAGGCGTGAGCACAGCCCCCAAACTCGCAGCCGTACCGCAAGCGTCCCGCTTGTTCGAAAAGCATTTTTCGCCGTGCGAGCTGGCCGAGCTTTGGAGCCTGTCCGAGAACACGATTAGGCGACTGTTCGAAAATGAGCCTGGGGTGATGATCTTTGAAAACCCCGACCGCAACCCAAACCGCCGCCGCCGCACTCTGAGAGTCCCGCAGTCCGTCGCGGAGAGGGTCTATTCCCGGCTAAGTACCCGCGCTTGACAAAGGTATGTCTATAGCCATACACTTACAGCTAGAGGGTAACTTACATGCTCACACTCTACAGACGCCACAAAGCAACCTGCCCGGAATTTCCGAAAGGCAGGGACAGTCACAACCGCTGCAAATGCGCGATATGGGCCGATGGCATCCTCGCGGGGAAGGAAACTAGACTCTCCCTCAAGATGCGGGATTGGACTCAGGCGCAAAAGAAAGTCCGCGAGTGGGAAGCATCGGAAAAGATTGTTGAGGGTGCTGCCGCTGTGACACTGGCCGATTGCTGGAAAGCGCTGCTTGCCGATCTGAAAACTAGGGTGTCAGGCGAGACTATCAGGAAATACAAAACACTTGAAACGCAGATGGCGGCCTGGGGCAATGAGCGCGGACTAACGCTTGTTTCTCAATTCGACTTGGATACCCTGAGTCAGTTTCGGCAGACATGGAAAGACAGCCAGCGAACGGCCAGCAAGAAAGTAGAACGACTCCGCGCTCTTTTCAGTTTCGCTCTGGCCCGCAAGTGGGTTGAGGAGAATCCCGCGAAGGCCATCAAGCTCCCGAAAGTCTCCATCTGTCCCACCATGCCGCTCACGTCCGAAGATATGGTCAAGATTCTGACCGCGTGCGACGGCCTGCAAGTCACAGCGCAGCCATCCGGCAAACTCGGAGCGCATCGCCTAAAGACTCTAATCTTGCTCATGCGTTACACGGGGATGCGCGTGTCCGATGCCGTGACGTTCTCAACCGATAGGCTCGACGGGAAAAGGCTTTTCCTCTACACGCAAAAAACGGGTGTCCCGGTCTATACCGTGCTGCCGGATTCCATCCTCGCGGCCCTTGAAGCTACTCCGCGAGTCACAGACACGCGCTACTTCTGGACGGGCAACGGAAAGAAACAAACGGCTGTCTGCGACTGGCAAGGAAAGCTCAAGAATGTTTTTGATCTGGCTGGAATATCGAAAGGCATGGGCAATGCCGTGTCACATCGTTTCCGCGATACCTTCGCCGTGGAATTGCTTCTTGCTGGCGTTCCTATCGAGCGCGTCTCGATTCTCCTGGGGCATCAAAGCGTGCGCGTCACAGAGAAGCATTACAACCCCTGGGTTCGCTCGCGGCAGGAGCAGCTAGAGGCAGACGTGCGGAATGCTTGGAAGGCCGACGAATTTCTGAATGGGCAAAAAATACCGGGTACAAAACAGGTACAGATTCCAGTGGGACGGCCTAACTAGATGAAAACACTATTCAAAAAAT
>Ga0066659_10000810_pt1 | contig 12572 bp, 8 predicted proteins | sample GraSoiAngelo_108_FD_75176 | JGI IMG/M metagenome (GOLD analysis project Ga0066659, IMG submission 75176) | Grasslands soil microbial communities from the Angelo Coastal Reserve, California, USA - 14_0903_09_40cm | ecosystem: Environmental > Terrestrial > Soil > Grasslands | place: USA... | reverse complement strand
TAGTGCAAGTTTTCCTAATTGGAAATGCTTAAAGCAGACAAGACCTGGAGCTGCGGCCGCAAGAAATTCAGGCATTGAAAGTTGCAAAAGCCAGATTTTACTTTTTCTCGATGACGACGTTATTGCGGAGCCAGATCTCGTTCAACAACACCTCAACAGCCATCTTCTGCATCCGGGCTCCGCTGTCTTGGGATACGTGCGCAATGGGTGGAGCGAAAACGATTCTGCCTTTCACTGGATCATAAGCCATAAAGAATTGATTCACTCCTTCCAATTTCCCGACTCGTTGAACGTGCCGTTCCAACATCTGTACAGCTGTAACGCGTCCGCCCCCCGAGGTGCACTGCTGAAGGCCGGGCTTTTCGACGAGCGCTTTGTGGGAGCAGCTTTCGAAGATACGGACCTGGGCTACCGGTTGACGAGATCAGGTTGTCGGTTAGTCTTTAATCCGCGTGCGACCGTGCTACACGACCCCATACTGTCGCTAAAATCATTCACGCAGAAGCGCTTGGACGCTGGCAGTGCTTTGCATCAGTTATTGAGCAAGCATCCTCAGCTCGAAGAGACCTTGTTGCCATCCACGTGGCGTCGGATTTTGCGCTGCTCCCTGGGTTGGATCGCATCCCCACTGACCTTCACCTTCGAAGGACGAGTACCTTTTGCTCCTGTACTGCTGCCGCTATTAGGTAAGGCATGCGGGTACCACTTTGAATATTTGTTTTGGACTGGCTACTATAGAGCAGCCCGATTGGAAAACAGAACAACTGAGACTGCGGTTTGCAGACCTGCCAGTTGAATCCATGCCAAGGACGTTTCTTAATTTTGGACAATTGTTTAAATCGTGGTGAGCAGTAGCGGGTATCATGCGTGCGTAGAAGTGCTGTGAGTGCCCTAGGGTCCGAAACACGGCGATTTTGTCAGGTCGATTTTTACGATGAGGTGAAGTGCCAAGGTGCTTTCGGTCATTACCTACGGTAGAAACGATAACTACGGTTTCAACCTCCACAAACGAACCGCCTTTGGCTTTAATTGTCTGGCGGAGGCGCTGACCGACGAGGATGAAATCCTGTTCGTGGACTATAACACCCCCAGACATTTGCCAACGTTGCCTGAATTCATCTGGGACACACTCACGCCGAAGGCGCTTAGTCTTCTCAAAGTTATCCGCATTTCGCCCGAGATCCACGAACAGATTAAACGAGATTCTCCGTTAAAAATCCTGGAGAATGTGGCCCGTAATGCGGCAATAGTGCGTTCCAACCGACTTAACCATTGGGTCCTTTCGACCAACCCCGATGTACTGTTGGTGTTGGCTTCCGGCTGGCCTAACATGGCAGCCCTGCTGCGAAGCCAGCCTGACAGCTTTTATGAGATGCCGCGTTTCGATATTCCGGAGAGCGTCTGGTCCGCATTGCCTCGCGGCGAGCCGCGGAATAATCTTCATGTGCTGCGTGATTGGCTGGTGCACAATAAAGCCGCAATTGCCGAAACTGTCCCCGACTATCGTTTTCAGAAATTCCTCTTGTTTGACGCACCTGGGGACTTTCAATTAGCGCCTCGCGAATATTTCTTTCGCTTACGCGGTTTTGACGAGTCAATGAACCGGTATCTTCATTCCGATTCAAACCTCGCGAAACGAATGTGGCTGCTGAATGGGGAGCGCACCGATCACCTTCTCGGCCATCTCTGGATTCTCCACCAGGACCATTACTTGAGCGGCGAGTGGGCAAACAATGTCGGCACGATCGTTCACAATGACTACCATGGAAAAGTGCGTCTGCAGACCCAAATCGAAGCAAATGATTCTGATTGGGGCCTGCAGGGACTGAGTTTGCCGATGTTCTCACTGGGGCAACGCGCCGAAACTGGAAGCCGGTTCTTTTCCCCACTCAACGTGTCAGTCAATGGCGGCCTGCCACTGAGCCGCGAAGTAGATTGGGGGTTGCAACCTCTATACCGACTTTGCCACTACGAACCGGAAGTCGTTGCGCTCTATGTCCGGGAGTTGCTCCTGATCCTTCCGCCTGAGTCGGTCATTTGTTACTTGGGAGAGAACTCTGAAACTCTGCGGCAACTTACCCGCCGCTGGCAGGAGATTTCCCCGGCGTCGACCGTATCAGATCTTCGGCGAAATGAGATACCCGCCGAAAAGCTCACGCCGGACGTGCTGCTAGTGGATTGTTACTATGAGCGCTCGAGCGAGTGGGAACAGCGCCATCGAACCTTTCAACAGCAGCTGCAAGGTCAATTGGCCAGAGGACGTATTCGGCAGTCCGAAATGGATGAGGAACTGACCCGCTTTACGGATAATTCCGACGAACAACAATTACGCAACCGGCTCCTCGCTATTTGGGAAAACTATCTTTGCCGTATTCAAGCGCGGCCAGGAATGCATATCGTGTTGATAGGATGCAATAATTATGCAGCACATTTTTTTGCCTTTCAGGAGACGTTTGCGAAGCTTTGCGCCGAACGGGGCGACGATAGAAGCTGGTTATCGAGGTGGCACGGCTGGTATCAAAAGTTCAAAGTTCGATTACAGGTCGATGCAGCCCCTAACATTTTCTTGAAGGCCGCTTGGGGCTTACGCTTGCTCAAGCGCAGGGCCTTCCGCAAATACACTGGACACGAAAGCCTGATGGGATATCTCTATTTCGATCATTTCATGCGTAATCGCGGCCGCCTTTTGAAAACCCTAAACCTCCGCACTCTGTACGTACATCATCGCCTGGTAATTATGCGATTGGAGTCATAATTGGCGCCCACTGTTCAGGATGTCAAGCAGTATTGGGATCGTCGGCCGTGCAATATACGGCATTCTGCACGCGACGTCGGAACCCGGGAATATTTTGATGAAGTAGAACAGCGCAAGTATTTCGTCGAGCCGCACATTCCCGGTTTTGCGCAATTCGAACGCTGGCAAGGCAAAGAAGTGTTGGAGATCGGATGCGGCATTGGCACAGACTCCTGCAATTTTGTACGCAGGGGGGCTAACCTTACCGTGGTCGAGCTCTCGACCGAGAGCGTGTCCATCGCCAGGAAAAGGCTTGAGCTGTATGGTCTAAATGCCAACTTAGTCAATGGAAACGCAGAGGAATTGGATCAACTGCTGCCTCCGGATCAGAAATTCGATCTCATCTATTCATTCGGGGTAATCCACCACACCCCGCACCCCCGGAAAGTGATCGAGGCCATCGCCAATCGCCTCAAGCCTCAAGGTGAACTGCGTCTGATGCTCTATGCCCGTTTTTCCTGGAAGGTATTGTGGATCTATCTGCGATACATTTGGTTCGAGCCCTGGAATTGGCGCCGCCTGCCGGCGAAATATTCCGAAGCGCAAATCGGATCCCCCGTCAGTTATGTTTACTCCTTTCAGAAAGCGCGCGAACTGCTTCGCGGCTTAAAGATCCTGGATATGTGGAAGGACCACATCTTTCCTTACAGAATTCCTGACTATGTGCAATATAGATATATTAAAAACTGGTATTTCAAGTGGATGCCAGAAGGGTGGTTCCGCTGGCTCGAGAGAAAACTAGGCTGGCACTTGCTCATAGTGGCCAAACTTCCGGCAAACGGAAGCGACGACAGGGCGTGAAAGGCAGTTTGGTGTTTGTTGTCCGATCCCGTCTGAGGCACGGTGAATCTCTTGATTGCAAGCGGTCAACTTGAAGTGAAGTCCGATCCGCAAAATCGATCTGTGTCTCCATTGCAGCCCGTCAAGACACTGCTTGGATTTGATTTGTTGCTTAATCCAAGCGACTACTTCAGCTACTTGCTAATACGTGACGGCATATTTGAGGCACCCGAGAGCGATCTCGTAAGCCGGCTCGTACGCCAAGGGGATACCTGCATCGATGCCGGTTCCCACGTTGGCTATTACCCCTGCTTTCTTGCCCACTTGGTTGGCGAGTCGGGCCGAGTGTATGCATTTGACGCCAACCCCGAGGCATGTGATGCGGCAAAGCGCAATCTTTCACTTAACGGAATGACCTGGGCGGAAGTCACTAATATCGCCTTATCTGACCATGAAGGCTCATTGTCCTTTCATGTCTCAAGCGACGAACAGACTGGCCTGAGTTCCGTCGGATTAATCCCAAATTTCAAGAAGACCATTCATGTTCCTTGCGGGCGACTGGAAACGTCGTTGGACAATCGTGGGATTAATCATGTACGCCTGCTGAAAATCGATGTGGAGGGTTCCGAAGAAATGGTGCTCTCTGGCCTCGGGCGCTTTCTAACTGATCACCTCACCGATTTCATTCTCGTGGAGCTTTACGACGAGCGTCTGCAGGTGATGAACACCAACACCGAAAAGGTCCGACAAATTCTTCGGAAAGCTGGCTATCTGGCGTGGACCTATGAAAGCACATCAGGATGGCTCATGGCGGATGAAGTACAAAGTCGAGGAGACTGCAATTACCTTTTCGTCAGCCCTTCCGTCCAGGAGACTCTCCCGCCATTTTCCTTGGCGCCAATTCTTACACATACCCTGGCTGCTTGGCGGCGAGAGAGTGAAATCCTTCAGACTCGCGAACGTGAGACAGAGGAATTGAGGCACGAACTAGACGCACTACAGCAAGAGACGCAACAACTGCGAGAGGAAACACACCGACTGCAACAGGAGGCACTGCGATTACAGGAACGGTTGCTCGCAATAGAGACTTCCCTCGGCTGGCGCGCTTTGAATGTCTACCGCAAATTTCGCGATGAATTGGTTTCGGAGAAGACCTTGCGCCGTAAGCTGTATGACTTCTTCGCAGGCTGGACACACCGCTAACTGCGTGCCCATAGTACAATCCTAAATTACGAAAACATTTCTCTTAATGAGCGTTCTATGAGTGAAGCGCTGCAACGAATTACTGTATGTGGTTTGGGAAAGCTTGGCACCTGCGTGGCAGCTTGCCTGGCCGCGCGTGGCTTTGAAGTTGTCGGCATTGATATCGATCGTCAGAAAGTAGAGTCTTTGCGTAAAGGTGTAGCTCCGGTCCAAGAGCCCAAATTGCAGGAAATGATTGAGGCTAGCGGGGACCGGTTAAACGCTGCCAGCGACCTCAGCGAGGCGCTGGCGACATCGCAAGCCTGCTTCTTCGTGATACCCACTCCCAGTTTGCCGGACGGCAGTTTTAGCAACGATCACTTACTTAAGTCCCTGCACGAGGTCGCCAGGCAGGTGAAGCAACGCGGTCATGAGAATTTTCTTTTCGTAATCAATTCCACGGTGACGCCGGGTTCCTGCGATGCTGTCGTCAAGCCTTTACTTGAGCAACTTCTAAACGGCAAGTGTGGCCAGGATTTTAGCTTGTGTTATAACCCGGAATTCATTGCTCTGGGAGATGTGGTTCGAGGCTTGTTAGAGCCCGACTTCGTTCTGATTGGCGAGTCAGATGCCTGCTCCGGCGATCTCTTAAGTGACCTTTACTCGCGGTTCACGGCCAATGCGGCGCCGGTAGAACGCATGTCGCTCGCCAGTGCGGAGCTCGCGAAGATTTCCCTGAATTGTGCAGTGACCATGAAAATTAGTTTTGCCAATCAGCTCAGCGCAGTTTGTGCGAAGTTTCCCAATGCCGATGCGCGCGCAATTTTGAAAGCCATCGGACGGGACCGGCGCATCGGCCATGAATACTTGAAGCTTGGCCTGGGCTTCGGCGGACCTTGTTTTCCACGCGATAATCGTCTTTTTCAGTACACGGCGGAGTCAGTGGGCATTGCCGCGCCACTGGCGCGAGCCACCGATCAGGTAAATGACAACGTGAATATGCGCCTGCTGGCGACAGTGCTATCCCGCACTCGCGACGGTAGCCCAATCGGTGTTCTGGGCTTGGCTTATAAGCCATTTACGTCAGTTATCGACTGCTCCCCAGGAGTTTGGCTATGTCAGAGTTTAGCCGAGCGGGGTCATCCGGTATTCGCTCATGATTACCAGGCAGGAGAGGTAGCTTCGTCGATTTTCACCAACGGGCGAGTCACAGTTTGCGAGACTCCCGCGGACGTTCTACAGAAAGACTGCTCGGCATTTGCTATCACCTGCCCTTGGCCAGGTTACAAGGATCTCTTCCGATCAGTTGCAGCTCGAGGCATTCCGCGCGGTAGTGTGGTGATTGACCCGTGGTCCGTTCTGGACCAAGTGCCAACTGCGCTGGATAAGGTGCGCCACGTAACCGGATTGGACTGAAAAGTTTTTTTGATGCACGGTGTTGATTGTTTCCGGGAAACGCTTCCGGTGCGCAAAGCACCTTCCGGGGGATGTGGCTATCCGTCCGTAAAGCAGGCGGACACTCCGAGCCAATGGTTGTCGACGGAATGGAGCAAAGATCCAAACTGGTTTCGATTATTATTCCTGCTTTGCACCGTCCCGATCTGACTGCCCGATGCCTTCAATCTCTTGCTCAGCAGACCATTTCAACGGACGACTACCATGTCATCGTGGTGGAAAATGATGCGCGCCCGGATTCCATCCTCAAAGATCCCTTGCCTCCCAACGTCCGGCGCATCTTGCTTGAGAAAAACTACGGTACTACTGCGTCTATCAATTTTGGTGTTGCTGAGAGCTCCTCGAAGTATGTTCTGCTGCTGAACAATGACGCAGAGCTACAGCCCCAATTTCTGGCTACTTTGGTTAGCGTTATGGAGGCCGAGCCGAATTTTGCTTTCACCACTGGCAAACTATTGCGTGCGAGCGATACGACCCGCATGGACGGAGCGGGAGACGCATTACTCCTCGGGGGAGGCGCTTATCGCCTGGGCCACACCGACCTCGACACCGGCCAATTTCAAAAACGACGCTGGGTTCTCTCCGGTTGTGGCGCTGCGACATTATTCCGCCGCTCCGTGCTGGACGAGACTCAGGGTTTGGACGAGGATTTCTTTGCCTACTTAGACGACATTGAACTAGGAGTATACGTTCACCAATTGGGCTATAAGGGCTGCTACGTTCCTGAGGCAGTTGCCTATCATGTTGGCAGCGCCACCCTCGGGAACCCGATACACCCGAAGGTAGTCGAGTTAGTTACCCGTAACCAGTTGTTTCTTATTTGTAGACATTATCCCGGGGCTGTTGTAGCAATCCTTCTACCGAGAATCTTATTATTTCAAGCGCTTTGGTTTGGGTTTGCTGTGCGTCATCACCACTTTCCTGCTTACGTTCGCGGAGTCCTATCCGCCATAAAATCAATGGGACGGTCGCTGCGCAAACGAACTCAAGTAATGCAGCAAAGGCGCATTGATAATAGGGGATTCCTAAAGCTTTTACGTGCTTCTGAGAAACAACTCTTCGAATGGCACATCTCTAGGCCACGGGGTTCGCGATCCCATCTCCTAAATGCTTATTTTTGGATATTCGGTGCTCCTTCGGATGGGAACGTCAGTTGAAGCTGTGCATCTTGGCACTTTCATTGCCCTAGCAGCCTGCTGATCGACATTCAAGACAATCAGGTTGCAGAATGAAGTTTCGTATTGTAGATTCATCAGACAGAAATATTTTCACCTGTTGAAGACTACCGCTTGGGGCAGGGCAAAACTTAAATACTGGCTTGAATAGCTGCTAGGAGATTTCTGTAATGAACAATCGTCCAAAGCGGGTACTCGTTACAGGTGCCGGTGGCTTCATCGGCCATCACTTGGTCAAGAAACTAAAATCAATTGGCCACTGGGTTCGCGGTGTGGATATCAAGTATCCGGAATACGAAGTTAGCGCCGGCGACGAATTCGAGATACTGGATCTACGAAAGGCGGAGAATTGCCTATCTGCGACCCGTGACGGCATCGATGAGGTCTACAATCTCGCTGCCGACATGGGAGGCATCGGCTATATCACCGCGGGCCATGCCGATATCAGCCGCAATAACATCCTGATCAATGCCAATATGCTGGAGGCAAGCCGGCAAAACGGTGTCCAGCGATTTCTATTCTCTTCGTCCGCTTGCGTCTACAACCAAAGCAAGCAGAGGAACCCCGAGGTCACGCCTCTGCGCGAGGAAGACGCTTATCCCGCCGACCCCGAACCCGGCTACGGTTGGGAGAAACTTTTCGCCGAGGAACTCTGCCGCTACTACTATCAAGACTTTGGTTTCGAGACTCGCATTGTTCGCTTTCACAATGTCTACGGCCCCCTGGGCACTTATGATGGCGGCAAAGAGAAAGCGCCCGCGGCCATCTCCCGCAAAGTGGCTCAGGCGCAGGATAACGGAGAGATTGAGGTCTGGGGTGATGGCGAGCAGACACGATCCTTCATGTACGTCGATGATTGCGTCGAGGGCCTGATCCGCATCATGGTTTCCGATTATCGCGAGCCCCTTAACTTGGGATCGAATGAACTCGTAAGCATCAATGAACTCGTGGACATCGTGTCCAGCATCGCCGGCAAGCACTTAACCAAACGACACAACCTTGCCGGCCCTCAAGGTGTACGTGGCCGCAACAGCGATAATGCTCGCTTACTCGACGTATTGGGATGGGAACCCACAATCCGGTTGGAACAAGGACTAACTCTGACTTATAACTGGATTGCCTCGCGAGTTCTTTCTGAGGCAGGCGTAACCTCTGCTGCAGATTGATACCATTCGACCTGATGAGCGTCTCAGCTGCCCAAACTTGAAGGCGCCTTTTCAGACTTCAGTTCGCGGATGAGAATCCGGACCAGCATTCCGTCATAGCGGGTGCCTCTCAGCTTGGCCAGTTCGGCGAGCGCCTGTTCGCTACTCTTCGCGGCAGCGAAGGAGCGTTCGTTGATCATGTTTACGTAAGCATCGGCGATGGAAATAATGCGCGCCCACAGCGGGATTGCCTCTCCACTCAATCCAGCCGGATATCCCGTACCATCAAAGGCTTCGTGGTGATGCTCAATTGCCTTCTGCAGCTTCCCGCTTCCCGGCACAGTGCCCACGATCTCCGATCCCACCTTGGCATGCAATCTCACCAGATAAAATTCTTCCTCAGTGAGCGGACCTGACTTGTTCAGGACGCGCTCGGGAACGAAAATCTTTCCCACATCGTGTACCCGGCCGGCATACGCCAATTCAGTCACTTCTTCCGGCGGCAACCCCAGAGCACGCGCCACGACTTCGCAATAACGGGCTACCAATTCGCCGTGGCTGGAGCTGGTCAGTTCGCGTGATTCCGCCGCGCGATTGAGCGCCTCGATGGACTCCCGCAGGACTTGAACGTTGCAGTCCTCGTCACCGCCGCACATCTTCTTCAGCGTCGCTGTGAGTTCTTCCAGATGCTCAGGACCAGTATGCTCGCGTTGTAGAAAGCCTTCGATATACCCGGAGATGAGCTGGCGCTGCACCGCAGAAGTTTCTCCGTCGCCAAACTCTTCGGCAGTTGAAACCCGGTCTCCGCCGGCGTGCTTCGAAACGTACATGCCCGCATCTGCTACACGGATGATGTCCTCTGATGAAAAACCATGTACCGGAAAACTGGCCACCCCGAAACTGCCGGTGATCTCATGTTCATTCAGCATGGGATCCGTCGAGATCCACAGCCTTAAGCGTTCGGCCAGAATTTGTGCTTGTTCCATGCCAGTTTCGGGCATCAGAATGATGAACTCATCGCCTCCATAGCGTGCCACCACATTGGACTGCCGGCATTTCTGTTCGAGCAGACGCCCAACCCGAGCCAGCACCAGATCACCCTCAAGGTGGCCCAGCGTATCGTTCACCTCTTTGAATTTGTCCAAATCCATGAGCACCACGGAGAAGGGCCGCCCCGAACGAGACGCGCGTTTCCACTCCGAACTCAAAGCTTCCCAGAAGAAACGCCGAGTCTTGATCCCCGTCAGCCCATCGGTGATGGATTGCTGTTGCAGTTTCTGGAACACGAACGCATTGTGCAAAGCCGTGGCCAGCAGGTCGGCTAACGTGTTCATGATGAGTACGTCCTGAGGCGTGAACGCATCCTCATTCTGGCTCTCCACGTTCAGCACTCCGAGCAGCGTATCGACATAAGTGATCGGGATGCACAATACCGCGCGGGAATCGGGCAGAACGCCCTGCAAATGTCCTTCCCCGGTAGTCTGCACCAGCGCCGACTCTCCCGTGCGAGCCACGCGGCCGAGAATCCCCACGCCCAGCGGAATACGTTTGCCCAGCGCCTGGCTGGTAGCCCCTGCCTCGGCCTTGATCTCGATATCCTTGGTCACATAATCGAGAATGCCGATACCAATATGGTCGAAGCGAAAGGTCTTTTGTATCTCGCCCACAATTTCCGCCAGCATCTGCTCCGCGTCTTCACTGGAAATCGCTGTCTTGGAAATATTGTTGAGGAAAGCGAACTGCCGGGCGCGACGCTGCTCCTCCGTGAATAGCCGGGCATTTTCCACTGCCACTGAAACCTGCCCAGCGGCGATCTGCATGACTTCCAAATCGCGCTGCTCGAAAACGAATTCGCGCTCCGTGCTCATGGCTGCCATCACTCCGGCAGGCTTGCCTCCGAACGAGATGGGAGCGGCGCAGAAACACTTGGCCGGTTTCCCAGCGATATAAATCGCTCCCAGGCGTTCGCGAGCCTTCTCCAGATCTGAGCGGATCAATAATGGTTGTCCCGCGCGAATGACATATTCCGTCAGCCCGTTGTTAGCCTTGCGAGAGCGCTTGGGCTGAAATTGACCGTCCACCACTTCCAGTTCGAAGCGGATATCGTCCCCGTCCTCGAAGGCAATATAAAAATTGCTGGTATCGAAGATCTGTCCCAACTCCTTTTGCAGGGCCCGTAAAATCTCATCTTGGTCCAGGCGCGAGCTGATGGCTTGCCCAATCTGGGTAAGAAGCTCGAACTCTTTGGTTCGCCGCTGGGCGTCATGCATTACCACGTAGTTCTCGAGCGTGAGTCCGATCTGCAGCGCTAACCCGATCAGCAGCCGCAGATTGGACGATCCGAACATGCGCCGTTCGGCATGCGGAAACAAGATTGCCCCGAAGTTGTGCTCTCGGGTCTGAAGGCTAACGGCGGTGATGTTGCGGATATTCTCCTCCGCCAGCGTCTGCCTGAATTGCTCAAACCCGCCGCCAGGAAAAGCGGGCAATGGTTCGGGATTCTCGGGCAGATTGCGGAAGGTGACAAAGCCGCCGCGCCGGTACGCCAGCTCGCAGATATATTCTCCGCCGCCACTCTTTTCCAGCTTGCTTACAAACTCAGAAGAAAACCCGCGTTGTACGGATGGCAAAACCGCGCGCCAGCGTTCCGACATGCAAATCAACGCCCGTCCCGTAGGCAATGGCGCGACCAGCCGGTCAAGAATGTTTTGCACGCTCGGCACCAGGTCTTCAGCGGACAGCAACCGCGTGGCATCCACTCCCAGTGTGGAAAACGCCAAAGCATTTTCCTGTACCGCATTACGCTCATTCTCAAACAGCACCATCACCATCGAAATGCCCAGCAACATTTGCGGAATCGGACCCAGTAAGTGCCCCGCCGTCCCGAACAATTCCACGTAGGGATTGCGAAACTGCCCATACCACATCAGCACAGCCCAGAACGCCAGCGACATGGCGAGCAGCGTAAAGGCGAGCGAATTCCTGCGATGTGCATAACGGTAGAAGTAAAAGGAGCAATACAGCAGCACAGCCGCCAACCCTACTTCCAGCCGGAAATGTGGATTGGGTAGCACTTCAGGACGAAAAATGCCGCCCACCATATGCGCCTTCAAGTTCCAAATCGCAATCGCCACACCCGCCACGCCCAGCAGGACGTCATACACCTGCAATCGGAATCTCTCTCGCATCAGGCGAGTCGAGATAAAAATACCTACCGCCATCGCCACCAAAAGCAGAGAAGCCAGAAATGAGATCAGAGCCGAAGGCTGCCGGAATGCCGCCCACGCATCCAGACCGTAGTGAAGCGTATAGGCCGCCCAACTCAGCTGCCACGCCCGAAAATAATCCTGCCGGCTTTGCTCGTACAGGTAGGTGAAAACCAGGAACAGCATCAGGGCGACCACGCCCGGAACGATCACCATACTGGTGGCAACACTGTTCATGCGCTAGAAACACCTCTCCTCACCTTTGTGACATCACAAGGGCCGTTATTACTAATGTTTTCACACGATCTCAGCCAACACAATAGTGTTTTAGGACACCAAAGTTTCGTCAAAATTGGGATTTTTGAGGCGCCGAAAAAGCACGGCTTACACAACTGCGACGCCCCGGAGGGCCGAAATAACTTAGCCCGGCGCTCCCAGCGCCGGGAACCCAGACGACGCCCTCCTTGACGCTCCTTTCGCGCCAACCGTAACATCGAGGATCGTTACTCCGATCACCCAAATATGACGAACCTCCCCGCCGAGTTCCGTCCCCGCGTCCGCTTCGCCCCGTCTCCCACCGGATTCCTCCACGTCGGCAGCGCCCGCACCTTCATCTTCAATTGGCTCTACGCCCGCCACAATAACGGAACCATGATCCTCCGCATCGACGACACGGACGTCGAACGCAATACCGACGCCTCCCTCGCCTCGATCTTCGAAGGCCTGCAATGGCTCAGTCTCAACTGGGACGAACAATACAAACAATCCGAGCGCCTGAATCTTCATCGCCAGATGGCGGAGGCAATCTTAAAAAAAGGCCTAGCCTACCGCGATT
>Ga0066659_10000809_pt1 | contig 12573 bp, 10 predicted proteins | sample GraSoiAngelo_108_FD_75176 | JGI IMG/M metagenome (GOLD analysis project Ga0066659, IMG submission 75176) | Grasslands soil microbial communities from the Angelo Coastal Reserve, California, USA - 14_0903_09_40cm | ecosystem: Environmental > Terrestrial > Soil > Grasslands | place: USA... | reverse complement strand
GTTCGGCGGGGCGAGCGCGGCCACGTCCACCGGCTGGCCGACCTTGCGCTGGTCGACGTCGAAGGCACACACGACCTCGATGTCGCTCGGCCGGTAGCCGCCGACGTCGTAGTGCATGAGGCCGACGTGCGCCTTCGCCGTCTGCTGATCCGCGGCGCGATAGAACTCGATCCCTTGCAGGAGACTGCTCGCGCAGTTTCCGATACCCGTGATGCCGATCGCGATCTTGCTCATATGGTGGGGTCCATGCGCGGAAGCGCGCCCCATATACTCGACGAGGGCAGTGCTGTAAATCGCCCGCGCGCGGGCGACTCGTACTTTTTCCTCGCTACGTACAACCGGTCGGTCGACGCGAAGGCGCCGCGAGCACACTGCCGCGCAGCCCCCGTGCTGTCGCGGTGTGCCTCACGCCGGCACGGGACGCTGCCACCACACCTCTGGTTGTAGGGCTCGAGGCTCCCCGCGACGGCACGGGATCGTGTCGGTCAGCTGGGTGGGCTCGCCGCCGGCGCCTGCTCCGCGAGCTGATCCACCGCCGCCATCACTCGCTCCGCCAGCTGCTGGAAGAGTCGGCTCACCGGCCCGTCAGGGTCGGCGAGCACCACCGGACGGCCGCCGTCTCCTCCCTCCCGGACTGCGGGCACGAGGGGAATGCTCGCCAGCAGCGGCACGCCGAACCGCTCCGCGAGCCCGCGCGCACCGCCCTCCCCGAAGATCGGATCGAAGGTCTCACAGCGAGGGCAGACGTAGCCACTCATGTTCTCGACCACGCCCAGCACGGGCGTGTTCACCTGGGCGAACATCGCCATGCCACGGCCCACGTCCAGGAGGGCCACGTCCTGGGGTGTCGTCACGATCACTCCCCCGGTGACGGGGACCTGCTGCACGAGGGTCAGCTGCGCATCTCCCGTGCCCGGGGGCATGTCGACGATCAGGCAGTCGAGCGCGCCCCACTCGACGTCGCGCAGGAACTGCCGGACGATTCCCATGACGATCGGGCCGCGCCAGATGACTGGCGACCCCTCGTCGAGAAAGAAGCCCATCGACATGCACGCGATCCCGTACCGCTGGACGGGATGGATGCGCCGCGACGGCGTGACGCTCGGTCGCTCCTCGGTGCCGAGCATGATGGGCAGGCTCGGACCGTACACGTCGGCATCCATGAGCCCGACCCGCTGCCCCCGGGCGGCCAGTGCGAGCGCGAGGTTGACGGCCACGGTGGACTTCCCCACCCCACCCTTGGTGCTCGCCACCGCGATGATGCGTGCGACACCGGGCAGCGCTGCCCGCGCGGCCCACGGATCCCGCCTGGCGCTCTCCTCCGCGCGCGCCAGGCGGACGTCGACCTTCGCCACGCCGGGCTCGCGACCCAGCACCGCCTCGATCTCGGCGGTGAGCTGGCGGAGGATCTCGGGCTTGGCCGTGCCGGGACGGAGAGGTACGCGTACCGTGCCGTTCTCGATCACGACGTCGCCCAGCATGCCGAGCTGCACGATGTCGCGCTGGAAGCCCGGAAAGAGCACGGAGCGGAGCGCTGCGCGCACCCGGTCGGGCGTGAGCTCCGCCATGCGCCGGACAGTATTCGCCCCGTCGCGGAAAGGCAACGTTGTCCGCCGTGGCCGAGCTTGGCTAGACTCCCGACGATGGACACTCTGGCGGCGCTCGTGCGCTCCCGCGCACACCGGTCGGAACCAGCGCTGATCGACGACGCGACGGGTGAGGTGGTGACGGGGAGCGAGCTCGCGGGGCGCGTCGCGGCGCGCGTCCGCCTGCTCGCAGCGGCCGGGGTGCAGCGCGGCGACCGGGTGGCCGTCCTGCTGCCGAACTCGCTCGCGTGCGCCGAGACGTTCCTCGCCGCAGCGACCGTGGGCGCCGCAGCCGTCCCGATCAACCTCCGCTGGACGGCCCCGGAGGTGGAGTGGTTGCTCGCCGACGCGGAGCCGCGTGTCCTGGTGGCCGACGCCGAGCGCCTCGCGGCGCTCGCCCCGCTCGCCCACGCCCCGCCCGTGCTCGGTCCCGAGCTCGACGCGTCCGCCGATCCCGCACCGTCTCTCGCGGCGCCACGTCCCGACGACCCGGCCCTCATCCTCTACACCTCGGGCACCACCGGACGGCCGAAGGGCGCCGCGCTCACGCACGGAAACCTCCTCTGGAACGCCGGGCGGATCGCCGAGTGGCTCGCGCTCACGTCCCAAGACCGTGTGCTCACCGTGATGCCGCTCTTCCACGCGAACGCGATCGTGATCGGCCTCCTGACGCCGCTTCTCGCCGGCGCCAGCACGGTGGTGGCAGACCGCTTCCGGCGTGACCGCTTCTGGGCGAGCGTCGAGCGTCACCGGCCGACCACCGCCGGCACCGTGCCGACCATGCTGGCGATGCTCCTGGCCGAGCCCGAGATTCCTCCTCCGGTCGCGCGGGCAAGTTTGCGCTTTCTTCTCATCGGCTCGGCGCCCGTTCCCTCCGAGCTGCTGCTCGCCTTCGAGTCCCGCTTCGGCGTGCCGGTCATCGAGGGCTACGGGCTCACCGAGTGCACGTGCCGGGCGACCTTCAACCCGATCGACGGGCGGCGGCGACCGGGCTCGTGCGGACTGCCGCTCGCCCCCCTCCGCATCGTCGATTCGGACGAGCGCGACGTGCCCCCGGGCACGGTCGGCGAGATCCTTCTTCGGGGCCCGCACGTCATGCAAGGCTACTTCCGTGCCCCGGAGGCATCGGCCCGTGCGATGCGCGGAGGCTGGCTCCACACGGGCGATCTCGGCCGCCTGGACGATGATGGCTTCGTCCACATCGCGGGACGGGCGAGCGAGCTCGTCATCCGCGGCGGGGAGAACATCTACCCCCGCGAGGTCGAGGAGACCCTCCTCGGTCACCCGGCGATCGCGGAGGCAGCGGTGGTGGGCGCACCCGATCCTCTCTACGGCGAGGTGGTGTGGGCCTTCGTCGCGTCCCGTCCGGAGATGTCCGTCGACGCGGCGGCGGTGTCGCGCTGGTGCGCGTCGCGTCTCGCCGACTTCAAGCGCCCGGCCGAGATCGTCTTTCTGCCAGAGCTGCCGAAGGGCCCCACCGGAAAGGTGTTGAAGGCCCCGCTCCGGGCGCTCGCCGGCAACCGTTCTTGACAAGCCGTGATGCTTCAAATTGATTCGGAGCGTCCGCGCCGGTGATGACCCTCGCCCACAGCGCCGCCTCCTCGTCCACCGCGCATCTGCCAGCGCCGGTCGAGGACGATCTCGCCCGCGTCGAGACACGCCTCGCCGCCGAGCTCGCCTCGCGCGAGGAGCGCCTGTACGCGATCGCGACGCACCTCGTCGACGCAGGGGGGAAGCGCGTCCGTCCCACCGTCGTGCTCCTCGCCTTCCACGCCGCGGCCGCGGGCCGCAGCCTCGGCCGGCGTGACGATGCCGTCGAGGCCGCGGTGGCGCTCGAGCTCATCCACTCGGCCACCCTCCTCCACGACGACATCATCGACGGGGGGGAGACCCGGCGGGGCCGTCCGTCCGCGCTCGCGGCCTTCGGCGTCGCCGACACGTTGGTGGCGGGAGACTTCCTCTTCAGTCGCGCCTTCGCGCTCTGCGCGCGGTTCGAGGCCGAGGTCATCCGCTGGGCTGCGGAAGCGTGTATCAGCCTGACCGAGGGCGAGATCATGCAGGCCCGCTTCCGCCACAATCCATCCGTCACGCTCGACGACTACAACGAGATCATCGAGCGCAAGACCGCCTCGCTCTTCGCGGCAGGAGCGCGCACGGGAGCACATCTCGCCGGTGCACCCGTGTCGATCGTCGAGGCGATGGCGTCGTGCGGGCGGCAGCTCGGCCTCGCCTTCCAGGTGAGCGACGATCTGCTCGACGTGACGGGCCAGCCGAACCTGACCGGCAAGCCACGCGGCATCGATCTCCGTGATGGCAACCCCTCACTGCCGGTCGTCCTCGCGCTCGGGCGCGACGACGAGCTGGCGCGGCTCTTCGCGGCCGAGCAGCTGAGCGCCGCAGAGGTCGAGGCCGGACTCGCGCGGCTCCGGCATGTGGGCGTCCTCCGCGCCGTCGCCGAGCGTGCCCGGGTGCACAGCGCCGCGGCGCTGGCGGAGATCTGCCGGCTCTCCCCCTCGCCCTATCGCGACGCGCTCATCACACTGGCGCAGGCGCTCGCCGACCGGCCGGGCTGAGCACCCTGGCAGCCGCGAGTCGCCCGGGGGGTGCCGCGACGGGCGAACGCGACTCCGTTGACTTCGCTGGTCGCCGGATCGAAGATGCCCCGCATGCCGCGTGACGGTTTCGGCCGCGAGATCGACTACCTGCGCATCTCGCTCACCGATCACTGCAACCTCCGCTGTGCCTACTGCATGCCGCTCACCGGCAATGCCTTCGTGCCGTCGGACGACCTCCTCACCGCCGAGGAGATCGAGACGGTCGTGCGGGCGGCCGTCGCCGTCGGCTTTCGAAAGTTCCGGCTGACGGGCGGCGAGCCGACGCTCCGTCCCGACCTGGTCGACATCGTGGAGCGGCTGGCCCGCGTTCCGGGCGTCCGCGATCTCGCCATGACCACCAACGGCATCCTGCTCCCACGGCTCGCCCAGCGTCTCGCCGCCGCCGGTCTCCGCCGCGTGAACATCCACGTCGACAGTCTCGACCCCGTCCGCCTCGCCCGGCTCATGCGCTGGGGAACGGTGGAGGAGATCTGGGCCGGCATCGAGGCGGCCGAGGCAGCCGGTCTCTGGCCGATCAAGCTGAACACCGTCGTCGCCCGCGGCCACAACGAGGAGGACGTCGTGGCCTTGGCGGCGCTCACCCTCACGCGCGACTGGCACGTACGCTTCATCGAGACGATGCCGCTCGGAGTCGGTGACACGGCAGGCTTCGCGCGCGCCCGCCTCGTGCCGAACGACGAGTCCCGGGCGCGGATCGAGGCTGCGCTCGGCGGGCTCGATCCGATCGCCCGCGAGGACCCGGCGGACGAGGCGCGCAACTACCGCCTCGGGCACGGGCGCGGGGTGATCGGCTTCATCAGCCCCGTCACCGCGCCCTACTGCGGCACCTGCAACCGGATGCGACTCACGGCCGACGGCCGCTTCCACCTCTGCCTCCTGAACGACGATGAGCTCGACGTGGGCGGCACGCTCCGGAGCGGTGGCACGTCGGAGGACGTGGCGCGCATCCTCTTGCGGGCAGTCGGGCACAAGCCGACCGGGCATCGACTCGCCGTCGGGCGCTCGACGGAAAAGCACGAGATGTATCAGCTCGGCGGGTGATGGGTCCCGCCGACATCGCCGGCGTCGAGGCCGCAGCGCGCGCGCTCGGGGGCGCGATCCTCGGCCCGCGGGAGATCACCGCGGCGCTCGGCTTCGACCCGCTCGCCGGGCTCGACGGGGACGAACAGCGCGCCGTCGCGCGCATCCCGTACACGGCGGCAGACCTCGAACGGGCACGGGCAGAGGGCGAGATGCTCGTACTTCGCGTACGCCGCGGCCCGGACGGGCCCCTCACCATGCTGCGGATCGCAGCACGCCTGGGCGGTGGCCTCGACCCGCAGGTACACAAGGGCAGCGGCTATCTCCTGCGTCCGGAGTGGACGATCGACGACCAGCCCTTCGCGACCGTCGAGGTACCCGCGCCCGGCTGGTGGCTCGTCCGCCGAGAGCCCTTGCCCGCGACGCTCAACCGCACCTACCAGGCACAGGACGCGATCCTCGCCGGGTTCGGTGGCGGAGCGGACCGTCCCCGGCGCCGCAGCGCTTCGGAGATTGCCTTCGACACGCTCTGCTGGCAGCGGGCGCACGGCGTGCGGCTGCTCGGCGGCCAGTGGGACTGGTCCCGCAGCGTCTCGACCGATCAGGGCTACGCTGCACTCGGCGAGTTCGGCGAGCACGGCCTCCGCGTCATCGCCTACTCGCGCGCCGTCCGCTTCGGGACGCTCGGCGTCTGCCCGCAGCGCTAGCCTCGGCCGGGAGGGAATCCCATGGAGATCAACGGCGTCGCGCACGTGATGCTCACCGTGAGCGACTTCGCCACCTGCCTGCCCTTCTACGAGCAGCTCCTCGGCTTCCTCGGGCTCCGGACCATCATCAGGGCGGACGGCATGCTCTACTGCGTGGGCGGCCGGACGGCGGTGGGAATCGTGCAAGCCGAGGACCGCCACCGCGACGAGCGGTTCGTCCAGTTCCGAGTCGGCCTCCATCACGTCTGCTTCCGCGCCCGGGAGCGACAAGACGTGGACGACCTCCGCGCCTTCCTCGTCAAGATCGGCGCGAAGATCGTGCACCCGCCCGAGGAGGGAGCCTGGGCACCGGGATACTACTCCGTGCTGTTCGAGGATCCCGACGGCATCCGCCTCGAGGTGAACCACGTGCCCGGCAAGGGGCTGTTATAGATGCGCGCGCGCCAAACTTCTCCTACGGCGTGAGCGTGCGATCGCTGGGGCCGATGTAGTCGGCCGAGGGGCGGATGAGGCGGTTGTCGCGGACCTGCTCGACGATGTGAGCCGTCCACCCGATCGCGCGTGAGATGGAGAACGTCGGGGTAAAGAGCTCGCGCGGGATGCCGGCGCGCTCGAGCACGACGGCCGCGTAGAACTCGACGTTGGTGTAGAGCGCCCGACCGGGCTTCGCCGCGCGGAGCTGCGCCAGCGCTGCGGTCTCCACCGCGCGCGCGAGCACGACGCGCTCGCCGCCGAGCCCTTCAGCCGTGTCCCGCAGGCAGCGCGCGCGCGGGTCCTCCGCGCGGTAGACGCGATGGCCGAAGCCCATGACGCGGCGGCCGTGGGCGATCGCCTCGGCGACGCACGCTGCCGCTCGCGCGGGCGTGCCGATCTCGTCGAGCATATCGAGGACGAGCGAGGGTGCGCCGCCGTGCAGCGGCCCCGACATAGCCCCCGCGGCGCCCGCGACCGCCGCCACGACGTCCGCCCCCGTCGAGGCGATCACCCGCGCGGTGAACGTGGAGGCATTCATGCCGTGCTCCGCCGTGAGGATCAGATAGCGCTCGAGGGCGAGCATCCGATCGGCCGCCGGCCGCACTCCCTCCAGCATCCAGAGGTAGTTCGCCGCATGGCCGAGGGACGGGTCGGGATCGACCGGCGCGTGGCCGGCGCGCAGGCGCCAGATCGCGGCCACGAGGGTCGGGAGGACCGTCGCGATGCGGAGCGCCTCGTCCTCGGCTTCGCCCGGGTTCCCCTCGTGCCAGGGTCGGATGCCCCAGGCCGCGCCCGTGCCGGAGATCGCCGACTGGAGCATCGACATGAACGTGCCGCCCCGGCGCGCGAGGTGACCGAGGAGGTCGCGGTCGAGCGGGAGATCCCGCAGGCGAACGGTCTGCCGCGCAAAGGCGTCGTCGACCGGAAGATCGCCGTGATAGAGCAGATGCCAGACGTCCTCGAACGACCGGCGGAGTGCGAGGTCGACCGCGTCGTAGCCGCGGTAGACGAGCCGCCCGGCCCGACCGTCGATGAAGGAGAGCGCCGTCTCGGCGACGGTCACGTTCTCGAGGCCGCGGGCCGTGCCCGGTGCCCAGGGATCGACGTGGCGGATGCGCGCCGCGTTGACGAGCTGGCGCAACGATACGAGGCCCACCAGCCGTCCCCCATCGACGATCGGGATGTGGCGGAAGCTCCGGTTCAACATCTCCTCGAGGGCGTGGGTGATGCCGTCGGCAGGCGAGAGGGTGAGGGGCGACCGCGTCATCCAGGATTCGGCGCGGGCGGCGACGGGATGGGCGCCGGCGGCGAGGGCGGCGAGGGCGTCGCGCTCCGTGACGATGCCGACCACCCTGCCCTCCTCGACGATCACCGTCGAGCCGACGCCGCGCCCCCGCATGGCTGCGGCGATCTCGGCGAGCGAGGCCGACGGCGCAGCCGTCAACGGGTCGGCCGTCATGACCTCGCCCAGACGAAGCTCGCTCATGGCGCCGTTCGGGCCTACGCCCCACGCTGCGCTCAGGCAAGGGAGAGCCCGCGCGGGAGGCATCGCATCGCCACGGCCGTGGACGGGGGCACCGGTCTCCCGTTGCCGGCAGGAATCGACCTTGCTAGGAATTGCGTGCCGTGTACTTCGTGACGACCAAGCGGGCGGGCTACGCCCTCTTCTGCATGACACCGAGCGAGCGCGCCGCGATCGCGCTCACCGAGGACCAGAAGCGCGTGCATGTCCTCGAGCATACCGGCGAGACCTGGACCGTCCGTCATGAGTGGCCCGTCGGCGAGCACTCACACACCGAGCTCATGACCCGCCTCGCCACCTGCGAGGAGCCGGCGAGCGTGGCCGAGCTGGTGCGGCGCGCACTCGGCGCCTGAACATGCCCGGCGCCCTCGACGGCTTGCGTGTCCTCGAGATCGGGGACCTGGTGAGTGCGGCCTATGCCACCAAGCTGCTCGCCGACCTCGGCGCCGATGTCGTGAAGGTCGAGGCTCGCCGCGGCGACCTGGCGCGAGGCCGCGGCCCCTTTCCAAGGAACACGCCGCATCCCGATGCGAGCGGCCTCTTCCTCTACCTGAACGCGAACAAGCGTGGCATCACGCTCGACCTGACCCATCCGCGAGGGCAGGCCGCGCTGGAGGCCCTCGCCGGCCGCATCGACCTCTTGGTGCACAACGTCCATCCGACCCTCATGGCGGCGCACGGCCTCGACTACGAGCGCCTCGCGGCCGCGAACCCGCGTCTGGTGATGACCTCGATCGCGCCCTTCGGCCTCTCGGGGCCGCATGCGAGCTACCGCGGGCCGGACGTCGTCACCTGGAGCGCGGGCGGTGTCTCCACCCTGAACGGGCTACCCGGGTTGCCCGACCTGCCGCCGCTCAAGGCGTTCGGTGACCAGTCCGGTTTCCAGGCGGCCCTCAACGCGGCCGTCGGGTCGCTGGGTGCGCTCTTTGCTCGCCTGGCGAGCGGCCGGGGCGAGCACGTCGAGGTGTCGGCGCAGGAGTCGGTGGCGGCGATCCTCGAGCTGACCTTCGAGTTCTGGCCCTACACCGGCCTCGTCGCCTCGCGCCTCGGCCGGAAGCCGATCCAGCCGCTCTGCTTCGTCGAGTGTCGCGACGGGTGGCTCTTTCTCTGTGCGGTCGAGGAGCACCAGTGGCAGAGCTTCGTGGACCTCATGGGCAACCCCGAATGGGGCGGGCTCGAGGTCTTCGCCAACCGCCTCGCCCGGGGCGCCAACTTCGACGCCCTCGAGCCGTTCCTCCAGGAGTGGTGCCGCGACCGATCCGTCCACGAGCTCTACGAGGCCGCGCAGCGCCGCCGCATCCCCTTCGCTCCCGTCTCGACCATGGGGGACCTCCTCGCCTCGCCGCATCTCCGCGCGCGCGGGTTCTTCGCGACCCTGGCGCACCCGGTTGCCGGGCCGGTCACCATGCCGGGAGCCCCCTACAAGCTCTCCGGAACGCCGTGGCAGCTGCGGACACCCGCCCCGACCCTCGGCCAGCACACGGCCGACGTGCTGGCCGAGGCCGGCATCGATGCTGCGGCACTGAGCGCGGCTGGGGTCGTGTAGATGGCCCGGCGCGCGCCGCTCGAGGGGATTCGCGTTGCCGATTTCACCTGGGTGTGGGCCGGCCCGTTCTGCACGCTCCAGCTCGCCCACCTCGGCGCCGAGGTGATCCGCGTGGAGACCGCGACGCGGCTCTGCGTCACGCGCCTCCTTCCCCCGTACCCCGACATGCAGGCGGGCACCAACCGTAGCGGCTACTTCAACCAGTACAACCAGGGCAAGAAGAGCATCACGCTCGATCTGAAGCGGCCCGAGGCGGTCGAGGTGGCGCGCCGGCTCTGCGCGGCGAGCGACGTGGTCGCCGAGAACTTCGCGGCCGGAGTCATGGATCGGGCCGGGCTCGGGTACGAGACGCTCCGCCAGCGCAGACCCGATCTCATCATGGTCGCGCTCTCGGGGTACGGCGCCACCGGACCGGACAGCGACAAGGTCTCTTACGGCCCGGCACAGGTGCCGCTCTCCGGCATGTCCTCGGTCACCGGCTACCGCGGCTTTCCACCCATGCACGTCGGCATCTCGTACGGGGATCCGACGGGCGGGCTCCACGGCGCCGTCGCCGTCCTCGCGGCGCTCCTGCATCGCGCCCGCACCGGCGAGGGGCAGTACATCGACCTCTCCCAGTGGGAGACGTCGATGGCCGTGCTGCCCGACGCTCTCGTCGAGTACACCATGAACGGCACGCCGCCGGCGCGTGACGGAAACCGCGACCGCCACCTGGCGCCGCACGGCATCTTCCGGGCCGCCGGCCACGATCGCTGGATCGCCGTCGCCGTCGAGGACGACGCCGCCTGGGCGCGCCTCGCGGCGCTCCTGGGGCGGCCCGAGCTGGCGAGCGACCCGCGCTACGCCACCCTCGCGGCCCGGAAGCTCCACGAAGACGAGCTCGAGGCCCTGCTGACGAGCTGGACGAGCGAGCGCTCGCCGGAGGAGGCGACCGCGACGCTCCAGGCCGCCGGGATCGCCGCCTTCACCGCCGCCACCAACCGCGACATCGCCGAGGACCCCCACCTCCGCGCGCGCGGCTTCTTCGTCGAGCTGCCCCATCCGGAAGTGGGGACCCGTCAGCACATCGGCATCCCCTGGCGCATGTCGGCGAGCGACTGCCGCGTGCGCCGCCCCGCCCCATGCCTCGGCGCCGACACCGACGCCGTCCTGCGCGAGGTCTGCGGCTACACCGCCGCCGAGATCGACACCCTGCGCGCCGCGCAGGCGCTCGCGTAGCGAGCCGCGCCATCGGCGGCGCGGCACCGCGCATGCAGCAAGGCCGCTGCCATATACCATGCGCGATCTAGTTCGCTAGCAAACACTCGTTTTTTGTTGACAGCGAGCCTATTTTCCCCGTAAGGCAAGGACCGCCTATGACCCGCTGCGTCACCCCCCATCGGAGACTCGCATGCAGACGCTGAGACTTGCCGTCGTCGTCACCTTGGGCTTCGTAGCCACCCCCCTCCTTCCGCCGGCGTCCTGCGCGGCGAACGACACCTTCTTCGCCACGCTGGTCGGGAACGAGGAAACACCACCCAACGACGGCACGAGCACCGGCCACGCCACGTTCACGCGCAACGCGGACGACAGCTTGACCTACACGGTCACGTCGACGGGGTTCGCCACCATCTATCGGGTGGCACACGTGCACACAGGCGGGCTCGGCGTGGCGGGCCCGATCCTCTTCCCCATCAACTGCACCCCCGACGGGACGTCCTGCGCCGGGACGTCGCCTCCGCTCAGCGCGGACGACCTGGCCAACCTCCTCGCGGGCGGGCTCTACGTGAACCAACACACCGCCGCATTCCCCGGCGGGGAGATCCGCGGTCAGCTGATCCTCGTCACCCCGCCGCCCGTACCGGAGACGCCGGCGAAGAAGCTCGCCGGGAAGGCCGCCAAGGTGGGCTTCGTGCCCGCCCCCGGCTCGCGCCATGGTGCCGAGATCAGCATCATCGGACGCTTCACGCCCGCCGGGTCGTTCAGTCTCGCCGGGTCCACGGCGACCGTGGCCGATTTCCTGAGCGAAGTCGGCGGCGACGAGCTGGTGCGGGGGCTGGACGGGAGCGCGGTGCTCCCCATGTCGATGGCGCTCGTCCGCTACGACTCGCGCCGGAACGAAGCGACGTATCGCGGCGCGCGTGGCGGGGGTCCGACCTGCGGCCTCCAAATCCGCAACAAGGGGAAGGGCACTTACGAGTTCACTCTGGCGTGCAAGAACACCGATGGCGCGGCCATTCCCACGGCGCCCCAGCTCTGCTCGGGAGGCTCCAAGTCCACGACCACGCTCACGACCACCTTCGAGCTCGACGGGACGCCAGCCGTACGCGTGGGCGTGACGCAGCCGTGGCGATGCCTCGGCAGCCACGGCGTGGTGAATCAGCTCAAGTCCGCGGACGGCGCGAGCGCCCCCACCGACTCCGGCGGGTCCGGCCCTGGCGACGCGACCAACCGCGTACCGAAGGCCGACTTCCGCATCGACCCGCGCATCGGCGAGGCGCCGCTCACCGTGAACTTCACCAGCCGGTCCTACGATGCCGACGGCGACACGATGACCTCCGCCTGGGACTTCGGCGACGGGACCACGAGCACGGAGACGAGTCCCGTGCACGTCTTCCTGACCGAAGGCGAGTTCCAGGTGACCCTGGTGGTGACCGATTCGAAGGGCGCCGTCTCCGGGCCCAAGACCCAGCTGGTCACGGTGATGCCGGATCCTCCCGCTCCGCCACCTCCTCCGCACAACAGCGCACCCCGCGCCGACTTCCGGGCCGACCCGACCAGCGCCACGGCCCCGCTCACCGTCCGCTTCTCGAACGCCTCGTCGGATGCCGACGGCGACGCGATCACCTCGAGTTGGGACTTCGGTGACGGGTTCACCAGCACCGATCGGAGCCCCACCCATCTCTTCACGAGCGCCGGCGCGTTCACCGTGACCCTCGTGGTGACCGACGCGCGAGGCCTGTCCTCGACGCCCCGACAGCAGAGCATCACGGTGCGCGCAGCCACGAGCGGCGGCAGCACCGGTACGCCGGGGACTCCCGGGAGCAGCGGCCCGCCGACCGGCGGCTCGAATGCGCCGCGGGCGGACTTCCGCGCCGACCCGGCGAGCGGGACGGCGCCGCTC
>Ga0066659_10000808_pt1 | contig 12584 bp, 7 predicted proteins | sample GraSoiAngelo_108_FD_75176 | JGI IMG/M metagenome (GOLD analysis project Ga0066659, IMG submission 75176) | Grasslands soil microbial communities from the Angelo Coastal Reserve, California, USA - 14_0903_09_40cm | ecosystem: Environmental > Terrestrial > Soil > Grasslands | place: USA... | reverse complement strand
CGATGCCATTAACAGGCAGCAAATCCCGGTTTCTACATTGGCGTCGAGCTTTTCTGGATATACGGATCCAAGCGCATGATGCTGAGGAAATATGAGCAAATCAGAGACAAAAACGGATCGGAGGAGTTTCCTGACCGGATCAGCGGCTCTAATCGGCGCCGCGGTTATGCCCAACGCGGTTTCATACGCAAGAATTCTCGGAGCCAACGATCGAATATCCCTAGCACATATTGGCCCGGGGAACCGGGGCCAGGAGCTGGCTTGGATTATCGCTCAACATAAGACCACTCATAATGTAGAGATGACCGCTGTTTGCGATTTGTGGAACGTCCGCCGCGAAAAAGCCGTCCAGCAGAACACGAGCCACTATGGCCGTGCGCCGCGAGCCTACCAGTATCTGGAAGATGTTCTCACGCAAAACGATATCGATGCGGTCGTCATTTCCACCCCAGAGCACTCGCACTCGCCCGTTTTGAGCATGGCTGCAGAAGCGGGCAAAGATGCGTACGTTGAGAAGCCAATGGGAAACGTCCTCGCGGAGGTGAAGACGGCGCGTGATGCGGTCAAGCGACTCAACCGCATTGTGCAGGTGGGTACACAGCATCGCAGCGAGCCTTACCCGCGTGCGGCTCATGAGTTGGTGAAGACCGGGGCTCTCGGAGACGTGACGAAAGTAGAAATAGTTTGGAATTATCACGGACCCAGGTGGCGTGGGCGCCCGGAATCCAAACAGATCCGAGAGCAAGATACTGATTGGCGCAAATGGCTAATGACGAAGTCATATCGTCCCTTTGATCCGCAGGTCTACTGCGAATTCCGCTTATACAAGGATTTCTCGAGTGGCATCCCTGACCAGTGGATGAGCCACGCTACAGACCTCGTGCATTGGTTCATGGATGACAACTTTCCTCGGTCCGTTGTGGCCCATGGCGGAATTTTTGCCTGGCACGACGGCCGGGAAAACGCTGATACCTTTCACGCGTTACTGGAATATCCGAAAGGCTTTCTGGTGAGTTATTCGACCAGTTTTGGAAACGATGCCCCATCGTTCACACGGTACATGGGCAAAAAGGCGACGCTCATCAACCATGGCGGGGAGGGCAGTCCTCGCTACAGTCTGGTCGAGGAGAGGGGAAATCACGAAGATAATCCAGATATCGATAAATCAAGGACGTCTCAAGACGTTCTCTTACCGGGTGAAACCAAGCTGCCCCCCATGGGCATGGGAGACATGACGCTGGAACATACGGCCAACTGGTTCGAATGCATGCGCTCACGCGGGCAGCCTCATTGTACTGTTGACGAAGGTTTCTCCCATTCCGTGGCATGCATTATGTCGGCGGAATCCTACTGGTCGGGCAAGAAGCAGTACTGGAATGCCGCAGCGGAGGTGATTCAGGACCACCCCGTCGAGAGCTAAAAGATTCTTCGCAGAGTCCTATGTTCGCGTCCGAGTTGTCTTGGCAATCGACGCTTTCACGGAAGACTACCACGTTATCGGCTTCGAATCAGCCGCGTTGAGATGAACCTTTGCTGGGGCTGCAAGGGCTGCAAGCACATCGAAGTCGAAATCGCGAAATAAGTCGAGGCACATCAATTCCGGCACTTCGCTGTACTTGAGCGGGTGCTCCAGTACATACTCCAGACTCGGGATAGAATGCCGCGCGTCGACCGAGGCAAACAATTGCGGTTCGAGCGCCGCAGAAGTCAACGCGACCGCTTGCGACCGCGGACCCGAAGTGAGCAGCGCGACCGGCCGATGCGCGGTTTTTGCAGCAAGGGCCGAACCGGGAGTTGGGCTGCCATGCTGTAATCCGGTGTTCAGCCATTCGGCTACCGCGGCCACTTGAGCAGCTTCCAAACCGAGCGCGCGTTCGCCAAGTCCATTGAGCATCTGCGAATAGGAAGAAATACCCAAATCGCCGGTGCCGGGAATGTTCTGACCAAAGAAGAGCGGTTCGAGCGCGAGGACGCGCTTGCCGCTGGAGGCGAGGTTGGCAACGTCATCCGTCGTTGCCTTCATCCCTTCATCGGACATCAAGATCGCTGCTGACGCATCATCCGCAGTGGCCAAAGAGCGGAATAGTACACCGGTCGCACTCAAACCGTTGCCGAAGTCGAAGCGATAGGCATAACTCAGGACGCCTTTTGCCGCAAGGCTGTCAATGACCGTGGCATGCTCAACCTTGACCGGCTGATACCTTGTGACGGTGCTAAGCAGTTCCCGTTTCTTGATGGCCGGGCTCGCTCCATCAGCGGCTTTGTAATTGGACTTTGCAAGCCTTCGCGCCAAACCGAGAATCGTCAAGTTGTCCTTGGGTAGGCCCACCACAAGATCGTCGTAGCTTCTGACTTCTCCGTCGGTGTCTCCATCTTCAGCCGGCGAGGCGTTGAGTCCAAAGACGGAGTTCAAGAAACCGTAAAGCGCTTCGCGGTTGTCGCGCTGATAGTTGTGCGTACCGGGCTGGTAGTTCTCATGCCAGCGAAGGTTCTGTTCCTGGCTGAAGAGCTTGAAGAAAGGCTGAATGTCGAAATAAACGCCTTGTTTAACCACTCCGGCGCGAAAGCAGCAGTCGTCCTCAGCATTGTAGATAAGGAAAGTGGGGCGCGGCGCGCGCATGGCCACAAGCTGGGCGTAATCAGTGCCCTGGCGAAAGTCACTGGCGTTTTGCTCGGCGTCGTCGCCGGCGTACTCGGGATGTTCGATGGCAGTGGTCAGCGAGCAAAAGCCCGCGACGGGAATGGCCGCAAAGACGCGCGCATCGAGCGAGCTGAGGACGATCGTCTGCCATCCGCCGCCCGAAAGGCCAGTGACAGCGATCCGCGAGCGATCGACCCGCGGGTCGTTATACAAGTAATCGAGGCCGCGGCGCATTTCGATATAAAACAAACCGAGGCCGTTAGCGCCGACTAGGTCCAGGTGGCCTACGAAGCTGTGGTCGTTTTCGGGCGAATTCAACTCGCCAAATCCAAACCATTCCAAACTGAGCGCCAGCATGCCGCGCCGGGCCTGATTGATGCAGCGTTTCTGCTTATGCTCGACGGCTTTGCCGCCGGGCCCATGGCCATGCACGTTGAGGACCGCAGGCAATTTGCCTGAGAAGTGTTCAGGCTCATATAACAGAGCCGCTGAATACATGCCGGGGACCACTTCGTAGCGCAGCTTGCGGATCCGGTAACCGCGGCTCTCGAGTGTTCCTACTTGCTCAAATTTTGGCGGCGCATCGATCCAACTCTCCGGCCAGCCGTGATAAATGACCCCCAGTTCGCGTGCGCGAAGCCGCTCTGTTTCGGTGGTCCACTGAGTCGCGTCCGGCGGGAGGCGCAGCGGCGGAACGCGGGCCAGCATGAAATGACGCAGCTGCTCAGCCACGACAGTCTCGGTTTGCAGGCGGCGCTGGAGCAAGGGCGCAACGAGTTTGGCGTCAGCTTGCGCGGAGGCCTGTGGCGCATGCCCAAAAATCGCGGTAACAATGGGAAATGCAGCGTAAAGGCAGACGGACAGACTGCGCCTGAGATCAAGTTGCATTTGCTCCATGCCTCACAGGTCAAAAGTAGAACTTCAGCGCGAACTGCACTTGTCGCGGTGCGAACGCACTCAGGATGGTGCCCATCTGCGAGAGATCGAGCGTGCCTGTCTGCGGCTGCCCGGGAAGGACCTCGGGTGGAGCAAAGGCCGTCAGGCCGCTGATTCCGGTAAAGTTTGGGTGATTAAAGGTGTTGAAGAATTCGACTCGGAATTGGAGATACCGCGACTCCGTGAAATGAAAGTCTTTCATCAGAGAGAGATTGGTATTGAAGTAGCCGGGACCGAGAAAAATGTTGCGTCCCGCGTTGCCGTAAGTCCCCTGGGCAGGCAAGGCAAAACAGCTGTCATTGACCCAATTTGAGGTTGTATGGGGAGCGTTGTGGTTAGGGTTACAGATAAGATCGGGTCGAGCTTGTGGGGCACCCGAGTTGGAGTAATCAATGTCAATTACGGGCGTAAAGTAATTGCCGGTGTGCCAACTCCAAATTCCTAATGTGGTCCAACCGCCGATGACCTGGTTCAGTACTCCGGAGGCATTCGATGCAAAAGCCCGGCCGTTGCCGAAAGGCAGTTGCCATGCGTAATAGGCCGTGAGGCGGTGCCGCTGATCGATGTCGGCGTTTCCGTATTCCCAGTTTAGATGGTCTTCCGAGCGGTAATAGCCGTTATTTCCACTCCCCAGATTCGAACTGGAAGCAATATCCAGAGCGTGACTCCATGTGTAGGCCACATTGGCGGTGAACCCGCGCGAAAAGTTTCGGCGGAAGGTAATTCCAAGGCCGTGGTAGTTGGAATAGGCGTTGGAAAATATATCGAATGTCTCGGCGAACAAACTCGGAATGGGTCGCCGTGCTTGGATGTCCGCCGTGGGGTCGGGACTTGGCGTGGCCTGATTGCCGGTAGCACCATTGATCAGATGCGTGCCTTTACTGCCCATATAAGCGATCTCGAGGCTGGAACTGGACCCAATCTGGCGCTGGACCGTGAGGTTCCACTCCTGCACATACCCGTCGGCGAAATTCGATTGCAGGCGCGTGTAACCCACACTGGTCGGGTCGAAGCCCGAGGTGATTGCATTCGACGGAAAACCATTCGTAAGTTTATTGACCGTAGGGTTCACGGTCGGGCCGGCTAGCGAATTAAAGACCGCAAGGATGTAGTAAGGAGGGTTAAAGCCCGGACTGGGATTGCTGTACGTGCCGATTTCTTCCGCCTGCCAGAAAATCCCATAGGAGCCCCGAAGGATGGTTGCTTTGTTAATTTCGTAAGCGAAGCCGAAGCGAGGCGCAAAGTCTCTGCGATGAGGCACATTCAAGTACTTGCCCCACGGACTTTGTTTCACAGGAAAAATGAAGCTGGAAGGCAGCGTGGCCTGGCTAGCCAGATAGTAGTTGCCATCAAATCCCAAAACTGCCTGCTGATTCTTTCTCTCCCAGACCGGACTGTGGTACTCCCAACGCAGGCCCAGATTTAAGTTCAGGCGGGTGGTCGCATGCCAGTTATCGCCGAAAAAGACGCCGTAGTTCGACCGCTTGTAATCGATATTATGCAGCGTGGCGATGTCCGCCGAGTCGGGAAGCTGCAGGAGAAAGTCCCCAAATCCTGAGCCGGTAAAGCTACCTCCATAATTCCAGTGACCACGGCCATCACAAGGTTGAAAGATGGTGAACTCGCCCGGGCGGCCCTCAAAGCCCATGCTCATTTTGTGCTTGGCGCGACTCAGGCTGAAGACGTCGCGGTACGTGTACACGTTGGTGATTTCCATCGTGGGCACGCAACCTTCTGCGCCGAGTTGTTGCACGTCGCTGAAAGTGAGTACGGGCAGGCCACCGGTAAGGCCGGACACAAACGGAATTCCCGGAATGCCATACTGTTCGTTGGTGTTGACGGTGCCGAAGAAGGGCAGTTGTGTAATATCCAAACGCGCATAACCGACGCGCAGCTCATTGGCGACAGTTGGGGTGAAGATTCGCGTGAGGCCGATGGCGACGCCAGTTGAGTTGTTCTGCATTGTGTTGCCTTGCAGCGTCCCAGGCGAACCGAGGGCCAGGCCAGGCAATTGGCCGGGATTGTTCAAATGGTTTTTCGAGTAGCTTACGCGTACAAAGGCCGGCATGGACTGGCTAAGAGAATGGTCGACACGAATGTCGAACTGATCGGTGTTGATGGCTTGTACGGGATTGTAGACAAACTCCGCAGGTTGTAGGCCGGCAATGCCTTGAATGTTCGGAGCCGGATAAAGCTGCGCGAGTTGCAAGGCAAGCGGATCGATGTTTGCATCGCTTGCAGTAATGGGGTTTCCGGTAGCGGGATCTACCGGCGAACCTAGAAAGCCGTCGCTAAAATCGCCGGTTCTTTCTAGCAAGCTGGGCACCGGCGATACAAAGGTTTCTGCGTTGCGGATGCGCGTTCCCTGATAGTCCCCAAAAAAAAACGTACGGTTCTTGATGATCGGGCCTCCGAAAGTAAAACCGAACTGGTTCTGCTTGTAGGAGGGCTTTTTCGTTTGTGTTGTATCGAAGTAATTGCGAGCATCAAATTTCTCATTCCGCAAGTACTCCCAAACATTTCCGTGGAAATCGTTTGTACCTGATTTAATGGCAATGTTCACCGCCGCGCCGCCTCCGCGCCCGAACTCCGGCCCGTAGCCATTCGTTTCCACGTTGAACTCCTGGATAGCATCAGGCGGCGGGCTAACCATGAAGTCCGTTCCGTTGCGTAGGTCGGGTGAGAGGCTGTTGTTATCAACCCCGTCGAGCATGATGTTGTTGTCATAGCTGCGGTTGCCGTTCGAGGAGAAGCCCCCCTCGGCCTGGTTGCGCGAACCCGGCTCGGCAGGAGTGGTGCCAGCGGTCAGGCTCGCCAAATCCATGAAATTGCGACCGTTCAGTGGAAGCGTCTGAATTTGCTGGCCGTTCACAACGTTGCCCAGCGTCGCCGTTTCCGTCTGCAACACAGGAGCTTGCTCGGTAACCTCAAGGCTCTGCTGCACGGATCCGGGCTTGAGCGTGAACTTAATTCCCAGAGTCTGGTCGACCTGCAGAACCAGGCCACGTTGCAAGACAGTCGCAAAGCCGTCTTTCGAAACCTCTACATCGTATGTCGCCGGAGCGAGAAACGGCACCGAGTACTCACCGCTGCTATTCGTTACGGTGGTCCGGACCTGAGCGGTCGCGCTGCTGGTGACGGTCACGCGCGCTCCGGAAATTACTGCTCCGCTGCTGTCGACGACAGTGCCGTTGATCGTGCCGGACTCGACCTGCGCGGAGGCGGTGCAGGTGATGCTCAACTCCAACGCGAAAATCAACCCAACAAAGTAGGCTACTCGTCGGTTTGAACGTATTCTCATTGAAATTCTCCTCTTTCCGCAGAATCTCACGTCGTCAAACTTTTCCCCACCGCCATTGCGAGAATGGGCGGGATGCAAAGAGCCGTTTTGGTCGTGCCCAGACGAACGCATTACTTACGCGTTTCCTCAAGGTCGAGGACAGGAAGACAGCGTGGCGCGTCCGATGGCGTGCAAGCGTTGTGTCAATCACGGGGCGGCATTCTATCAGGTAAATTGACGAATTTCCGCAATGTCCGAAGACCTCTGAAGACCTCTGGTGGTCATGTCGTTCTTAGGCGGAGCCAGGCGGTTTTTGGCGGATCGCTCGTCCTGCGCTTGAACTCATCTGAAACAAAGTTCAGTTCACGAATACTCGTCTTTGCGCACGATGAACGGATATAACCCGGAACGTTCAGAGGTCGCAGCACTAGCTCATTCAACAGGCTGAACACCACCGCGTTTGCACCGATGCCCAGCGCCAATGTGAAAACGGCTGCAATTGTGAAACCAGGAGACTTGCGCAACTGCCGAAGCGCATAACGAAGATCTTGAGCTAGCCCACTCATCCTACGACCTCCTACTGCTTGTTAAGAGAAGCACATCACAAGCCCTGCTCGTCAAGACGCAATTACCATACCTTCCGCAACGACCGTAATCTACTGATCGCGAAGATAATGCATGTTGAACCTAGAAGGCGCGAGCCGCAGCGGATGTCCGCTCGTGGAAGGCTGTGTCCGAAAGCGGACGGTTAAACCCGCCTGTGACAGGAAGGCAATGCTAACGCAAGGTGCTCGCCAGAAGAATACCGTTTGCCCAATAGAAACCCGTGTTCCCGGCCGGAAGCAAATCATAAGTCTTATATTCCTGATACGGAATCAACTCAGTACTCTTTACCAGCGATCTATCATAGGTGTCGTTTCCCTCCAGCTCCCCGACGGTGCGGCCATCTGCTGTGGGATGGCTGGGAGACACCCATAGTTCGCGGCCATCGCTCAGAATCAGGTGAACCACCCGATGATGCAACGAAATTGGGACTGCGGAGTTTTGAGGACGGGCGTAGAGATCTTGTGACCCCTTGCATCCAGCGTCCATACCCTGCCGCCCGGCTTTACATTCTGCACTAGAACCGATCCGTAAGGAGTCTCAATCCTAGTGCCTGCGGCAAGACACACCGGGCAAGTAAGAAAGGTGCTCTCTCGCTTAAGGATTTTAATTGTGCCATTTCGGATTATTAGTCCCTCAACTGAGATGTCACCCGTCTGTTCCTTCAGTCCGGTCTTGAATCTAAACTGATCGTTTAACCTCTCGAGATGCACTGCACCACGGAGTTTCTTAAATTCCTTGTATACCAAAAGCCTCTCCTCGTCGGATAAGGTCGCCGTCTCCTTAAGACCGGGGTGTTGGGCAATCGCTCGAAATGTTTCTTGATCCTTTTTGATCTCGGGGAAGGTTTCCAGTCCACGCTTCCTCGCCAAGGCCGAAGACAAACCAACCGGGAACGCGTCCGGAACGCAAAAAAATCCCTCTCCGAGACGCTCCAGAATCCGATATCTGAGTTCAGGAGCATCCAGCTTTCTCGCGTTGTTCGCAGAATCGCTCGCGGTGATCCCAGATGTGGCGGCCGCATCAAAGCTTTTGGAGAAATGCGGAAGAGCTGAGACCTTCTTCAGGTGGACATCATGGACAGCAATATGTTTAGGAAACAAGCAACTTGCCAGAACTGGCGTTGGCACCGGCTTGCGACCGAAACAACCACGTGACCTATCCCGATGCACGCCTTTCCCGCCAGGTATCTGAGATAAGAACCGGATGCGCTAAGGAGCGCCCGTCCGGGGTCCGAGCGAGGGGTGCCAGGTAACTGGCATCCCTCCGGCGATCATTGAGCTATAGCAGCATTGGAGCATGATAGCCTGCAGCAACAGGCTGATCAAAAGAAACGCGGCAACGACTCATCCGCGCAAACCACAGCCCCTTCATACGAGAAATTGGTTCTCATTCCCGTTCAACTTTTTGTGACGGCAATCACAGACTGAAGCTCACATTGTGGCGCAAATGTGAATTGTGACATTGTTCTTGACAAATATCCGTCTGGGTATATTGTGTTGCCACTCAGCCGTGTCACCTTCCCCCCGGTGCTGAGAGTGAGTCGGCGCGTCGGTCCCGACACTGAATTCCAATTCTGGTGAAGCGAATCTTACACCTGATGTTATGTAGGTGTGAGGAGTCTTGTATTGTGCCTGTTCTTTGAAGGAAAGCAAATATGGGCCGCTGTCACGATTGTTAGACCGGTAGTCTCATTGGGACCGTCGGAACACGCGGGGGGCTTGCGATGCGCCTGCTCTTTCCGAGAGTTCACACTGCGATTCTTTTTGTTCAGAGTTCTTTTCGTCAGCAGCTTCGGACAGGCTCAGCAGCTCATCGGCACCTTTAATATCGACTACCTATTCAACACGGCGGGGTGGCAGCCAACGGGCGGCCCCAGTAGTGCGAGCCCCTATTTTTGCGTTGGCTACAACGTTGACCTGGTCGATGTCGTAGCGTCTTTCAGGGACGTTCGTTCGTATCAGGAGACCCATACCTGGATGCTTATCGGAGGCCGACCGAGTGTCCGGGGAGTGATGAGGTCAGAGCGCGCGCGAAATCTTTCCGCTAGTCGCAGGGACTGTATGCGGCGTTCTGCTTTGCTTTCTTTTTCGCTCATTCACCGCGTCGGAAGTCGCGAGGAAACACCGCGCGGGGAGAGATGTGAAGTTCCTCGCCCAAGCGAGGACCCGCAACCAAATAGCGTCAATTCACGGCCAGCCAGCTACTCACATAACCTGACCGGGAGGTCAATATGCGCCACAAGTCACGTGTTGTCGCAATTGTTGTCGCAGTCGGAATTTCTGTTTGCATTCTACTGTTTGGTCTATCCTTAAGTGCCGATTTTTCGCGCCGGGGTCCGACCGTTACGATTTCGGTACAAGCGTCCGACACTTCTAGCGCCACGCTGCATTACCGTTGGAGATCGACTGATGGCGCCATTCAGGACGTCGATGCCACAACTACCACTTGGACCCTACCTACCGGTCCAGGCATTCACTTTGCTTATGTCCTGGTCTCAAACGGATTGGGCGGGTATACCGAAAAGCGCCTTGCCGTGAATACCGATGGCGTCAGCAGCACGTCTGAATCGGAAGCACGTCCCGTGCCCTACATTGCCCCTCCCGCTGCCGCTCCCACGGGTGAAACGTACCGCTCGTCTGTGCTTTGGGGAACAACGAACACAAATGGAATCGAGCACGATGTCCATGCTCCAGACGTTTCGGTCTACATGCAGGACACCATCACTAACGCCACCTATCCGGCAACCGGCCCGGTGAAATCCGATCTTCGGGGTGAATATCTCATTTCCAACCTGCCTCCCGGGAACGCGTACGCCGCCTTCTGCCAGCCGCCCGGCCGACCTGCGCCAACTCCGTGCTCAGCGGCTTTCTTCTTCACCAACAACCTGCCAATGCCGACCGTGGCCACCACCGACTACCTCAGCAGCGCCCCCGGCTTTGACGGTCAAAGCTTTCTGCTCAGCGGTACGCTCACGCTGCAGGACGGTTCCCCGTGCGGAACCCTGAACGAGTTCTTCGGGGTGCACGTAACTGCCACCGCAAGGCTACTGGATGCAAACGATCAACCGATGGGCACCTCCGTCCGCATGAATGAACTGGGAGACTACTCACTGGTCTTCAACTTCCTCTTGCCGCCACCGGCCTCGGTGTTGCTATCCTGCGAGGGGGCCCCTGCATTGAAAGTGCAAATTCTCCAGGAGGCGTTTTCGCTCGGGGAAATAGGCACGACGATTCTCCCCAACGTGAGCGCGCCCCTGGTGCAGTCAATGACCGCGACGCGGAACGGCTCAACCATCGCATCGGTGCATTTCCTGTTGCCGGCTTCCCTTCCGTCCGACATCGTCCCGCGCGCCGACGCCTTTCTCGCCGAGAAGGGCCTCGACACCGGTATGGGAGCCTGCCAGTACTACAAAGCTATCGGCGCGGTTAGTGGTTGTGACGCCGCCGGGAACCTGATTGCGCCTATTACCTTCCAGGACTGGAAGCGCGCGGTCAAGTTCGGCCCTTACGCCCAGCGCGGAGTCCCGACGTTTTTCGCCTCCTACATCAACAAGGTGGACCTCAATCTCGCCCGGGTTCACCAGTCCATTTCTTACGGCCCGAACCAGACGGCCGCAGTGGTCTGTAATCACTTGGGTCCGCCAGATTTCTTCAATTCCCCTCAAGCTGAGATTGATACCGCGGTGGACAACGCCAACCACAACAAGAACCTGGTGGCTTGCGTGGCCATGGACTACACGGTGAGCCAGGGGGTGAACAACAATCAGCCGTTTGTTCGCTTCCTGATTTTTGGCCCGAGCGGCCAGTTGCTCCCCTCTGTCAACCTCGACGGCCGACGGGAAAAGTTTGTACCAGGAACCTGCGTGGTCTGCCACGGTGGAGATCACTATGCTGGCAAGTTTCCTGAAGACGGCTCGGGCGCAGCTAACGTCGGGGGCCACTTCCTACCCTACGACACTGGGAACTTCGAGTTTTCCAGCAAACTTGGTTTGCGCGCGCAGGACCAGGAACAACAGATCTACTTCTTGAATCAGAATGTGCTGAAGGCAGGCCCGACGCCAGCCGAGCAAGCTCTCATCAATGGTTGGTATGCCAATCAGCCAGGGTTCAGGAAGGTGTTGAACAAGACTTACATTGACTCTTCTTGGCCTGATCGCGCAACCGACCCAAATGCATACAACTTCTATCAAGACGTGTATGCTCGCAGTTGCCGCACATGCCATGTGGCCCTGGTCGAAGGTTTCAATTTCGACCACTACCAGAACATTACCCCCGGCAGCTCCCACTTCTTTCGCGCAGAAGCGCCCGAAATCGACGTTCCGATCACCGTGTGTGGGGGAGATTCTCAGATCTTTCGCGACCACTCCATGCCGAACTCTCTGGTGACATTCAACCGTTTCTGGTTGTCAGCCGATCCCACCGCCAACACGACGGGTGATCCCAATCAGCCGGACGAACTTACGAAGTTCCTCCTGACACCAAGCACAGGTACCTTCACTTGCAACCCGGGCCAGGTTCCTTGAGGGGTTGATCGGTTGCGGAGCACAGCTCAAGGGGATGTCGGGCATTTAAGTGACATCCCCCTTTTATTCGCATGCCGTGTCACCGCGTGCAGCGTTTGCTCCCAAGGCGGGTGAAATTTTCGCTGCGCAAGCGCAAAATTTGCTATTGACTTTCGCTTTATTTTCGCCTACGGTGTTGGTTTATGCAGACGCACTCGATTGGAATTCGGCCTTTGCTCTCGGGGTCGGCTGCAACCAATCTGGCGATCAGCTCCGGTCCTTGGTCTCGCAAGGGAAGAGATGTCCAAGTTTGTGCACCCGAAGTGCACAACGACTGCATAGGGGGTGTCGCGAGCCCCGCTTGGATCTCGGCTTGAGGGCAACCAATCTGACGATCACCGCCATTCTTTGGTCGCGGACGACAAAGGGATAGAGATGTGCCAATCTGTGCACCCGGGTGCACAACAAACGGCAGGCCGGGTCCGGGCCCAGCTTGGATCGCGTGGTGTCTGGCTCGCCTTCGTTGTTCCACTGTCGATGCCGGAGTGACAGAGGCCGCCACTTCCCTGGATCTGGAACGGCAAGACACTTGGTTCCATGAGTCGGAAATTCAGCCTTGG
>Ga0066659_10000806_pt1 | contig 12590 bp, 12 predicted proteins | sample GraSoiAngelo_108_FD_75176 | JGI IMG/M metagenome (GOLD analysis project Ga0066659, IMG submission 75176) | Grasslands soil microbial communities from the Angelo Coastal Reserve, California, USA - 14_0903_09_40cm | ecosystem: Environmental > Terrestrial > Soil > Grasslands | place: USA... | reverse complement strand
TTTCGACTATCTCGTTTTGGCAGGCTAGTCTCCAGCGAACTGCTCCTGAGTGGTTTCGGCTGCCTGTCGACACCCCGAGAATACCGGTCGAGTTGCACTTGCACAGGCTTACCGAAAGGACACCAAGAGTTCTGGTCCTGTTGGTCATAGCGGTCATGTGGGGACGTGACCCCAGAGCAGTCAGCGGTAAGGCAGGCTCTCCTGCCGGGCATTCTGTCCATTCAAGCCCCCATACGCTTTTCTGCGGGCTTTGGCGAAAAGACGGAGGCTTTAACTCAACCATTCGGATGAAGAACTCGCTTTTGGTCGGCCCGCTTCAGGTAACCCCCGTGTTGTATATGGCTGATGGAACTGAATACAGGTTGCCTTCAACAAAGATCCCGACTGGAGGTGTTGCTACTGTCGATGTCAACGTCGCACTTTCTCAGGCCCCAGCTTCGATGGCCTCACATATTTCTGACTTCGGAAGCGCGGCTTTGAAGTACTCATATCCTTCAACGGGGCACTTGATTGGTTCGATGCAGATCTTGGATACGGCGCGCAGCCTAATCTTTATATATCCGTTCATCGAGCCCGGCGCGATGATGGATATGGGTATGGACTCGTCTCATCAGACTATCGAAGGCCTTTGGTGGAAACACGATTCAGGCGTGAGTGGCTTTATTGTCCTTACGAACACTACTGAGCAAAAGCAGAAGTCTGCAGTACGCCTCGTCTCGTCTGGCAGTAGCGAAGAATCGTCTAAGGATGGCAGTGAGTCGCAGAACCTTGTAGAGCTTGGTCCTCATTCTACTCGGATGCTCACCCTTGATGAGCTATGGACCACCACTTCTGAGTTGCCGAACCAAGCGGGTGGAATTCGGGTGCAGTATGACGAAATGCCGGGCTCAATCATTGCAGCAGGGGGCTTAGTCAACGAGGCGGAGGGATATTCAGCCAACATGCCTTTTTGGTCTCATGATCTGAGTTCTGCGTCGGTTGAAATCACGTATGGGAGCGCGGGACTGATGGTCGGCAAGCCAGATCCTATGTCGGGATTTCCGGCTGAGACAGTCTTTACGCCATATCTGGCACTCCGAAATACGTCTTCGAAACCCCTGGATGTGAGATTCAAAGTGAATTACATGCCGATGGGCTGGGCTTCAGTGACGCGGAGTCTGGGCCGACAGCAACTCCGGCCATTTGAAGCAAGACAAATCAATCTTAGCGCTGCTTTGCAATCCGTTGACGTCAAGGATCTTAACGGGATGATGAATCTTGCTGTCACATTCACCGGGCGGCCTGGCGACCTCGTCATGGCCAGCGGGAGCGTCGACCAGACAGGAACGTACGTTTTTCAAGTCGAGCCTCAGGGAATTGGCAGTAGTCGCCAGAAGATCGGCAATTATTGGAGCGTCGCTGGCGGGTCAGATACGATGTATAGTCTCTGGAATCCGACCGATGTGGCGCAGGACATAATTGCCACCTTTTACTTTGGAAATGGTGAAGGCAAATACGTTTTGCCACTCCATCTTGATGCTAAAGGTTCCGCAGAGATCGGCATGAAAGATTTGATATCGCGCGGACAAGCAGACACGAATGGCAACGTCATATCGCCGGAGATCGAAGAAGGTAGTGCTTCGTTCGCAAGCGCTAAAGGTGGCGACAATCGGTTCACAGCTGTTATTTCAGGAGGCATTTTCAATGTGATAACCGCTACATGCGGTACCAATTGTATAAGCTGCTGCGCATTGAGCAATTTCGCTAACGTCCCTGGACCGGGTTTCGTGTGCCCTATTGGTGGGTCAATGGGATTCACCAGCAATGCGACAGACTGCAATGGGTACACCGATTCGATGAGCGGGACATGGAGCAGCAGCAATACCGCCGTAGCGACCATCAATAGCTCTGGGACGATGACGCCTGTCTCTCCAGGCAGGGTCACCATCCAGGACGCTTTCACGAACGTTGATGTTTACACCGGAAAGGTGTGCTCTCCCAGCCCGGCGTGTCCCACTGGTAATCCTAGTGCCGGGTCTTCGGGCAACGTGGGTCCATACCAGGTAGAGCCAATAGCAACCGCATCGCAGGGCGCCGCTCAGTGCTCGCAGCAGGGCCAAGCTGGTTGGGTCAGAAATGTTACGAACCAAGTCCAATACGGTGATGGCAGTCCTTATGCCTATTCCGGCCTTACCGCTGCCGATACTATCACGGTCAGCAGTAGAAATGACCTAGGAATAACCCGAACACAGACAGGAAGTCACACTACAACCGGCGATGGAAGTTTTGATGACACTTACTATGTTTGCTCAGACTACTGTCCTACGAGCACAGGGGAGAGTGATGCGTTACAAAATTGGACGGTAAACTCACTGGGCTTACCGCATACCAATCAAGTTATTTACAAATGTGGCTCTATTACAATTGACGGACGTTAGGACAATGTCATTTCAACGACTGCTGTCAATCTTGGTAATGGCAACACTGCTTCTTGGATCATCCGCGAGTCAAGCGGTCGGCGAGAAGGTTGTGACGGGAATTGTTGTCGATCCTCAGGGTATACCAGTTGCGACCGCCTCCGTAACAGCAGTGCCGATCGAAAACGGTGGGACTATCGGTGCTCTCCAATGGTCACAAACGGATAGCGGCGGCCACTTTCGGATCACGTTGAGGCCAGGGCGCTATGTGGTTCGCGCTAAGGCCGAAGCCAATGGATATGCCGATCCGAGCTTCTTGTTGTCGGCCAATCCTCGGGCAGAGTTCCCAGAGATTTCTGTTGGGGAGGAGGACATCTCTGGCGTACGAGTTACATTGGGTACAAAAGGTGGTATCTTGCAAGGCACCCTTTTGAACGCCGCCACTCAAGCTCCAATCCCGAAATGCAAGGTTGTTATATATGACGCTCGGAAGCCGGAAGTTTTCGTTGAAGTCTTCCCAGATAAGACGGGACGCTTCTCGTTTACTGTTCCGAATAAGCCTATTGTGGTGGGAGCCACCGCACCTGGCTACCATGCTATTCCCTTCAGGGGTGGTGAAGAAATCACACTTTCGGGCGGAGAGTACCGCACGTTGACACTCGAACTGAAACCTAAATGAGCGCCTCAGGCCTCTCCGGAAAGCTGCGACCAACAGCTTCAATTCGACGCCAAAGATCTTGTTCGGACGACACTTCTGATGCCAGCGATGTTGATTGTGGTTGGGGCGCTGAACAGATTGGTCAGGTGGTGAAATGAAATGTGTAAAGCGACTCATCGCGCATGGGTTCTTGCGCTTGGGAGGTCACCTTTCGTTGTCACTTGCCTTATTGTTTCAGCGTTGATGTTGTCGGCTGACAGCGAACAACTCAGGCGAAATGTTGTTGTCGAGTGGAATCAGGCAGTATTAGAGGCTGTACGAAACGACACGATGGGGCCGCCCATGGTGGCCCGCGCGCTGGTGATCGTACACACCTGCGTTTACGATGCCTGGGCTGCCTACGACAGGAAAGCAATCGGCACACAGTTCGGGGATAGGCTGCGTCGCCCACGGCGAGAACGTACTCTCGCGAACAAGGCCAAAGCCGTTAGTTTCGCGGCATATCGTGCTTCGGTGGATCTGTTCCCCTCGGACAAGGCGAAAGTGTTCGACCCGCTCATGGCGACGCTCGGATACGACATCAACGACAATTCAACTGACGTCGCGTCACCTGCTGGAGTCGGAAATGTAGCTTGTGCAGCAGTACTCGATTTCCGACATGCAGACGGCTCCAATCAGCTGGGCAACATGACCCCCAGTGGCGTGCCTTACACCGACTATACCGACTATCAACCAGTAAATTTGCCCAGCTCGGTACCAGTTACCGATCTCTCCACAGTGAAAGATCCGAACCGTTGGCAACCGCTTACGTACAACAACGGCACTAAGATCATCACCCAGCCATTTGTCGGCGCACAATGGTTCGCAGTAGTGCCGTTTGCCATGACTTCGCCGGATCAGTTTCTCCCCTACGTTTCCGCCTTTGGTCCTGCTTTGGAGGGGTCTCGGACATATCTGGAGCAGCAAACGAATTGGTTGAGCTTAGTGCTGGGCTCACGGATGAACAGAAGATGATTGCTGAATATTGGGCCAACGGGCCACATTCAGAGCTGCCGCCCGGTCACTGGGATCTATTCGCGCAATTCGTTTCAGCACGGGACCATCACAGCATTGATGATGACGCCAAAATGTTTTTCGTCTTAACCAATGCCATTTTTGACGCTGGCATTGCCGCTTGGGGCGCGAAGCGTGTTTTTGACTCGGTGCGACCGGTGACCGCCATTCCATACCTACTCCATGGTCAACCAATCAAGGCGTGGGGTGGGCCAGGCAAGGGAACTGTCACAATGGATGGATCCCAGTGGATTCCTTACCAGCCAAGTATATTTCCGACGCCTCCCTTTCCTGAGTACATTTCCGGTCACAGCACTTTTAGTGCTGCCGGAGCAACGATTCTGGCACTGTGGACCGGCGGTGAAGAATTCGGGGACTCGGTTACGTTTGCCCCCGGGAGTTCCGTGATTGAACCAGGGGTCACTCCTGCAAACCCGGTCACGCTTTCATGGAAGACATTCCACGAGGCTGCCAATCAAGCTGGAATCTCACGGCGTTATGGCGGGATTCACTTTCGCCTTGGCGACTTGGTTGGCAGAGCAGTGGGAGACATGGTTGCGATGCAGGCTTGGGACAAGGCACTGGCTTTGTTTAATGGCGAAAGGCACGAAGAAGCCCAGGGTAGCGAAACTGGTGAAGGACAGCCGGAACAAAACTTGCGGCTGATGCATCCAATTCCAAACCATTGATGCAGTCTTGAGGCCTTGTATCCTTGGGCGGAGCAAAGGGTCCGCAGAAGACGCAGCGGCCCTCGTGGTGCCGGTACAGAACTGCTACCTGGCGTTGAGCCTTCCAGTGCGGGCTCCTCTGATGCCGTTTTTCGCGTGTGTTTCGGACAAATCGCCAGAATTTGAGAATTTGCCGCCAAGCTCCGTACCCAGATTCCGTATGCGATTGTCGATGACGAAGGCGCAGGCAGTCTTTACACGAAGGGCCGGATTTCCACAGGAAAATTTTGGAAGGCGCGACAATTTTTCCGTTTCGATGGGCATTAGTGATGGTAGAGGGTTTTTCCGACAACGAACTAACCGCGTGATACGCGCTGTGACTCTTTGCCTTCCAAATGAATCGTTAAGCCACGCGCTTCCAACCCACGTCAGGCCCAAACGAGCAGTTCCACGCTGGTTATCCATTTACCTCGGAGGACAAGCGAGGTCCGGCACCGGAGGTCATTCCAACGGGTTTGGTAGCGCGTGGCAGCCAAACAAAGGAATTTGGGAGCCGAGGGAAGAGCATGGCAGAACGGATTCAATCCATCCGAAGCCGAGCACGGCGGCAAATCTCCGCGGAGATTTGCCGCCCAATGGGGAGGCCCCAAATTCCCCTTTAACCATTCCATTAACGGCACCTCCTCGGGGAGGTGCCGATTCGTTGGCCGCCGGGGAGGGCGACGCCCTCCCCGGCTGAGGTCAGGCGCCGCGCGCCAGGGCGGATGGTCGGCCCGTGGGCGCGCCGCCGGTCTCGAAGGGGTTCTGCCACCGGGGTGTAGACTCCGTCTCGTCTGGCATGCCGGAAGACATGTCGCGCTCTTAAGCCAAGGTCGGTCCCGCCCGGTTGGGGCGGCTGCCGGGCAGAATCAATTTTTGGTGAGACGAGCAACTTTTCCAGAATGAGTGTGTTCAAATCGGGTAGCACACCAGAGCCACATACACGTTCCACTGCCCACCCACTCCGCAAGACCCCACAAGCGAGACATCCCACACGCGAATTTGATCTGCATGGAGGTTCTATCGTGGTGTCTTTTCGCAATCGGCTCATTTGCTTGGATGAAGTCTCGCAACAATTCCTCCGGCTGCTGGTCGCCTTGGGCGGATACTGCACCGCCACGCAAGCGCAGCAGTTATTCGAATAACTCCCGAGCAATGCCCTCTGGGTGCACTTCGTTATGAACTGTGGAAGCTGCGTGCCAAAGGTCTGGTGGAAAAGCTACCCCACTCTCGTCGCTATCGCCTCTTGCCCAATGGATATCGCATCTGTCTGCTGTTTCTCAAACTCTTCGACAAGATCTACGCACCGCTCACTGCCGGGCTTCTTCATCCCTATCCAGGAGACCGAACCATGACCCCTGATCGGCTGCATCAACTTGACAAGCTCTACCAATCTGTCGCTTCCGCCCTGGATGAATTGGTCGCTGCCGTCGGGTAAAAACTGCTGCTTGATTCAGTCCTTACGAGAACGAAGTTCTCGTTGGGGCCCCAATAACGGACTAAAGGTGCTGTGACCCGAGATGTATTCAGGAGAGGGAGGTGTCGGAAATGTACTTGGCTGGTACGGAATCCACTGGGAGCCATCCATTGAAGGAGGTATGGAATGGCCGTCACCGGTCGCACCGAGTCAAAACGGCCCTTGGCGTCCCAAGCGGCAATGCCAGCATCGAAAATGGCATTCGTTAGGACAAAGAACTTATAGTCGGCGTAGGGAACGCCACCGGGCGTCAAGTTGCCCAACTGATTGGAGCCGTCTCCATGCCTGAAATCGAGTACTGCCGCGCAAGCCACATTCCCAACTCCTGCAGGCGTCGCGAGGTCAGTTGAAGTGTCGTCGATGTCATATCCGAGCCTGGCCATGAGCCGGTCGAACACTCTTGCCTTGTCTGAGGGGAACAGATCCACCGAAGCACGGTACGCCGCGAAACTGACGGCTTTGTTCTTGTTTGCAATGGTGCGTTCTCGCCTTGGCCGCCTCAGCCTGCCTCCGAACTGTGAGCCGACTGCTTTGTTGTCGTAGGCAGCCCAGGCATCGTAAATACAGGTGTGTACAATCGCAAGGGCGCGAGCCACCATCGGCGGCCCCATCGTGCTGTTGCGCACAGCCTGAAAGTGCCCCTTGATTCCACTGAATGACCACATTGGGCTCAGCAGCATCATAGATGGAACTCGCACATATTGGGGCAAGAGCAAACAAAACAACCATGACTTGCATCCGAGCGCTTGCGCGAGAAAACCTTCGATAGCTGATCCCGACTCTCTGCGATGTCATTTCTTCGCCTTGAGATCATCTCGGCTCAGGTCAGCTAATTCTTCATCAATGATTTTTTCGAATGTCGCCTTGGGCTGCGATCCGGCGAGATAAATTCCGTTAACGAAAAATCCAGGAGTTCCGGAAACGCCTGAACGGATTCCGTCCTCGAGATCCTTGTCGATCAGCGGCTTGTATTTACCTGAACTGAGGCAAGACGTGAATTGTTTTTCATCCAGTTGCAAGTGGGCAGCATTCTCAAGGGGGTCCGCACTGACCTTCTCGAAAAGCAAGTCGTGATATTCCCAAAACCTACCCTGCTCAGAGGCACACCGGGCCGCCTCGGCCAACGATTCTGCGCGAGGGTGAACCTCTCTCAATGGGAAGTCTCGGTACGCCAGCCTCACCTTTCCTTGATATTTCGCTAGCAATTCTTTCAGGGTGGACTCTGCCTGCCTGCAGAAGGGACAGCTAAAATCCGAGAACTCAACGATAGTGATCGGTGCACTATGATTTCCTTTCAGTCGCTTCTCATCATAACTGACCTCAATCCTAGGGGGTCGCAACAAAATCACGATCTCAGCCTGCTCCTGGAGAAGATTCAAATAAGCGTCTCGGGCCTCTTGGACTCTCGCCGTCTTCAAATCTTCTTCCAATTTTGTTTTCACATCGTCGAATGGCTGAGGTATACGCTCTTTCAGGGCTAGGTAATATGCATCAAGCTCTCCCGGTGTAGGATCAAACGACTTTCCTTCCGTTGCCATTTCCAACAGTTTATCGGCACTAATGCCTCTTTTTTTGGCTTCGCCTTCAAGTAGTCGTTGACGCACAAGTTGGTCCAGAGCTTTTCTCTTAAGTTCAAATTCCTGATGGCGAAGACTCTGACATTGCGCCTGCACTGACGATGGGAGTTCGTCTTCATAAATTGTGCTCCCAGCGACCTTGGCGAGCGGGCTCCTGCGTTCACTGATCGAGTCGACTGACTGAGAAGCGAGAGGGAGGGAGAGAGATAGGGCCGTGAGCCCCACCACAAAGGGGCGATGGAGTTGCTGGCGTTTCGAATAAATCAAGCTGAAGGAGCGGGACAAATCTTTCATTGTGCGCATCCTGATCCTACGTATTTGGGCCCCCCACCTCATTACATCGGACAAGCTCATCGGTCCACGTAGCCCAACATGGCGGTCCTCAATGAGTTGACGGGCGTCACCCTACTGTCATCGACAGGACACCAAATCCGCTGAGCGTCATACGCAATATGCGCTTTCTGGGTTAACGGACAACGTGAAAAAACTCAGTCATAGACCGGCTGGCCTAGATAAGGCCGCGAAATCGATGTGATTACATCTTTCGGACTCTCTGGCCCATGCTGGTCTCCGCCTTCCTCCGGAGTGAAGTCGACGTCTACGTGAATATACGGACAATTTCGGTAGACAAACATCCCTTTCGATCTTGTCGATCTAAAGAATCCCGGTTCGGGTTGGAACACCTTCAGCATGGCTTCTCGACTCATCCCAGCGTGAATGGTCTCCATTTCTTGCAAGGAGTGCGCCATCCATGCGTTGAGGTCGTTCTGAGTGCACTTCGGCGTGTCGTAGCTCCAAGCCGCTAGGGCCAACAGGGAAGCTAAAGCTGAGACCATTCTCATTAGTTCTCTCCAACGTCAATTATGGAAGGGTTGTCGTCGCATTTATCCCTGACTTTGTAATCGAATATTGCCAAATCCCATTTACTTGAGAAACCGAGCGAAATATGTAGAGTGGACCCATCAGATTGACCGGTTGATTTCCATTGGCGCACGTGCAAATGTACTGATAGTACTGCGTGGCGGTGAAGGAGTCGGCTGTGTACGGCGTCCGGAAGCCCGGATGATCGTGAGTGTCAGGGGCCGACCCTTGAGTCGCAGGGCCTCCCAAAGTTATTGGCCAGGGAGTGCTCGTAGCCACATACGGGGGACTGGTCCAATTGTAGGGGCTGCTACCTGGGAAAGTCACGTACTCTCGAACTGTGCAAGCGAATAAGTCTGCTAGGTTCCCGGTATTTGAATCCCAAGCGTACTGGAAATGCAGAATACCGTTGCTGTCACCATAGCCACTCGTTTGAGTGTAGTTGATCGGCACCGGGCAGACCACTTGCACGCTCCCGCTTACTGTGCCACCGCAGTAATATGAATCGTATGCACTTCCCGTGATGGTGGATGTTCCCTCGGAATTTCCGTACACGTTCACGTAGTCATAGTAGTTCGCTCCCGAGATCTGAGCATCGGAGTTATCTGAGGACCAATGGAGTGTCTCCCCATCCGCGCTAGTCCCTGTTGGGTTGCCACTACACGTGGAGGGCGTCGTCGGGTTCGAGCAGTAGCTCACATTCATGTAACCGAATTCTCTCGTGCCTCCGAGCGGCAGGACAGAAATCTCTTGTGTGAGACTAACCCCACAAATGAGGTAGTATAGGCCACAGCTAAAACTGCGAGCCATGGCAGCCGGGCGATTAGATTGCAGCAAGCGACCATGTCCAACATTCGGTTTCGCAATGAACCATTCGACTTCACCTTTTTGCAGGTCTGCTGGCAAGGTGTTCCCCTTGTCGTCCTTCGTGCCCCCCTGGACTAACTCTCTCAGATTGATATTCGCGGTCTCCATCGATTGCAGCACGTAACTCCTCTTCCACAACTTGCCACCCGTCCCGACCAGGACATTAAATACTTGCTGCAGTGTACTATGGTTGAAGAGCAAGACGCTGGATTCAGTACCTTGCTCAATAGACCACGGATGTATGCCACCATTAACGTTGTCTCGCTCGTCTTTCCCTAGAAACTCCGTTTCGTGCAGCCGTGACTTACTCGTCGCAACGAGCTTGGCCACCAAGTCGCCTGGCTGGGCGTCCGAACTGACAAGAAAGGAATTCTTGAGCTCCGGGTCACCTTCGAGGCCGTTTAATGAAAGGACTCTCGTCGATTTGGGAGCCACAACCACTGTGGCGACGTCCTGCACGCTTGGATGCTCGCCGGACATGTGGGAATACTTGATGTTGGCACGTACGTCAATGTCTGAGAAGTTCGCAAGCGTTAGCTCGGGCACGTATTGCCCCTCAGGAAGAAAGGTCGCAGGGCCAACCGGAACACCTGTAAAGACGGTTGTTGAGGAGAGAGTCGTCTTTGGGTCTGCGAACGAGAGCATACTGAAGAATTGTGTCCCGCTCCGGGAATGGCGAGCTAGGCCAAAAGCGGAAAACGATCCCGGCGTCGCGTCGGAGGTCAAGCCGACACCTACGGCGTTACTGGGTTTGTCGTGCTGTTGGTTCCAGGCAGCGAGGAACTCCTCGCTATTCCCGTATTGCGGTCCGCAAGCTTCCATCAAGAGTGTCTCTTGAGCACCAAGCTCGACCACATCCGAAAACTTGCCACCATTAGTGACCAGACATTCGACTACGATGCGCTGCGGAGAATCGGATAAGCTGGTGACAGCGACCAGAGGAGATCCCTCTGCCCTGTCTGCCACGGCGCGCAGTGTTTTTGACCCCTCGGCACTCGGCATCGCCGCTTCTTCATCAATATAATTCAGTTCACCAGGGCTAAGATAGGTCATCGTCAGTTGGGCAAGGACGGACGGGTTTCCCACGCCGGGACTTGGTATGATCACTATCCTACCTTTTGTGGCCGGCAACTCTGCGGATTGCAAGAGCGAATTAACTTCAATTTGTCTCTGGCTGTGAGGCCCAAATGGTACACGTTGCTTCTTGATTTGACGCCCATCGCTCGCAGTGAGGATGACGTCTACAGCGGTAGCTTCCTTTGAGCCGTTCACCATCACGAGAGTGCTGGTGAATTCTTGGTCCTGAATGAATAGCGGAATGACAAGAGGCATTTCCACCATCGAGGATTTTGCTCTTCGGGCATCTAAAGTTTTTGTGTCTGACGCAACAGTTAAAGTACTTGCAGCAAGAACAATAACGAGAAGCAACAGGTCGAACTTACTCTGAAAACGCATGGACGTGCTCCTTCAATCCGGTGACGGCGCAACGAAGTTGAACGTAGAGATTTGCAGCTGTTCACAATTGAGCCTTTAGATCTGGCTCCGATTAGGAACGGCTTCGGACTGCCGGGCCCTTCAAGTCCAACTGAACCAGCCCTGGCATAGGCGTGACTGAAGGACCTGAGTTTTTGAGATTTTCATGATTTCGCCCCCCGTGTGGACGATGGTTCCCGTCGCCGGGACCCGCCCGAAATTCTTGCGAAGGGCCGAAACCTACAACTCCGTGTAGGAATTTCTTAGTTGACTATTAATAAAGGTTTAAGCGGCAGCAAGCCCGAGTTAGGCACATAGCATCGAGGCCAGTACTCAAGACTGAGGCACTCTTAGACCATCCAGCGTAGATGTCAATCGGGCAAATACTGTAGGATGCGCGCGCAGAAAGCCGGAGGTTTTTGTCTAAGCGTTAGACATTATTACATAAGGCATTGATGTTGCAAGCTTGTTTCAATTACGGAAAATGTAAGCTCCCGCTGAGGCCAGGGATCGCGGTTCAGGAGGACGGGAAGCTGGTAGACCTGGACCAGTGGCGTGTGGCCAATTGCAAGACTCGCTACTGGAATCGGCCCAGAGTGCGGGTGCGGCGGAGGCGGCGCGGGAAATCGTAATACCAGAGCTGCAGAGCCGCCTGAAATGGGACGCAGGTCCAAAATGCTCCGCGCGGGAGGAAATCATGGGCTACAAGAACAGATCCAGACCGAAAGGCAAGCGGCAGAAATCTGACGTGGTTGCTCCCTCGGTTATGAAGCTGGCCGCAGCCGCCAAAAAAGCCAGGGAGGGGCAAGCGAAGCAAAAGATTAAGTTGACGGCGTAATGTGCAGCGTGCGGTTGAGCAGGCAATCGTTGGGCAGCTAGAATACGGTTGTGTTTCCCTTTCAAATCGACTTATCCAAAGTTTCCTACGCGGTCGCCATTGACATCATAGCTCCGTTCATACCGGGGGGAGTAGTCGGGCTCGCCTGGGCGATGCGCCACGGCAATCTGTGGAATTATTTACATGACGATAAGGCGCTGAAACTAGTCACTGCGGCATTCGCCATCTACGTTATCGGCTTCGTCGTCCTATACCTTTCAATATTTGGGGTTACGGCAATCGCGCTTGTTGCCCTTGTAAAGGCTAATGACAGTCTTGAACCGTGGAAAGACGCCGGATGGCGGAAACTCGCTGCGGCATTCTTGGGGCCGGAACTCAGCCCACAAATCGACTCTCGCAATTACCCGCTGGCGGAGGCCGGACAAGCAGGCAATTTCGAAGAATTGCAGAAACAAATTTCACAGACTCACGCCGCCCTGAAAACCAGTTTATCTGCAGAATCCTCATGGCGGGCCGCTTTGACCCTCAGGTCATACCCAAGGCCTATTTGGGGTGCACCCCTTAGCTCCTTATACGTAGGGTAACGGGGATTTTGTTCTCGTTGCATTTGTAATCAGGCGGCTTTGAGTCCGACGGCCGCAACAAGATCATTAAGGGCGTGGACGACGCGTTGGTAGAGTCGG
>Ga0066659_10000802_pt1 | contig 12612 bp, 11 predicted proteins | sample GraSoiAngelo_108_FD_75176 | JGI IMG/M metagenome (GOLD analysis project Ga0066659, IMG submission 75176) | Grasslands soil microbial communities from the Angelo Coastal Reserve, California, USA - 14_0903_09_40cm | ecosystem: Environmental > Terrestrial > Soil > Grasslands | place: USA... | reverse complement strand
GCGTAATTGTGCAAACGAAACAACCGAACGGCCTAACCTGGGCCAAACCCGACTACCAGATTCAGTACTTGATGGACAACTGCGAGGTGTACCGGGGCCTAAGGGACCTCGCCAACATTTTCGATCAGGTCTTTCACGATGCGAATGGCCGAGATTTCTACAACGCGCATGCCACGGATGTTTTCAACGGTATCCAGTCGCAACTCTGGGATTCAGGAAATAACAACTATTTGACGTCCGTGGGAGCCCTGCCCACAAATTGGGCGACTTGGTACCCGGATTCCACGGCTCAATTGTTTCCCGCGGTGTTTGGGATTCTTGCTCCAAACGATCCGCGGGCACAGCAACTGTACGACACTTTCAATCGCCACTGGCCCAATTGGACTCAGCTTGGTTTTAACGATGCTTTTCCGTGGGTAGTCGTCTCTGCGGCGGCGGCACTGCGTGGTGACCCCAATTCCGTAAATAGATATATCAACAAGATCCAATCCACATACGTTTCCACAGGTTTCCCGTGGACTTGGTATTGCCTGGAAGCCGGTTGGTTCATTCGTGTCAACCGTTTCATGCTAGGGGAAACGAACACGCTAATCTCCTCGCAGCATCTCGGGCGTCATCGCCGAGGCTGCGATGTCGCGTCGGAATGCGAGCACAATGATGAGGAGTCGGACTGACGCCTCCTCTTTTGGATGCAGGGGTTGCTTACTGTTTCAAAACGTCATTCCGCACCCGTCGCGTTTCCAGCGTGTCCGGAAACGCGAACGCCACGCCCTCATCCGTTGCTTTGGGTGTCGGGATTGGCCCGATCGTAAGCTTGGCATTTGGCCGTGTGATTGCGACGGAGCTGTGGGGTGTGTCGGCTTACGACCCGCTCACGCTGCGACTCAATCTCCAAGCTCGACGCGCTGCGTTGGCGAGAATTTTCCATTTTCGACCTCAGGTTCTAATTCGGTAGCGACTCGCTGAGGGATCTCGTGGCGCCACACAAACTGGGATAAGTGTTTGCAACGTCAGCTCCGGTGAAAAAAGTCTTTGATCCAGCTTGTCGCCGTGCGATTGCCTTTATCAACCACGTAGGAGTGACAACTGCAACGGTCCTGGCCAACCCCGGAATGATTAAATATCATCGAACGCGGGCTAGCGCCCTTTCGTTGGCCACGAGCTCGACACCCCTATTTCCCCTCTTTGACGTCCTTATAAAGGGAGTAGGAAGAATGCACCGCATCAGTATCGTGGCCTTTCCCGACAGACCAACGGGCGGATTTCTGGTCCCGCATTCCTGGAGGATTTGAACGTGCTAGTGAGTGACATTCGTTATGCAATTCGCATGATGCGCCGGACGCCCTTGTTCACGGGCGCGGTCGTATTGACGGTAGCGCTGACAATCGCGGCAACCACCACCATCTTCAGCTTCGTAAACGCAGTGCTGCTCCGGCCGCTGCCGTTCCGAGATCCCAATCGGCTCCTGCAGGTTGCGGAAAAGAACGACAAATTGAATCTGGCGAGCTTCGGCGCGTCGGTTTTGAACTTTCTCTCCTGGCGGGAACAATCGGAAAGCTTTGAAGCGCTTGCCGCGGTTGCGTTTAGCAACTACACGCTGACGGGCGCAGCTGAACCCGAGCAACTTTCCGGAAATCGCATCAGCCCGGTGCTGACACGGGTCCTCGGCATTGTTCCCGTGGCCGGCCGGGATTTCACTGATGACGAGGAGAAGCCCAGCGCTGCGCCGGTGGCCATGATCGGGGAAGGTCTCTGGAAAAGGCGCTTCGGCTCCGATCCGGCGCTCATCGGTCGGACGATCACGCTTAATGGCGCGCCTACCACGGTCGTCGGTGTCGCTCCCGCCGCGCTCAATCTGATTTCGGGAGGCGACGCTTACACTCCTCTTACGATCGATCCCGCCAAGGAAAACCGCCTCAACCACGTGATTTTCGTGGTCGGACGTCTCAAAGATGGCATTTCGATCGCCCAGGCCCAGGCGGAGATGAATAACATCTCCACTCACTTAGGCGAGCAATACCCGGAAATCCGAGACTGGGGCATTCACCTCATCACTATCTTTGATACCTTCGTTAGCCCGCAGCTCAAGACCGGCCTGCTGGTGCTCCTGTGGGCGGTAGCTTTTGTCCTACTCATCGCCTGCGCAAACATCGCCAATCTATTGCTCGCGCGAGCGGCCACGCGGGAGAACGAAATAGCAGTGCGCACGTCCATCGGCGCAAGCCGTGGCCGACTGGTGCGTCAACTTCTGGTCGAGAGCATCGTGCTCTCGCTCGTTGGCGGTGTTTGTGGCCTGCTTGGAGCGCTCTGGGCTGTACGGGCCCTCAATCACGCGTTGCCGCCGAACACGCTGCCAATTCCTATTGTAGAGATCGATGCCACTGTTCTCTGGTTCGCCCTCGGGTCGACCCTTTTGACCGGTCTGCTGTTTGGAGTCGCACCGGCATGGCGCACCGCGCAGGTGGATCTTAGCCTGGTGCTGAAGCATGGCGGCCGGGGCTCGGCGACTGGAATTTCCGCTGGGTTTCGAAAAAGCCTTGCGGCCGTCGAACTCGCGCTGGCCACAGTTTTGCTCATCGGAGCAGGGCTGTTTCTTCGCAGTTTGGCAAACCTTGAACACGTGCGCCTCGGCTTTAATCCCCATGGCGTAATCAGTTTTCAGCTTGCCCCGCCCACGGCCAAGTATCCGCTGAACAGTAAGGCACCGCAATTCTATCGCGCCCTGCTGGACTCTTTGCAATCGATACCGGGCGTGCGCGGCGCGGCAGTATCAACAGGCATTCCCTTCGGCGTCGGAAACTACACGACTCACCCCATGATTACTAGCGAACAATCCGTGCTGCCGCCCGATACGGCAGTGCCCATTGATTGGCGCATTGTCAGTCCGGGTTATTTCAAGGCTATGAGCATACCGCTGCTCCAGGGCCGCGACTTCACCGACGCGGACGGCCCCAGCGCGTCGCCAGTAATGATCATTAGCCAAGCCACAGCGAAAAAATTCTGGGGCGATGCCGACCCCATCGGCCACACCCTGCGTCGTTCGGCCGACCCACGCACTGCGTTCACCGTGGTAGGCGTGGTCGGTGACGTGCGTAGCACGACTCTCACGCAGGAGTCGCCCGCGCTCTACTACCCGATGGCCATCCGCGTGTGGCCGCTCATGGATATCGTCGTGCGCGCGAACGGTTTGCCGGAAGCGTTGCTGCCTGCCGTCCGCCAAAAGGTGCACGAGTTTGACGTGGAACTTGCACTTGCGAATGTGCGAACGATGGAGCAGTGGCTGTCGAACAGCGCCGCGCAGCCGCGACTCAATACCCTGCTGCTCAGTGTCTTCGCATCGGTGGCGCTACTGATCGCCTCCATCGGCATCTACGGTGTGCTCGCATATTCCGTGAGCCAGCGTACGGGCGAGATTGGAGTGCGCATGGCCTTGGGTGCCACTCCTCGCGGCGTGTTGCGGCTCATCGTTGGCGAAGGAATGAAGGTCGTGCTGATCGGGATTGGAGCCGGACTCGCGGGAGGTCTGGTAGTTGGCAGAGCCGTGTCAAGCCTGGTCTTCGGCGTGCCGGTGCGAGACCCAGTGACATTCACCGCCGTCGCAGTGGTCCTCGCCGCTGTCGCGATTGCGGCTTGTGTGATTCCGGCCCTCCGAGCGTCACGAGTGGATCCGATAGTGGCGCTACGCAACGAATAGGATGACTTGCTGTACCTGGACCAGCGGATTATTTGCCGTATCTGCCGTCTGAGCTCCAATCTATCAGGAGGGACTTCTCATGCCCGCGATGCCCGATCCGCTCGGATTCGCTGCGTTCGCAGGTGTCAAATTTGCAGGCTATATACTTGCAGAGTTCGGTCTGACAACTCCTGATTTATAGGGTGCCTCGCCAAAAAACGAATGGACGCAGTGCTTTCCACCTACTCCTTGAAGACCTTCGCTTCCTTGGGGAGAAGTATCCACTCAATCGGCAAGGGAACAACCAAATCAGTGTCCTTGGGACCCTTTCCGTTCTCCCACTGAAGACTCAGAGTATCTACGACTTCGCCGTCGCTCAGAAACAGCTGACCGTCCATGCTCACGACTAGAAAGTGTGCACCCAGCAACTCCTTGTTCTCGGGACCTTTGCCAAAAAACTCTCGATAATAGTCCAAATGCGCTCCAACCGGAATTAGGGCGCCCGCGTGGAAATCGGCAACGAGCCTGCTCCTCAGTTCGGGGCTTAGGTTGGCAGGCGTTATTCTGTGTTCATCAATCAAGTCACGCGCCGGACGCAAGTGAGGAGTCCATTGGTTTGGATAAAACAACTTATAGCGGTCTCTCAAATCTATGCTGAGCTTTCGGCCGACATTGCTGTAAATCCGAACGTGCACAAAAAATGAAACTGTATCCTCGGGCCTCCGGTAAAGCCGTCGTTCAACCCACGCCGTGATAAATTTGTCCTGCGCGAGAACTTGCCATTCGGCCGATGCTGATGTGAGAGTATCAGGACCCAAAACAGGTTCTTGTTTAGTGGACGCTCGAAGTTTCTCAAGCGATCCTCTGTCGGACGGAATCCGTCCGGTTTCAGGTCCGGGCACGTCAACGTACCGTTCTTCCGAATACTCCACGAGCCCACTTCCATGAATAGAAACAGAATATACAGGGCAGGTGCCATAGCAGGCCGTGCGCTGTACGGAGACAGTTCTCAGCTCTTTCGCAGGAGTGAGGCTGGGGCATCCGGCGGCGAGCATTAAGATAAAAAAAACCGGAACCGTGATGTGCCGACGAGCCAAGCACCATGAAGCTGCATTATTTGCAGGGTATCTTCTCAATCCTCTCCGCCGCACCATCGACCCACACGTCATAGCATTCGCTCTCTCGATAAACCTTCCCATCAAATTTAAATAGCGTTCTTTTTTCGGTAGCGGCAGAGCTAGTGGTGCTCACCAGAAAGTTTTTGACGCCTCCGTTGGCCTCTTGTTCGAATCGAAATCCCGAAACGACCGGGGCTTCCTGCGCAAACATGTTCAGCCATTTTCCCTGAGACTGACGAAATACCCAGGTTTCGCAATTTCCGGTGCCGCCGCAGAGAAGTTGTGTGCCGCGAATGATCAGCCCATCCACTTGTCCCAGCGAAATTCGGCGGACGCGCAGTTCCGTTTCCCAAGAATCAGCAGCGTCGAAACTGGTGTTCTCCACCTGGTCGATGATTTGCGTTTGTTCCGCTGCTGTCAACTTCGCCGCGCGGAAGGTCTCATCGGCACTGAACTCCCTTAGCCATCGACCGGTTCCTTCAGCGGCACCGGTGTTGCCTGGGATCGCGGCGCCAACGGAAGACAATAGGCGTTCCGCGAACTCGGGATATTCCTGTTTGATTGACTCGCCAAATGCCGCCGTGACTTTTTTCCTCGTTGCCCCAGGACTTTTGCTGGCTTCTGGCCACAGATTCAAATAATAGAGAGCGCGATCAAATTGCCTACAGAAAGTATGCTGTAGCGCGAGAGAAAGCAAAGCACTTGCCGTCTCATCATCAGGCTCCCAGCCCGAAGCCAATTTGCTGATCTTTTCTGGCGTGAGCACGCGGTCTTCTCGATCAAAATCGACATTATTTGGTGAAAGGATTTGAGGGCAAAATTCCGGGGTTGTATCGACGAGCTTGCTTTGGCTCACGCGGAACACTTTTTCCGCTCGCGGTCGACTGGCGCTAGTTGTAAGGCCGGAAAGACCAGGAATGTTCTCTCGGATGAGCATCTTGCCGAGCCTATCCTTCTCGAATTGCGTCCCAGCAGGGACATCGAAGAGACGGCGCGGTTTGGGAGAAAGAGAGATGATGTTATAGTCCCAGCAGCAGTTGCCTCCCCCGGTATCGGTGATGAATACTACCTCGGGCTTTCCGTCCCCATCGAAATCCTGGCCAGTGTGGTTCTCGTCAAAAACTACGCTAAAACCGGTCGTTCGGAATACCACGTGTCCGCCACTGCTGTAGATCGCCGCCGTGCACCCGCTGCCATCGATTGTCCCGTTGCGCGCAGGGCCCAGTGAAATCTCGTACCCGTCCCAAAGTTTTTTCGTGTACGGTTGGTTCTGGGTTTCCTCAGACATAGGGCGATGGCAGGAAATCTTGCCTGCCAGGTCGTCCTGCGCGTGCAGCGCGGGCGCGAGAAACATAGGAACCATTATGGCGAAAAGCGTTGCCAGAATTTGTCGAATATAACCTCCCCCGAACCCAGAATTATGCTCGAAAGCGCTTCAATGAATTCTTCCGTGTGAACTGTAAATTTTCAGCGGGATGGGCGAACCAACGATACCCGCTCTTCCGTAGAGATGAAAAAACTCCGCGATGGAAAACACTGAAATCGGACGGATGCATCGGTTGCATCCTAGTAATGGCCTGCGAATAAAGACAGTGGAATCGCATCTCCTTCCGCCCGGGAGCCAGCATCATTGGGATGCAAGTGGTCTCCACTGTCGTAACTCGGAAGCAGTTGCGTGGGGCGGCTCGGGTCCCGCAAAACCGCGTCGAGATCCACCACGCCATCGAATTCACCGCTGCTCAGGATCCAATCGTTGACCCTTCGACGTGCGGCTTCCCTCTCAGGAGTATAAAATGTGACTGCCGGCTCGGTGAATGTAGAGTTCTCGAAGGGTGGGTTTGTTGTCCCAATCAGTCGAATGCCCTTCTTGTGGGCACGCGCGATAAGCTGACGATAGCCGGAGATAATTTCCTCAGCAGTTACCTTTTCGCTTGGGGGAGTAAAAGGGAATGCTGGGAAAGCGATGTCATTGATGCCAAGACCCACGATCACGAACTTGACGCCCGCTTGCGCCAGTACGTCACGCTCGAAGCGTGCCAAGCCCGCCTCGCCCAAGGCTGCCCCGAATGGGTTGTCAGCGCCTTTAGGGCTGTCATGCAATAGCCGGTTGCCTATGATGCCCTCATTGAGGACACCAAATTTCATCTTACCGTCGGAGCTTTTCTGCAACCGCTCCGCCAGCACGTCGGGCCAACGCCGGTTGGAGTCTGTGGTCGTTCCGTCTCCATCGGTTAGCGAGGAGCCAAGTGCCACGATGGCTGCGCCACGACTCGAAGCTTCAACATCGACTCCAGTCAGAAATGGCCAGGAGCGAATCGTCTTCGCCACAGGGAATTTGACCGCCGCGGTGGAGTCCCCGGTTTCGGCGGAGACGTAGCTGGTCTGCTTCGCCATAACGTGCAGGGTCTTCACCTCAGTCGTCTCGGGCACAAACACACTAATCGCCAGATCAGATAGCGCGGGCACGTCCAGTTCAACCGGATCACTCGACGCCATCGACCCTGCCGCAACCCTCGTGGACGATTGCCCGTGAAACTTCACGATTCGGTCGGAGACCGGTTCGATATCCGCCGCAGCTGTCCGGCGGGCAATGTGTGCGCCGCCAATTAGCAATGGACGGTCGCCATAGATGTTCGAGATCTTGATCCTGACCCTCTTCCCGCCGGCGCTGGTATGCACAATCAGGCGCAGAGTTTGGTTCCGGTAGCTCTGGACACTTCCTGGTATAGGCGGCTGTGGAGATGCTGCCCACGTTCCGACCCATTCTTTGCTGCGGTCCTTCCCACCGTTTGCGGCTGCTGCGATCCCTGAATTCACTGAACCCAGGACGGCGAATGCCAACACAAGAACCATGCACCGGCACGTTTGGTGTACAAAACAGAGCCATGCTCTGGAACAAACAAAACATCCGTACGCAAATCTTAAATGATTACGCATTCCTCGGACTAATATTAGGTTCATCTCGATGGGTTCGCCCTCCCTCCAGGCCCTTCTCACAATTTCAATGTGTGCCGTGCAGTTCTGACTCAGTGGCAGTGATTAATCGCGTCTTTGGATCTGGGCCAAAATCCCCGATATGAATCGCTCCCGCATCCCGCCGCGGCGGATTGTCGGCACGGAACTTACCAAACGGCCCCAACGCCAGTATCACATTCCCATTTTCGACGAAATCCAGCCCCCCTACGCCTTGCTGCGGCGTCGTCAGCGAGATTTTCGAACGACCGGCTCGATCCTGGAGCATGACACCATCCGGCGTGAGCGTCGCGCGCACCGAATAATTTTGCACGAATGCTACGCTGTCGGCTTTCAGCGCCAGGCGATTTTTCTCCTCCTGCACGAACATCCTGGTTGCCAGGACCTGGCCGCTTAGCTTGATGATCCCTTCCTGAACATCTCCATCGCCAACGGTCACAAAACCAATCTCTCCGAGCTTCTTGCCGCGGTCTGACAATTGGATTCCCTGCGGCGAGAGCACAACCACCTGCCTTCCGTCTGCACTCGTAAGGCGAATCTCCCGCTGCGCCTTCTCCTGTGCGAAAGCGAGACTAAAAAACATGGCCGCTGCGACCGCCACCACCCGCCAAAAAATCATCTCGCGCTCCAGCCGGACGAGCCGCTGCACGATTGGATTTTGATTTGTCCTCAATTGCTCCTCCTTTTCACGATCGGACATGGTGATGTTCTTTCATTCTCTTAAGCTCCCAGTTCGCAGGAATCACGCCGCTCCTTGCTGCGTTACTCGTACCGCAGTGCCACGATTGGATCAACGGCGGTGGCTCGCCGCGCGGGAATGTAGCACGCCGCCAGTGCCACCACTGCAAGGAGCGCACCAACTACTCCGAAGGTTACTGGGTCGCTCGGGCTTACTCGATAGAGAGCGCCGGACAGAAATCTCATCAGCACAAAGGCGCAAATCAGACCAACACACAATCCGGCAGCGATGAGCCGCAGCCCGCGCCCGACCACCATCTGGAAAATGTCGCGTGGCGTCGCTCCCAACGCCACGCGCAACCCCATCTCTCCGGTTTGCCTGCTGACAGAGTAGGCCATCGTCCCGTAGAGCCCGATGATAGCCAGCGTCAAACCAAGAGCCGCCAATGCACCCATTAGCACCGCGCTGAATCGCTCCGTCACCGTCACGCCCGCCACGTGCGCTTGCATCGTCGTGACGTTCGATACCGCCTGGTCAGGGTCCACCATGTGCACCGCAGCACGCACCGCCGTTGCGAACCCCGCGGGATCGCCCCCGGTTTTCACCACCAAATCGAGAGGCATAGCATTTTCCGTCTGTTCGTACGGCAGGTACCACGCAGGGCGATCAATGCGGAAGTTAAATCGATCTTCTTTCACATCCTTGATGACGCCGACAACTGTCAGCCAAGGAAAATTCTCCTGCCCCGGTCTCACGCGTTTGATGCGCTTGCCGATGGGATCTTCGCCGGCCCATCCCTGCCGCGCCAATTCCTCGCTGATGACCACCACAGGCAAACCTTCCGCGCTGTCGTGCGCGTCCAGCAAACGCCCGTTGACCAGTGTCACGCCCAGAGTTTGCAAATATTCTGGACTCACTAAACGATGTGCGGTGATCGGCACGTCATTGGGGTTGACCGGCGGATGGCCTTCGATCGTGAAGACCGAATCATAGGAGATGAAGGTGCTCAGCGGCATGTTGGTGGTAACGCCCGCCGACTCCACGCCAGGAATATTTTTTACCGTATCGACGATCTGCCGGACAAAAGCTGCGCGCTGGCGAAACTCCGGATATTTGGTCGGGGACGGAACTATGTGCACGGCCAGCAGACGTTCCGGGCGGAAGCCCATCTCCGTTGCTTGCAGCCGCTCGAAACTTTGGATTAGCAATCCGCCGCCCGCCAGCAGCGGAACGGCAATGGCCAACTCTGCAATCACGAGCACCGCCAGCCATTTGCGTCTCGCAGTTCCTGCGATGCCCCGTTGACCGCCCTCTTTCATCAGGGGCATCAAATCATTTCCTGCCGCCGCTTTCGCCACCGGGGTTACCGCGCAAATGATCGCTGTCAGAGCCGTGACCAGGACCACAAAGCCAATTACGCGCCCATCGATCCGTATGTCCGTGAGCGGCCCCACAAATCCGACCGTCGCGATCGGATTCAGTCTGCGCAGCACCGGCACAATTGAATACGCCAGCAGCAACCCTGCGGAGCCTCCCACTGTGGCGAGCACTATGCTCTCGGTCAGAAGCTGCCGCACTACGCGCCACCTGTCCGCACCCAGCGCACGCCGTAGCGCAATCTCGCGCTCGCGCGTCACGCCCCGCGCCAGCAACAGGCTGGCTACGTTACCGCAGCAGATAAATAGCAAAAAGGCGACAGCCGCCGTTAGCATTACCAGCGACTTCTCGATTCGTCCATTGAGATCTCCTATCAATTCCTGCCGCAGCCAGATGGCCCTAACCGTCCAGCCGGCACGCTCCCGTGGATATTCGCGCTCCAGCTCTTTCGCGATTGCTTTCAATTCGGCGTCGGTTTGCGGCAAGGTGACGCCCGGCTTGAGCCGCGCCACTAACTCGTGATCGTGCGCAAGGCGGTCGGACAGCGGCAGGCCCGCGATGTTACGCTGATACGGCACCCAAATTTCCGCGGAGTTCGGCAAATCGAATGTAGGTGGCAAAATTCCGATGATGGTAGTGGGACGGCCGTCCAGATTGAGCGACTGCCCGATCAAACTCGCGTCGCCCCCAAAACGGCGCTGCCACAAGCCGTAGCCGATTAGCGCTACCGCTGGGCCACCAGTGTGATCTTCTTGGGCATTGAAAGTGCGGCCCAGGATTGAGGTGACGCCCAGCGTTGCGAGATAGTCGGACTGAATGGCCGCACCTTGGACGCGTTCTGGCTCGCCGCGTTCCACTAGATTGAACGAGCGCTGCAGGGCGATGCCGAGGTTTGCGAACGAATGCGCATGGTCACGGAAGGCTTCATATTCCACGAGGGATGTTCCGAAAGGATCGAACCCTTCGCGTAAGCCGACGCTGAAGACTAGCCGGTTGATTTCCTTGACGGGGAGAGGGCGCAGCAACACGGTATTTAACGCGCTGAAAATGGCGGCGTTCGCCCCAATGCCCAATGCTAGCGTCAGCACGGTTACGATAGCGAACCCCGGGTTCTTGGCCATCATTCTCCCGGCGTAATGCATATCCCTGAAGATGGCTTCGATGGTTGCTCCTACTCGCTCCTCTCTTACTCTCTGCTTGACCTGCTCGGGTCCATCGCACTTAATTCTTGCTGCACGATGTGCCTCTTCTGTGGACATTCCTTGCTCCATGTAGCGCTCGATCAAGGTTTCAAAGTAAGCGAGGACCTCTTCGTCCAGCTGTTCCTCCACCTTTTCGCGCCGAAACAGCGTTTGATGAAGCGTCTTGAAGCGTCTAGTCCACAACATGGAGTTATGATTCCTCTGCCAGAACTCGGTTCATTGCTGTGAGGATCCTCTGCCAATTACGTTTCGCGCCAGCGAGTTGCGCCCGGCCGCTTCCTGTTAAGCCATAAACTTTGACCCGTCGTTTGCCCTCGGACTCAGTCCATTCCCCTTCGATCCAGCCCTTCGCGGCAAGCCGATGTAGAGCCGGGAAAAGGGATCCGGGACCGACTACGAACACACCGCGCGTGACTTGCTCAATGCGGTCCGATATACCGACTCCATGCAACGGTTGAAGTTCGAGCGTCCGCAGAATGAGCAGATCCAAAGTCCCTTGCAGTAGGTCAGCATTCTTTGGCATATGCAGATACACGATATCGTCTGTCGATATCAGATGTCAATAATCCGCATCACCCTAGCCGTCTCCGGATATGCAGGAGCTGTCGTCACACAGAAGGTTTCAGCGTTTCTGAGTAATTGTCGTGCGCCGGATTTTCAAGCCGTTTTCATATGCCTAAGCGGAGTGACAAAATCATTCTGCCCGTAGCGATGGGGGAGGCCAACTGCCATTTGCTATTCGCGAATAGCGAATGTATCCTATCCCATGGCCCATGAACCTTAAGCCCCAAGACGTCGTCGTGCTCGTCAAATTCCTCGCCTATGGCGAGAAACGCCCCTCCTATGCCCAAATCGCGAAGGATCTGCTCCTCAGCCCTTCCGAAGTCCATGCCGCCAGTGTACTACCGCATGTACCTCGAAATTAATGAGGTCGCTCCAGTTGGCCATCCGCTCGTCCAGCAGCCTCCGGTCGTGCGTCACCATCAGTTGATAGCAGCGCTCGAGCTTGTCATCGACCAAGTCGAAACGTACATCAAGCCCTCGGGAGCCATCCGACCGCTCTCCCTAAACCGGCGATACACGGATACGGCATCTTTGTTCTTGAACTGCTCGATCACCATGTAGAGTGTGTTCGGCATCGATAAACCTCCGTTGCCTTCAGCCATGCCCCTGCAGAATAGCGCCTAGGCTGGCGTACTCGAACGCAGCCTGTTGTGGAAGAGTGCCGACGATACGCGAACAAAGCGCTGAATCACCCGCCGTTGCGAGTAAGATAAGGATTTAATGCCAACTATAGCTCACGCTCGCCCTCGAATACTGAGCGAATGTCTTTCCAGACCATCCAATGAGGTTTCAGGTCCTCAGCGCCGCGCCGTGCATAAAGCTGCCGAGCGGCCTGATTGGAAGGCTCCACGTCAACGCAAACACGATGAGCGTGATGCGCCACGAACCATTTAGCCAGCCGGCAAAGTAATTCTGACGCGATGCCACGACCCCGACACTCTGGCCGGACGGAAATCCACTCCAACTCTCCCTCACAACCATAGCGGTGCGTCAGATGTCCAGCGATCAAGCCGACGATTCTCCGAT
>Ga0066659_10000791_pt1 | contig 12706 bp, 15 predicted proteins | sample GraSoiAngelo_108_FD_75176 | JGI IMG/M metagenome (GOLD analysis project Ga0066659, IMG submission 75176) | Grasslands soil microbial communities from the Angelo Coastal Reserve, California, USA - 14_0903_09_40cm | ecosystem: Environmental > Terrestrial > Soil > Grasslands | place: USA... | reverse complement strand
TGCAGGCCCCTAAGCCAGGAATACCGTCAGTCGAGGTCTTGTCTATTTCTCCTCGTGACCCGAACCCCGACCCTAATGCTCGCAGCAACTACTGGCGAATGGTTTGGGCATGCTGGGAGGCGAGGTACAGGGCGACGTATAGGCGTTTACCGACTGTTTAAGTCCACTTGAATAAAGCTGTGAATGGGAGCATATTTGTGCAAGGTTTCCCTCTTATCGCTGCGGTTGCTCAACAATCTACGGGAGGTGTTTCGGATGCGAAAACTTATTGCAGCAACTCTTGCGGTCCTGTTTGTTCTTTCTGTTCCGGCGGAAGCGCGGCTGGATAGCAAGAAGATTATGTATGTCGGAGGGACCGTTACATCCATTAAGGAACAAACCGAAGGATTACCATCAACCAATGACGAGAAAGTCTTCGTGTTCACTTTTAAAGATGGGAAGCTCGCCGTCCCCTATGATCGAATAAACGATTTGGAATACGGACAAAAGGCTGGCAGGCGACTTGGACTTGCTCTCACAATCTCACCGTGGCTGCTTTTTTCCAAAAAACGAAAGCACTTTCTTACAATTGGCTACAAGGACGAAAACGATAAGCAACAAGCTGCCGTGTTCGAGGTCGGAAAAGACATCGTGCGGACTACACTCGCTTCGATGGAAGCTCGAACCGGAAAGAAAATCGATTATCAGGATGACGAGGCGCGAAAAAGCGGCTTGGGGAACTAAGGAGAATCATGAATAGGTACGCGGCGTGGCTAGGTATCTTCGTTGCGTTGGCGCTGCCTCTCAGCGCCTATGGGCAAACGAACTCCCAGAAGCAGAGTGGTCCACCTGCCTCTATAGCCGATGAAGAAATTGCGGCGAAATTTGCGAAGGTAAAACGGGTATATGTTGAGAGCTTTGGTGACGATCAATCATCAAGGCAGGCGCAGGCAATGGTGATCGATGCCATCACCAAGTCTCACCGCTTTATTGTGACTGAAAAGAAAGAGACTGCAGATGCAATCCTAAAAGGAATTGGTCTCGAAAAATCGTCCCAGGAATTGCACGCTAGTTCGGAGGCGACAAGCGTGGCTGGGGCAGCAGGGTCACACCAAGGCTCTGTAGCCGGGAGTGGCGGTTCAATTTCAGGTTCGAGCAGTGGCGGATTTATTGCTCACGGCGCTGGCATAGCAGATTCTCAGGCATCGACAGAGACAATCAATGATGCGCGGATGGCGGTCCGTTTGGTTTCCAATGATGGGGATGTCCTCTGGTCAACAACGCAAGAGAGCAAGGGCGCGAAGTACAAGGGAGCCAGTGCGGATGTTGCCGAAAAAGTTGTGAAGCAACTTCTATGGGACCTAGAAAAATTGCAACCGAAGGCGAATCAGAACCCGTCAGCAGCAAAGCAATGATTCGCGCCAGCTTGAAGGGGAAGTGTCATGGGAGGATTCAGCGTATTCCACTTCCTGATTATTTTGGCGGTCGTAGTTTTCTTCTTTGGCGGCAGAAAGTTCAAGTTCCCTCCATTCAGGGGTGGTCCGCCAACCCATCCACTGCCTGTCACTAGTCCCGTGGAAACCTCCCGTGCTGCGGGAAGCCCTGATTCGGATGGATTCACTTCTGCCTCATAGTTCGCTTCAATTCGTTCTCTATCCCGTGTGTAGTACTCCCATAGTACTTCCCTCAGGTGATTACCTCGTTCGTGTTTCGGGGGTTGACCCGATTGACGGCTTAGAGACATTTCACTATACGTCGCAACGCGTCGTTACGTTATCAGACGGTAACTAACGGCCTCCACGGTTCTACCGGTTATCTATTATAGAACGTTCCGTGGACTATGCCTCGGAGGCGCTATGCGAGTCGTACGGCTTTTCCTTTCAGTTTCTATTTCCTTCTTGCTTTCCGTTACCCTTGCAGCCCAGCAAACCGCCACGTCCAGTCCACAGGCGCTGCAGCTCTTTCAGCGATCCCTTAGTGCTCTCGCTGGTGGCCAAACACTAAGTGACGTTACTCTCTCTGGCGCCGCCCGCCGCATCGCCGGTTCAGACGACGACACGGGCACAGCCGTCTTGAAGGCACTAGCTGCAGGCGCAGGCCGTACGGACCTCAGCCTCCCCTCGGGCCAGCGTAGCGAAATCCAGAATCTCTCAGCCACCGCTCCTGCAGGAAGCTGGTCCGGCCCCGATGGTGTTGCCCACGCCATGTCCTTCCACAATCTCCTGACCGAGCCTACCTGGTTCTTTCCCGCCTTCGCCATCTCGCGTCGGCTTTCAACCACCGGCTACGTTGCCATTTATATCGGCCACGAAACCCGCAACGGCCAGGCCGTCGAACACATTTCCGTTTCCCAAACCCCTCCATTCAAAGATCCTCCGCTCGGGCCCTCCTTCGCGCATTTGACTCAAGTCGACTTCTTCCTCGATTCAACCACGCTCCTGCCCGTCGCCGTCACCTTCAACATCCACCCAGACGATAATGCAATGCTTGACATCCCCGTCGAGATTCGCTTCTCCGACTACCGACCCGTTAATGGCCCTTACATTCCGTTTCACATCCAAAAATATCTGAACAACGGCCTCTGCCTCGATTTTCTGGCAGACTCCGTCAACTTGAACACAGGCCTCACCTCGACGGCCTTTACTGTAGAGGTCGGACTTTAGTCCGGCCTGGGAGTCACCATGATCCTCTCAACGCGTACAAATCTCGCCGCTCAGCGCTCCTACCTGTCCAGTCTTGTCCTATCCTTAGTTCCTTACCTCCTTGCGTCCTTACTTCCTTCTTCCACCTCCGCACAAGCCCAAACGGGCACCCCTCCGCTCGGCTCCTTTGGTGGAGGATCGTTCGACACCGTCGACTTTGCGAATGCCGACGTCCATTTCCAGACATCCGTGTTCTCAAGACCGGGCCGCGGACTCCCCTTCTACTACCTTCTGGTCTACGATAGCTTGGTTTGGTCGCCGACAAGTTCCAGTGGATCTAGTGCGTGGACACCAGCGTCGAACTGGGGCTGGAGCACCATCACTGACGATTCCACCGGCTACGTCTTCTATAAAATCATAACCAATCGGTGCCCTTACGGCAGCGGTCCGCCATTCCAGTATTATTACTGGAACGTATATTCCGGATTCTGGTATGTAGACTCGTTCGGAACTCCACACCCGTTCGCTGTGACCCTCTCCGACTGGAGCAGTAGCGCACCTTGCGGCAGTGGTCCTCCGAGCTCTGGGCAAGGCGTTGCAACTGACGGCTCTGGCTACACTCTCAGCGCGACAGGACTCGCTAGTGTCGCGTACGGAACCGTGTACTCCAGTTCCGGAACTACCTTCAACGCCCCCTTCTTCGCCGCAGGACAAGCGCCGAGCGCGGTGGCCGGTTCTTTGGTCGACCGCAACGGCAACGAGATCTCTTCCAGCGTGTCGAACGGTACCACGACGTTCACCGACACGCAGGGAACTACAGTCTTGACGACGTCTGGATCAAGCCCACGAACATTCACGTACACTGCGCCATCCGGTGCTTCGGCTTCTTACACGATGTCTTACGTCTCGTATACCGTGAAAACGAATTTTGGATGCAGCGGCATCGCAGAGTACGGTCCCACATCAAACAGCCTCGTCGATAGGATCACTCTGCCAGACGGGAGTTACTACAAATTTACCTATGAAACCACGCCTGGCTATTCCTATGTGACCGGCCGACTAGCATCTGTGATTCTGCCGACTGGCGGACAAATCAATTACTCCTACTCAGGCGGCATGAACGGAATCAACTGCTCGGACGGCTCCACGGCCACATTAACCCGGCAGACGCCCGACGGCAGCTGGGCGTATGCCCACACGCCTGGAATCTCTCCCTTCTCGACCACCACTGTTACAGACCCCGCAGGCAACCAAACGGTGCTTCAATTCGCCGGAATTTACGAAACACAACGGCAGGCGTACCAGGGCAACTCCAGCTCGGGGACACTTCTTGAGACGATCAACACCTGTTACAACGGTGCAGCGTCGCCTTGTCCAAACACCTATGTTGGCACCCCCATTACGCAAAGAAAGGTCGCAACACAGTTTGGTAGCAATGGTCTTCAGGCTCTTCAAATCTTCAACTACAACAATTATGGGCTCTTGACCGAGGAAGACGATTACGATTATGGCTCTGGCGGGCCGGGGGCCTTGTTGAGAAAAGTCCTAGTCACCTACGCGTCCCTGGGGAACATTACAGCATTCCGACAGCGAGTCACCGTCTGTAACGGAAATGGCAGCAGTTCGGATTGCAACGGCTCCGGAACCGTCGTCTCACAGACGAACTACAACTACGACGAAACCACTGTGGCCACTTCATCGGGCACTCCGCAACACGTTGCTGTTTCCGCGTCTCGCGGAAATCTCACCAGCATCAACTATCCGGTCTCCGGCCTGGCCGCGCATTTCACGTACTGGGACACCGGCACCCCTAAGACACGGCAGGACGTCAACGGAGCTACCACAACCTACAACTATCCGGACACCACTTCTACTTGCGGCAACGCCTTTTTCACCAGCATCAGCGAACCGCTGGGGATGTCCCGCTCGATGACTTGGAATTGCACCGGCGCGGTCCAACTCACTTCCACCGATGAAAACAGCCAGACACCCACAACCACGTACTCTGACCCCTCATTCTGGCGCCCAGCGCAGGAGAGCTTTCCCGACGGCGGCCAGGTTTCTTGGACCTACAATAGTCAGACCAGCTCCACCACCACGACCAAAATGAACGCTTCGCAGAATATCGTCAGCACTGTTTTGCTGGACGGCCTCGGCCGCACTTCGCAAACCCAGCTTGGCTCCGACCCTCAAGGCGTCGACTATTCCGTGATCACCTATGACGCCCTCGGCAGGCCTTACAAGGTTTACAATCCGACGCGCTGCACCCCGCCTACCACCAACTGCGGCGAGTCCACTTGGGGCTACACGGCGACTGTGTATGACGCCCTCAATCGCGTCACCAAGGTCACCCTTCAGGACGGCTCTGCCACCACCGTTCTCTACACCAACAATACCGTGACGGTCACCGACCCCGCTGGCAGAAAGCGCCAAAGCACCTTCGACGGCCTCGGCCGCCTCACGCAAGTCACGGAAGATCCCGGTGGCTTGGGATACGTCACAACCTACGGATATGACGCACTCAGCAATCTCATCAGTGTGGTCCAGAATGGCGGCCGCCTGCGCACCTTCACATATGACGGACTCTCGCGCCTTGTCTGCGAAAGCAATCCGGAAATCCAGATCGCCACGTGCCCCAATCCGGACAACGGCTCCTATACTGCAGGCACGATTCGCTATAGCTATGACAATGGCGGCAATCTTGCCAGTCGCCAGGCCCCCGCCCCCAACCAAACCGGCTCCGCCACCGTCACCACCACGTATTCCTGGGATGTCCTCCACCGCCTCACCCAAAAATCCTATTCCGACGGGACGACCCTGGCTGCCAATTACGTCTATGACCAGACGGCAAACTGGTTTACGCTCTCGAATACCAAAGGTCGAATGACGGAGGCCTACACGCAGGGCGCCAGCTTAGTTGGTACAATTTTCAGCTACGACAGCATGGGCCGCGTAACTCAAAACAACCAAGTCGCCCCGGTTGAAGCCCCCTCCGGAGGCGTCCCACTCACTTATACATACGACCTTGCCGGCAACATGACTTCCTATACCAACGGCTCCAACACGACTTTTACGCAGCAAATCGACGCGGCAGCTCGTGTCACGCAACTTACGAGTTCCCTCAGTGATACCCAACATCCCGCCACTCTGGCCACGGTGAATTCCACAGTCGGCTTTTTCCCCACCGGAGCAATCAGGAGCGTGCACCTCGGGAATTCTATAACCGAGACCAAGATGTACAATAATCGCCTCCAGCCGTGCCGCATAAACGTGAACGATAGCAACACGACCCTCAGCACTTGCACAGACTCCCTCCCTGCCTCCAACGTGGAGGATTTTACCTATGGATATAACGCTGGTTCGGCGAACAATGGGAACGTGGCGTCTTGGTCGGCGAATGGCTGGTTAAACTTCAACCGCACCAATGCCTACGACGCGCTCAATCGCCTGTCCACGATGGCAGACTCCGCTTCAAGTCAGCCTTGCAAGGGCCTTTCCTGGACCTATGACGCCTGGGGAAATCGCACCGACCAAACAGTGACCGGCGGTACTTGCAATTCTTTCCACCAGACTGTAAACACCCAGAATCGCCTGGTTGGCCCACCATATCAATACGACGCCGCAGGCAACATGATCAGCGACGGCAGTCACACGTACACTTACGACGCCGAAAATCGGCCCACCGCTGTCGATGGCGGCACCACCGCCACCTACGTGTATGACGCATTGGGTCGCCGCGTGCACAGGGCGGGAACAGGTGTGGCGCTCCCGACCGACTATTTTTACGACCTCTCTGGGAATGTCGTCGCCGAGTTCGCTCCTTCTTGCTCCGGAGCGGAGTGTTTGACAGTGGGCTATATCTATCTGAACGGCCTGCAAATAGCGGAATACAAGAACGACACCACGTACTTCCACCATAAAGACCACCTCGGCTCCACACGCCTCGTCAGCGACGTAACCGCCGCCTACATCACCGACTGCTTCGATTTCTATCCCTTCGGTGAACCAAACGTGCCAACCACGCCATGTTCCAGCGGCAACTCCGCTCCGTCGCACAGCAATACCACTCACGAATTCACCGGCGACGAGCGCGACTCCGAGACCGGCCTCGACCACACTTGGTTCCGCCAATATTCTTCCTCCCTCGGCCGCTGGATGCACCCTGACCCCGCCGGCCTCGCCGCCGTCGACCCCTCCAACCCTCAATCCTGGAACCGCTACTCCTACGTACTCAATAACCCGCTCAACCTCATTGATCCCTTCGGATTGGTCTGTCTCTGGGATGACGGAAGCTACGACGCTGAAGACGATCCCGAAACTGGAAGTGCAGGTGGGTGTCAGACCGCCGGGGGAACTTGGATTGATGACACCATGGGCGGAAACTGGAGTCCGGATCCAAATGCTAACCTCGCGGACTTAGTCGCCTATCTAAATTCCGGCCAGCAAGGGACACTCATCCAGATGGATGTCTGGGCACCGATGCTTGGCGAGGGACCAGTGGACCAGAGCTGGGGGACGGTTTTTGCCGCCAACTTTATGCAGAACATGTTTTCGTGGGACTTTTATGAGCAACAGCTTACCGATCCTCACTCTTGTGTGGCCGTGTTCCAGGAGGCCTCCGCCGAGCCTCTGCACGCGGCGTACCATGCTGCCGAAGCTGCGGATCAGCTGGGAGCAGGGCTCATCGCTGCCTCTCAGGGTGCCACTTCGTTCGCAAACGCGCTCCAAGTCATGAAGAACGCCAATCCCATGTTCGGAGGCCAACTAGATCCGTTCCTAGGTCCGCTAGTGATAGCGGGTTCGAGGGGACTGGCTTCTGTAGCTGGTCGATTCGGACTTGCCGCCGAGCATGCCATACCTCGCGCTCTGCCCGCCGCAACCGTTGGGGCGGCTGACGCAAGCATGGCATGGGGCCTTGTAAATGAAATATATGCTGCAGCAAAGGGAAAGTGTCACTAGCCAACCCTAAAGAACGCGAGGGCTCCGGTCAAAGCCCTGTATCGCCTCTAGCCGAAACAGCTGAGAGGGCTCATGCCAGTGGATGCCTCGATAGGTTTCTCTTAGTCGTCGCCGCACTACTAGTCTGCGTCGTGAGTGTCGCATGCGGTCTGCTTATGCTTGTTCATCAGATTAACCCAGCGTGGTTCTTCGTCGCGTGGAACTCCATATTGATGGTTCCATTGTTTATCAGAGACTTCCGCACCCACTTGAGGAAGCCTTCCTTCGCCGCGTACCTGATCGCTTGGGCAGCGATCCACGGACTCTTTGTCGCGACATTGATGCGCTGGTTCTCCATCGTCGCGATGATCCCCTTCCTGGCCATAGAACTCACTTCGGGCTATTTCGTGGCGGACTACTTCTTCGACATTCGACCAGAGAAGGAGAAAAAATAAAGACGGACGGGTGGCGCGGGCGCCTTCGACCGAATAGACTTGCCGGTTCTGCTCCGTTGATGAACCCCGGTCATCGTTTCCTCCGCCGGTCGAACTTCTCTCATCCCGCTTGAACTGTTCTGAGAACTCGCGGTTGTCCTCGCCCGATTAGCGCCGTTGTTTCGCCTCTCAGTAATACCGTTGCGATGTAAAGGAAGACGCCGCAGTCGTTCAGAAAAACGCCGCCCGGCGACGGATACCGTTGCGTTATAATCTTTCGGTCGTTGGTTTGACAGCGTTAAGCCCGCTTTCTCTTCCCGCTAAGTTCCTCATGCCTTCACGGTCTTGAGCCCGCGTTCGCGGAGACCAATTAGCAGGTCGTATACGAAGCCAAAAATTCGCCGTCTTCTTCGATGCCTTCTGGCGGATTTCCGAGGAAAGCAAATTCGAGATATTTTTTCAGGGTCAACGGCGCTCCTACGGCCAGCATCTTGCGGAGAACGCAATCGTTTTCCAAATCGATGTCGTGATCGTGAATGACTTTGCGTGCCATCACTTCACCTTCAAGTACGAACTGATCGCTCGCCGGACAACTTCAGCCAACGAAACCTTTTCCCGCTTGGCTGCGGCCTTCAGCGCCTTCATTTGCTTCTGTTCGATCAGGGCGATTAGCCTAGTGTCCTTCACAACACCACCTTAACATGTACAGGTACAGGTGTCAAGCTAGTACGCGATTCATCGCTCCTCTTCTTGGGTCATGAGCAAATGAATCTGGTCGGACACTTTGTCATATGTTGACGTGCTGTTGTCCGTCCTGAAATCATATCCGTACGTCGTATCACCTTCTCGTTGAGCGGACAGCAGCAGGCCTCTAGTCTGCGCGTCATATAATGCGTCTCCCCTGTAATTGCTCGGAGTCTTAGGGTAAGCGAAACCAAAATTCTTCGTTACAACGACTTCGGCGTAGCAGTGATTCGTCAGCGGATTGTAATGAGACTTTACATCTGCTACAAGGGCATTTCCGACCGCTCCCATAGCCGTGTCTTCCACATCCTTATCGACAATTGCCTGACACTTGGTACGCAGATCAAAAACCTGTATAGGCGACAATCGTTGACGCGTAGGCTTAGTTAGGTTCTGGCTTTGGTCGTGCATCACAACCGATCAGCACGGCAGCCAGAAAAAGAATTTCGGTTTTACTCCGCAATCTCATTCCGTCTCCGCAGGCCAGCATAAATATTTGAGGGCCAACCTTGTGAGTTGGCCCCTTAACGCCGGGGTACGCGTCCCCCTACAGCGACGGTTTGCCAGAAGGTCTATGCACTTCGCCATGGCCTCTGCACTGGTTTTTAGCGTGGCCGGTGAACCACGTGAGCATCAGATTTTTAGCGTGGCCTGATGACCCACGTCGAGGCGGAACTTGCGAAGCCAATCAATGCGACTTATGGCCATAAATCGGCAAGACAGCAGTTGCTCTAACGTCGCCAGAGTAATTAATCCCCATGCTGTCTGCACTACTGGCTTGGGGACGCTTGCACTAGGTAGGCCGTGAGTTTTTTCACAGTAACCTCCTAGCGGGAAGTGTCCCGCTTCGACATTAATTTTAGCATGTCCCAGAACCCTGAACTGACTAAGTGAGGCTATCGAAGAGAGGTGTATCTTTAGACGGATTATAGTTGCTTCCCGTCGAGACCAGGATTCGAGGATTGGCCTTGGGCAGAAACGTCTTATAGAAATCAACTACCTCGCCTCCACCCATGCTGTGACCGTAATTTGCTTCTGCCCAACGTGGGATTCCATTTAGCTCCTCTGGCGGCAGAAGCTTGCAGGGTTTCGCTAAAAGATTTTGCGCAAGTTTCTCGATCACTGAATAATATGTTCCGACAAGTCGCCCAGTCCTTTCCCGCAAATCTTTGTCGGTTGCAGACCTCGCTGCTTCATCGGTTGGATGAATCTCACGCAGAAGTCCGCAGACTTTAACCTCGTCGCCTCTCCATCGTTGGTCGGAGCAGTTTGGGTAAAACCTTCGCTGAGCAAGCCAGGCCGCGTAGAGGGTAACCAGACTGAGTTTTCGTTCTCTCTGATCTTGCGGCGAATTATTCTTTGCATCGCCTTGGTCTCTCATCCAGTAGTGAGCGATGCCGTTCCCTAGCACGTCAGTGTGCATTCCGCGCACCTGAATCGGCATTCCCTGAACCACCGCAGCGGTCATGTGCCCGGCCTCGTGATAAGCGGCACTGTCAAAGTATCGAGACTGCGAAGCACTTATAGACATTGTTCTTCCCGTCACTTCTCCAAGGCCAGTCTGCCCCACAGTGCCGCCGCACCATTATCCGCGTCGATCTCATGAATTATCCACAGACTGGAGCCCGGCGCACCTGAAAACAGTGCCCTCTTTAGGAAACAGCTTATGTGCCCCATGCGCTGCCCCTGGTGATCCGGGCAATCAGCACCCAAATACAGGTTTCGCCCTTAAATGCTGCCTTACTGGAAACAGCTTATGGATAGGAAGCCCAAGTGGCCGCCGCTGCAAAAGCTGGCTAGCCAGTAACACTTCCAGGATTCTACGGAAGAATAAACTTGGAGTTCGGGGTGCTCGAAAATTCTGCGTTCGTCTACGGGCTTCCTATTGCGAAGTTTGAGGTCAGATGGCATCAACGTGTCTCTGACAATTGCGTCCTTTCGCCATTGCTTTCGCCTAAAATAAAACATGTTGCAACAACTAATTTGGAGTTTCGGAAGCCTACATACGAATTCTTTTGTGTCCGATCATAAATAATAGTTATGTGATATATGTGGAATCAATGGTTTACGGACGATTTCCTGACTGTGTCAAAATATTCACCCTTGACGGAAAATGTCAGTTTCAAGGCAGGATAGCGTTTAACTAGTTGATTCTAAGTCCTATACTTGCAGAAATAATTCGTGAGGCTATAGGAACACCTCATGAGGAAAGAGCTATAACACGATTCTTTGCAAAACGTGATTTTTGCGTCGTGGCAGCCAAAAAATCGGTCTCGGCCAGGCAAGACCCTCCAGAAACGCAATAGCGGCCCGCTACAGCGAACGAACCACGGGCCCGGTCTTGGACTGGCTCAGGTTCGTTGCTGAGATATTTTGAAAACATGATGGGAGTTGACCGTAAAAAGTTGACTCCCTAATTTATTTTGCTGAATTTTGAAATTAATTTCCTAGCACGGAGTTTTGAGATGCTTGCGACCCTCTCAACTGAGAACATCATCGCCGCGAAAATGGAGAAGTATGGAATGTCTGCGATGTTCCTCGGTGAACTGTGCCAACTATACGGAATTCCAGCAAGCCAGTCACGGTTGTCTGCCGCATTGCGGGCCTCCAAACCTTTACCAAATGAAATCGGCTTGAGGGTCCAGGCGCTCGTAGAAGAAATTGGAACTTACGTTGACTCGTTAGAAACTCCAGTCGCTCTGACTGATGCTAATCGAATAAAGAGGATTCTCGACCAGTCGCGTGAAATTAAAAATGCGCTGCTGGAGATAGTAGGAACTGATGCAGGCCGAATCTAAGGGATTACCGGAGCGATGGACGAGTGAATTGCTTCGTCGTTGTACGCCGAAGGAAATCATAATCATTATCGCTGCGTATGGCGTAAGCACTGTCGCCGCACGAGTCGGTGATGCGGAGTATCAGAAGATCGTTGAAAAGGTGATTAACCAATGAAAACTACGCCGCAATTGGGGGCACAAAGCAAGCAGCAATTGAAGGATGAGCACCGTGACCGGATGGTCCGGATCGGAATCGAGGCTGTCGAGCACTCATTACGCTTCCTCCCGGAAGCCAATCCGACAAGAACGGTTGTCGAGGAACGTCTAGCCGGGTTACGTGATCGTAACTTCGACCTCGCTTCGATTCAATCGGAGACCACATACACCCAGGAAAGTTGCATCCGAAGAGCAAGTGGCGAACTTCTAAAACTTGCGGTTTCGGAGAAATGGCTTTCGGGGAATTCGCTGGTAGCCGTCTTTACTCCGTGTTGGGATGCGGGATCATTTGTTGGCCGGGGAGATGAAGCACAAAAAGAAATGAAATGGCAAAACGAGAATTTGTACCCGCAGATTGAAACAGCATTTGAAAAGCTTCGGGCCGCTGAGAAAACGTTGGCGGCATAGTGCGCAAATCGGCATTCACCCATCAAGCCTTCGGGCATCATCGGGTTCATCGCCACACAAATCAAGCAGCATCCTACGGCTCAGAGAGTCGAGGTCGGTGAGATTTCACCAAGGAAAATAATCAGTATGAACGGAAAGTATAAAGGTACGGTTGTACATTGGATTCCGGCACGCAAGTTTGGATTTGTGTTCTCGGATGCGATAGGTCATCGCACATTTTTTCACATTGCAGCGTGGGGGCGTTTGTCTGACCCGGTTGTAGGAGAGCATGTTAGCTTCAATCTAAAACCATCAGCCATCGAAAGCCAGCCAGATAAGGCGGTTGACGTAACCCCAATCAATGCAGGCGGTATCAGCGCACTTGCAGGCGGTGCACGATGAGCGCATTCACGTCAGCCACAGCACTCCAGGCCGCCGAATACTTGAAGATACAGCTTGCTACTGGGCCTGTGCAAAGTGGCGAGGGAGAAATTCCACAACCAGATCAGAATGGTGAGTTTACTACGCCGTTGGACGGTGCATTGTGGATGGCGCTGACGTACAACATTCCGCAAACCCCGTTGAACGG
>Ga0066659_10000789_pt1 | contig 12720 bp, 11 predicted proteins | sample GraSoiAngelo_108_FD_75176 | JGI IMG/M metagenome (GOLD analysis project Ga0066659, IMG submission 75176) | Grasslands soil microbial communities from the Angelo Coastal Reserve, California, USA - 14_0903_09_40cm | ecosystem: Environmental > Terrestrial > Soil > Grasslands | place: USA... | reverse complement strand
TATGCCGACTGTGAGCAGTATTCCTGTTCCGGTTCCGAAGGCTCCGAGGAAGTCTGCTCCCGCTGCTATTACTCCGATCGTTATTCCTCCAATTACTGTGACGGCCGGTATGTACCGGTCGAGAATCTGGCGCACGGTGGATCCGGATCGCCGGAATCCTTCGATCTGCATCCCGGAGTCGATGAGCTGTTTGGACACGGTCTTCGAGTCCATTCCGCCGACCTCGACCCAGGTTACGGCGAAGAAGACGCACGCTAGGACGAATATGGCCATGTAGACTGCGGCTCTTACTGGGTCGCCGAGCACGATGCTCAAGGATCGTGGGGCGAACGTGTAGTAGGCGAGTCCCTTTGACGGTATTAGTTGTCCGCCCTGTTGGGCGCTTTGTTGCGTGTAGCAGCCGGGTATGAGGCTGAGCCAGAAGTCTACTCCCGTGCTGGAGCAACCGGGGTTGTACCGGTTGAAGATTAGTTGGCCGATGAAGTATACGTTTCCGAATAGTGCTGCTGCAAAGATGACTGGTATGTTTGATACGTAGAAGAATTTGATGGGGAATCTTCCTCTGAAGCCCCGGTATCTCGCGTAGGATACTGGTACTTCGACGCGGAGCCCGTTGAGGTAGATTATGATGAGGAAGACGCCTAGTGTGGTGATGAATCCGAGCATGTCGGGTAGGCCTCCTCCTCGGTAGAGTACGCTCCACCATGCTGTGAGACTTGTCGGACTCGCTAGGACGGTGGGTAGGGATTGGAAGAAGGCGATGAGCGCGCCTAGGTAATGGTTGTCGGAGACGGGGCTGATTGGTCCGATGGTGTCCCAGACTATGGAGAGGCAGACGCCTGCTGCGATGAAGAGGCTTATGCCGCTTCCGAATCCCCATTTTTTCTGGAGCATTTCGTCGAGGAGGATTATGACTATTCCGGCGACGAGGAGTTGGACTAGTATGAAGAAAGCGTCCTGTATGCTGGGTGGTTGGGCTATGCCGGTGGTCTGGCTGGTGACGTTGTATGCTCCTCCGAGGATGAATGCGAGTCCTTCGAATAGGGTCATGAATACTGAGAGTACTTTGCTGGCGCCGGTGAAGAGTGCTCTGTCGTTGGGGTTGGTGAAGTCTACGTTTATCATCTTGGAGCCGGATAGGACTTGGAGTATTAGTCCGGCTGTGACTATTGGGCCTATTCCGAGCTCGACCAGTGTTCCTCGCTGGCTTGCGAAGATGACTCTCAGTGGTCCGAACGGGTCGTTTACTCCTCCGGTGTGTGGTACGCCGTAGATGGGGGTCTCGGCCATTATCAGGTAGACGACTAGTGCTAGGGCTGTCCAGATCAGTTTCTCTGTGAATCCTACTTCTCGGTCTGGGGGCCGGACGCTGGGTAGGACGCGGGTTAGGGGCCGGAAGAGTTCGATGAATCGGACCGTTTGGGATCAGCCTTCTTTGACGGGATCGGCTGTCTGTGGGAGTACGACTTGTCCGCCGGCTTGGCTGATCTTCGCGGCGGCTTTCTCTGAGCACTGGGCGACTATTATTCTGAGGGGTCGCGTTATTCTTCCGTTGCCGAGGAGCTTCGTGTAGCCTATCTCTCCAAGGTTGATCTCGATCTTGTCCTGGGCTTGTTTAGTCTTGCCCTGTGCAGTTAGCGTGTCGAGTCCGAGGTCTAATTCGCCTACGTTGATCGTGTTCTGGTTTTTCGGGTTGACTGGTGTGAATCCTGTTTTTCCTATCTGCCATCCGTAGCGGATGACGCTGCTCCACCGGTGGCGTTTCCATCCTGCGTTTCCGTGTCCTCCTTGCATTCCTGAGTCGCGGTGTTGGCCGGATCGTCCCCAGCCGTGGCATCGGCTGGCTCGTAGGCGTCTTGTCTTCCGGTGTCTCGTGGCCATGGGTGGTCTTGTTTCTCCTGGTCGCTTACGATAAGCAGGGTCTTGGTTTGTCGCGGGGGTGGGTTGGGCTTGAATTAAACATTTTCCGGATTTTTGATGAAGTGTCGGCGCTGGGGAAAGCCAATTAGGGCCTTGTCCCGGGCTTGGTTCTCTGCGGGAGCGGTTCTGGCTGGTGTGCGGGAGTCCGCTGTTTACGGCGGCTCGTGTTGCCAAGCCAGGTCAAAGAGACCCTGTGATGGCTGAAGGGGTCTTGGACGCGCAGGCCTGAGGCGCCTGTCCCGTAGGGGTTCGTGGGTTCAAATCCCACCTCCCGCACCATGTTCCAACCTACGAACATTCTCTTGGGAAGGTTGTGGAATATGGATTCCACCTACGAAAAAACGGATATCGAGAGTCGAGTATTGACCGGTCCGTTAGAATACTCAGACGGCTCTCAAGGAACTGTAACCTTGAGGATACCGAGGCGGTTAAAACCTACCTCTCAACTTTAGATTGGAGTCTCGGAACCAAAGAGATCGCGTCGAATGTTCTCGACAACTTCTACAAGCTCCAAAGTATCCCATTCTCCAAGCCCCGCTATCGAAGAGTGGACAAACTTCCCTTCCTTCCGAACGAGGGAGAGATTGACCTACTCATTGGCGGTTGCTCGAAGAGAGTCGCTTCGTTCCTTCAATTTCTGAAAGAGACCGGAGCACGTGCGGGTGAGGCGTGGGGTGTCAAATGGACCGACTTGGACTTGGAACAAAGGACCGTTAGAATAACCCCGGAGAAGAACAGCAATCCGCGACAGCTAAGACTAAGTCCCCGACTTGTCGAAATACTCGGCACCCTTCCGAAAGATGGACCGAAAGTATGGAGAGATGGGACCCTCAATCATTTTGGGAGACTCTTACAAAAGTCGAGAAAGAGGATAGCAACCAAGTTGGGTAACCCCCGCATCCAAGCCATTCATTTCCACACGTTACGGCATTGGAAGGGGAGCACAGAATACCACAAGACCAAGGACCTCGTTCACGTCTCCCGACTCCTCGGACACAAGAACATCGGAAACACGCTGAAATATGTTCAGTTACAAGTTTCTGATGATGACTCGTTCATTTGCAAAGCCGCCAAGTCCCTTTCCGATGTTGCGGGCTTAGTCGAGTCGGGCTTTGATTACGTGTGCAAGTTGGAAGACGGAACCCAAATCTTCCGCAAGAGGAAGTAGTCAACGTTGCCGGTCTGGGACGCCACACATCCTTAGGTCGAAAAGTGGTTAGCCTCTTGGGACCCCATATACGGTCCGACCGAGTGCATTCGGGTGTGAGAAGGGACGGTAAACATAATGCGCCAAGATTTGCGCGACGTCACGACTTGTTTGCTTGGTCCGGTTTCGATAATGTGACACAAGCACATAGTCAATTTCGGGCAGCCTCGCATCCTTCTTAGCTATCGAACGGGAAACTCGAACCACTCCACTTTTCTCTCTTGGATTAGCCGCTTTATTCGTTCCTGCTTAGGGCTGAGCCGCACGATTCGCCGCCGCGTGGCGTGGACCCTCTCGTTTGGCTTGCTCAACATCGTCGGGACGAGACTAAACCCAGTTCTTCGGACTCGATGCATTGCGAGCGTATCGTGGATGAGTGGTACCGGTCCCTTTCATCAACCGATCTCGCCCCATCGTCCGCGGAACGGTATCGCGCCGTGCTGAACGCGATTTTTGCTCGTCTTCTCCCTCATCGTCGTGGGGCTTTGCGTTTGCCGGTCGAACCCTCGGATGGGGTGTCGTGATTCGCGAAATATTTTTGTTTATTTTCGTGAGGGACCGCAATGAATCACACGCAACCAATGAGTGATTTGGACTTTTGGAATCATCATAAAACTGTACGTCGCGGTCGATTTGTGTGTTGGGAATTTCTCGGCGCAAAACAGCATGGATATGGGGCGCTCAGTATCAAAGGACGAATGGTAGGGGCACATCGACATGCCTACACTCTCGCATTTGGACCTATTCCGCCCGAAAAAGGAATCGCTTAGAAACGGAAGCCTTCACTTCTTCGATAGAAAGGACTTTCTTAGTTTGCAACCGATTGTAAACAGGCGGCGGGGTTTATTTTTTTCACTTCACTTGTGTTGAAGAGTGCACGGAAACGTTAAAGACCATCCCAAGCGAAAATGTTCGTTCGAAAATAGGATGGCATCCACAAGAACTATTACAACATTCGCCATACCTCTTATAATACTTGTTCTTGCGACTCTTAGCACAATGCAACCAGTAAGGGCGAACGTGATGACTATTTACTCAAACCATCAGACTTGGAACATCTGCGTTGCGTCCCAGAGCACTTCTACTAATTACTTGTACTCTAACGCAGGTCCATCTTCAACAACGTTATGGGTTGTACAGGTTTCTATCGGACTCAATGGCGGTGACAACACACAATACGCGAATTGGGGTTTCATCATCGACCCCAACGATCATGCCTCGTACTTCAGTGCCGCAATCGAATGGGAAACTAACGGGGGAGAAATATATGGTAGCACGCTAAGTACAAGTCTCGATACGAGTATGTACTTGATCCTCGGCATCAATAACCAAGATTCCCGGTCCCAATGCTACAATGTTCTGGTTACGGCAATGTATTACTGAGGAGACGAGAAATGAGGAACATTGCTCTGATAGGATTAGCGATACTGATTGTTGCAAGCTTAGCTACCGGTATCCTACCGGCGTTCGCAGCTTCAACAGATCCCCAGCCGGGGTACACGTACTACGTTGTCTATAACCAAACTGATGGTTCCATCGTGACTGCCGTAGGCTGTCCTCCTTACCCAGCTGCCTGTACTCCGATTCTGCAACCGGGACGATCTGTGATGTATATCACCGACCAACCATTGCTTGTCAAACAACTTTTCGCTGACGCGCACAACGCAAAATTGGGGAATTGGCATGTCAACCTCCAAACTCACCAATTAGTAAGTACAGCGTCAGTCAATTCTGGACCCATATCCCAGGTTTCCGGCATTGGAATGATCAGCATCGCGCTTCCAGCATTAGCCTCGCTGGGCGTGGGGATGTTAGGTAGCTTCATTTGGAGAAGAGCGCATAAGTAACCATCCACTCAACCCCGAACTTCTCCCCTTTTTTTCCAACTCAGAGGTCACCGTGGGCACAATGTAGACGAAAAAATGCTCTAATGAGAACGTACCGCTCTCTGTCAATGACAAATTTTTCCAGTTCTATCTTGAAATTTGCGCTCATGAATTCGCCCACTTCAAACTGAAGTATCGCGAACGCTATACTTCGAAGGATTTGAAGGCTGAATTCGAGGCAGGCTATTTTCAATTAGAGTTTCGTCTATGACATCGTGCAGCGCGACGAAAAGAGACGGAGTCAGAACACGCCTAAGTGCCCGATAGTATCTACTCTGCCCAATTCCCTTTCCGGTAGAGCCTTAGTATCCCAGTCAATCGTTCCATGACTATTCCGTAACGATGCGCCTTAGCCATCTCGACTATTTTCTTGGACACGTCGTGGAACAGGGGGAGTATGCGGTTGAGCTGTCTCAGACGTAGAGAGCCTCAGCCTGTTGGCGTATGGGGTTCTTGTCCGTATATTCTGATTCCGATTGTGTATGGGTCAGTAGAACGCACCGAGGATGAATAGCAAAAATCAGTGAAGCGAGAGAAATCGAAGTTTCTCGATCAGGGGGAGTTTGCATTCTTCTCTCGGTCTCTTCACCCCGTGAAGCTCGACTACGGCATACGCCGACAATAGGCGTGCCAAGTCTCAGAGTTGTTTGCGAGACCGTGATTCTGTACTGAACCAGATTAGAGACGACGCCGTAGCCAATGTAGGCGAAGAGCGCGATTATTACTATCAGAAGCGCCAGTGCTGTGCGTTTCAATTTTTCGCCAACGGGAGGATTTTGACCGTAATCCAGTATGGTTTTGGGAGGTTGCGATACAGACTGACTTTTGGTGTTCTTGCAGAATAGCTGTATGGGCGCGACCCATTGGGACGTTTCTGTTCCCTTCTCGGGAATGGGAATCCCCTTGTTGACTTTGTGCGGGCAAAGTCTCGTGTGTTCGTGCTTGTTTCTCTCGTGTTCACGAGGGCTTTCCGGGGTAAGCTCTCGTCCGCGAATTCCCGTAAATTCTCAAGCATAATGTCGATTCTCGCGGGCAATCACCTATTCGCACCCGGTCGGCATGGAGAGGGAACCTAACCGGGCAGAACGAGTTGCTTTCTCTGCACTTCTTTCATATGTTCGTTAAACTTGTCTGCGCTATCGAATATCATTCCGCATTTGCAGACATACATTTTGCCTGACATGGCGGACCCAATGTTTCTCAGTTGAGTAAGAGGCTTGAAAATACTCCCTTTATCCAGTCCATGTTTTGTCATGAGAACCCTACGGGGAAACGTTACGTATGATAAGCGTTTGTCCTTTGACCTCGGGTTCAAGTTCTTCCCCGCTTTCCCAACCAAGTCTTTCGACAACCTCATTTGGAATGACAATCCAAAATTTGCGGTATTCCTTCTTCTCAACCCGCCGGGAAACTTGGCTCTGTAATTTCAATGTGAGCGCAACCCTTTTATCGGTTAGGTACCTAATGCTTACCGAGGAATAAGAACATGTCAAAAACCGAACATGAAGGTCCGCTACCCGAGGACGTAGTCCGAGGGGTTCGTGGGTTCAAATCCCACCTCCCGCACCATTCATGAAGCGCGTTTTTGGATTGAAAGTGTGAAGCGTCTCTGGAGTTTTGGGATGCCCCCGGGGGGTCGAACAATAGATAACAGAAAAAGAATAGTTAGTGGAAAAGAGAAAGATAACATCTAGAGAATAGATAACGAATCGTTATTGTTTGCCCGTACAGAAGACGATATCCCCGGTATGCTAATAAGCCGGGTAACTTCTAGTCTCGTTGCTTCCTAGAAGGAACATGTTTGTCCGGGAATCCGCTTGATAATACTGTGAGTAGCGAAAACCAGTCCACTCCTACGCAACCAGCCACTCCCCCCGCCTACACGATGCCAGCGCCGCCTCAACAGGTATCCTGCCCGCGCTGTTTCACGCTTGTCCCGATTGGGACTCGATACTGTCCCCAGTGTGGAAACGCGATCCCCCCTCCCGCACCGTGGCCTACGGTACCAGCGCCCACGCCGGGGCCCAGACGAAACACCGCGCTGATCATTGTCGCGGTAGTTCTGATCGCCGTTCTCGTCCTCGGTATCGGAGGATTCCTAGTCTACCAGCGCGAGCAACAACAGATCCTACAAGCCGCAAGGAACTCCGAGGCAAACGCAGCAAACCAGGCAGTCAACCAGCTACAGTTCGCCTGTTTCTCGGACAGAACAGACTCTTCCCATCTGTCCGGCTCGCGGACGTATGGCTTCTCTGGATATCTAACGGTCTATGAAACGTTCGGAGTCTCCAACCCGACAAACTTCGGCATGGACGTGACCTGGAGCATCACTCTAGACTACCCATCCGCAGGCTGGGTTCTGAGTGACAGCCAAACATTTCACGAATCCCCGAAGGGAGGCGTCGCATATCCCATATTCGCGTTCACGCTGACCGGAAGCCAGCTTAACAGCACGCCCTCCAACGCCAACTTCACGATCTTCTACGTCACCCTCGAGGGGAGCTACCATGTTACCGGGACCTATGCCACGTACACGCCTACGACTCGCTCCACCTATGATAGCACAACAAGCAGCGGCAATGGAAGCCTCGGCACCGGCGGCGACCTACCAAACTGCTCAGTCTATTGAGAACACCAGAAGAAGGAAGTGCCCATTAGTCGGTCTCAACGCTCCAGGCTGAGCCTGAGATTGGTCCTACCTAAGGAGAGGCCAAATGTACTGCCATGCCAAGAAGAGTATGGTCAAGACGCCCGCGGCCACAACGACCATTGAAACACGGCTACCCTTTTTGCTCCGATGCGGCCTAGCCTGAACCGTTATTTTTTCTTGGAGTGCTGATTTCTTCTTATGCCCATTAGGGTCGACGACGGATTTCGTAGGTTCGTCTACCTCAACAGCCAATTCTTCCGAAGCGTCAACAGAGCCAACGTTCCGCATCAGCCATTGTGTGGAGAGTGGTGGACGTGGGACGCGAAAGACCCCGGAGCCTGTCTTTGCCACAAACGCGGTCCATGCGAGTTCTTTCCTGTCTCGTAGAGCATCGACTTCATGCTGGCGCATCGCGTAGTAGACGACTGGGCCGAGCATCCGCTCGACCTTGTTCGCGTCAAACGTTCCTGGCGTTCCTGTGCTTCTGACAAGCAGAAGGTCCGCATCAGCACGTAGGTCTATGTCGCCTCCGTAGAAGCGGTGGAGGGCGGATACCATGATCACAAGCCCCTGGCGCATGCCACGTTTGAAGAGTTCGCCTCGGATATCGTACCACTTGTCCAGCCAGTAGTCGATCTTCCTCATCTTCTCTAATTGTCCATTGGAGTCTTTCACCGCGACTGTCCCAGAAAGCTTCCTCAATGCCTTTGTCATGTCGTCTGCAAACAGGAGTACTGCCTTCGGGGGTTTCCGGAATCGGCCGAAGAGCTTGTCAATATTCTGGAATAATGCCGGAAGGTCCCGCGTGGCACGCAAAGCCTTCACATTTCTCTGACCGTATCTACGTACCAGCGCTTGGGCAATCGATTCGGCCAAGGTGGTTTTTCCAGTATTGGGTTTCCCGAAGATTATGATGTTCAAGTGGTGAATAGCATTGTCTTTGCCGCTCGATTCTGGTAGAGGATCAGGAATTAGTCCGTCCAGGATAGTGTCCAAGTCGAGCTTCCAGAAAGTTACCTTCGCCAGCGTGTCCTTGTTTGGGATAACTGGCTTGGCTAGGGCTGAATTCACCGGAGTGATAGCCGAAGGTGCGCGAACAATACTGGTTGGAGAGGGTATAATGTCAGTGTCTTCCGATTCCGTCATGACCATGCTACCTAATCTTTCAAGGCCTCAGTCCAGGTAGTCAAACGCTTCGCTGGCCCCATCATACCAGACATTCGTGCTTCCGAACTCCAGAGTGCCGTCGCACGTCTCACGTATGAAACGAGGAGTTTGTTGGAAAGCGGCAAGACTATCCGCTTACCCGGACCGACCTTTTCCACGAGAGGACACTAGTGTGGCCGAAAATGAAGACCTCGGACCGAACCGTGTTTTTCAGCATCTCGGACAGGTTTGTTCGGAGAAGAACAAGGCTGTTGACACGGTCGGCTGCTGAAGAAAAAAAGGGAAGTTTGGAGTAAGCTTAGACTTTGTTGAGGAGGGCCTTCACGACGTCTTCTGGGCCCTTGTAGTTGCTGTCAGAGAGAGACTTTGTCACGAATTCCTTGTCTATGGAAGGGACGTCCGTCATGTTGTTGCAGGCCGCTAAGACCTGAGTCTTGTTTGCAGGATACTTGATGTGGTGCTTGATGTGTTCCAGCTCTGTTTTCAGATTACTCATGGAGCCCGCCGAGCTATGAGCGGGATAAGAACCTTTTTCGTAAGGATTTCGTAGACTCTTTTGCAGGATCAAGGCCGCACGAATCAAACGATAACGGGTTTCTCTCCTTCGGAAAGGATTCCCGCCTCAAGTCAAGAGCAACCTGAGACTATTCCTTAGCTCCGACTCCGTAACTGCGCCGTGGAGTCGGGGTAGGCGGGACGACCTGGATGAGGAGCCCACCCAGGGGTTATGAACTTCTCTACCAGCTTCCCTCACAACCTCGGCCACCGAAACATATCGTCCCTCCGAATGGTGATACGCAACGCACGCCAAGAGGAGTAGAGTTTCTCAACAACTATGCGAAAGCCCTACGATGCAGCTGTAAAGGGATTTCAGTACCCAAACGTAATGTGAGATGTCCCGCCTTTGCACAAGTCTCAAGCTTATATTTGTAAAGGTCGGCCAAATCATGAAAAATCTTTGAAGCGTATTACCATAGCTATAGCCCTCATCCTTTCGTTAGCCACGTTAAGCAGCGGAATACTGACCCACGCTACGTCCAAGACCTACGACACGACGACCCTGGCGGGAAAACTGGCCTCGGTTAATGATACCCCTGGGCTCTACTTCAGCCTAAGCGATTTCCTCCAAGAGGAAGCAGACACAAGCGACCAGGCCCCACCACCCTCGCCCGTCACACCGATAACGCCGACCTTCGTCCTCTCCAGCCCTCTCGACGGTAACAGCGTCCAACCACCTGCCGTGACTGTCAACCAAGACCTCAATGGCGCGCCACAAAACGAGCCGGCCATCGCGGTAGACCCCAACAACCCCAACCGAATCGTAGTCGGGTCCAACGACTACGTCACTCGAACGTGGAGTTGCACCGTCAACGGGACCCCATGCAGTGAACTCGGTGACGCCTACTCGGGCACCTACTACTCCAACGACGGCGGAGCCACATGGTGCTGCGTCGCAACGGACCCCAATAACTTAGCCACGCTCATTCCAGGCGTAGAACACCTTACAGGCGGACAATACGACGCAGGCGGCGACCCTGCCCTGGCCTTCGACACACAAGGAAACGTGTTCTTCGCAGGCCTTGGTTTCGACCGCACCCAAGCCCCCAACACCGTAGCTGTCAACAGAGGAACCTTCGACAGCAACGGTATCCTGCATTGGGGACTCCCGACCTTCATCGGCCAGACCACCAGCAAAAGTATCCTAAACGACAAGGAATGGATCGCAGTCGACACCCACGCTACCAGTCACTTCACGGATCGCATCTACGTAAGCTGGACCCGATTCATCTTCAGCGCCCAAACAGGAAGGTACATCCAGTCACCGATATTCGTCGCGTATTCCAAGAATGGCGGTTCCAGCTTTAGCACGCCCCAGCTCGTGGGAGGACCTGTCATATACGACCAGGGCTCGCGTGTCCTGGTGGGACCTGACGGATCGGTCTACGTGTTCTGGGAAGGCAGTACAAAACTCGCCACCTTCAACAGTATATGGATGGTCAAGTCTACAGATGGCGGAAAGAGCTGGACCTCACCGGTCGCGGTTGCCGATGTTGTGGATATTCTCAATCCGGCCAATACAGCCTTCCGAGTCAACAGCTTCCCCGCAGCCGACATAACACCAAGCGGAACTCTATACGTTGCTTGGAACTCCGAGGCCCTCAATACAGCGAGTAGTTACACAACAGATCCTGTCTGCGCGTTCTTCATCAGCGGAGTAGCAAGCGTCCGCGCCAATTGCCACGCAGCAGCTGTGTACAGCAAATCTACTGACGGTGGAGGCTCGTGGACTACGCCCCTCCTAATCTTCCCAGCACTGGACGCTTCGAACCGTACACCAGTCGGCTACCCAGCGACGAACCCAGACAACACAATCCTCAATGCACCCAGCAACACGGGGCGCGTCGAGACCTTCTTCCCGTCGGTGGCTACGGCACCCAACGGGCGCGTCTACATGTCCGCCTACGCCGCCGACACCCTCTCCCCATGGCAGACTTGTAAGACACCCGCGACTCCAACCGCGGTGGGCAGAATCAACTGCCTGGAACTCGGAAACTACATCCACAACGCACGACTAGAATACGCGGTCGCAGATCTCACAACGAATGTATCACAGATAGTCTCAACCCATCCGATCAACTCGCGGCACGGGTTTGGTGGCGGCTTCATAGGCGACTATACAAGTATCGCAGTCGGCTCGGACAATGTCTTCCACGCGGTCTGGACGGACACTAATAACAAGCAAACCGTCACATGGTGGTTCGGCTTCGAATTCGTACCCACCACAGTCAACATGCAAGACATCGCCACCGCTAAAGGCTCATTCTAGAACAGAAAACATAGCTAGACACAAAACATCTCATTTCCCCTTTTTTTCCTTACCCTGTTGCATCGTCATCGTCCTTTCTTCGCAGACGAGCACAGGCAGATTGACACAACCTCCCTCGAGGAGCATCCCGTGCTCGACGGTTCATGAAACTGTCAAAGAGCGACATATCGAAACCCGAGAATTTCATATTCCGAGAATATTGCCGTACGGAATATTCGTTATAGGCTGCCCTCCCGCTGAACCATGTGATGAAAATTCCGAACACTTCACTATTAGCGAAGACAGCTATTCTCTCAATTCTGTCCCTTGCAGGCCTGATGTTTCTAGCCCCGACCATCCTTCAACCAGCCTCAGCGGACGGAGGCTCCTCGAAGACCCCTACCTTCAGCAACTATGAGCTCGCGGGAAACCCGTTCACGACGGGCGCCAGCGTAGGCACGACCTGCCCCAATACTCTCCGGACGTGTATGAATACGGAGGGAGAGCCCTCAATCCGGGCGGCCCCTGATGGCAGCTTCTACGGTTCATCGGAGAACGTGTTCTGCGTCGTTGGTGGACAGTGCGGTGGAACCTTCGCCTACAAGTCAACAGACGGTGGCCAACACTTCACCACTCTCCCTTTGCCAAACAGTGCCTCCTCAGGGAGGATCGGATTCTCCCCTGCTGGCGGTGATACTGACATTGCCGTCGCGCCTGTTCGAAACCTGAACGGCTTCTTCAACGTCTACGTGGCAAGTCTGGCCACATCTCCCCCACTAGCGAATGTCTACGTGTCCACGAGCAAAGACGGAGGCAACTCGTGGCTTCTCAACCCAACCGGAGCCAGTATTCCAGTTGATGACCGGGAGTGGATCGCTGCCGATGGGGCTGACAAGGTATGCGTGTCATACCATGCTATCTCGGCCACCAACGATATTTTCGTCACTTGCAGCCTTAACGGTGGGACCACTTTCACACAGACAGGAAACGCGTTTGACCCTGCCCACGTGGCCTTCCTCGCTGGATTCAACAACGTTATCGGCAACTTGGCCATAGACCCGAGGAACCACGTGGTTTACCAAGT
>Ga0066659_10000781_pt1 | contig 12741 bp, 9 predicted proteins | sample GraSoiAngelo_108_FD_75176 | JGI IMG/M metagenome (GOLD analysis project Ga0066659, IMG submission 75176) | Grasslands soil microbial communities from the Angelo Coastal Reserve, California, USA - 14_0903_09_40cm | ecosystem: Environmental > Terrestrial > Soil > Grasslands | place: USA... | reverse complement strand
TACGTTCCGCGAATGGCTCCAGAGCGACGGAAAGGTCGACAACTTCGATTATTCAGTTAGCGCGAGCCGGCTCGATACCGATAACGCGCGCCCAAATAACAATTACCGCAACACCAATGGGATTGCAGACATCGGCTGGTCGCCTAACGATCAGTTGCGGATCGGTAGTTTGTTCACTTATTCACTGAGCGACACGGGAAATCCGAACACGATTTTCGATCCCAAGCCCATCGATCACTTCCTCACGGAACGGTGGCTGATCGGACCACACATCGATTGGAAGGTAGCCGACTGGTGGGAACACAAATTCATTTTCAGTTATGATCATGAGCGACAACTGAACGATCCGAACGAGGATGGATTCGTTGGTCCGACGCGGGCGTTATTTGAACGGACGCAAATCGATTACCAGAACAATTTGCGACCTACATCGTGGCTCACGCTGACCTCAGGATTTTTTTACAGTCGGGTGAATGCCGGACAGGAGCGCCCGTTTGTTCTGCAAATTTTTGGGCCTCAACCAACATTCGTGAGCGATCACACCGAAGAGGTCGCTGGCTTTTTGCAATCAACCCTGACGCCAATCGAAAACCTGATCTTCGTCGCTGGTGGGCGTTTTGATCACTTCAATCAATTCGGTGACGTCTGGACTTATCGATTTGCTGGCAGTTACAAGATCGACAAGACGAACACAACGCTGCATTCCAGCGTTGCGACGGGATTCAGTCCGCCAAGCAGCCAGGACAAGATTTTCGGGAATAATTTCGGGCTAAAGCCGGAGCGAGATCTCGGCTGGGACATCGGCGTCGAGCAGCGGCTCTTGGAAAACCGCGTCGCGGTTGGCCTGACTTATTTTCACAACGACTTGTCGAACGTGATCGGATTTAACGGCCTTTTCGAAACGCTCAACCTCGGTGCCGCACGAACAGAGGGATTAGAAGCGGAATTACGTGCGCAACCGATCGCCGATCTCATCTTCACGGCGAGCTACACTTATCTGGACGCCGAGAAAACTTCGTCGAAGGACATTTCGCAGTTGCAAGGTGCGCGTTTGCCCCGCCGGCCCCGCAACGAGGTTTATGTTTCGGTTTCGTATCTTTGGTGCAAAAAGCTCCGCACGACCGCGGAAGCAAAGTTCGTGAATGCACGCGAAGAATTGAATTTCGGCGGACCGAATTTCGACATTGAAGATTATTCGTTCGTGAATATCGCGGCTGAATATGAAATCAACCCGCACATGTCGATCTTCGGCCGAATCGATAATCTAACGAACGAGCATTACTCGGAAGTTTTCGGGTTTCCCGCATTGGGGCGCGCGGCGTATGGGGGAGTGAAAGTGCGGTTCTGACTTGCCCCGCGGTCATCCCGAGGTCGCCGCGACGACCAAGGGACCTCACATATCGCCCGGAGTTCACACAAGCTACTAGTGTGATCCAAGGGCTTGTGTGACGTCCTTCGCCGTCTTCGCGGCTCAGGATGACAAGCATATTTGAAGGCGCGTTGTAATTCGAGTATTCACGAATGGTGACTCCACTGCTGTATGTAATCGCCGGTTTGATCGGTGGCGGCCTGCTAGCCGTGATTATCTTTTTGATAACGCGGAGTGACGGAGGGGTTGATGCAACGCTACTGAGCAAAATCGAGCTGCTCGAGCGTGCGCAGGAGCGCGAAGAGCGGATGCTGCGTGAAGAAATGGCACGCGGCCGCGAAGAGGGCGCGAACGCGGCCAAAGCGCAGCGCGAGGAATTAACCAAATCCCTCGAAAGCGTGCGCTCGGTTGTCGATCTTCGGCTGAAGCAATTGCAGGAAGACAACTCGAAGCAGATCGACAAGATGCGCGCAACCGTTGACGAAAAATTACAGGGCACCCTGGAGAAGCGGCTCGGCGAATCATTTAAACTCGTGAGCGACAGACTTGAGCAAGTTCATCAAGGACTGGGCGCAATGCGGCAGCTCGCGAGCGACGTCGGCGGCTTGCAGAAAGTCCTCACAAATGTGAGAGCGCGGGGCGGCTGGGGAGAGGTGCAATTGGGCGCGCTACTCGAACAGGTACTCACGCCGGAACAGTTCGCGCGCAACGTCAAGACACGCGATGAAAGCAATGAGAACGTCGAATTCGCGATCAAATTACCCGGGGAAGAGAATGGTACGCCGGTCTGGCTGCCGATCGATGCGAAATTTCCGACGGAAGATTATCACCGCTTGCTCGGCGCGCAGGAGAAAGGCGATTTAGTCGCGATTGACGACGCGATGAAAAGTCTGGAGACGCAATTGAAAAAGTGCGCGAAAGATATTTGCCAGAAATACATTAATCCGCCGAAAACGACGGACTTTGCGCTCATGTTTTTGCCGACGGAAGGACTTTATGCGGAAGCGATTCGACGCGTTGGGTTGGCGGAACAGGTGCAACGCGATTGCCGCGTGGTTTTTGCCGGTCCGACGACACTTGTAGCGCTACTGAACAGTTTGCAGATGGGTTTCCGCACGCTGGCGATTCAAAAACGCTCGAGCGAAGTCTGGAATTTGCTCGCCGGGGTTAAGACCGAGTTCGGAAAATTCGGCGAAACATTATCGGCGGTGAAGGAGAAAATCGATCAAGCCTCACGAAAGATGGAAGATGTCGATGTTCGCTCCCGCGCTATCACGCGGAAATTGCGCGATGTTGAGGAGTTGCCAAGCAATCCGCAGCCGTTGCTGAAGAACCTATTGTCGGGGCAGGATCGAGAAGGTGGTGACTAGGTCAGCGCCTTGGAATCACAGCAGATGAAGACAGCGTTGGTCACAGGAGCAAACAAAGGGATCGGCCATGAGGTCGCGCGTCAACTTATGGCCAAGGGTTTTCACGTCTTCGTAGGAGCGCGGAATCGTGGCGCAGGACGTGTAGCAGCGGACGCGATCGCGAAGAACGGCGGAAAGCCAACGTTCCTCGAAATCGACGTCGCCGACAATGCCAGCGTTACTGCTGCTGCGCGTGAGTTCTCGAAAATTGCGGATCATCTCGATGTCCTTGTAAACAACGCCGGGATTGTTGTGGACGGAGACAGCGTAGTCCTGGAAATCAGTGATGAGCTATTACGGAAGACGCTAGAGACCAACACGCTCGGCGCTCTACGGGTGACGCGCGCATTCGCGCTCTTGCTCGCAAAAAGCAAAAAGCCGCGCGTGATCAATGTCTCGAGCGGCGGCGGTCAGTTAACTGGTGGTGCGGACCGCTGCGCGCCGGGTTACTGCATCTCGAAGACTGCGCTCAACGGCGTTACGTCGCAACTCGCGGCGGCACTGCCGAAATTTGCGGTGAATTCTGTCTGCCCGGGTTGGGTGCAGACCGACATGGGCGGCAAAAACGCAACCCGCTCGGTGGGACAGGGCGCGGACACGATCGTCTGGCTCGCCACCGATGCGCCGCAGAAGCTTACCGGCAAATTCTTGCGTGACCGGAAGGAGATTCCGTGGTGACGCCAAAGACGGAAGTTAGCCATCCTGGCTGACCCGGCCGGCAAGCTTCCAGCTTGTCGGATTTTTTTTCCAGCAATCTGGAAGACCGCCGGCCCAGTCAGACTGGAAGCCTAACCTCCTTACAGCACTTCGTCCCATTTCGTTTTGTCCTTAAGCATGATCTCGCGGAGAAGACGAATGGGTGGCATGCCGTGATTGAGCAGCTCGTTATGGAATTTTTGCAATGAAAAGGCGTCGCCTTGCTGCGCCTTGTAGTCGTCGCGCAGTTTCAAAATCTGCAATTTGCCAAGCGTGTAATTGAGATAACCGGGATCGAAAGTACTGCGCATCGCCTCGGTACGCGCCGGTTTTTCCTCGTAGTAACAATTGTCTTGGAAAAACTTCGTTGCGTCTTCAATCGACATGTTTTGAGTGTGTATCTTGATCGACACACATAACCGGCATAAGCGAAGAAGGGCTTCGTCAGCTTGTGCCATGCGATATTTGGCGGCGCGTTTCGTGTCGTCCTCGCTGGGCGCCGTGCCGGTCGGATTGCCGTAGCCTTCGTCGATCATCATTTTCTCGCAGTAATGCGCCCAGCCTTCAATGAAAGCATAGCTGCCGAAAATCTTTTCGATCTTGCTCACTAGCGACACGTTTAGGTGCAGAAACTGCACATAATGGCCGGGGTAGGCTTCATGAATCGAAACGATATCCGAAGTGTAATAATTGAAGGCGGTGAGCCATTCTTGCTTTTGTTTGTCCGGCCAGTCGTTCTCCGTCGGCGTCACGTAATAATACGCCTCGGTCGCGCGCCTCTCGAATGGACCTGGGGTGTCCATTGAGGCAAAGGAAGTAGCGCGCAGATATTGCGGGGTTTCCTTGACCTTGGCGCGAACATCCGACGGGATGGTGACCAAATGATTGCTCGATACGTATTTCCGAATTTTGTCCAGGTCTTTGGCTACATCGGGGATGAGATTTTCGGGTGTCGGATGCTCGCTCTGGATTTGTTTGAAAACTTCGATCGGCGACTTGTTTGGATCGATTTTCTTTGCGGCATCGGCAAACGCTTCCTGTTCCGCTTTTAATTGTGCCATACCGATCTCGAGAATTTTTTGTGGCGGAAGATCGACCAGTTCGGTTTGGGCCAGCAGGCGTCCGAATTTTTCTTTGCCCAGAGCAAAATCGAGCGACGCCTTCGGAAGTTTTTCCCGTTCCAACCACCCCGCATAATCGGTGAGTGCGTTGGCTGCTTTGCGATTGGACTCCTGAAACGCGACGCGAATCCGTTCGTCCTTCAGCCCGGCGACAGCGGCGACCAGATCTCTCTTTAGAAAATCCGAGGAAGCTTTCGCGATCTGAATGGCGAGTTCTACATACGGTTTTGGAAGCACGTCATTCAGGTTTGTCCTCGCTGCGATGAGGATATTTGGGATTTGCGATTCGATCGCGACCAGGCTGCGAACGCGATCCTCCAGCGGGGCAAAATTTCTTTTGATATAAACATTCACATCGGCCGCGCGCGCATAGACCATCGGATTTCGCTCGAAGACCGACATCTCTTGCATTTCAAAGAGGTTCTTCTTAACGGCCGCCTGCAGAATTCGCAGGTCGATGGATTGCCGGGGACCTAGCTTGCCTTGGTCAAACTTGCTCAGGCGATCGTCAAACCGCCGTAGCCGGGAAAGCTCAGCATCGAGCGCGAGCCGGCTGTAATCGGTCATTTTGCCGTCATATTCGTGAAGCCCGAGAGCGGTTCCCTCCAGAGGGTGGGCCGCGAGATAGGTTTTGATGTATTCCTCGGCCACCGCTTCGTACTCGGCATCCTCTGTTTGCGAGGCGAAGGTGCTTCCACAGAAGAGACAGAGCGCGACCAGGGAAAGGACGAACGAGGAAGGTTTCACGGTAAAAGCAGGTTTCATTCGCGGCGCAAAATTAAGACAACGCTTTGCGCGTTGCCAAAAATTTCCGAATGAGCGATGGTCGAGTTGTTTCCAATCCTGGCTAAATATGAGACGCCCCATTGTTAGACTGTCGTTAGTTTCTCTGTTGCTGCTTGGCGTTTTGTCTGGCATCCGCGCGCAGGAAGCGCAGCCGGGAAAGGATGAAGAAGATAACGGTTACTCGCAAATTTCCATTTTCGCAAAGGCGATCGAATTGATCCGGCAGGATTACGTGGATGGGAACAAGACGAGCTATCACGATCTCGTCACGGCGGCAATGAAAGGCATGCTCTCGTCGCTTGATCCTCATAGCCAATTCATGGATCCGAATGATTTCCGCGACATGCAAGATGACACGCGCAGCCGCTTTAACGGTCTCGGGATCGAAGTTTCGATGAAAAACGGCTTGCCTACGGTTGTTACCGCGATGGAGGACACACCTGCGGCCAAGGCTGGCATTCTGTCGGGGGATCAAATCTTGAGAATAAACGGCATTTCAACGGAAAGAATGGACCTGCAGGACGCCATTAATGTTTTGCGCGGGCCAACCGGGCGCAAAGTCACTCTCACCCTGCTGCGCCCCTCGACTAAGGAAATCAAAGACTACACTCTGGAGCGCGCGGAGATCAAAGTCCAAAGCGTCAAGGGAGTGAGGTTGCTGGACGCGGAGCTGACCGGCCCATTCAAGATCGGGTATATCCGGCTGATTCAGTTCAATGAGCCGACAGCCGAGGAATTATCAAAAGCGCTCGATGAATTGCAGAAGCAAGGTATGCAGGCGCTCATTCTCGATCTCCGGAACAATCCAGGGGGGCTATTGAATAGCGCGGTGGATGTGTGCGCTCAATTTTTGCCGCCCAACACAAAGGTAGTCTCAACGCAAGGCCGGATTGCTTCTCAGCAACATGATTACTCGACTTCCGGCGTAAAAAAAGAGCGTCCGAGTTTTCCGATGACCCTCCTGATCAACGAAGGCAGCGCGAGCGGCGCGGAGATCGTCTCTGGAGCGCTCAAGGATCTGCATCGTGCCATCCTCGTCGGCGAAACCACCTTCGGGAAAGGTTCCGTGCAGAATGTGATGCAGTTGCCCGACGGCTCCGCGGTGCGTTTTACCACGGCAAAATACTATACGCCGGGTAAGCAGGTCATTCAGGGAAATGGCGTGACCCCGAATATTCGGGTTGCTATGACCGCCGAGCAGGAGCGCGCGCTCTTTGCGTTGCGCAACGCGGAAAATGTGAAGCCCGAGGACGAGAAAAGCATTATCAAGGCTAAAGATCCGCAGATGTTGCGCGCAATAGACGCGCTGAAGGGCGTCATGATTTACGCGCAACAGAACGCACCGAAAGCGGAAGCGGTAAAGAAATAGACAGCGCTGTCATCCCGAGCCGCCCGTTCGACTCACTTCGCTTGCTCAGGGCAGGCTCCGACGGCGAGGGACCTCCCCTAAGTTTTAATTTCACGCCATAAACAGCGTGATCCAGCATCTCTTGTGAGGTCCTACTCCCGCGGTGGCGGGCTCAGGATGACCCGCGTATTTTGTTTGCCGTGAAAACGATCCTGGCACTCGAAACCTCATGCGACGAAACCGCCGTCGCGATTTTGCGCGGGCGCAACAGCCACTCCGGCTCGGAGTTGCTCGCGAGCGAAGTCGCTTCCCAAATCGCCGAGCATGAAAAACATGGCGGGATCGTACCCGAGGTTGCTGCGCGCAATCATCTTGTGCACGCGCCGCGACTTCTGGAACGGACGACACTTGACGCAAAGATCGACATGTCGATGGTCGATGTATTTGCGGCAACCAGCGGACCCGGTCTGGCGAGTTCGCTCATGATTGGCGCATCGATTGCCAAAGGGTTGGCGATTGGCTTTGGTAAACCTTACCTCGCGATCAATCATCTCGAAGGCCATTTGCTATCGCCATTTTTCGGCGGCGCAGATAGCGACGGCCAAATCAGGCCGAATGTTTCGCTTATCGCGAGCGGTGGACACACCATGCTAATTCGAGTGCATGGGCTGAGTGATTACCAGTTGATCGGGCGAACAGTCGATGATGCTGCCGGCGAAGCATTCGATAAGGTTGCCAAGATGCTCGGCCTCGGTTACCCCGGCGGCCCCGAAATCGAAAAACACGCGCGCGCCGGCGATCCGGATCGATTTGATCTCCCGCGCAGCATGCTTGAGTCGGAGAATTTCAGTTTCAGTGGATTGAAAACAGCGGTGCGATATTTGCTTCCCAAATTGAAGGGCGACTTTCTTGCCGATCTCTGCGCTTCGTTTCAACAGGCTGTTATCGACGTTCTGGTGCGCAAATCGATTGCAGCACCCCGGAAATACGGCGTCGATCTTGTGACGATGAGCGGTGGAGTGAGCTGCAACCGTAAACTGCGGCGACAATTGGGTGAGGCTTGTGCGCGCCAAGGATTTGAATTCAAGAGCGCCGAAGCGTGGTTGTGCACCGATAATGCGGCGATGATCGCGTTTGCCGCGTTGTTGCGCTCGCAAGCCGGATTTGAATCGAAGCTGACGGAAGAGATCGATCCGAATTTAGCGCTAGCGCTGTAGTCGTTTCGCTCTGCGAATGCGACGCACACATGATTGGCGTCTCAACGTCGCGTCGCCCACAGGCCAACGTCTACAAATTCAGTACTCGCGTTCGAGGAGATAATTTGCGAGGCAATGCAGCGGTTCGGCCTCGCCGTCACGAAACACCGACAAGGCATCGTGCGCCTGGCGCGTGAGCCGCCTGGCTTCGGCGCGCGATTTCTCCAGACCAATCACCGCGGGATAGGTCGCTTTCTTCGCCGCGATATCTTTGCCAGCGCTTTTTCCCAATATCTCGGAGCTCTGCGTTACATCGAGGATGTCGTCGATAACCTGAAAAGCCAGCCCGAGTCCGTGCCCAAATTGCGTGACAGCCCGGAGTTTTTTGGCGTCCGCGTTGGCGCTCATTGCCCCGAGCCTGATCGAACTTTTCAATATAGCCGCCGTTTTGTTTTCGTGAATAAAGCGTAACTGATCCCGTTTAACCTTCCTGCCTTCGGCTTCGAGATCGGCCACTTGACCTGCGATCAATTTTTGACTTCCCGCCGCGACCGCGATTTCGCGCAACAAGATCGACATATCGTAGCGTGGCGCCGGCTTCGCCCTCGAAACAATTTCAAAAGCGATTGTTAATAGCGCGTCTCCGGCAAGCACGGCGATGCCTTCGCCAAAGACCTTGTGGCAAGTGGGACGCCCGCGACGGTAATCATCGTTATCCATGCTTGGGAGATCATCGTGCACGAGCGAATAGGTGTGGATGCATTCGAGCGCGCACGCGAGGGGAAGTGCGTTGCTGACCTTACCCCGACAAGCTTCAGCGGCCGCAAGGCAAAGAATCGGTCGCAGCCGTTTGCCGCCGGCGAAAAGACTGTAGCGCATCGCCTTGTGAAGCGTCGCTGGTTTGACGTTCGTCTTCGGCAAATAATAATCGAGCGCCCGGTCAATCTCCTTTCGGCGGGACCTGAGATACGCTTTCAGATTCATTGCGATACGGGATGCCGATTGTAGCGGCCCTCGATGAGCATCGCATTATTTTTCGGCACAAAAGTTCTTAATTTTTCTCCCAATCGCCCGTTAACGTCTTGAACAATATAGCGGACGCAGACTCAAACGCCGCCTCAGATATTCTCTGCCGCTTCGGTCGTGGCGAGCGGCTTCACGCGCATGGCCAGGAATGCGCCCAGGAGCAGAATGGCTGCGCTCCAAAGCTGAGCATGAGTGAGACGTTCGCCATAAATCCAGGCGGATAACCCCAGCGCGCCGGCGGGGCAGAGGAGCTGAAGCGTTTGCGCAAGCGCCACGCCGATCTCTCGGATTGCGACGTAGTACAATATATGCGCCAGCGTAATGCAGCTCACGGCGGAGATGATCAAGACCAAATTGACGTGCGCCCCGGCATAAAGCGGAGTGCCAACCTTCCCAAACGCGAGAGTGAGCGGAAACAATAGGACCGAAGTGATCAGACTGATTAACCCGAAACTGCGAATCGAGCCAAGCTGCGCGGAAGGGCGTTTCACGAGGATGCCATATAGCGCCCAACAGAATGTGGCGGTAAACGCGATAAACAATCCAGGAAGTGCGATGTGTCCCGATTTCCAACCTGGTTGAAACCACACCACCCCAAAGGCGCCAATTAAACCAAGAACCGTGCCCAATTGGAACTGCCATTGACGAATCACGTGGCGCTCCTCCGGGAAAAACGCGAGCGCGAGCAGCGCGGTGAAAATCACCGAGGCCCGGGTGAAAATCGTGTAAACACCTGGTCCCATATAAAAGAGGGCCATTACCTGCGTGATCTGGTGGATCACATTAGGCAAACAGGGAATGAAGCAGATCATCACTGCGCGCCAATTGAGCGGTGGGGCACCGCGTTGGATGCGGTAAATCAGTAATGGCGCGATGGCGAGGCAAGCGACAAGATAGCGGTAGAAATTCTGTGCCCACGGATCGTAATAACGATTTAGGTAGTATTGAAAGAGCGATGGCGTCGACCAGATAAGGATCGTGGCGAAGACTGCCGCGTAACCTTCTGAGAGATTCGTGCGACCTCGTAGATTGACAATATCTTGGATGGAATCCGGTCTCTGCATCGCTTTGCGTCTTTTGGTGCGTTAATTTGCTCGCTTACAACCGATAAATCGCTCAAAAAGTAAGCTGGAAGGAGAAATGAATATTTTGAACAAGCCAACAATCATCATCGCGATCGCGTCACTTCTTTGGTTCACAGCCGCTGGAACCGGCTTCTGCAAACCTCCAGCGGCCAGTGCGGGACATATGCAGAAAGGGATCGAGTTAGCCCAGCAGAAGCAGTACGACGCGGCCATCGCTGAATTTACGAAAGCGATCAAGGAGAATCCGAAAGACCCTCGTGGCTATGCAAACCGCGCAACCGCCTATCGCGCCAGTAACCGCCTGCCGGATGCAATCGCTGATTTTTCAAAGGCGATTGAAGTCGCGCCCAACGATGAAGTCGCATATCGCGAGCGTGGCAACACGCAGGTGATGCAAAGCCAGTTTGATGCGGCGTTGCCAGACTTCGACAAGGCGATTGAACTGAAGCCTGACGATGGCTACGCCTATAAATTTCGTGGCTTTGCTGAAATTGGGCTTAACCAGTGGGACAAGGCGGTCGCAGATTTTACAAAGGCGATCGAGAAGGAACCAAACGATCCACAAAATTATGATCGCCGCGCCTGGGCGAACCGAAATCTCAAAAATTATGACGCGGCCGTCGCAGACTACACGGTATTGATCGAAAAAAACCCGGCCGATGCCGAGCATTTGGTGAAGCGGGGCGCCACATACACCTCGATGCAGCAGTATGAGAAGGCGATTGCTGATTACCAAGCCGCGCTGAAGCTAAAACCGGATGATTACGATACCGTCCAGCGCCTGCAATATGTACAGGCGATGCTGGCGGCGAAGAATGCGCCGCCCCCTCCGGCAGCGACGCCGACACCGACTCCCAAACCAGGTTTGATTACGCCGCTCAATATCGGGATTGCAATTGGCATATTGATTGTTATCGCGGTGATCGCGCGCCTAGTGACCCGGGGCAAGGCGGAGTCGACCAGCGGAAGAATTCGATAAGCGGGATATCGCGCGGCGATGGCCGCGATGGCGTCACGCACCGCTGCTAACCCAAAGAAATTTCTTTGACACACTTATACGTGCGGTTAGCTTGCGGACGCTTTTTGCTGGAACGAGGTGGTCCCTTGGTCGTTCAAATTGCAAATTTGATGCGGCTTTGGGATTTTTATCTCTTTGGCAAAAGCGAAACCGGGTCGTCCCGCGCCTGCGGGAAGAACGGCCCATGTAGCTCAGTTGGTAGAGCACGTCCTTGGTAAGGACGAGGTCACCGGTTCAATCCCGGTCATGGGCTCTAGAATGGGCTCGGGACCAGCAGTGAATAATTCAGAGAAAAAGCAGACAGTTTAATTAACCAGGAGAATTGAAATGGCTAAGGAAGCATTTAAACGCGACAAGCCGCACGTGAACGTCGGCACGATCGGTCACGTGGACCATGGCAAGACCACCCTGACGGCAGCAATTACCATGGTGCTGGCAAAGAAGGGTATGGCCGAAGTGCGCGCCTACGAATCGATCGATAACGCGCCAGAGGAAAAGGAGCGCGGTATCACGATCAACACCGCGCACGTAGAGTATTCGAGCGACAAACGCCACTACGCGCATGTTGATTGCCCTGGTCATGCCGACTACGTCAAAAACATGATCACCGGCGCGGCGCAAATGGATGGTGCCATCCTGGTTGTCTCCGCCGCGGATGGACCGATGCCTCAAACCCGCGAACACATCCTGCTCGCGCGGCAAGTCGGTGTGCCCTCGGTTGTCGTTTTCCTGAACAAGGTCGATATGGTCGATGACCCGGAGCTTCTCGATCTCGTTGAGATGGAAGTGCGCGATCTGCTGACGCAGTATGAATTTCCGGGAGATAAAATCCCGATTGTTAAGGGCAGCGCCCTCAAGGCGCTCAATGGCGATGCGGAAGCGCAAAAGCAGGTGCTCGCCCTCGTAGAAGCCATCGACGATTACATCCCGGTACCTGAGCGGCCGATCGATCAGCCATTCCTGATGCCGATCGAAGACGTGTTTAACATTGAAGGCCGCGGCACAGTCGCGACCGGTCGTGTTGAGCGCGGTATCCTCAAGAAAATGGGGGAGGTTGAGCTGGTTGGAATTCGTCCCACCGCCAAGACGGTTGCGACCGATATCGAAATGTTTCGCAAACTTCTCGATGAAGCGCGCGCGGGCGATAACGTGGGCGTTTTGCTGCGTGGCCTGAAGAAGGAAGACGTCGAACGCGGCCAGGTCATCGCCAAGCCGGGATCGATTACGCCGCACAAGAAGTTTAAGGCGGAAGTGTACGTGTTGAGCAAAGAGGAAGGTGGCCGGCACACACCGTTTTTCAGTAATTATCGGCCGCAGTTTTACTTCCGCACCACGGACGTTACTGGCACGGTCAAACTGCCTGAAGGCGTCGAAATGGTCATGCCCGGCGACAATATCTCGATTGAAGTCGAGCTGATCACACCAATCGCCATGGAGAAGACGATTCGCTTTGCCATTCGCGAAGGCGGAAAAACCGTCGGCGCGGGTCGCGTCGCCGAAATTTTGGATTAAAGTTCGTTCTGTCATGTCGAGCGAAGTCGAGACATCTCTCACTGTTTGAGCGAAAGGTCCTTCGGCTCCGCTATGCTTCGCTCAGGATGACAAATTTTAATACGCCAGTAGCTCAATTGGTAGAGTAGCGGTCTCCAAAACCGTCGGTTGGGGGTTCGAGTCCCTCCTGGCGTGT
>Ga0066659_10000780_pt1 | contig 12742 bp, 16 predicted proteins | sample GraSoiAngelo_108_FD_75176 | JGI IMG/M metagenome (GOLD analysis project Ga0066659, IMG submission 75176) | Grasslands soil microbial communities from the Angelo Coastal Reserve, California, USA - 14_0903_09_40cm | ecosystem: Environmental > Terrestrial > Soil > Grasslands | place: USA... | reverse complement strand
GGACGCGGCTAAATGGGTCACGCGCTGCGCGTGACTGAGGCGGGAGCGACCCCACAGAAGCCGTGACGCACGGTGCGTCAAAGGGTGGGGTCGCTCCCGCCTCATCCGAATTTGGCCGCGTCCCTCCGAACTTCCAATTCACGCGTTAATTCTCTTGCTTTTTACAAGTTCGCGTTACCGAGGTGAAGCGAATGAAATCCATGGGTGAAGCGCCGCGGTGAAGTCCACTTCACCGGTCGGAGCTGAAGGGAACACGTGGTGGGCCTGAAGTCTGGTACTAAAGCGCACTTCTGCTGATCTCTCGGAGTGCGTTGCCGGGATCGGTGCCTGTTCACGAGGCGGGAACTGGAGGACGGCGAGCGCCGGCAAAGCCGGCGAGCGAGGTGACCACCGACTTTGGCCAGCCGATTTCACTCCGACTGACAACCAAGATCGCGCCATGGCCCCCCAAGAGTTGGTTAACACAAGAGGCTCCCATCCCGTCTTATCGCTGGTATAGGATTCCCCATTGGGGAGGGGAGATATGAAATCAATTGTGTGTTCCGCCACAGCAGTTCTCGTGATCACCGTGTGTCTGGGAGTGGTTAACGCCAGCGGGCCGATAGCCGTATACGCGCTCGTGGACAAGGTGGCATTCGAACCCAGCGCGGACAAACCGGAACGTATCCGAGTCTCGGGTGTCTTCATTACCGCTGGGGAACGGTCAGACGTGTATTCGGCGCCGCAGCGAGGGTACCTCTATTTCACGTTGCCGAAAGTCAATGACGACCTCGCGCTGAGGGAGTGGGCGGATCTGAAATCCATCGCCGGCACGCGTCAGGTAGTGGGACTTGGCTCCAGTTGGCATGCGAAAGTGCGGGTCAGGAAATCGGATGAGGAGGCCAAGTCTCCGGACGATTATCCGATGGGAAACGCCTTGGTCAAGGTAAACCCAGATCAGCCGAGGGCTAAGGCGCTGTTAGATTACAAAGAACGCTGAACGCGTATGGCTTCCATCGCATGGGATTACGAGCGGACGGGAATCTGGCGGTTCTCCCGCCGCGACGCCATTCTGGTGGCGCTGGCTGTGCTGCACGGCGTGGTCCTAGCCGCGTGGCCGCTGGCGCCGCTTATCGCCATGGGAGTGTGGTGGAACTCAAACACAATCGGTCACAATTTCATCCACCGGCCTTTTTTCCGATCGGCCGGAATGAACCGCGTGTTCTCCGCCGCTTTGAGTGTTCTCCTGGGCATTCCACAGACACTCTGGCGAGACCGGCACCTGTCGCATCATGCAGGCGTCGCATCGCGATTGCTCGTTTCGCGGCAGCTGGGAGTCGAGACGGCGCTGATCCTAAGCCTGTGGGCGACGCTGACTTTGCTGCAACCGCGCTTTTTCCTGCTGGCGTATCTTCCGGGATATCTCTCCGGGCTGGGGTTGTGCGCGATTCAAGGATACTGGGAGCACGCTACGGGGCGGCCCACCAGCCACTACGGGCGTATTTACAATTTTTTCTGCTTCAACGACGGTTACCACGCTGAGCACCACGCCGATCCCGCAATTCACTGGACAAAGCTGCCACACCGCGTCGAGGTCAGCGCAGCTGCCAGCCAGTGGCCGCCCCTGCTGCGCTGGCTCGACGTACGTCCCCTTGAGGCCCTCGAGTGCCTTGTGCTGCGGTCGTCTTGTTTGCAGCGCTTCGTCCTGCACACTCACCGCAAAGCCTTTCAGGATCTCCTCTCACAGCTAGACACCATTCGCAGCGCCACCATTGTGGGCGGTGGGCTCTTTCCAAGAACGGCGCTGATTCTGAGAGAGCTCCTCCCGGGGGCACACCTCACGATCGTCGATTCCAATCCGCGCAACCTGGAGACCGCACGCGTGTTCCTGGGCGGGAGCATCGAGTACCGCAACGAGCGCTATATGCACGGTGGATCTTTCGATTGCGACCTCACGGTAATTCCGTTGTGCCTGGATGGCGACCGCGCGGCGATCTATCGCCATCCGCCCTCTCCGGCGGTGCTGGTACATGACTGGATCTGGCGCCGCCGCGGATCCGGAACGATCGTTTCCGCCGTGCTACTGAAGCGTCTCAACTTGGTGCGGCAATGAGGGGTGCGAGCCTGCTGGTGGTCTTCCTGGTGGCGAAGCTGGCCATAGTATGGGGCCATACCGCACCGCTAACGTGCCTAGCGCTGTTGGCATACATGTGGCAGGATGCGATGATCGCCCTGGCGTTTGCCGCGTTGGACATCAGCCTCGAAAAGATGGGAGCGACGACTCGAATTGCCTGGGCGATCTACTGGGCCGTTGCGATTTATGCGGCGATCAACATACCGGTGGGGCGCGTGGTTTTCACTCCGCTGACATGGCCCATGCTGCGCGCCGCGCGCGGGCCGTTAGCCGATTCCATGCTGGAATATGTGACCGCATCCAACGTCTTGCTGGTTGTTGCGGTCCTGGCGGCCGCCGCGGGTCTGCCACGGCTGCTGGGGCAAGTGCCGCGGCAATTGGTGAGAATGGGGTTGGTCTGCACCATTGCGATGGTCTTCCTGGGAGCGATGGCGGGCAGCCGGGTGGATACGCGCGGCATGGACCGCAACGTGATCACAGCGCTGATCGGCGGTAGACTGCCACGAGTGACCGCCCGAGCCGGAGCGGACGACTGGCGGGAATCGCATTTCCAAACAGACCGCGCGACCGAGGACCTTGCGCGGTTTGCGGGATCCGCCAAGGGATTCAACGTGGTGATCGTAAGTCTGGAATCCACCGCGGCTCAGTATCTCCCGCTTTATGGCGCGCTCAATGACGGCGGGCACGACGTGATGCCTAACCTTAGCACGCTGGGTCAGCGGGCGCTGGTATTCGAGAATGCCTATGCGGTTTACCCCGAAAGCATCAAGGGGCTGTTCTCGGTTCTATGTTCCACGTTCCCCGCTTTCGATAGCCGGCCGGAGGAATATGAAAACGTAGAATGCAGTTCGGTGGCTGAGGTTTTGGCAGACGCGGGTTACCGCACTGCGATGTTCCACTCGGGACGCTTCGGGTACCTGGGGATGGAGGCGATTATCCACCGTCGCGGGTACCAGACACTGGAGGATGCCGGCGATATCGGCGGCAATCACAATTCGAGCTTCGGAGTGGACGAACCCGCCACGGTGGCACGGATTCTGGCATGGATCGACGGCCTGCCGCGCGGGCAAAGGTTTTTCCTCACATACCTCCCCATTGCGGGCCATCACCCCTATGCCACTCCGGAGCACGGTCCCTTCGCGGGAACGGCAGAGATCGATCAATACCGCAATGCCCTACACTATGGGGACGCTTCGCTCGGCGCTCTCATCGAAGGCCTGCGCGCCCGAGGGTTGGAGCAAAATACGTTCTGGGTGGTTTACGGCGATCACGGCGAGGCCTTCCACCAGCACGAGGGCAACTACGGCCACACATTTCTCCTGTACGACGAAAATGTTCACGTCCCGTTTCTCATCGCCGCGGCCGGCTTGATGCGCAGACAGGAACGCGTGCGGAAGGTGGTCAGCTTAGTGGACGTCGCGCCGACCATTCTTGATCTGATGGGTATTCCGTCGCGGGCGAATTACCAGGGCCGGACGATGCTCGATGGTGCGCCGCGGATGGCGCTTTTCTTTGCGGACTACTCATTGGGCCTTCTGGGCTTACGCGACGGCCCTTGGAAGTTCGTGTACGAAGTCGGCTCAGGCAGGGCAAAACTGTTCGATCTGGAGCGGGATCCGCGGGAGCTATCCGACGTGTCGGCGCGCGAGGCAGCACGGGTGTCGTGGTATGGCCAGGTAGTGCGCGACTGGTGCGTTGCGCAGAAGAGCTATGTCGCTCGAAGCGTGGCCAGGTGAAGGGAGCGCAGTCTTGATTCCTGGGCATGCACAGAATCGGATGGACGATTGAGCCATTTGGAGGTTGCCGGCTTACGTCCCTTGCGGTTGATATCGCGCGATTCCCCGCGAAAAATGCGTTTAGCTACACCGAGGTCTCTCAACGAGCAGAGGCAACCGGCCGTTGGGCTGAGTTTTTGGGGTGGAGGCGCTTTTCCTCCTCGAAGCTCGAAAAGAATCTCGTTTACATGGCCGTGGCTGCATTTTCTGGAGGTCTCCCATTGTTCAGGTCGTGGCTTTCCGGCTGGTTTTCGGCGAGGTCGCGATCCAGAACGCTCTAGCCCCAGATCGGTTCAAAAGATGAGCCATGTCTACTGCCACCGTATTCTCACGACCAAGGTGGCAAAGGAATATGCCGCGGAACAGGCACGCCGCGCCGAGGCACGTGAGAAGGGGAAGGTCAAAGCCACCAAGTAATCCCATCTCTCGGCGTTGTGGCAACTGCTGGCGTGCGCCACGCGCAAGCGTAATGGCTCTAGGTTTTGCGTGGGCGGTCGGTCTGTGTTGGGCGCAGGTGCGCGTAACGGAGAAGTGGCTGTCCTCTTCACCAGCTGACGCCATTTTTGATGGCGCACGCCTTGCAGAGAAGGATTGAGGACGGTCCGAACGGTGGAAATATGAAGAGATGACCGCAAGGGTTAGCCCACTTACTTGGCAGCATTCAGGCTGCCACAGCGCAGCAGCGTGTTCGTCGTTGGGTCGAGAAACGCGCAGAAGTTCGTCTGATGGGACCGACCAAACTCATCTTTGTACGTTACATCCGCGAAGACATAGAGAGTCATTCGGTGGGTTGTGAGTCCATCTAGTTCGGCTTGCGAGAGCGGGGCGGCAGATTGCCAACTCGTCTGAACTTTCCCGCCCGCTGAAATAATACCTTTGCTTGTGTACGGAATTGGAACGCTCGGCCCAAATGCAACGCTGCGAGCGTGTTCGGCGGTGTCTGACGCGAGAGCGAGCCCCGACCGAACTCTGGTAACTACGTCCAAAGCAGGGGTCCGTCCTGAATTTGCAAAGTATCCCTGGAAGCCAAGTTTCTCGCCTACTTTAGGAATAGAAGTGACGCCAGCATCCACGTCCACATAGGCGCGCTCGGACACGTGCAGCGCTTGCGATGCGGTGGCGGCGCTGGCCTGGCCTGCCTTGGCACTACGTTCGGCCTGGGCTTCAGACTTCTTAACAGCGTCGAGTTGCATTTGCAGTGTCGTATTCATCAATTCGGTGGTGCTCTGAAGAGCAGCCAAGGTCTTGGCAGTTGCGGCCGAGCTAGACTGCAGGTTCGTCAGAACCTGTTGTTGTTCGTTGAAGTTTAGTGACAGTAGGTGCCCTTGCCAGAGGCCCAGAAGGATTTCTCCTCCGATAAGGAGAACGACGACAATTTCCAATGCGAATGTGATTCGTTCCCGTCGTTGGCGAGACCGGGTACGTTCAGTTAGCCAATCTCTCGCGTGCTCCACATTTTGGTCAAAGCTGCCGGAGACCTGCATGGCAATGACGGTTTCTCCGTAGCGCTCGAAAAGGTCTCGTTCAGCGGCGGGGATGTTCGCTTTCCGAGCTGTCCGGAACGGCCACAGCCACGTAGGACTAGCTCGGCTGGGCAGGTCGCGGATGAACTTGAAGGACTGCGTCATCCAGTTTGGCATTTCACCGGAATGATATCAGAAGGGGCTGGCTAGCCGGGCCTCGGGTTCGGCCCTTTCCTTTGCTAGGCTGTCTGGAGTTAGACTCTGCGCCAAGCAAAAACTCCGCGAGGTGAGAACGCCGTGACTGAACAACCTTACGACAAATTGACTCACGACGAAATTCTTAGAGTACATGGCGACGCCTATTCACGTATGACGCCGGAACAAAGGCTCCAAGCGGCCGCTGCAGCGAAGGAACGCCTCCTGCGTCACTACGCTGAACAGAAGGAGTTGGATTCGCCGCGGAACAAGAAACTTTCCGAAATTACGCTCGGCGAGATAGTGGACGAACTGGGAAAGGTCGCAGACAAATTTCTTAATAGGATGGCGTTGTTGGTCTTTGGCTATCTTGTGGTTATTTGGCTAGTAAAACGTCTAGGCTGGATGCACTAAACTCCTCAGGGCTTTCCGACTCAAACCAACAGGTGAACCAGAAAGCCGATCCCTAATGTCAGGCTCCTCGAAACGACCCTGCCGAAAATCATCAAGCCAACATCTGACCATATACCTTCAGTCTCCGAGGGGACTTCCTCCTTCAATTCCTCCATTTTGTGCTCGGGGACGCATGCGTTGAGAATGAGGAACAGAGAATTCCAGCGCCGCTCAAAGGCGGGGTTGTCCTGCTCGCCGACTGCGGTCATCAGTCCGAACAACATATTCAGCCCGTATATCAGCCAGTAGCTCGGTTCCTGAACGTGCAGTAGCGGAATGGCGAACCAATTCCACACCTGCATGAGCACGAACACGCTGTAGAAGCCGACCAAAGTAGATACGACCCAAGTCATCGCAAACTTCTTCAAATCACTCATCGTCCCTCCTAGCGAGACAGGAGCATACATCAGGAAGTCTTATCAGTGGAGAACTCATCAGGGTTACGGTGACCGCGATGTGAAAGATTGTCACAGCGGTCATGCTTGAATCGAGGTTCTTCAAATGCTGGTTCTGTTCCCACAGCGCCGAAGGGTAAAACATTCGAAGAGATCGCCGTGACTTACATGAAAGACTTTGGTCCGCAGCTCGCGATTTCAACCGTGCGACAGCGCAACAGCCATCTCAAAGCACACCCATTACCACGGTTCGGGTCCATGTCGCTTATGAGTATCGACGTCCAAACATTGTAGCGGTTCGTGACCGAGTTGTCTGAGGGTGGTTGCCGCAAGAGCACCTTGAATCTACTCGGTACGATGAACGCAATCCTGTCGTACGCCAAGAAGCGCGTTATCCGCACCCTGGAAATCCCAGAGGGGTCTTTGACCATAGCCGGAGACCGCGACGGTGCAGAAGCCGTGTACTTCAAGCGTGCCGACGTGCAGCGTATCATCGCCGCCGCCCGCGAGCCCTTCGCCGCACAATCTTCATTCTTGCGTCCGTCACTGGATTGACGCGCAGGGGAGTTGCTCGGTCTTACCGTCGCAGACATCGATTTCGACCGCATGATGATTTGTCCGCGTAAGCAAGACGACGACCGCACCCGCGTGCTCCGGGAACTGAAGACAAAGCGGTCGCGTGACCATGTTCCAATCACCCAAAAGACAGCAACGATTCTGCGCTCCCACCTGAAAGATGGGTGGAAGTCTAACCCGCAAAGTCTCTTGTTCCCGAACCTCCGCAATCGTCCCTGGAAGCGTGCCAACGTGGTGAAGTTTGGACTGCACCCGATTCTCAAGAAATTGGGTCTGCCGACTCGTCGCGCTGGTTTACATGCCTTCCGACATGGTTTGGGTACAGCACTCGCCGACGCAGGTGTCTCTCCTGCGGTCGTGCAAAAGACTTTGCGTCATACCGACATCAAAACTACGCTGCGGTTCTACGTGCACGCCGACGTCGAAGCACAGCGCAATGCCTTGCAATCACTACAAATGTAGTTACCTAAGTGTTTTGTAATGTGGTGGTTCTGGTAGGGGCGGTGGGGATCGAAAATTGAATCTACTTTCACAAGTCCTGAGTTGTCAAAGGCGTAGCACCGCTACCCTTCTTCCAATTGGTGTCAAATGGTGTCAAGTTTTATGGCCTAGACGCACGCGTGGCCAAGTCGAGTTGTCCGGTAATCACCGACTGATCGGGACTTGACCAACGATAGCTCTTTTCTTTGCCATCAGTGATATCAGTGATACTCAGTCAGGCTCGGTTTCTTCGCAGGCGTTCAAGTGGCCTCAGTGCAGCCGGGTCCGGTTGACTTCTTTCCGTAGAGAGGACACTCCATGCGAGATCTTGCTCGCCTAATTTCGATATTCTTGCTCATAGCATGCAATACAAATGCGATCCCTCCAAATCAGTCCAACGAAATGCGCTCTCTTCAGGGCCCTGCCCATGAGCAGCCGAAGGCTGGACCTTCCGAAAATTAATCGTATGAGATGGATCCCGGGAGTGCGCGCTATGACCCCGGCCAAACTGACGTGGAGCGTCACGCCTACGCCAACCTTGTCCTGATGTGTCCCACTCACCACACGGTAATTGACGACGATGAAGAAGCGTACACGGTGGAGCGCCTCTGCAAGATCAAGGCTGCACACGAGGCTCAATCGGCTCCGATTCCCGATGCCGAGGCTGCCGCCGTCGCTGAGGTATTCATACAGTCGGTCTCGAATATCGGTCAAAGCGGCGGGTTGTCAGCCCACACCGTGAACGCGTCGACCCTCACAGTGCAGAGCGCACCATCCACGAGTCATCTCACGCGCCAGCGTCAAATCCAGGCAGTCGAGCACCTTTGGCAGGTGCTGTGCAACTTGAGCAGCGAGTTCGGCCTCGTAGTCTTCGTCGATACCATCCTTATGCCATCGGAGCTTGATGCTTACTTCAGAGAAGGAAATTACCTCACTTTGCGGACTGCATTCGCGAATATGCCGATATGAACCTTCCCCTTCGTAAGTTCGCCAATGCGGGTGCCAATGATGCGGCCAAAGAGCGGCCCTTCGTCACCAATCGTGTGTGGTCTGTCTTCTTCGTCCTGCAAGGCCTCTACGGCAGGACTGCGCTTCTCCTGAGCAATTCCTACAAGGAGAGCAGATTCGTAAACTGGCGTGCAGATAGCGGCTGCGATCAGCTTCTCCGTGCAATTTTGCCCGCGCAAGCCGTAGACCAAGCGAAAGGGCAACCGATCAGCGGACTCCGGACCGCCATCGACCCTCTTGAGAGCCGGTTTCTTGCCGAGGCTGGTATGGACAAGCCTCATGAGTAGCCGGGAAAATAAGAGGGCGTCATTGCCTTCGGCGTGATATAGGAATATGTAAAATTCTCAAATGCATGACCTCGATCTCCTGACGTTTGCTCGCGGAAATAGTGCACATGAGTCTGGCCACATTGTCGTTCTGTTCAAAGCGGGCAGACTTGTTGATTTAAGGTTTCTCCCTCACGAGACAGCAGCAGATGGAATCAAAGGTATCTTTGAGGCAAACACAGGAACCGAGCTTGGTGAGGAAGATTGTGTCGCTCTTGCGGCAGGCATGGCCGGGGAGTTGGTTTGTCTGGGACATTACAATTCTGAACGTGTCCTCCATGATCGACAACAAATCCAACGAACAGTCGGTAAAGCTCTCGAAGATTTTGCGCCGGAAGCCCAGGAGACCATCGAGCAAAACCTACGTTTCTTTTCGCTGCTCAACATAGAAGTACTAAACAGAATTACTGCACTTCTCTTGGACCTTGGGGGTGTAGATTGGGAGAAACTGCCCCCCACAATTCCAATCATCACTTTGACTGAGGTTGAGCAAGTCTATCAGCGCGCCGAATCCGAAAAATCGACGACTCCATAAGGGGACGACGACGTTGACAATGGACGCGTCATCCGTCCTCGCTGTCTCACAAGGCTGACTCCTGGTAAGTGGGTTATTACCGGGCACTTGAAAACTAGCAGCAAAATGGCACTATGATTTGTGGCAGGCTGTGTAGCAAATCAGTTGTGCGGGGAGGGCCGTGTGGTTGGTTGGGTTCTTGCGATTCTCGTAGGCATGGCTGGCTTGCTGCCCCAATCAGCGCAAACTCCAAAAACCGCGAGCTTCTTGCCGTCTGTGTCCATTTCACTTCCTCCGGACATCCTCTCGGAGACAGTTCAGATTTCATATTTTTTGCTTGGCGCCTTCGGAGGTTATGGCGGCTACGCGGCGCAGCGAACTCGAGTGCATACTTATGAGATTCCCACCATGGTGGATGGCAAAGCCGCGACTGAAATTCGGATGATTGTTTACGCCTCGGGTTGCGAAATTCAACAGTTTGTTATCCCCCTGGCGGAACATTCCAGATTCAGCCAGGAGTTCCCATGTCAACCCGTCGAGACCGTTAAGCTTTCGGGACATATCGTGCCAGACGCATTGGTTAGGGATACCAATGCCGAGTTGGTTGTCACCTACATGGCTTATTGGGCGCATGGCTTCTATGGCATAGCCGATGGGTTTGTTACTGGGTTTCACCTCGCAACTGTCTCTCCAGACGCGAACGGGATGTTTCAAGTCGGCTTGCCCTATTTCAGGGTCGACGCTGAAGCTTCTTCTTCGGAACAAAGAGCGAGCTTTCGGCTGATGTTGCGCGACTCCAAGACTGGGAACCACATCGCATCTAATCTGGAACCTGAAAAGCAGGAGCTTAGGCTCCAAGAGCACGGCTTGCGAATCCGGTCGCAGTATCCCGACGACCTCATCTTCACGGCGGCTGAGCCTTTCCTGAAACTAACCCCCATCAAAGGCAAAGTTTTCCGCTCAGATTCCGGCGAGCCGATTTCCAACAGCTACATCCTGCTCACTAGCGAAACGGACAAGGCGAGGCATTTTGATACGAGAACCCATGAAAAGGGCGAATATCTTTTTGGAGGCATTCCGGCTGGAAATTACACGGTGTCTATCTATGCGTGGTTTCCAAAAAGGAGTGAAGTTCCCTGCCAGAATCCCCTCGAACAAAAGACGGTGGACGGTGGCGACATCACGGTTGAATGGCAATGGAAGAGTCAGGCATTCATGGAAACCGTTAAACTCAAAGGCTTTTCCATCGAGTTTGACGGGGAGAATGTCAAAGACTTCGATTTGGTGGGCAGGTAAAGACGGCAAGTGCCTGGTAACGCGCAAACCTTACATCAAGTGAAATTGCTGGCCTTGGCCTTCTCCGGTAATGCGACTAACCAGGCACTTGCGGAATCCCGTGATAAACTCGCCCACCGAAACACGAAGTTCAGGTTCAAAAAAAATGAGTACAGAGAACCATTCTTCAAAGTCAGAACAGGGAGTGGTTAAGGTCATCTTGGACTTGTCGAAGGACAACGGTCCGCTAGCAACCGAGAGCTTGTGGGCCGAGCCAGCCGGGGACTGTCTCTTTCGATTGCGAAATGTTCCATTCTTCGCGTACGGGTTCAGTGAACGGGACATCGTCAAGGTCGAGGAGAGTGATGGGAAGTTTGTCGTCACAGACGCGGAAGAGCGTGGCGGTCACTCGACATATCGCATTTTCTTACCCACCTGAAACTACCGAAGAGAAATTCGCTCGAGATTGGGAGCCACTTGAAAAGTTAGGTTGCACCTACGAGCGTGCAAATCGCCGCTTGGTCGCTATTGATGTCCCTCCACGTTCAGACGTCTACGCTGTCTACCCTGTCTTAGAGGATGGCGAAAAAGACGGACTCTGGGAGTTCGAGGAAGGTCATTGCGGCCATGCATTACGTGGTCAAACACCCGCTAGGTCCTGACAAACGCGTTACCGGACAAGTTGCTTTGCTAGACGTTTTCTATTTCGCAGATGATTTAGTTTCACTCTTCTCTTTGCCCAGTTCTCGACAACCCCGTACGGTAAACCAATCAACAAAAAAATGCCTAGGAACTGCCAGCGCGACAAATGGTGTTCGGCAGTCCACCAGATGAGGAAACCTCCCCCAAGCAGAATCACAACCCAGTTGATGACATGGATGGCGATTGAAGACCAGGGCCAAGTGCCTGTTTGGTGTTTGTATAGGGCCCACCAGTGAACAGTCTTGCGACCCTCCCTGTACATAGATTTGATTGTGGAAGGTGTTGTAGTCCATTCACGTTTTGCCTTCCGCACGCGTGTATCCGATTCAGAAAGTTCTTGCACCAAATCCACGTCACAGTCCGAGCAGCGGGTAAATCCAGCACGGTACTCGGCTCTGCATTCGGGGCAGAACATGGGGGGAATGATATACCGAATGCGATTTTCCCTGTCAGGACCTAGTCCTACTCAGTTTTGTCCGTTGCGCTGTAATCCTGGTAGATTCCACGACGCAAGAGATTCGGGTTGGTATCATTCATCGGAATTACAGGCCAAGGCTTTTGGGGGTCGAACTGCACTTCGTTCGAGCGGTCCCATCCTCCGTACAAAATCAATCGTGACCCGACCCGCACTTTGTCGTCCGCACAGAGTGTTCCGGAAAGCAAAGAAACGTCACGAGTCTCACCGACGTTCCAAGCGGCCATCCCTTTAAGCCGGTCAATGACACGCACGGTCGCAACAGTCTTGTCGTAACCCTTGCTGTAAAAGTTTTCGTGGTATCGCACGACTTCAGCAGTAGCAATGTTGGCGCTATCCCTGCCGAGAATCTCGATGATGGCTGAGGAACAGGTCAGTTTCTCCCCAGACTGGTTAGTCTGAGAACGCTCTGCGACATATTGCGCCCAGGCGGCAGGCATAATGTCAATTTGAGTGACACAGGAGTGCCATTTAGTCAGGCAAGAAAGGTCCAGTTGCATCAAGCGGTAAACATCTTCGGGGGCGGCGTAGGGGGTAAACTGAACCCATCCCTCCGCGCAGGCCTCGCATCCACCCGGTCGGCCTATCACGTAGTTTCGATGGAGCAGCAATTGCGAGGCGACCCAATGGTCGCCGTAATAATTAAAGCGAGGAACGCCGTTCACCGCTGCGAACAAGCTGAACTCAAACGCCTCGACTCTGACTGAAATCCCTCGGCTCCAAACCGTGCCATCACGCATTCCGATGTTGGCGATAACTCTTGCAGGACGGCCCCCAGCACGCGTGTATAGGCGAAGTAGCCAAAACTCTGTGCTGCGCAAAAGGCGCAATGTCATAGGACAGCTTCAGCCGCCAGCGGAAGTAATCGTCTAACTTCAGATCTCCTGACATGGTACCTCGGAAACGTGTCCGCTTTTTGGGCTTTCGAGGGCGGTTGCGACCGAATAATGTATCTCCAATTCGGTGCCGGGGAACTTTGTATGAGTCTCGTT
>Ga0066659_10000772_pt1 | contig 12793 bp, 10 predicted proteins | sample GraSoiAngelo_108_FD_75176 | JGI IMG/M metagenome (GOLD analysis project Ga0066659, IMG submission 75176) | Grasslands soil microbial communities from the Angelo Coastal Reserve, California, USA - 14_0903_09_40cm | ecosystem: Environmental > Terrestrial > Soil > Grasslands | place: USA... | reverse complement strand
ATCCAGTCCCTCGGTCACCGCGATCATCCCTAGGGCGATAGGTAAATCGAAACTCGGGCCTTCCTTCTTAATGTCGGCCGGCGCGAGGTTGATCGTTGTACGGCCGCGAGGCCAATAGTAACCGCTGTTCGCAATGGCAGTCGTGACGCGGTCGCGGCTCTCCTTCACCGCCGCGTCTGGCAGTCCAACGATGACAATGACAGGATCGCCGCCGGCGCCGTTTACCTCGATTTCCACTTCATACGCGTCCACGCCGTAAACGGCGGCGGAGTAAATTTTTGCCAGCATCGTAGCGGCAGGGTCGCAGAAAATCGTTGCGTGGAAAAGCGCCAAATATCCCTCGAAAGTGAGATACCACTGGTGCCGAAAATGTGGTCAAATGTTCAAGGCTCCGTCGGACAGTCTTCGATACGCGGGACAGTAAAACCCCTACAAAAAAGATTGAACAAGAAACATCCGCGCAATGTCACAAATTCGAATATTTAACCTTGTTAAATACTTCCTAGGATGCTACAACGCGTGATTGAGACGGCATCGACGAATACAGTGTACGGGAAGTTGTCGATCCAAGCCCCCCAAATGAATGATGAAAAAGAGTTATATGGCTGCTGAAGATAGCGATACCGGAATAAAGATTTACCTGCGTGAGATCGGGCAAATCCCACTGTTGACTCCAGAGCAGGAGATCGACCTGGCCGCTAAAATCAAGAAAGGCGATCGCGAGGCGCGTGCGCTGATGATTCGCTCCAACTTGCGTTTGGTGGTCAAGATCGCACACGACTACGCGAACCTTGGTCTGCCGCTGCTGGATTTGATCTCCGAAGGCAACATCGGGCTCATGAAGGCGGTGGAACGGTTCGATCCGGCGAAGGGCGGAAAGCTGAGCACTTACGCCGCTTGGTGGATCAAGCAATCCATCAAGCGAGCGCTGGCGAATCAGAGCAAAACCATCCGGTTGCCTGTGCACCTTGTGGACAAAATCTCCAAGATGCGTCGCGTATCGCTGCAAATGAGCGAAGAGCTCGGTCGCGAACCGACCGATGACGAGCTCGGCGATGAAATCGGAATTGCGAGTGGAAAAGTCTCGCAGCTTAAGACAGTTTCGATCCGTCCGGCCTCGCTCGATGCGCCGATCAGCGATGATGATTCCACGGAGTTCGGCGAAATCGTCGGCGACGAGGAGGCGCAGACGCCATTCGAATTATTGCGTGATAAGAATCTCCGCAACGAAGTCGGCGGCTTGCTGGACGTTCTGGACGATCGCGAAAAGAAGATCATCTTCCAGCGCTTCGGTCTGGACGGCGGCAAGCCCAAGACGCTCGAGGAAGTCGGCAAAAAATTCGGCGTCACGCGAGAGCGCATCCGGCAGTTGCAAAACATCGCGCTCTCGAAACTTCGCCGTGCGCTTGCCAAAAAGGAGCGGCCAGTGGATGTGGAACTGACGGTGGAAGCGTAGGTTCGACCGAGTCGGTGGTTTTTTAGATGCCTCGGCGTGTTGTCAGCGTTTCTGTTATTTCAGCTTGCCTTGGATCTCTTTCGCTAGGTCGAGATGCTCCTGGACCATTTTGGCTGTGTCGTCCGCGAACTTTTTCACGTCGGGATCGCTCCCGGTGCTTGCTTCCTCCTTGAATTCAGCGAGGTCTTTTTCGTGGTCCTCGACCATCATGTCCATGTAGGCTTTGTCTGAAGTCCACTTGCCGCTGTGCTCCTTGGTCGGGAGTTGGACCCCTTTTTTAGAAGCAATTGACTTGAGTTCATCGTTCGCTTTGCTGTGATCGGTCACCATTCGTTTGCCGAATGATTTGACGTCGTCGCTTTGGGCGTTCTGTTCAGCCACCTTTCCCATCGCGACTTCCATCATCCCGCCTTTCGCGGCTTTCTTCATGAACGTCTTGTCCTTTGCGCTTAATGACGAACGCGTGGCGGTCGGCGTGGTTTCCGCCCTGACCGTTCCGGCAAGGCTAATCGCCCCGATTACTAGGGCAAGAATACACAACTGCGAGACAATTCGGATTTTGGTCATGGCTTCCTTTGGTTGAACGAACAGGGGATATCCCAGCTTCAATTAACAATCGAAACCTCGGCGCTGGTTGGACGCGAAAGAATTACGCTTTCTGCCTTTGGTTTGATTGCCCTGCCGTGCTATGAGCCGGAGATATTCCGTTCGTACGAGCTTTCGACCCGCTTCGCCACATCTCGATAGCCGTAATCGACTTCGTAAATTTGCTTCATACAGGCGAGGGATTTATCCGGCGCACCCATCCGCTCGTACACAAGTCCGAGATTATAAACTATCTCCTTCTTCATCGTGTCCATCGACAGAATTTCGCGGGACGCTTCCTCCAGTTGCTTCATTGCCAGGTCGAGCATTCCAAGCTCGCCATAACAGCAACCGAGCACGTTCATCGCTTTCAACCGCGCGTGCGGATTTTGCCGCGCGCGCTGCAGCTCCGGCACAGCCTCACGGAAACGCCCGGCATTGAAAAGGTTGTCACCGAGCTCAAACCGGAGCTGGAGATCGGTTGGATTCCGCGCCACCCGCTCCTGCGCATCCGCGATGAGGATTTCTGCGCGGCTGACTTTAGCAGCGCGCAGCTGCGCTGACTTTTCCGTGTACACTTCGTCTTGTGCACTGTAGGTCGCGAGGAATTCCTCGTGCGCAGCGATCTCGCGCTCGAGGCATTTGATTTTCAAATTGGAGATCTTTCGAAGCAATCCGGTGTCCGCGCCCTTAGCGAGATCAGCAGCATATTGATACCAGCGTATAGCTGACCCGAAGTCGTCCTTTTGCTCGCTTAACGCGCCAAGCCGGCGCGCAAAATCCACGTTTTCCGGTTCCGCCTGGTGACGTGAGTAAGTTTCGGCGATTTGTTGGTCGAGCGCTTCTCCTGTCAATCGGATGCGGCTCTGCTGCTCGAGTGAAATCGCTTCCTCCTTGTCCTTGATCAGATCACGATAACTTTCAGCCTGCGTCCAACCGCCTCTCTTCATTGAAGCACGCGCCGAGGCGTCTTTTCCCAGCCTGAGCGCCTGCGCATCGAGCGGATCGATTGCAGTGAGTTGGTTATAGACTTCCACCTCGTTTTCGTGGTCTCCAAGCTGGTGATACAAACGCCCTAGTTCATGCAGCACTTTCACGTCGCGCGAGTTTTCTTCGAGTAACGTCCGCAGAGCGAACACTCCGATTTCGCGCCAACCAGCCGCCAGCGCCGCTTCTTTTAACAACAAATTTGCCTGGCGATTGTAGGGTTCCGCCTCCAAAACTTCCTCCAGCATTTCAATCGCACGCTTGGGGTCCTTTTTAATCTCTCGTTGCGCTTTCATCACTCCGATGGGCGCGGTTGAGATTTTGAAAAAACTTTTTTTAACCGATTTGCTTTTCGTGACCTCCGCGCGTCGCAGCAGTTGACGGCCCGTGAGAAACTCGGGCTCCTGCTTAAGAATTTCTTGAAGGAGCGAAATCGCGTAACCGAAGTTGCGCAACTCCATGGCGGCCACCACCTTAAGCCAGAGCGCCCGTAGCGCTTCGCTCAAGTCCTTCTCTGTCCTGACTGCCATGTTCGCGCGTAGTTTATCACAAAAAAGAACGCATGCGTCACCGGGCACGAATGGCAATTCGTTCGGCGATGAATAAGTTCCTTAAGTAGCGATGCGCATGTTCAATCTCAAGCTGAACGGTGACGCGGCTCCTTTGGAGTTGACCGGATCAGGGCGATTTGTCTTATCGCGGAAAAATTTCGTCCCGGCGTACGTGCGAGCATTCGAGCGGGGCTTTCTTCAGCAGCGCGCGGTTAAGGCGATTGAGTCGCTGCGTTCGTGCAAGGTTTGTCCGCGCGATTGTGAGATCGACCGGTTCAACAACAAGATCGGTGTGTGCAAAAGCGGAAGGCTCGCGCGCGTCGCCAGTGCCTTTCCACATTTCGGTGAGGAAGATTGTCTGCGCGGCTGGAACGGCTCTGGCACGATCTTTTTTGGGTGGTGCAATCTGCGGTGCGTCTTTTGCCAGAATTTCGAGACCAGCCAGTTCGGTGAAGGCGCCGAGGTGACCGCGGCGGAACTCGCGCAAATCATGCTCGATTTGCAGGGGATCGGGTGCCACAACATCAATTTCGTCACACCTGAGCACGTTGTGCCCCAGATTTTGGAAGCGCTGGCAATCGCGGCTGGGCGCGGGCTCCGGCTGCCACTCGTTTATAACACCTCGGCTTACGACAGTCTCGAGAGCATTCTCTGGATGGACGGAATCGTGGACATCTACATGCCCGATTTCAAACTTTGGGACGCCGAGCATTGCCGAAAATATTTGGTGGCCAGCAATTACGCCGAAGCCGCGCGCAAGGTGGTTGCCGCGATGCACGCGCAAGTAGGCGAGTTAATAGCGGATGAGAATGGTTTGGCGCTGCGTGGGGTTCTGGTGCGCCACCTCGTAATGCCCGGCCTACTCGATGATACCCGCGAAATCATGCAGTGGATCGTCGAGAACATGTCGCGCGACACCTACGTCAACGTGATGGATCAATATTACCCGGCGCACAAAGCCGAAACCGAACCGCGCTTCGCCGAGATCAACCGTGGCATTACCGCCGACGAATTCTGTGGCGCAGTCGAGCTCGCACGCACAGCCGGCCTCTGGCGGTTCGACACCCGCTGGCGCCACGTCATCCCTCATGGCGCACCCGTCTGGCTGCCACGAATCCGCAAGCCGTACGAAGAGCGTGTCAGTGCAAACTGATGTCTTACCGAGCGGCGCTGAGCAATTCTTTTAGCTTACAGCAGATCGAGCTGCGGCTTTTGGGATTCAGGCATTGTCTTAGTTGACTTTTTTTTCCGCGGTTTCCGTTCCGCATCAGCGCGGCTGGAACTTTCCAAGTGGGCAAGAATTTCCTTGGCGCGATCGAGAATTTCTTTGGGCAAACCGGCGAGGCGCGCGACCTGGATGCCGTAGCTTTTGTCTGCGCCGCCTGGGATGATTTTGCGAAGAAAAATGATCTGCTCGTTCCATTCGCGCACGGCGACATTCAGATTGCGAACGCCTTTGCGGTCCTCGGCGAGCTTCGTCAGCTCGTGATAATGCGTGGCAAACAGAGTGCGCGCTTTAATTTTGTCGTAGAGAAACTCGCCGACGCTCCACGCGATGGAGAGACCGTCAAAAGTGGATGTGCCGCGACCGATCTCATCGAGGATGACTAACGAATGATCAGTGGCGTTGTTAATGATGTTAGCTGTTTCGTTCATTTCGACCATGAACGTCGATTGACCCCGGGCCAGATCGTCGCTCGCGCCCACCCGGGTGAAAATGCGATCGACCAATCCGACCTGCGCGCTCTCCGCCGGCACGAAGCTCCCAATCTGGGCCATCAACACGATAAGTGCGACCTGACGGATGTACGTCGATTTACCGGCCATGTTTGGGCCGGTCACGATGGCCATGCGAATATTTTCGCCATCCAGTTCTGTGTCGTTAGGCACGAACTTTTCTTCGATTAGATTCTGATCGAGCACCGGATGACGCCCGTCTTTGATAACCAGCCGCAGCGAATCGTTTAACTCTGGCCGGCAATAGCGAAATAGTCGCGCCGTTTCTGCGAGCGCGCAGAGCACGTCGACCACCGCAATGGCATCCGCGGTTTGCTGGATGGGCTCGATCTCACGCAGGGTTTCGTCGCGCAATTTCTGGAACAATTGGTACTCGAGGTTGTGGGCGCGGTCGTCGGCGCCAAGGATTTTTGCCTCCATCTCCTTTAACTCCGGCGTAATGAATCGTTCACCGCCCACCGTGGTTTGCTTCCGCGTGTAATGCGCGGGCACGTTCGCGAGATTCGATTTTGTGACTTCGATGAAATAACCGAATACGGAATTGTAACGGACCTTGAGCGATTTGATCCCTGTCGCTGCGATCTCGCGTTCCTGTAGATGGCTGATCCAATTTTTGCCTTCGCGCGACGCCTGGCGCAGGGCATCGAGATCGGGATGAAAACCGTCGCCGAAAATGCCGCCCTCCTTCAGCGTGAGCGGCGGGTCGTCGACAAGTGCTTTGGCCAGCTTCTCAGCGAGTACTGGCATTTCGTGAAGAGCGTTCTGCAGATGGGACCCAAGGGACGAATGTGACGTGTGGGCGCTCCCGATTCCGAAGCTTGCGCGCTCGATGAGTTTGCCAAGCTCACGCTTGAGCGCGGGGATTTGTTGAAGCGAAGTTTTAAGCGCGACGAGGTCACGCGCATTCCCCGAGGCCTGGCTCAATCGTCCTGCGGCGCGCTCAATGTCCCGGATGGATTTTAACTCAGCGCGAATGGAAGCGAGCAAATCGGGCTCCTGCAAAAGATCGCCGATCATTTGCTGGCGTCGCTGCAATTCCGTGACATCACGCAACGGCTGCAAAATCCACGCGCGCAGTTTGCGCGCGCCCATTGGCGTCTCTGTTCGATCCAGAACGGCGAGCAGGCTTGTGTTCTGTGCACCGCGCGATTCAACCAGCTCAAGGTTGGCTTGTGTGGCGGAGTCGAGAAGGACGTACTGCGCCGGTGCGTCGCAGCGCAATGAAGTGAGATGGTCGATTTTGCGCCGCAGTTGATGTTTCAAGTAATGCACGATCGCTCCGGCCGCAGCGACCGCCGCGGGCATCTGCGCGCAACCGAATCCATCGAGCGATTTGGTCTTGAAATGTTCGCACAAAGTGAAGATTGCCTGTTCCGGCAGAAACGCGTAGCTGTCGTATTCCTGCGCGTGGTCGATCTCACCGATGTGCGCTTTCTGCTCCGAGCTGATTAACAGCTCCGCGGGCGAAACGCGGGCGAGCTGGTCGAGCAGCGATTCTCTATCCTGCGCCTGGGTTAATCGGAACTCGCCTGTGCTGAGATCGGCGTACGCGAAACCGAATACACCGCCATCGGCATAAATCGCGCCGAGATAATTGGCGCGTTTGGCGTCGAGCCAGCTTAATTCGCTCACTGTTCCCGCGCTGATGATTTGTGTAACTTCGCGCTCGACAATTTTGCGACCGGGTTGCGGCTCGCTCATCTGATCGCAAATGGCGACGCGCCGCCCGGCCTTGATCAGTCGGCGAATGTACCCATGCGCCGCGTGATACGGCACCCCGCACATCGGTACCCCGTTGCGCTTCGTCAGCGCCACATTCAGAAGACCCGAGGCTTCCTTCGCGTCGTCGAAAAACATTTCGTAAAAATCGCCGAGCCGAAACAGCAGGAGCGTATCGGCCGGAATACTTTTCCGCAGCCGCTGGTACTGCTGCATCATTGGAGTCAGCACGTCCTGCATGATTTCAGAATTAAATCAGGCCGGGCGAATTGCGAGTTTGGAATTCGAAACGGAGGATAGCCTGCCACGCTTTCTTGGCCGGCACGCTGCCAGCGTCTCTTCTGGTGCAGGCTGGCAGCCCGCATACCGAGACAGGCAGGGCTGGCTACCCTCTGTCACCGGTTCTTTCGCGGCGTTGGAGATGGCGTGGGCGAAGCGCTTGGCTTCGCGATCAGGTCGGCGCGGTCCTTTAAGAAAGGATCGAGAGAGAATTTGGGAACGAGATAAATCCGCTTTTCGCACTCCTTTTCAGAGGCGGCTTTTTCTTCCAGTTGCTTGAGATGCGTTTTGAATTCTTCATCCAATCTGGTTTTATCCTCGGGCTTCTCGTCAGGCGACACCGCCCGTTCCTTTGCCGGATCGGCGGTTACAGACACGCTCAGTGGATAGCTATCACTCGAGAGCTTGCCGATTTTGAGTGTGTACGTGAATCGGTCAAACGTCTGGATGGTCAATAGCTCGGGCTTATCGAGACCATATTCTTCCGGTTTCGCATCGGGTGGGAGAACGTCTGTGAACCTGAGCGAACTCAGCAGGTTGGTGAATGAGGTCCCCGTGCCTTTATTGAGTTCTTCGTTTTTCGCATCAGTGAGTTTCCAATCCGCTTTGGCGTCACTGCGCGTCAACGTCCAGTGTTTCGGCCCGGTTTGGCCTGTGAGGCTGATCGATTCAGGATTTTCGATTTTGACGAAATCGTGTTTGAGCCATGATTGCGGTAGCGCGTCGAATTTGAGACGTTGGTTAACGAGAGAGACGTTCTCTCCATTGCCGGGCGCGAGCACGTATCGTCCCATCGGCATGCTGGGGAAGCGGCCAAGTGTCTCTTGGCCATTCTCCTTTGCCATCACTCGCTTGCCGAGGATGATTTTTGCCAGGGTCTTGTCGTTTTCATTCTTCAATTCCACGACTGTTCCAGCCGCACCCGCATCGCTGCGCGAAGTTGCTGCGGGCTGGGCATTCGCGCCGTGATCCGGCTCCGTTAATTCCAGTCGGCCGGATTGCGAGGGACCAACCTTGATTTGCTGTACCGGCCGCAGTTCCCACAGTTGTCGAATGAGACCGCTTACCCGCTGGAAATCTGCCGGATAATCGGCCTTTTCAGCTACGACCCAAACGCCGTTCTTTTTCGCCAGATGAACTTCTCCTTTGGGACTGCGAATCTCCACGTGCGCCACATCGTTGACTGGAAAATCAAGGACCTTGCCACTCTCGGGCGAAGCCGATTCACTCCATTGGCTCTGATTTCGTTTTTGCAAAATCAATCCGGCGCCGCCAACGATGACGACGAGCACAAGCAGAATGCCGGTGTGTTTGCGTTTCATGCCGGAACAATCAGCGCGCGGCCCGGCTTTGCCTGCGGCCAATAGCGAGAAACACGCCTGAGAACGCCACGACCGCCGGCATCGCGGCGATGTTCAGCCACTTGAGGCGGTTTTCCAGAGAATCGATATCAGCCCGTAATTTGCGGCGTTCATCTTTGAGCTGCGCTTTGATGCTCGTTTCTTTTTTGCGGAAGTTGCTAATCTCCTGCTGTTGTTCCGGCGAAAGGATGAATTGCTGGCCATTCTGCTTTGTTTGCTGCAATTCATTCAGTTTGCGCTGTGTTTCGGCGAGGCTGCTTTCCAATTGGCGAATCGTGTCCTGATAATGCGACTCGGCTCTGGCCTGCATTTCCCGAATTACGGTGAACGGCCGCATAGTTATGGCTCTGCTGCGCATGGCGATCAAATCGCTGTCGCCGCTCAATTGCTCGATGGCTCCCTCCGCGAGGGCCAAATTGCCGTTTTTTGGTGTGAATACGTGTCCGCCAAACAGGTTGTTCATCTGTGTGACCGCGACCTGGTTCTGGATCATGTCCGTATCACCAAACAGAACGATGCTCGTTTCGTTCGTTGATTCTTTGAGAGCTGGCGGTTGTTCAGATTTCGTTGCCGTTGGCGAAGCCGAAGGCGACGGCGACGGAGTGGGCGCGCCGTTGGGGAAAGCCGTCTTCGCTTTGCCAGTCAATCTCACAGCCAGTGCGTATTCAGTTCCCGAAGGCTGAAATTTGTGGATGATCTCCTCGCCGGATCCGCGTGCGACGATTGGAGCAATCAATTGGGAGTTTGGTGAAGACTTGATCAGCACGGTTTGCTTTAGTCCGTCCGCAGGCGTGCCCGTGAATGCCCCAGCCATCACCATTACGGCGTTGGTTTGAGCTGTGAGAACGTCATTTTGATTCAGCGCATCTTCAGCCAGGGCGAGCACGGTGGGCGCCCGTCCTTGCTGGGTGCGCCCCATGTGATTCAGATCTGCTACCACGAGCGAAGTGTTGAACTCCAATCCCCATGCGTTCAGAAGCTTGTCGAGTGACGAGCTACTGGCCGCGGGCACCGGACCGACGGTCGGCTGCGCGTCGAGGACGCAATCGGGATCAAGAAATGCCACCAGCTTTCCACCACATAAAACGAATTGGTCGATGGCAAACTGGGTCGCCTCCGAAATTCCTTTCGGGTGAATGATGAGTAGCAGCTTTACGTCGTCGGGGATCTTGTCCGCGGTCAGATCGATGTTGCGCACCGTGAAGTCGCGCTGCAATTCCGAGTAGAGGATCCATGGCCGTTCGTTTTGCTGTTGAAGCATCATTCGGCCGGGAATCATTTGGCCCGCTACAGGCAACGCACTCATGACCCCGATCACGGGCCGCTCCGGATTGGTCACTCGCGCGATCGCACGCGAAACATCATATTCCAGCAGTCGCTCGCGCGCGGGTGTCAAAAACGGAATCGTTTCTTTTTGGTCGAGCATGTTCACGCTCAGTCCCAGGTAAACTTTTTCATTGTTTTGAAGTAATTGCGGCTGCAACCCGTCCAGGCGCGCGGAATCTTCTGCATCGGAATCCGGTTGCGGATCCAGTTTCTGGATGTCGATTTTGCCTTTCGCTCTCTGGCGGTATTCGGAAAGTAAATCCTCGACGCGTTGCGCGTAGTTTCTCAGGGACGCGGGCATCGCGTTGCCGCCGCGAGTGCAGTAAAAACGTATTTGCACCGGGGTATCGATCTTCGCGAGGATTGCACGGGTTCCAGCGGACAATGTGTAAGCGCGCTCCGCTGTAAGATCGACGCGTTGTTTTGTCTGCGCCGCGATCACATTAATCACAACCAGCAAGACCAGCATTGCTGCGACGCCGATCGCCGAATAAAGATACGTCGCGAAGCCTTTCTTTTTCATTGGTACTCAGCCGGCACGACGCGAATGCAGGATCACGCTCGTGGTAAAGAGCGCGAATACGATCACCGAGAGGAAAAAGAGAATGTCACGCGAATCGATCACGCCATTCTGGATACTAGCGAAATGCGTCATTACGCTGAAGGTGCTGACGATATTGATCAACCATTGCGGCGCCCATTGGCCGAGCAGATTCACCACAGGTGTCCATCCGGCGACAATTAGAAACAGCAACAGCACAACTGAGAGAATGAAGCTGATCACCTGATTGCGAGTCAGCGCCGAAGTCATCGCGCTAATGGCCAGGTACGCGCCGGCCATCAGCAAACTTCCAAGGTAACTGGCAAAAATCACTCCGTTATCCGGATGACCGAGGAAATTGACGGTCAGGACGAATGGAAAAGTGAGCAATACGGCTACCGCAATTACTGCCCACGAAGCGAGAAACTTTCCCAGGATTGCCTGCCAGGCGGCAATCGGCATGGTGAGCAACAATTCGATTGTGCCCAGACGCCGTTCCTCCGACCACATCCGCATGCCCACAGCGGGAACAAGAAAAAGATAGAGCCACGGAAGCCAGACGAAAAACGTTGTCAGCGTGGCTTCTCCATTTTCGAAAAAGCCCGCCACCATGAAGGTGAAAAATCCCGACAGCAGCAAAAAGATAACAATGAATACGAACGCAATCGGCGAGGCGAAGTAGCCGCCAAGTTCGCGTTTGGCAATGGTGATTACAGGAGACGTTTTCATTTCATCGCTCTTACGGAGCTGCCGCCTCACGGTTCCCGATCGGATAACGTGATGCTGCGAAACACTTCATCGAGCCGACCCTCTTCGCGACGCAATTCACGAATGGGCCAACGTTGGTCGACCACCAGCTGACCAAGCGCATCGGCCAGATCGTCTGCCGATGAGTCGGGATTGGCCTTCGGGAAAACGCGAATGGTAAACGGTGATTCGGCGACGATTACTGTTTTTTCCACTCGCGAGAGATTATCGATTTTCCCTCGCACGGAGGTGGCGCTGCCGTCGAACGCACCATAGGCATCTGCCAATACAAGCGTGACCGTTCCCGCAGTCTGGGAGCGTGCCTTCAATTCGCGCGGCGTCCCATTGGCGACGATTTTGCCGCGATCGATGATGATTGCTCGTGAGCACGCCGCTTCAACTTCCTCGAGAATGTGTGTGGAAAAAATGATGCTTTCGTTTCGCCCATCCGCCGGATGAGCGTGCGGATTTCGTGTTTTTGATTTGGATCGAGCCCCTCCGTCGGCTCATCCATGATTAAAACTTCGGGGTCGTGGATAATGGCTTGCGCAAAACAGACCCGATGTTTGTAACCCTTGGAAAGCGTCTCGATGCTTTGCGCGAGGACAGATCCGAGAAAACACATCTCGGCGACGCGCTCGACCGCTGCTTCCTTTGCCTTGCCTGCGAAACCGCGCAGTTCAGCCGCAAAATTAAGAAAGCCCTGCACGGTCATATCCGTGTAGGAGGGGGCGTTCTCGGGCAAATAGCCAAAAAGCCGCTTCGCCACGATGGGATCTTCGGCTACATCGAATCCACCGATCGATACGCTTCCTTCCGACGGCGGAATAAAGCCGGTGATCATCCGCATGGTGGTCGATTTCCCTGCGCCGTTGGGCCCCAGAAACCCGAGCACTTCGCCTTTTTTCACGGCAAACGAGACGCCGTCCACCGCAATCTTGGGGCCAAATACCTTCTTCAGATTTTGAACCTGAATCACCCGCAAAATCTGATAATTAAGGTTGCTGATTTTTCAAGTCGGTTGCGAAAGAATTCTGTAATCGAGGCAAAACACGGGGCTTGGTCGCAGATTTTCGTGCTCGCTCGATCGACAGTGTTCGCGTCCAATCGCTTTTTTTGAGGCGATTTGACGCGCAAGGCTCCGCCGAGTACGCTCCGGCTCACCGACTTAAAGTATTTCCAAAGCGAGGGGAGTGATTATTGATGCCAGAAGTCATTGTGCGCAAAGGTGAACCGGTCGATCGCGCATTGAAACGCCTGAAGAACAAGCTGGACGCCGAGGGCATTCTTGAGGAAGTCCGCCGTTTGCGCGCGTTCGAAACGCCTTCGCAAAAGCATCGCCGCAAGGCGAGAGCAAACGCCAAGCGCGGGCGAATGAAGTTCCGATTCAACGCCTGAAGGTAGCGAAGTTAAAGCCATTGAAGAGTTGAAGCAGTGGCAGGGTAACTGTTCAGCTCTTCAACCATCTGACGGTTTAGTTTTTTTGAGCGAACAGCTCAGTGAT
>Ga0066659_10000765_pt1 | contig 12827 bp, 9 predicted proteins | sample GraSoiAngelo_108_FD_75176 | JGI IMG/M metagenome (GOLD analysis project Ga0066659, IMG submission 75176) | Grasslands soil microbial communities from the Angelo Coastal Reserve, California, USA - 14_0903_09_40cm | ecosystem: Environmental > Terrestrial > Soil > Grasslands | place: USA... | reverse complement strand
CGCTGCTGGCGGCTGAAGCGGCTCTCCGGCTCGGAAAGCACCGCAGTGTGGATGGCGATGATGTCATCGCCGTGCCGGAGGGCGCCGTGCAGGCGTACGCCGGCGCCCTCGGGTGCCGGAAATCCCGCCGGCTCGTCGACTTCCACCAGCTCCTCACGCTGGAGCGCGGCCAGCAGCGGCGCGATGCAGGCACGCGGCACCTGCACGAGATCGGCGGACGGCGCGTCGGGGAGCGCGTCGTGTCCGGCGACGAGCACGTACGCATCCCGTTCGGGCTGAAAAATCCAGGTCTGGCTGGATCCGCAGCGCAGCACCTCGGTCGTGACCCGGCACAAGCACTCGAGGATGCCGGGCGTATCGACCAGGGCAATCATCTCCCGTCCCACGCGGGCGAGTGCGGCCGACACCTCGGCCTCGGCGTCCGAGTGTCGCTTGGCGGCTGCGAGCGCTTCCTCGGCTTGCCTCCGCTCGCGCTGGTCACGCTGCGAGTCCCAGGCGATGTAGACCGAGGTGACGAAGGCGAGGATCATCGCGACCGCCGGATACGAGGCCGCCGCGGCGGACAAGTCGAGCGCCACCGTGTTCCAGAGGACGGCGAGACTCGCGACGCCCACCATGGCCAGCTGCGGCCGCGCACCCCACGGCAGGAAGGTCGCCGTCGCCGTGGTGAAGATGATGAAGAGGAGCGAGGTCGTCGCGAGGTCGCGGGTGAGAATGCCGGACGCCGCGGTCGTGATGCAGACCTCGATCGAGATCGTGAGGGCGACCGGAACACCCCACCGCCAGCGTCTGGGCTCGCGGAGCATCCAGAAGGCCCAGAGGATGGTGCCGAGCTGCACGCATTTGAGGGCGTAGAGCGGAAGGAGCTGCGCGCGATCGAACGTCAGCTCGGCCAGCGCAAACAGGACGAGCGCGAGCAGCAGGATCCACAGCCCGGCTCGGATGCGTCGGACGAGTAGGGGCGTCGTCGCGTCGATGGCTTTGCTCCTCGCGCCCCCCTGCGGAGCATGCGTGATGCCGTCGCAGGCGCAGGGGAGCGGCGCTCACGAGGAGCAACCCGCATGCCACCGAAACCCAATATCCATGGGCCCGAGCGCAGGAGACGACGGGGACCGCCCGCCCCGACGGGTGTGCCAGCGCTGACCCATGCGTGGCGCAATGCCCCGGGCCGGCGCAGGCGGGACCGTCAGCGCAAGGCGCTCGCCCCCTCGACGTAGCGGAACGTCCAGCTGACCCCGGGGAGGTCCTGGCCGTCGGCGCGTGCCACCGGATAGACGAGGTAGTTGAGGCGCTTTCCTCGCGGGTCGGGCTCGAGCGGAAGATCGCGCGCGCGAGTGAGGAGTATCCGGTTCCCCGAGAGGCTGCCGAAGAAGTAGTCCTTCAGCTCGGGATGCTTGCGCGCCTCGGAGATGTCGACCGGCACCCAGCCGGCCCCCGGGGCGTAGAACTCCGCCCAGCAGTGGTACCCTGCGACGTCCTGCGCCGCGTGATCGCCGCCGTCGCCGTAGGCGAGCGGGAATCCGATGTTCCAGCGCGCCGGAATGCCGCTCGCCCGCGCGAGCCCGATGAACAGCGTATGGAAGTCGGTACAGTTTCCCTTGCCGATCTTGAGGCAGTACGGGATGTCGCCCAGCCCCCACCCGGGGACGCTCTTGTCGTACTGCATGTGATCGTAGACCCAGTCGTAGAGCGCCCGCGCCTTGGCGACCACCGTGTCCTCGCGCGCCGTCGTGCGACGGGCAATGGTGCGCACCTCGTCGTTGATCTGGACGACGGAGCTCGGCGCGAGCTCGCCGGCGTAGGCGACCGGGTCGATGTCCTCGAGACCCGTGCGGCTCGCCGACGTCGTCACCCGGACCTCGCGGCGGGCGATGGTTGCCGTCTCGGTGAGCGTGACGGGCTCGTGCGGATCGGCAACCCGCAGGTACGCCACGCGATCGCCGGAGCCGGGCAGGCGCATCACCGTCGGCGGGCGGCTCCCGGTGAGCCGCAGGGCGAGAACGGCCTGATCCTCCTCACGCGGCAGCGGGAGCCAGAGCTCGAGCTCGTGCGCGTCCGCGGGGGGCGTGACCCGGGCCTCGTACGTGAAGGTCACGGTGCGTGGCCCGACGGACTCGGGGCCGAGCGCTTCGCCGCCGCTCGCCGCCGCGGGGCCGAGGATGATGGCCGAGATCGCGAACATCATGAGTCGCCGCATGGTGCTCCTTTCTGGCCCCTCGCTCAGCGTGGCAGGCCGAGGAGGCGTTGCGCGATCAGGCTCCGCTGGATCTCGGACGTGCCACCCATGATGGTCTCGGAGCGCGAGTAGAGGTAGGCGCGCGGGCGGTCGCCCCCCTCGATCGCATGCGTGCCCGACACGATCGGGCCGTAGGCGCCGAAGACGTCGAGGGCGAGCTCCTGGAGGTGCTGGTCGGTCTCGCTGCCGAGCACCTTCTCGATCGAGCTCTCCGTGCCGGGCTCGCCGGCATTGCGGAGCAGGCGGGTGAGGCTCCGATAGCCGGCGAGTCGAAGGAGCTCGACCTCGATCCAGACCTGGGTCAGCCGCTGACGCAGAACGGGGTCGCGCAGCGCGCGGACGCCCGCGGGGTGAGCGCGTGCCGTGCGGAGGAGGTCCTCGAGGCTCCGGCGGATCTTCCGCTGGAAGGTGAAGGTCCACACCGGCCCGCGCTCGTGGGCGAGGATGCCCATGGCGATCTGCCAGCCCGCGCCCGGGGCCCCCACCAGCAGGTCGCCCGGCACACGCACGTCCTCGAAGAACACCTCGCAGAACTCGGCCTCGCCGGTCATCTGTCGGAGCGGCCGGACGGTGACGCCCGGGCTCCGCATGTCGACGAGCAGGAGACTCAGCCCCTTGTGCTTCGGCGCCTCCGCTTCGGTGCGACAGAGGAGAAAGCACCAGTCCGCGATGTCGGCGTGGCTGGTCCAGACCTTCTGGCCATTCACGACCAGCGTGTCCCCCTGCCGCTCGGCGCGCGTGCGGAGCGCCGCCAGGTCGGAGCCCGCCCCCGGTTCGGAGAATCCCTGGCACCACAGCTCCTCCCCCGAGAGGAGGGAACGGATGAAGCGGCGCCGCTGGGCTTCGCTGCCGTACCGGAGGAGAGCAGGGCCGATGAGATCGACGTACGACGCGGCCGGTGGCCGTGGGGCGCCCACCTCGTCGAGCGTCTGGTCGAAGAGCCAGCGTTCGACGGGCGTGGCGGCGCGGCCTCCGTGCTCGCGCGGCCAGGCGACGGCAGCCCAGCCACCGTGGTGGAGGAGGCGTTGCCAGGCGCGCGCGATCTCGAGCCACATCGGCTCCTCGACCCGCGTCCAGCAGTGGTCTCGCCGCCAGGCCGCCGGGAGGTTCGCTTCGAGCCAGGCGCGCGCCTCCTCCGCGAAGCCGAGCTCCGCGCGCGAGAAGGAGAAGTCCATGCGCCTAAGGGGTCGAGCCGGAGACCATCTCCCCCATGCGGCCGAGGGCGTCGACGCATTCCTCGACCATGTCGTAGATGACCTCGCGCACGGGCCGGACGTCCTTCATCCGCCCCACGATCTGGCCGATCGGCGTGCCGACCAGCTCCTTCGCGCCGGAGCTCTCGACGTGCGCGTAGCGGTGGATGCGGCTCACCGCCTCGACCGTGAGCATGAACTGGAGCGGCATGGGGAGCGCGCCGGGCGAGTCCGCAGCGTCCCACGCGTCGGTCCAGGCGGTCCGGAGCTGGCGCGCCGGCTTGCCCGTGAGGGCCCGCGACCGGACGGTGTCGCGCGAGGAGGCGCGGAGGACCTTCTGGACCGCGACCGGATGGAGATCGCTCTCCGTGGTGGTGAGCCAGATCGATCCGGTCCACGCGCCGTCGGCGCCCAGGGCGAGCGCCGCCGCGATCTGCCGCCCGCAGCCGATGCCGCCGGCCGCGAGGACCGGTGTCGGATGCACGGCGTCGACCACCTCGGGGACGAGGACCATGGTGGCGACATCGCCGGTGTGCCCTCCCGCCTCGGTACCCTGGGCGACCACGATGTCCACGCCGGCCTCGACCTGATGGCGCGCGTGCTGCACGGCGCCGCACAGCGCCGCCACCTGGATGCCATGCGCGTGCACCTTCTCGATGACGTCGGCGGGCGGCGTCCCGAGCGCATTTGCCAAGAGCTTCACCGCGGGATGACGGAGCGCGACGTCGACCTGGGAGCGGGCGCTGTCGTGGATCCACCCGAGCAGGCCCTCGTGTGCCCCCTCTCCCTCCGGGAGCTTCGGGACGTTGTACTTCTCGAGCACCTGACTCACGAAACGGCGGTGCGCCTCCGGGATCATGCCTTCGAAGGTGGCCTTGTCGAGCACCCCGGCATCCCGGCCGGCGTACATCTCCGGCATGACCACGTCGACGCCGTAGGGCTTCCCGCCCACGTGCTCGTCGATCCAGCGGAGTTCGACCTCGAGCTGGTCCGGCGGAAAGGCGAGCGCGCCGAAGACGCCGAAGCCGCCGGCCCGGCTGACCGCCGCGACGACGTCGCGACAGTGGCTGAAAGCGAAGATGGGGAACTCGATGCCGAGCAGGTCACAGATGCGGGTGTGCATCATCTCTCCCGGCCCGCCGCTCCGGTGTGAAGCGGACGGGCATGCTCTTGATGCCGTTGATGAAGTTCGAACGCAGCCGCGCCACGGGTCCGGCCAGCTCGATGTCGGGCAGCCGGCGCAGGAGCTCTTCGAACATGATCTGGATCTCGAGGCGGGCGAGGTTGGCGCCGAGACAGAAGTGGTGACCGATGCCGAAGGCGAGGTGGTCGTTCGGGTTGCGGCCCACGTCGAAGCGGTCGGGGTGCGGGAAGATCTCCTCGTCCCGGTTGGCGGAGATGTACCACAGCGTGACCTTCTCCCCCTCGCGGATCTTCTGGCCGCGGATCTCGGTGTCGTGTGTCGCCGTCCGCCGGAAGTACATGACCGGCGTGACCCAGCGCAGCATCTCCTCGATGGCGGTCGGCAGGAGTGCCGGGTTGGCGAGGAGCCGGCGGCGCTCCTCGGGATGCTGCATCAGGGCGAGCATGCCGCCCGAGATGAGGTTCCGCGTCGTCTCGTTGCCGGCCACGGCGAGGATGAGGAAGAACGCATCGAACTCCGCCTCGGAGAGCTTCTCGCCGTCGACCTCTCCCGCCATGAGGACGCTCACGAGGTCGTCGCGCGGGTGCTCCTTTCGCGCGAGAGCGAGCTGGTTCGCGTACAGGTACATCTCCACCGCCGCGAGCTTCCCGGCCTCGGCAGAGCCGGAATAGTCCGGATCGTCGAAGCCGATCATGCGGTTGCTCCAGTCGAAGACGAGGTGTCGATCCTCGAGCGGCACCCCGATCATCTCGGCGATCGCCTGCAAGGGCAGCTCGGCTGCGATCTCGGTCACGAAGTCACACGCGCCACGGGCGGCGACGTTGTCGATGATGCGATTCGCCATCGCGCGGACGTGGGGCGTCAAACGGGTCACCATCCGCGGCGTGAAGCCGAGCGTCACCAGCCGGCGGTACTTCGTGTGACGGGGCGCGTCCATGTTGAGCATCATGAGCCGGTTCTGCTCGAGGTCCTGCCCCTTCCAATCGCGGATGATCGTGCCGCCTTTCCACGACGAGAAGGTCTTCGGATCGAGCGACACCGCCGTCACGTCATGGTACCGGCTGAGCACCCAGAAGCCTGGTCCGTCGGCTTCGGGATGCCAGTAGATGGGCGCCTCGGCACGCAGCCGGGTGAAGACCTCGTGCGGCACGCCACCGACGAACGCGTCGGGGTCCGCGAGGTTCACGTGATCGATCGACATGGGGTCCCCTCCACCTTAGATCCGCCGCGCGCGGGCGCCGCGGACGGTCGTGACACCCAGGAGCTGGGCCACGGCCGCCTTCAGGAACCGGCGTTGCCGCGTGACGGCCGCCGGACTGCGCGGGTCCTCCCCGACCACCATCTCGAGCAGCGTGGTGTCCGCGAAGTACCCGAAGATGAGATGATAGAGACCGATCGCGAGGTGCGGGAGCTCGTCGCTTGCCCAGGGGCCCGTCGCGGCGAGCACGCTGAGACCCTCGAGGTAGATCGGACGGAGGTGGCGGCCGAGCACGCTGCGGAGGTAGCGACCGTCGTCCAGGCCGGCGCGCTGGATGAGCCGGGGCAGGTGCGGATGGAGGGTGAGATGCTCGACCGTGCGGTCGAGGAAGGTCTCCAGCATCACGTCGGCGCGTCCGTCTCGCCACAGCCGGCCGCTCTCGGCGACGAGGGTGAAGATCGGCGTCAGGCCCCCCTCGAGCACCGCCTCGTAGAGCGCGCGTTTGTCCCGGAAATGGTGGTAGAGGCTCGCCTGGTTCTTGAGGCCCGCCCCCGCCGCGATCTCCCGCATCGAGACGCCGGTGTAGCCCCGCTCGGCGAAGCCCCGCTCCGCGACGTCGAGAATGAGTTCCCGCGTCGAGGGAGTGTCCCGGAGCCCGCTCGCGAGCGCGCGCGCGCGCATCTGGGACCGCTTACCGAACAAACGTTCGTTTGTAAAGAGTGTTCCCGGGCACCGGCGTCCGGAGCCGGCTCCTACCGCTCCTCGACGTAGCCATGCTCGAGGATACCGTAGCCGATTCGGTCGCCGTAGCGGTAGCGGGTGATGCCATCCTTCAACCAGGTTCGCCCGAACTGCACGGGGCAGTTAACGAGCACCTCCTCGCCCACGATCCGGTGCTCACGGCCGCGCTCGTCGACGAGCCGGGTGGTGACGCCGGTCTGTCGCGTGCCCGCGTCCACGGTCTCCACCTTGATCTCGATGTCGCGCAGATCGAGCAGCTCCCGGCCGTCCCACAGGCCACCGATGCGGAGATCGGTCTCCGTGCCGAGATCGATGCGGACCGCGTTGAACCAGAAGTCCGGCTCGATCTCGCCGCTCAGGTAGTTCCAGCGGTGGAACTTGGCCCAGTCGCGCTCACCGCCCCAGCTGTGGTCGCGATGGCCCGGGGCGTCGATCGCGTGACGTGTGCCCCCGATCGTGACCGTGCCGGTCACCGTCCCCCCCTGCTCGATGTGTCCGGGGATCTGGTCGGAGCTCATGCCGGGGGGGTGGGGATACCGGTAGGCGGGACTCGACGCCTGCCAGACGACGTCGAACCCCGTGCTGCCGGCGCCGTAGCGGAGACGGAACCGCTCGAGCGGGCGTTCCCACTCGATCGAGAGGCCGGAGAGCGAGAGGCGGCCCGGCTCGATCGGGGGCACGGGCGCGCGATGATCGACAACGGTGTGCACCACCGCGCCCCCCTGGGTGACGAACAGGAAGAGGTTCGCCTGGCCGAGGTTCGCATGGATGCCGGCCCGGAAGACGACGCCGATCTCGGTCCGTGGATCGTAGAAGGGGAACCAGTAGCTCTCGTTCCACAGCGGCAGGGAGTCTTTGCCCGGGACGTGCCGCGCATCGTCCTCGGGTGTGGCCAGGTGGGTGGTGCTCGCCATCACGATCCTCCGCTCGGTGCCCCCGGCGCCGGCAGCCCGAGCGCGGCCGCCAGCCGCTGGGTGCAGGGGTTGTTGGTCTCCAGGTCGGGCGTCGGGAGCGGGGCCTCGATCTCGCGCAGTCGACCGGCGATCCGCGCCATGATGATCCCGAAGCGGAACGCCGCCAGCACCTCGTGATACGGGGCGTGCTCGACCGCCCGACCGCTCAGCTCCTCGTAGTGACGGATCGTCTCGAGGCGACCGGGGAATCCGGCCGCCCGCGGCAGCCCGTAGCCCTCGTTGTTCACCCAGTCCATGAAGAGCCACCAGCCGAGGTCCTCCTCGGGGTCGCCGAGGAAGGCCATCTCCCAGTCGAGGACGCCGACCACCTCGTCGTCGCGGTACATGAGGTTCGGCAGTCGCGCGTCACCCCAGCAGAGCGTCACGCGCGCGGGGACGAAGCGGTTCCTCTGGAGCCAGCCGAGCGCCGCCTGGAGGATCGGCTGCGGCGCCCCGCTCTCGCACACCCAGCGGAGGTAGCGGTCGTAGTAGTCGAGCTGGCGGTCGAGCGGACCCGTCTCCGGCGGAGGGACGCCGAGAAAGGCGAGGCCGAGCGTCCGCCAGTCGAGCGCATGGATGCGGGCGAGCGTCCCGATGCCGCTCCACCACATGTGGGTCCGGCGCTCGGGCGTCGCCTCCGAGACGAAGCCGTACGAGTGGTACGAGGGCACCTCGGCCGGGACTTCGCCCCCGATGGCATCCATGAGGTAGAAGGGGGTGCCGAGCACGGTCGCGTCCTCTTCGAGCCACCGGACGCGCGGCACGGGGATGGTGGTTGCGGCGAGACTCCGCATCACGCGACACTGAGCCACGAGGTCGTACTCCGGAAAGACGAGGAAGTCGCTCGGCGCGAGGCGTGCGACGAGCCGGTCGCGGTGGACGCCGTCTCCCAGACGGTACGAGAGGTCGAAGAGGAATGTCTCGTTGGAGTATCCGGCGCTCGGACGCTCGAAGGGGGCGATGGCAAGCTCGCTCGCGTCGGGCATCTTCGCCATGAGCCACGACGTGAGGCGCGCACGGACCCGCTCGAGGTCGCGCGGCCGGGAGAGCACGGCGCGCTCCTACGTCCGCTCCACCTCGTGGGTCAAGGCCACCCACGCGCCGCTGGCGCAGCGCCCCCGGTTCCTCCTCCTGGTGGCGTTGCTCGCGCCCGGCTGTTTCAGTCGCCCGCGGGACGCTTGCAATCCCGAGCCGCGGCCCGGCGAGCTGGGCACGATCTGCGGCTTCGAGAACCCGGAAGACGTCGAGGCGGTGCCGGCGGCCGGCGTCGTCCTGGTGAGCGAGATGCGGGCCATGCGGGGCAAGGGAGGCGGCGCGCTCGCGGCCGTGCCACTCGAGGGTCCGCCGGTGCCACGGCGGCTGTTTCCGGCCGCCGACGGTGCAGGCGAGCGCGGTGCCGGGGCGGGCCTCTCCCCGGTCGGTGACCCGGGGTGCACGACGTCCCCCCGGGCCGAGACGTTCTCCCCGCACGGAATCACCGCGGTGCCGACCGAGTTCCCCGGCGTGACGCGAGTGGCCGTGGTCGGACATCGACCGCTCCGCGAGGCGATCGAGCTCTTCGACCTGACCGGCACCGGGGCAGACGCGCGGCTTGCGTGGCGAGGCTGCGTGCCGCTCCCCGATGCGACGGTCGGAAACGACGTCGCCTTCGCAGCGGACGGCGAGATCGTCGTGTCCAACTTCGTTCCCATCATGGAGGGCCTCCCCGGTCTCTACTACGTCCTGAAGGGGGGGCTCGGTCGGCCGACCGGCGATCTCATCGCCTGGCACCCGGAGCACGGCTGGCGGCACATCCCGGGGACGACGGCCCCCACGCCGAACGGCGTCGCCGTGTCGGCCGACGGTGCGGTGGTCTTCTATTCCCAGACCGGCGCGGGTCAGGTCGCGCGGGTGTCGCGTGCGGGCGGGGCCCCGGAGCAGACGAGCGTGCAAGGCAATCCCGACAACCTCTCCTGGAGCCGGCGCGGGACGTTGCTCGCCGCCACCCACACGGACAGCGTCGGCTTGATCCTCTGCGTGCTCGGCCGACACCCGTGTCGGGCCGGATGGTCGCTCCTCGAGATCGACCCGCAGACCCTGCGTGTCACCGAGCGGCTCCACCACGATGGGGGCGCCATCGGCGGCGTCGCCTCGGTGACGGAGGTCGAGGGGCGCTACTACTTGGGGTCGTTCCTGGACGATCGCATCGGGATCTGGCGGCCGGTCACGACGGACGGCGCGCTCCGCCCGTGAGACCCTGCGTCACGGCGCTGCCGCGAGTCTCGTCTCCGGCCACGTGGACCTCGATGCCGAAGTTCTCGCCGAGGGTGCGGGCGAGGGCGATCTCTCGGTCGTAGGCCTCGGTGTTGGTGGTGCCCTTCAGCAGGACCAACGTCTGGCTGACGACGGCGAAGCACAGGAGGTCGTCGGGGTGGTTCTGGAGGAAGGCGTCGTGCAGGCGGGCAGGGTCCGGGAACCGCTTGCGGAACATCGGACCGAGCTGGACCGTGGTCACGAAGTCGAAATAGTCGGCGTAGGCGGCGCGGAAGTCTCGCGGGTGAGCCCTGACGAACGCCGCGTTGGTCGCTCCTGATTCTGCGTCGCTCTGGTAGGCGGACACATGCGGGATGACCATGGATGCGATGTCCGAGTTCTGGGGCTGGAAGGGGAGCGGGAGCGAAAGCGCTTGCAAGCGTCGGCGTCGTCCGGGCTGTGCCGAGGGCAGGCTGTCGAGAGCGTAGAGGGCCCCCTCCGCGATCGGCGGGTAGACGGCTGCGCGCGGCGCGGCGAACGAACGGCCGCGGGCGAGCCGGACGATCCGCTCGTAGGCCGCGGCAGCCGCGCGTAGATCGCCGAGGTCGTATCGCTCGATGTCGGCCACCGCGGTCCACTCGACGGCCGCCACGTTGAAGTAGTGTCGGCGCTCGGCCAGGCGGGCCAACCGGCGCTCGCCGTCGCGAGCGCCCGCTGGCTCGTGCAGATGGTAGCGGCGGATGTCGCTCACCAGCACGACCGAGGCGAGATAGCGCACCCACTCGGGGCTGGTACCGGGGACGAGCGCGCCCGCCCGGAAGAGCTTCTCGCCCGTCTCCACGATCCGTTCGAATCCGCCCAGGGCCGCGGTCATCTGTCCCGCCTTGAAGTCTGCTTCCGCCTGCGCGAACACGCCGGCCAAGGCGACGAGCGGGCGGAGTGCCTGGGCCGGGTCGGGCGGGACCGGAGCAAGGGCCACGCGTCGGTCCTGCTGGCTCACCAGCACGCTCAGGTCGTGACTCCCCAGGTTCGCGACGACGATGTCATCGAGCCCGTCTCCGTTCAGGTCGCCCAGGGCCGAGGAGCGCGGGTGCGATCCGACCTTCAACGGGTCACGTGTCAGAAACCCGCCCCGGCCGTCGCCGTAGAACAGCTGGATCTCGCCCGCTTCGGTACTGGTACTGACCAGGTCGACCAGATCGTCCTCGTTCAGCCGCCCGGCGGCGACGTCACGCACGCCTGGCCCCACCACCAGGTTCCGTCCGTGGCGGAAGGAGCCATCCCCCGTCCCGAAAAGGAGCTCGATCTTGGCCTCGTCGAGCAGCGTCACCGCCAGGTCGGCGTGGCCGTCCCGATCGAAGTCGCCGGCCGCGGCGCCGAAGGCCGCCTTGCCTGCGTACGGAACGGCCTGCACGGGGTAGATCTGCCGGCGGCCGAGATTCCGGAGGATCGCCAGGTGGTTGTCCCGCCAGTTGGGTACCACGAGGTCGTGACGGCCCTCGCCGAAGAGATCGGCGGCGATCACGTCCGAGGGACCGTACGGCTGCTCGAAGTATCGCCACGGATCGAACGCCAGGCCGCCGCGGTTGTACGCGATCCCGATGATCCCGCCCTCGCCGACGGCGACGATGTCGCGCCGACCGTCCCCATCGATGTCCTCGGCCACCACGGCGAAGGGGTTGCGGAGGAGCTGGATGTCGTGCCGCTCTCCGAAACCGCCACTCCCGTCCCCCGGGAAGATCGAGATCGACATGGCGCGGTTGTTGGCGGTGACGAGGTCGAGATGCCCGTCGCCGTCCAGGTCCGCGAGCGCGATGCCGCGCGGGCTGACGGGCGTCTCGATGTCATGGGGCGCGTACTCGCCGCCCGGCTGCGCCAGGAAGACGCGCACGAAGCCCCGTTCGAGCGTGGTCCCGCAGGCGACGATGTCGCGCCGGCCGTCGCCGTTCAGGTCGCCGAGCGCGATGCGGAACGGCTCGGCGTCCTCGACGAAGGGGAGCTGGCGGACGGCGTAGCCTGGCGCCGTGAGGCTACCGTCCCGCGGGCTCGGGGAGCAGCCGCCGAAGGCGCCTAGCGCGGCGAGCGCGGCGACGACCCGGAGCAGGCATCTCATCGTGCGGCGGGAATGGTAGCAGAAGGGAAGGTGGGCGGCACCCGCTGACCGGGTGCCGCCCACCTCCGAGGAGGGGAACTACCGCGAACTACTGGGCCACGAAGGTGATTCCCAGGTTGAGATCAGCGAAGCCGAACAGACCGGTGTTGCTGTCGAGTGCCGGCGCGCTCGCCACGAGCTTGGCGCCGCTCGTGGTGCTGTTCAGCAGGGAGAGGCAGCTGAAATTCGCGCCGTCCGCCGCGAGGGCCTGGATGGAACCCTGCACGGCGCCGCGATCCATGATGCTCGAGGCGGCGCGGGTCGTCGTGAACGGGAACGCGCCCAAACCATCCACCACGCACGTGTCGTTGACACCGGTACATTGAGAGTTGCGGGCGCACTCGGGATGGACACACGTCTCTGGCGTCGTGCAGTCGTCGTCGTTGATGCAGGCGGTGGCTGCGACGCTGCAGGTCCCCGCCCGGCACCTTCCGGGGTTCGGGCTGCACGGCTGGGCCTGGCCCTGCACCTGGATCGCAAGGTTGAGCTGCATGAAGGTGGCCTGGGCGGCCCAGCTCGGAGCTGCGCCCTGCTTCCCGGGCACGAAGTAAGTCGGGCCGTTGCAGACGGCGTTGTGCGGACTCGGGCCGCTGCAGGTTTGGGTCCCGGGGCAGTCGCCGTCGTCGGCGCAGGCTTGCGTCGTGGTGACCGAGCAGTGGCCCTGGCACCGCTCTCCTGTCGGGCAACCCGCGTCCGTCGTGCACGTCTGCGAGGTCGTGGTGCTGCAGTGCCCGATCTCCCGGACCGCCTTGGACCCGGTCGGGGCCATGTCGTCGCAGCCCGCGTCGACCGGCAGGGTGCTCACGCACACGGCCGGCTCGCCGGGCTCGATCCCCGGGTGGTTCTGGGTGTTGTGGAGGCTATCGAAGGGCGTACCGCCGCAGTTGAGGGCGGTGGCGGGTCCGGTCCAGCCAGGCACCGGGGTGCAGGAGTTGGGTTGCACGGTGCAGGCCTGTGTCGGGGCCGGAGCCGTGCAGT
>Ga0066659_10000762_pt1 | contig 12850 bp, 10 predicted proteins | sample GraSoiAngelo_108_FD_75176 | JGI IMG/M metagenome (GOLD analysis project Ga0066659, IMG submission 75176) | Grasslands soil microbial communities from the Angelo Coastal Reserve, California, USA - 14_0903_09_40cm | ecosystem: Environmental > Terrestrial > Soil > Grasslands | place: USA... | reverse complement strand
CCTAACCTCGACGAAAGCATCAGCACCCCTACCTGGCTCAAAATGAACCACGTGAGCAGGAGGGCGATCAGGCTGTGAAATCGAATGTTTTGGCTAGATGAAGACCTTGGGTTGGCCCAGGGATCTGCGGCACGGCAGACAGAACGAGGAGGTTGGCAGGTTGGTCGTTTCTTTCACGTCAACAGCTTAGTTTGTATGCATGCCCAATCCGGGCACGGCGCCGGGGGCTGCAGTGTGCCTGAGTATCTTTCATACCTGCCGAAACCGCCATTTCAACCGAATGATCGAATGATCATACAAAGGGAGTCCGCGAAGAGATCTCAGGACGCCGGCCACCGGTCTGCCCGCTCGTTTTTTGATCGCAGGCTGCTAGCTCAGCTTAGCTAAGCTAGCACTACCGCTCGACCCCATGAACTTGTATCCAACCCCACTAACCGTCACGATGAGCTCGGGGCGCTTGGGATTTGATTCCAACTTGTGACGGAGGCTACCGATATGGATGTCGACAGTACGAGTAAACGCAGTCGTGTCGTAGCCCCATACAAAACGCAAAAGTTCCACGCGAGGAACTGTGGTTCCCGGGCGTTCTACCAAGTAGCGTAGAAGCTGAAACTCTCGAGCGGTAAGGGATACGGGCTTGCCGTCTCGCGTGACCTCCGAGTGTCGAAGGTCGACGCGAATTGAACCAAACTCGTGAATGCCATGGCCCGCACGGATGGGGACACGCCGCAATAATGCTTCGACGCGAACAAGAAGTTCATCTGCCTCATAGGGTTTTGTAACGTAGTCATCTGCGCCAAGCTTAAGTCCCACGACTTTGTCAATGGTTCGATCGCGCACAGTTAGCATGAGAATAGGAGTGGCTAACCCCAGTTGCCGCAGGTCCCGGCAAAGATCGAGCCCATTGCGGTGCGGAAGCATGACGTCGAGGATAATCAAGTCGAAAGGTAGACTGGTTGCCTTCTCAAACCCTTCCTCCCCATCCTCAGCCGTATCAACGCTGTAGCCCTCGCTGCGCAGCCGAACCCCAAGTGCAGCCCTTAATGACTGTTCGTCTTCAACTAACAAAATACTCTGATTCATTCCTGGATCCCTAGATCAGCTTCGGAAGGCACGAATGGCGTTTCTGGATACAACTCACTCGCGATGCGTAAGTGCAGCGTGAAAATGCTGCCAACATCGACTTCACTCGTTACCGACAGTCTCCCTCCCAGCGCTTCCGCAATCCGCTTCGCAACAGCCAGCCCTAGGCCAGTCCCATGAATCTGGGCGTCCATGACCTTCGGGCTGCGATAGAACGGCTCGAAAATGTGCGGCAACTCCGAACTGCTAATGCCAATACCGTGATCTTGTACGCTGATCCAGACTTCTTTAGGTTGATTTTCCGTCCGACGAACTCCGGCCGAAATACTGATCCAGCGACTCCTCCCACTGTACTTGATCGCGTTCGCGATTAAGTCAGTTAGGCAATGAGAAAGCGCCGACAGATCGCCCATTACAAGGGGCAGGTCCGCCTCCACATGCTGCTCGAAATCGAACCCACCCTCATCAACCAGAACGGCTACATTCTTCGACACGCATTGAAGAATCTCCGAAACTTGTAGCGGGCGCAAGATGTAGCGCTTTTGGCTTTCCGTAGAAGCAAACAGCAGAATCTGATCTACCAAATCCTTCAGTTGACGAGCCTGGGCGGTGATGATCGATCCGTGTACCAATAAATCGGCTTTCCCCTCGATCAAACCGTCTCTGATGTTCTGCCCTGTAGAAAAGATGGCGGCGACCGGCGTAAGTAGCTCATGGGATACTGAGGTCACAAAATCCAACTGCAGCTTCGCCAATCTCTGCGCTCGTTGGCTAGCAATCACAACCAAGCCCATGCTGGCTGCGAGCAACAGGAGCACAAAGCCACCAATCATTAAGTTTCTGCGCCAGATTTTTGCCACAATCGCTTCGATTGGGCCCGTGCGATGTTGCAGAATGAGTATCCACGGGTCCTGATGAGAGGTGTATTGGATAACAGGAAACCAAACTGGGCTCGAAAACCTGTGCCATTCCGCTCTGGGTGCGGGCCTACCATTTTTGGCACTCAGCCACCGTTGGCCCTCGGCGCTTTCGGGCGAAGGCGAAAAAATGTTCATCGTTGAATCGGCTGCATCGATATCCTGGGATCCAAATCCAGGGTCGGAGGAATAAAATACCTGAGGCATCTGCCCTGTAGCGATGACCGCCAGCTTGTACTCACGTCCTTCTCCCTGGTCGAAATATCGTTTCGCAAGCTCTGGCAGAATCCGCTTTTGAATGGTGTTAGCGTTAAGTACGACTACTATCCAATCAACGCGGCTTTGACCACTTATCAACCGCTCGGGGAAGCCGGAGTGCCGGTGAGCGTGATGAATGATCGGATGAACGATCGCTGGAATGTTCGCATCGAACTGCCATCCCGTTTCTCCATTGCTGCGCAGCAAGTGCAATGCATTGCTCTGCAGCAAGTTCAATGGTGAGAGGTGGTCGCCGTCGGCAGGGCGTCGCTTGCCTGGTGAGTCGTGAAGCGCCCAGGCCCGTAGAGCTAGTGGAAGACTAGAGGAGTTCGCTTGCAGGCGAGCGAGCAAAGTCCGCAAGTTCGCGGGCACATTGGCATTCTCGATTGTGTCGGTATCTGCTCCCAAATGTAGCAACCGAGGTTTTTCGCTTTGACTTGTTACCCAGACATAGATGTTCTCAATCAAATCCGGATTAGAATAGATACTCTCGGCCGCGTCGTGATTGATTCCCGCGTGGCTCCATTCAGCGTAACGATGGGTAAAGTCCTCCCAGCTGTCGCGTTCCCCTGAATCGGGCCCGACCTGCAAAGCAATGCAGACGGTTGACAACTCGCCATAAAAATCAAGGCCCCAGTTCATCATTAATGACTGTAAATTACTCCCGGCGCGAATTTCGGCGGCAGTACTTAGCTGAATGTTCGAGCGGTACTGTAGAACTGCAACGATGCCCAAGAGCGCGGCCATGCCAGACAGAATGGCCCCCCAAAAGAGGGACGACGACGTGGAACCGACCTTGCGGATGCCTTCGGTTGCGGAGCTAGATGAGAGTCGCATAAAAACGTGAGCTAGGCTCGCCTGCCTGGGTGATTGTGGAGTTCGAGTTCCCCGGCCTCGCTGCGCCCGATCGGGACCGATCGATCAGCGTGCCGCATGACCTCAACTAAGGCGACCAATGCTGCTTGCAGCTCGGGCGAAACTTTCAGTTGGTCCACTTCGAGGAGGAACAATCCAGAGCTAGCAATCGGATTGTGTTCGAGCTTATACCTCTTGTCAAGGGACCAATTCAATGATGTTGACTCGGGTTCTTGTGGTCTATATTCCGATGTCAGCGCTCTTGGGCGAGGTCGCCGCCGAAGGTCGCCGTGGCGGTCCGCCTCCGTGTGAGCGAACGATTCATTCCGCCCGTCGCTCCAGCCTAGGCGCCGAATATGCGCAGCGGTGTCGTCAGTTACGGTTCCGTGTTTAGACCGGACTGCATCTCTCATTCTGCTTCGTCGACGGGTGGCTTGCCCCAATCGGATCCAATTCATCAGCCATCACCAAACCGGGCGGCATTGCTCATAACTTACTACTTCAATTGGTGCCCGATTTCCTTCCATCGCTGTCCTGCAAACCGGCGCAGATTTGCGATGAAGGATGCGTATTCGCACTGATTCACAGCCAACACGAGTTCTTTATCAGTACTGCCCTCACTCCAAAGCAGTCGGACGGCACGATGCCTGTTGAAATGCTCGACAGCCCGCAAAATCGGTCCCGGAGAGGTGGCCCATGCGATAAACGCCCCAGGCCGAGGAGCAGAATTGGCCATTGGCATTAGGGACTTGGCATAGCCGCAGCCGGATCGCGGCGTGCTTTGCAGTAAATCGGAGCCCTTCTCTGCCCGGGGATCCCAGTAAATCGCGCGTAATTGATCCAGTGTAACGGTGAAGAGTGGAGCTGCCTGTTTGGAAGTCTTGCGCAATTGATCTGCAGAAATGCTGGCGGGTGGAAGTGTCTTATGTGCAGTTTCCTCCGGCACAAACGCGACCTTGAGCCACTCGAACCGCTTTAGGTCGAACGAGCCGGAACTGTATCTCACGTCCCAGTTTGGTCGGGGATAGCTTGGGCTGTTTTCAGTGCCTGTCGACCTGTAGTTCTGCACAGAATCTGCCCTTCCGTGTCGCTCGGACACAGCCATCGCGGCTGACAGCATGAAACCGACAATCAGCACGCTAAAACGCATTCGTCTCCTCATGGCACCAGCAGTCGTCCCACGGCGGCCTCCAGCTGCGCGAGGTTCGTCATGTATGCTGCGAGTTGTTGGCGATATGCCAGTTGCGTCGTGCGGTACGTCCGCTCTGCATCCAAGAAGTCAAGAATCGAAGCTGCTCCGTTCCGAAACGAGAATTCTTCAATATCAAGCGATTCCTTGGCGCGTGACAAATAGGTTTCCTCGTAAAGGCGGACCCGCTCGCGACTCGATTCGAAGGAGGCATAAGCGGTCTCGACATCCTGCAGGACTTGGTTACGGGCCGCCTGGAGGAGAAAGTCCGCCCTGAGCTGTTCGGACCTGGTGCGTGCGATCTCTCCCTGATTGCGGTTGAAAAGCGGGATCGAGAATGAAGCAATACCCAGTCCCATAGCGTTCGGGATGCCGCCTTTGGGGTAAAACGGCTGAAACCAGCTCGGCCCACCAAGTTCATTCCCCGTATGCAGAAAAGACGTGCCAAAGGTCGGGTCGGGCCAGCGATTGGCCTTCGCCAGACGCAGGTCAGCCAAGGACTTTTCGCGGCTGGTCTCGGAGGATTTCAGGTCCGGACGGCTGGACAGAGCGAGCTGCTCGAGTTCCGACAGGCTCTTTTCCAGCGCAATGGCGCGCAGGTCTCCTTGAACATCGAAGTTCTGGGGAAGATTGGGGGGCCCCACCAAGGCTCGGAGCGTTGCTTTGGCGGTCTTCAAGGCCAGGGTTGCATCGTCTACATCGGTCTGAAATTGCAGCGTTTGAAGCTCGATTTTAAGGAAGGTCCCGCGAGAGATGGCTCCCTGTTGGAGCATTAGGCGGTTAAGCTCGATAGCCTTCTGATAATCCGCGAGATTTTTCTGGGCAAAATCGATATCGGATTTGGCTAACAGGGCGGCGACAAAGGCCTGTCGCAGGCTGAAAACGAGGGTGCGGCGGGCATTCGCGAAATCAGTTTCGGCGATCGATGTACCCAAGCGCGCACTTTGCAGCCGGGCGGGGCGTTTCCCTGCGATTTCCAACTCCTGATAAATGCCGATCGTCGCGGAAGTGGTGTCATTTTGAAATTGTGGATTCGGCCGCAGGCCAGCCGTGACCTCGGCGGCGCGACTGGACTCGATGCTCTGCGCCTGTGCCTCGAGAGTCGGATTGGTGATCAAGAATTTGTCGCGAATCTGCTCCCAGGTGAAGCTCGGCTGCTGAGCCAAGGCTGCCCCGCAAAGAGAGCCAGCAGTAACTGCAGTTAAGGCGAAAAATCTGCCGGAGCGCACACAGAGCGCAGGTAGTCGATTCAGCACGTTCTGCAACCTCCTCACATTTCCGTGGCCTCGCTGGTAACCAAGCCGAGGCTCGCTATGACGGGAATCACAATCAGAATGGCCAGCGAGGTGGTAATCATTCCGCCAACGACAACCCGCGCCAGGGGTTGCTGTGCCTGGGCCCCAATCCCATGTGAAAGCGCGGCAGGCAGCAGGCCTAGACCGGCAGCCAAACAGGCCATCAGCACAGCCCGCATTTCACCGACACTGGCGCGAATGATGGAGTGCTGAATACCGTGCTCGTGCGCTTCGGCGCGGCGGATGCCAGCCACGAAGACCAAGCCGCCCAGAGTCGCAACGCCAATCACCGACGCAAAACCAACCGCGGCAGAAATGCTGAAGGGTGTGTGTGAGACGAGCAGGGCCAGTACACCTCCAGCGACCCCGAAGGGGAGTACCGAGAGCACGGCCAATGCGTTGCGTATGGAATTGAATGAGAGGTAGAGCAGAGCGAGGATCATGCCGACAGTGATCGGAATAATGATCGCGAGCCGCTGCTGCTCCTTACGCAGGCTGTCGTACTCGCCGGCCCATTCGTCGTGATAGCCCTCGGGCAGGCGAACTGAGCGTGAAAGCTTCGATTGAACCTCCTGGATGGTTCCCGCTAGGTCGCGGCCCCGCACGCTAAATTTGATCGGGATATAGCGGCGGCCGTTCTCGCGATAGACCATGAAGGCCCCTTCGCGGAAGCCGATTTCCGCCACTTGTCCCAGCGGCACCCGGTTGCCATCCGGAGTGGACAGGAGAATGTTCTTCATGGCTTCCGGGTTCTGGCGATACTCCGGCTTGTAACGAACCACGAAATCAAACCGGCGGTCGCCTTCCAGAATCTGGGTTGCCGCCGCGCCGCCAATGGCGGCTTGCACCGCCGCATTAATGTCGGCGGCCATCAGCCCATACCGCCCGGCTGCATTACGATCAATGGAGATAACAAGGTTCGGCTGTCCGGTCTCCCTGAAAACTGCGAGGTCGGTAATGCCGGGAACCGTTGCCATTGCATCCTGGATTCGGGCAGCCGTTTTTGCCAAGACGTCGATGTCGTCGCCGAAGAGCTTGAGAGAGTTCTCGCCTTTGACGCCCGACATGGCCTCTTCGACGTTGTCCTGGATATTCTGGGAGAAGTTGAAGGCCACTCCGGGATAGCGTCCGAGGGCGTCATTCATCTTCTGGATAAGTTCGTCCTTGCTGCGGGCTGTTTTCCAGGAAGATTGCGGTTTCAAGTCCACCTGAAACTCGACGTTATTGAAGGTTGTCGTGTCGGTGCCGTCGTCGGGTCTGCCCACCTGCGATACGACCTGCTCGACTTCGGGAAACGATTGCAGAGTCCCACGCATCTCGTCCGCCAGATGCGCGGCGTAGCCGAACGAGACATCCTGCGGGAGGGTGGCGCGAATCCAGAGATTTCCCTCCTCGAGCTTCGGCATGAATTCGCCGCCAATTACCCAAAAGAGGGCCAGCGAGGTCAGCAAGAAGACAACAGCAACGGGAATCACAAACTTGCGGTGCCGCATCCCGCGAATGAGCAATCGCTCGTAGCGGTGCTTCAGCCAACGCACCAAACGAGTGTCGGCCGCGTGGCCAGCACGAACCGCATGGCGGTAAGACGCCAGCACCGGCGCAAACAGCAAAGCGAAAATCAAGGCGCCGGTTAGTGCAAAGCCGTACGTCACTGACATGGGCGCAAAAATCCGTCCGGGCACGCCCTGCATCGTAAACAGCGGGATGAAGGCAACAAGAATGATGAGGGTAGAGAACAGGACGGGCTTGGCTGCTTCCGCAGTGGCTTCGGCGATCAGATCAAGCCGGTCTTCCTCGCTTGTGGCTTCGTGCATGCGCCGATAGATGTTTTCCAGCACGACAATGGCAGAATCGACGATGATGCCGAAATCGATTGCCCCGATGGATATCAGATTCGCGGAACGACCGGTGCCTGACATAAGCCCAAAGGCGAACAGCACGGCAAAGGGGATCGTCAGCGCAGTTACCAATGCAAGCGGCACATCACCAAGAAAGACGAGAAGCAGCAGCGTAACCAGCAATAATCCGGTCAGCACGACATGCCGCACGGTTTCCGTCGTGGTGTTGATTAGCGATGTGCGGTCATAGATCGGGGCAACCTTCATGCCGCGAAGAAGAAGTCCTCCATTCAGGGCGCGAATCTTGTTTCTCAGGCCTTCGAGAGCGGGCAGGGATTGCTCTCCGCGCTGCAACAGCACGGTGCCTTTCACGATATTGCTCTCGCCGTTTCGTCCTACGCGGCCGAGAGGCGGCTGGTAGCCTTCGTGCACATCTGCAACGTCGCGGAGGAAGATTGGCGCGCCGTTGCGCTCGGCAATTAGTACAGCGCCCATCTCAGAAACGTTTTTGAGCAGTCCCAGACCCCGCACGTTCACGTTTTGCGCACCCACTTCCAGGTAATTGCCCCCTGCGTTCTGATTGCTCGCCCCCACTGCCGAGAGCACCTGCGGAAGAGTGAGGTTGTATTCGAGCAGCTTTTGCGGGTCGATCTCTGCCTGATATTGCTTTGTAGTACCACCGAAAGTGGTGACGTCAACGATGCCCGGCACCTGCTTCAGCTCGCGGCGGACAAACCAGTCCTGTGTGGCCTTGATTTCATTCAAGCCATAACCTTCGCCCTTGAGCTGGTAGCGGTAGATTTCGCCGACGGCCGACCAAGGCGAGAGCTGCGGCTGCAGGTTCTGCGGAAGGGTTACGGTTTGCAGGCGATTGAGGACCTCCTGTCGGTCCCGGAAGTAATCGGAGTCGAAATCGAAGTACAGCTTCACATCGCTGAGCCCGAAAAGGCTGACCGATCGCACGTACTGCAGCCGTGGCATTCCATTCAGGGCGGTTTCAATCGGGACCGTGACCTGCTGTTCCATCTGCTCGGCCGACCAGGACGGGTTCTGGGTGATGACGTCCACCAGGGGTGGCGAGGGATCGGGGTAGGCTTCGATGTCGAGCCGCAGAATTGCCCAAGTTCCAGCGGCCAGCCAAGCCGCCATGCCGATCAGAGCGATCACCCGATAGCGGAGAACGGCGCGGATCAAGCCGTGCATCACTCGGGTGGCCCTCCCTTGAGAAGCTCGGCGCCATCCGCCGCGACTTCCTCGCCGGCGCGCAAGCCGCTCAGAATCTCGACATTTCCATCGACCGTCTGCCCAACCGTCACCGTCCGCTGTTCCGGCTTACCACCGTTATTTACAAAGACCGTGCTCGCATTACCTTCGCGAATGATCGCTGCTGCGGGAGCGACCAGCGCCTCATGCGTGCCTGCCTTCACATGAATGGTCCCGAACATCTCGGGTTTGAGGCGTTGATCGCGATTGGGAAGACCAACCCGCGCTTTTAGACTTCGGGTTGTCGGATCGAGAGCCCCAGAAATAGAGTCAATGCGACCGGTCCATTGCTGGCCGGGATAGGCCTGTAGCGTGGCAGTGACCTGCTTGCCAGGCCGCACCTTGGCGACATCTTTTTCATAAACGTCACCCACGATCCAGACCGTTTTAAGGTCGGCGATGGTGATCAACGGATTCGCCGATTCGAGGGATTTGGAGAACTCGCCAGGCGCAGCACTGACATCCAGCACTACGCCGCTATCGGGAGAAATCAGCGTCACACGATCCGTTGTCGCCGAAGAAGTGACGTTTAGCATGTCAAGCCGTTGCTTGGCCCGAGAGAGTTCCGCGCGGTCAGCATCCGCTTGAGCACGCGCGTCGATGTAATCCTTTTCGGCGGCAGCGCCACGGTCGAAGAGGATCTTCTGCCGTTCCATGGCTCGGGTTGCACGCTCCGCTTCGATGTTGGCTTTCGCAAAATCCGACTGCGCACTGGCAACATCGGAGCTGCTTAAACTGGCAACCGCTTGTCCACGGCGGACGTGGTCACCCGGCTTGACGTCGATCGAGAGAACACGGCCACTTGCGGGAGGGAAAATGCGTACGACCTTCGTGGGGTCAGCCTGTACTTTTGCCGCGAGATCGAGTGTCTCGGAAACCGTTTGTTGCACGACCTTTACATAGCGAACAGGGCTTTCAATCGTTTGACCTCTAGGAGGGTCCTTGGCAGGGTCGTGCGTAGCAGACTGACCGCAACCGACGAGGGACGCCAACACGCATAGCCCAGTAAGGGCGAACGCACTAGACAGATGAAATATTCGATCTGGCATCATCATCAATTCTTTTCGAGAGCCCCGGTCACGGAAACTGACCGGCGGTGGTGAGCAGCACTCCCCTCAAACGCGGTTCCCAGTAAAGCCAAGAGGAGTCCCGACACCGCAGGGACGACACGCGGCACCATAGCTTCTAGCGAGATTAAGAGAGAGGAGGCGCTCGGGAAGAATTAGGAGAAAAGGCAGGAGATGCCGGCGCGAACGGTGCAAGCAAAGCCTTAAGATCACCCACTCGGAAATCGCGACGTGTTAAAGAATGAGCTGTCAGAATGCCGAGCTGAGGATCACGCTGTGGGCCCAAACAAACCGCCGGACAATCGGGCTGGGAAGAAGAAGACGCCTCCAGCCGTTCGCCATTCGCGGTGCTAGGGGATGGGAAGTCTTCAATTCGACCCCTATGAAAACCACCGCGCCCGTCATTCAGCCAAACGAAAAGACGCTTATGGGTCAAGGGGTGCTCGACGATAACGTCCGTCGCGCCGTCTTTGTTGACGTCCCAAGCTGTTACCGCCAGGGTGGTTTCGGCGGAGGAGAAGGCGAGGTCGGTATTGTTGCTGCCCGAAAAGTGAAGTTCTATGTGGAAGCTGTTGTTACCGGACACTCGCCCAGAATCCACAAGCACGGCTCCGTCCGGCTTGTGATCATTATCGAAGTCGGCGACGGCGAGCTTCCGTTCCATCATCAGGCCAACGCTCGTCAGTGAAGCCTGATTTGCCCGCGTCAGTGAGCCGTCAAGCCCGTCTTGTGCGCAGAGCCAAGGCGCTGGTAGAAGCAGCGCGCCTGCCATCACTAGCTTGACGCAAAACGATTGTCCCTTCATCTTCGTAGAGTCTTGAGTATAACGTGACGCGTCAGAGGTCGTTATCAGCTAGGAATCGGCCGTCGCCGTTGACTTCCGACAACTGCAAGACGTAATCGGATTGTCCTGAAGGTCATCCCTCTTGTCAAGAGGCGTAGGGTTCTGGATTTGCGATCATTGCCTCCTGAAAACGGCTTTATGGGTAACTCCAGCAGACCATGTCACGGGAGAGAGGGGCTCTGTCCTCGCGGACGGACCCTTCCTGCAGTCCAACACGGGCAATTTGATGGACAAGAGCAGGACTGAGGGTCCGGGGTGATGATCAGGCAACCTTCCACGTTGGCCGCGGATCAGACCAGCGGAGAACCGCGTTTAAATAGAGGTTACATTGGCGCTCGGCACGAGCGTGTCGGGTTTACAAAGTTTTGCATTCCTTTACGGACTCTTTACCTCGAACCGGTCTCTTGGTAGCTACCATCAATTCGGAGCTCCCCAACGTGAATCGATTGACATGGCTGGTCTGTGGGATTGTTCTCCTCATGAGTCCCACGGTCGCTCTGGCCCAGCGCCGAGGAGGACACGGAGGAGGTGGAGGGCGCCCTCCAACGGGGACGTCCAACACCGACGACCTGAAGGACTTCAAGCGGGCGATTGCACTCCAAGCCACTCCAGACCAGGTGATCCAGTTCCAGCGATTGACCAAGAGCACCAAGGCTGCCCGAAGAGGCGCGCAAGATCTTCTGCAGGTTGCTGAAAACGCAAGCCACCCTGATTTATTCCACGACACCAATCCCTTAACTAGCGCGCTGGAAGAAGCCCAGACTGACAATGAGCGATTTTTGCAGAGCTTTTCGGCGGTGCAGAAGTCTGGGTTAAAAGGCGAAATTAAGAAGCTAGGCAAAGCGAATTCCCAAGTCACGAAACAGAGCAAGGTTCTTACCCGGGGGCTAGGACACTCGGGGATCGACGGCAAGCAGATTGCTGGCGTCGCAGAAAAACTTGATAAGGCACTTGGCCAATTCCAGACCAGGCAGCTTGCCGTTGGCAGTGAAATGGGGATTCAGGACAAGGGAAGGTCCGAGTGATCGGATTGTTGACCAGGCAACGGCCTGCAGGACCCGCTAACGTCGTTCGCGCGCGACGGCCAAGAAATTTGCTAAATCACTCTACTCCGCGACAGCGATCTGCGCACTGGCTCAGCCTCGCCTGTCAGACTCTGGGACTGGTCTGCCTCCTCCTGGCCGATCGGGCGGCGCAGGGTCAAGATCCGGCCCCTGTTACTACGATGCCGGTCGACGTCAAAGTGGTCACACTGCCCGTCACTGTTCGCGACAAGCACGGCCAGATCGTCCGCAATCTGACCAAGGACGATTTCCTGCTCGCGGAAGATGGTCACGCGCAAGCGATTCGCTACTTTGCGCAGGAATCCCACCTCCCGCTCACGCTCGGCTTGCTCGTCGACACCAGCCTAAGTGAGCGGAATGTTCTGGATGAGGAGCGAACTGCCAGCAAGAGTTTTCTGGATCAAATGCTCACCACCGCGAAGGACCAGGCCTTCCTCATCCATTTTGACCGCGAGGTGGAGTTGCTCCAGGACCTCACTTCCTCACGAGACAAATTACAGTCCGCCTTGGTGTTGCTGCAAACTTCCCATTACGACCGGGACAGTGGGGGTGGAGGCGGATCGTCGCCCGATTCTCACCCTGGCGGTTCGCGCCGGATGCACGGCGGAGGGGGGACCTTGCTTTACGATGCCGTTTTCCTGGCCTCCGACGAACTGATGAAGAAGCAGCAGGGTCGAAAAGCGCTCATTATCCTCTCGGACGGAGTTGACCGAGGTAGTAAGGAATCCCTGCTGAGCGCCATTGAGGCGGTGCAACGGGCCGACACCGTGGTCTACAAAGATGGGTCACGCGGCGGCAGCGACTTCCTCGCCGCCGATCTCGCGCACCAGATTTCGGCCGGTTACACGCATGCTCCATCCTCTGGGAAAGTATTCTTTACCAAGAGACGGTGCTAGTAAAGAGTTCTTTTCTAGCACAATCAGCTACTAAAGGGAGAGTGCCGAATCCAAGTTCGAAAATCGTGACCAAAATTTCGCCCGTGTGATCTCAAGAACTTATGGACGTACCCATACAGCACTCTAGAACCAATCTCTTGCTTTGCTGATGTAATCGTGCCCTCATTAATTCCGCAGCGCACGGAACAATGACAGCCCCACGACGTACCCGCGCTCAAGTCAGTCCTGTCTAGAGGCACGAGGAATCGTATGAAGAACACGCCTCTCGGTGCTCCTGCTTT
>Ga0066659_10000761_pt1 | contig 12854 bp, 13 predicted proteins | sample GraSoiAngelo_108_FD_75176 | JGI IMG/M metagenome (GOLD analysis project Ga0066659, IMG submission 75176) | Grasslands soil microbial communities from the Angelo Coastal Reserve, California, USA - 14_0903_09_40cm | ecosystem: Environmental > Terrestrial > Soil > Grasslands | place: USA... | reverse complement strand
CCTGGGTGCGCGTCCTGTGGCGCTGTTGGCAAGATCGCCGCCCCTACGACGTCACCCTTCACCGGGCCGCCCAGCGCGGCGCCGCCGCGTAACCACATGAGGGTTGACACAGGGTGTCTCACTGCACGGCTCCGACGGTCATCCTTCCTCGGCCTTGGTTACCGCGCGGCAGCCTCTCACCCGCCCATCCAGCGCCGTCAGGCGGCTCCGAGGACCTTCATCTTCGCGGGCGTCTCGAGGCTATCACCGCGCTGGGTCGGCGCCCGGACCAGGGCGGTCGCTGCGCCCGAAGAGCCCGTGGGCCCGGCCTTCGAGCACCGCCGTGTCGCGCTGCTGCAGGTAGGCGCTCTCGACCGCGCTATAGAGGTCGAGGGTCGTCTCCTCGACGCCTTCGTAGAGTTCCAGATTCGAGGATCGGGCGTTGATTGTCTTCTCGCCTGTGGCCCCCGCCAGCGCCCCGATCGGCGCGACCCACGTGACCGGATCGAGCGCGGTGTCGAAGACGAAGCCGAACGCGTCGCGGAGCGTGAGCGGCGGCAGGAACGGCACGACCAGGTACGGCCCGGGGCCGGCGCCCCAGACCCCGAGGGTCTGGCCCATATCGGCCGTCGTCCCCTCCTTGACACCGAAGCTCGGCGCGGCGTTGACGAAGCCGCCGAGCCCGAAGATCGTGTTGATGACAAAGCGGCCCAACTCCTGGCCCATGTCGTTGAACCGCCCCTGGAGCCCCGTGCTCGCGATCCGGCGGACCGACCCGACGTTGGCGGCCATGTTCGTCACCGCCCGCTGGGCCCAGTTGGGCACCACCGTGTCGTAGGCCCTCGCGACCGGCTCGATGACATGCGAGTCCAGGCTGTGGTTGAACGCGAAGGTCTTCTTGTTGAAACGCTTCCACGGGTCGTACTCGACGCGCGCCTCCTCCTCGGCCCCGGTGCCGAGCGCCTGACCCGCGCTCACCGCGACCGGCTCGGCCGAATCGACACTGGCGATCGCGACGGCGCCTGACATCGACACGAGCCCCGAGACCAAGAGTCCCGCCAGCATTCGACGCATGAGACGTCCCCTGTTCCCCCCGCCCGCGCGGGGCATCACTCCGCTCCGTGGTTCCACGAAAGGGCTTCCCCGGGGGAGAGCTCGCGCCCTAGCGAAGCACGCCGGCCAAGAACTGCTGCACCTCGGATTTCGGCGAACGGCGAAAGGCCTCAGGCGGTGCCTCTTCCGCCACCCGCCCCTCATGGAGGAGGTCGATGCGATCCGAGATGGCGAAGGCCCACTGCACGTCGTGGGTCACGACGAGGGAGGTCATACGGAGCTCCTGCTGGAGCTCCGCAATCAGACCCCCGATCAGCCGGGCGGCGCTCGGATCCAGCCCCGCGGTGGGCTCGTCGAACAGCATGACCTCGGGCGAGAGCGCCAGCGCGCGGGCAATGCCGACGCGCTTCTTCATACCCCCGCTCAACTCGCCGGGATACCGGTCCTCGATCCCCGGCATCCCGACGCGGGCGAGGAGGGCGGCGACCCGGTCGCCGATCTCCGCCTCGCGCCTCTGCGTGTGCTCCCGGAGCGGAAACGCGATGTTCTCGCCGACGGTGAGCGAGTCGAACAGCGCCCCGCCCTGAAACACCACGCCCATCCGCCGCCGGAGTGGCAACATCTCGTACTCGCTCAGCGGCACCTCGTCCTGCCCGAAGAGCACGATCCGGCCCGCGTCCGGCTTGATGAGCCCGGCGACCAGCCGGAGCAGTGTGCTCTTGCCGGCGCCACTCCCGCCGAACACGCTGACGGTCTGACCGCTCCCAAGACTGAAGTCGACCCCGCGCAGGACTGGGCGCCCGTCGTAGCTCTTGGCGACCCCCTCGAGCCTGAGGATCTCAGACTGCGCGACGCGGGTCGGCGGGCTCCCTCCTCCCGGCATCGGTTCGGTCAGACGCTCGAACACCGGATCCTCCTACACGATGAAGAAGAACTGCGTCGGGAGGAAGTCGGTGATCAGCACGGCGCTGCCGATGGCGACGACCGTCCCGGTCGTCGCCAGCCCCAGCTCGGTGCTTCCCCCGGTGAAGGTCAAGCCCTGCGAGCTCACGCCCATCCGGTGGATCTGCACGACCGCGAGGCCTGCGCGGTACGGCGGGAGCGCGCCCTCCGAGAGCGCCTGAGCCGCCATCAGGGTGACCCCACCGAGGTACCGGAAGAGGGCTCTCATGGCCCGCTATTTCGCCAAGCGGAGCGTGACACCCTCGGCGGCCAGCTTCAGATCGGCCCCTTGCGTCGTCGAGACCAGCCGGATGACGACGCCGTTCTGGTTCCGCATGATGGTGACGCCGGCGCCGCCGGCGACGGTCGCCTCCGCCTCCGCGCTCGTGTAGCTACCATTGAAGTCGACGAGGGTCCCGAGGTGGTACACGGTGCCTCTGGCTTCCGCCCGCATCACCCCCACTTCCCCGACCGAGAGGCCCCTGGCCGTGAACGGATAGTCCCTGCCCTGGTAGGTCAGTACCCCATGGCCCCGGGTCAACCCGACGCCCACCCCCACCGACTCTTCTGTGAGGGTCACGGTCGCCGCGGGCGCCGCGTCCTGCGCGGACGCGAGGCTCCCCAGGAGCAGAACGATTCCAGCCACCACCACTGCGCTCACCGTCTTGCTACGCATGTGACGCCCTCCTGTTTGGAAGAGGCTCTTCTCGCCACCACCACTGCCGTGGTATTGCAGACGCCGAGGTCATCGCCACCCCTTGCATCGCTCGTTCGCCCTCTCACTATGCTTTGAGGCTTCCGCCAGGACCATGGATGCAATGGACAGGCCTACGCCTGGAGGGTCGGCGCGTCCGGTCCGGACTCCGATCTTTCCCGTCGCGCCGTTGAATCCGATCCGACTTGTCTCACATCTCATGGGTAGGGGACGTTCAACCGCCGCCGGCCTTCGGGGAGAGCCGAGAATGCTCCCGGTGAAGGATCAGCGCGGCGTGCCTCCAGAACCCTCGTTGGGTACGTGCGTTCCCTCTGACGAGCGCGAGCAGAAGTCAGCCAGCACCGGAGCGCACCGAGGCCCAGCAACGGGGCGTCGAAGCCTTCATCGAGATCACGAAAGTCCTCCGCCATTCCCGCTGCCTGAACTGTCACACCACGACGAACTTCCCGCGAGGATCTGTATGAGAGGCCCTGTGGTCCTGCTTGTGACGCTCGCGGCGGTCGCCTCGGCCATGACGCCCGCGCCCGCTCAGGACTTGACCCAGGTCTTCAAGAACGTGAGCCCGTCGGTCGTAGTCATCCGGACGCGTGAGAAGGAGGTCTCGGACGAGGGCCAGCTCACCAAGTTCGGCGAGGTCGGCTCAGGCGTGCTGATCTCGCAGGACGGGAAGGTGATGACGGCGGCGCACGTCGTCCACCTCGCCGACAAGATCACCGTCGAGTTTCTGGGAGGCGAGAGCGTGGGGGCGCGGGTCATCGCCTCCGAGCCGGACGCCGACGTCTCGCTCCTCAAGCTGGACACGCTGCCGAAGGGGGCCCTGGTCGCGACGCTGGGCGACTCCGACAAGGTGCAGATCGGCGAGCAGATCTTCATCATCGGCGCGCCCTATGGGATCGGTCACACCCTCAGCGCCGGCCACATCAGCGGCCGCCACCAGCCCGACACCGTCTACCACGACCTGGCCAAGGCGGAGTTTCTCCAGACTGACGCGGCCATCAACCAAGGGAACTCCGGCGGGCCGATGTTCAACATGCAGGGGCAGGTGATCGGCCTCGTGAGCCATATCATCTCGAAATCGGGCGGCTTCGAGGGGCTTGGGTTCGTGGTCACCTCCAACATGGCGCGGCGGATGCTCCTGCAAGAGCGGTCGTTCTGGACCGGCCTATCGGCCCGGCTGCTCAGCGACGACTTGGCCAGAGTGCTCAATCTGCCGCAGCCGAACGGCCTCCTCGTCCAACGCGTCGCCGATGACTCCGCGGCCGCCAAGCTTGGGATCCGCGGGGGCACGATGAAGGCCACGATCGCCGGCACCGACCTCATCCTCGGCGGCGACATCATCCTCGAGTCGGCCGGCATCCAGGTCGTCGACATGGTGAGCCGCCAGAAGATCCGCGACCGGCTGGCGCACCTCAAGTCCGGCGATCCCATCAGGGTCAAGGTGTTGCGGGGGGGGCAGGTCGTCGAGCTGAGCGGGCGAATGCTCTGAGAGGACCGGCGCGGGTCTCGGTGCTGCCGCCTCAGGTCCTTGAGCGGCGCGCGTTCAGGTCTCCGCCACGGAGCCTCGAGGGTCACTCACCCAAAGCGCTACGAGATCAACTCTCCCACGACAGTCAGGCGGTTCATGATGGAGCCTCTCGCGATGGGCGACGATCCCATGCCTCTCCGCGATCTGGGCCAGCGGGGACGCAAGGACGGGACACCAGGATCGGTTCCAAGTTCCGGACAAGACCTCTCGGCCAGTTCGACGGCCGGCAGCCGAATCGTGCTGACGACCCCCGCGGCCACGGGCCGATCCGCTCGAGTGCGCCTCAGGTGGGCGGCGGAAGCGACACAAGAGCGGCGGCCAGGATTAGGAGCGCGACGAGCGCTGCGAGCTCTCCCCGCCACCAGCGCTCGGAGGCGCCGACGCCCCTCCCCCGGGCGGCCATCGCGAGGGCGAGCGCCACGATGAGCGTGGCGAGCTTCCCCACGATCACCCGCCCGTAGGCGGTAGCGGCGAGGTCACCCGTGCCGGTAAGGTGCTGGAATGAGAGCAGCGCGCCGCTGCCAACCGAGACGAGCAACGCGCTCGTCGCGACGCGCCCGGTCCGCTTCGCGAGGGCGCTGCGTAGTGTCGCGACGCTCGCGACCCGCCACGCGACGAGCAGCGCGATCACCAGGCCCACCCACGTACCCATCGCGGCCACGTGCAGGGCGTTTGTGACGAGCCCCGCGGCCACGGGACGAACGCTCACCGCGTGCACGGCCTGCCCATCGATCACGGCGAGCGCGACGCCGAGCGCGAGGGCGAGCTTGAGCGTGACGCGCGAGCCGGTCTCCAGCGCGGTCAGCATCGCCCACAGCGAGAGCGCGATGCCGAGCCGCTGACCGGTCACCAGCCCCACCCGCGACGTCAGCACATCCGCCAGCACGTCGGCATCGCCCACGATGCCGAGGCGCAGCCCGAGGCCGAGCACGACGAGCGGCTCCGCGAGGAGCAACGCCACGACCCCAAGTCGCGTCAGCCGCCACAGGGCGCGATCCAGCGCCGCGACGCGGGAGGCGCCGAGGGGACGAAGCACGAACCAGCGGAACGCGAGACTGCCAAAGCCGAGAGCGTAGCCGAGGAAGTGCAGCGCTCGGCCCACGACCGCGAGCACGAACCCGGAGCCCGAGGCCGTTCGTCCGTCGCCCGGGAGCAGCGCCGGGGTCGCCGTCGGCCGGCCTACGGTGAAGGCGAACCGCCCCTGCTCGGGCTGGGCGTCCCCGGACACGACGCGCCAGCTCACCACGTACGTCCCCTGCTCGGCCGCGTCCACATCGACGCGGACGTCCCGCGCGCTCGCGCCCGCGGGCCCGCGCTCCACGCGCCGCCCGCTCGGTGCCACGACGCGGACGCCACGTCCGATCGGCTGCACGGGCTCGTTGAACGTGAGGCGAATTACGAGCGGGGGCGCGGCGACCACGACGCCGGTGACACAGCGGGGGTCGGCGATCGGCGCGGGCACCTCCACGCAGAGATCGGGCGGATCGGACCCGACAAGGCGGGGGTGCGCGCGCACGCCGCCAGGGACGGCGAGCACCGCGAAAAGGGCCGCCACCAGCGCGAGGGAGCGCCGCGCCAGGCGGCTCAGGCTCCGGCGACCTCCACCGACCGCGCCGGCACCGCGCGCGAGGCCTGGCCGATCCGGAGCACGAGGCCCGCCGCAACCAGACAGGCCAGGCCAGCGCTGATGAAGGTCACCTGATAGTCGCCGAGCCACGTACGTAGCAGGCCGCCACCGTAGGCGGCCGTCGCTGCGCCGAGCTGGTGAAACGCGGCGATCCAGCCGAACATGGTGCCGACGTTCTCCCGGCCGAAGGTGTCGGCCGCCAGGCGCGCCGTCGGCGGCACCGTCGCCACCCAGTCGAGGCCGTAGAAGACCGCGAAGGCGGCGAGGCCGAGGTACGCCGAGCCGAACGCGTAGGGCAGGAACAGCAGCGAGAGCCCGCGGAGGCCGTAATACCAGCAGAGCAGGTAGCGGTTGTCCCAGCGATCGGAGAGCCAGCCCGAGACAGTCGTTCCGACGATGTCCAGGACGCCGATGCAGGCGAGCAGGCTCGCCGCTGTCACCTCAGAGATGCCGTGCTCCATCGAGGCGGGGATCAGGTGCGTGCCGATGAGACCGTTCGTGCTGAGGCCACAGATGAAGAAGCTTCCCGCCAGCAGCCAGAAGTCGCGCGAGCGCAGTCCGAGCGCCAGTCCGACCAGCGGAGCGGTCGCCGCGGCGCGGGGCGGCCGCGGCATGGCCGGCGCGTCAGCGGGCTCGCCGAAGGGGAGGAGGCCGATGTCACGCGGATCGTCGCGCATCAGCACAGCGACGAGCGGCAGGACGACGAGCCCGACGCCGGCCGTGAGTAGGACGGCGCTTCGCCAGCCGAGGTGCACCACCATCGAGGCGAGCACGGGCAGGAACAGGAGCTGGCCGGTGGCGGAGCTGGCCGTGAGCAGGCCCAGCACGAAGCCCCGGCGTTCCGTGAACCAGCGGTTGGCGACCATGGCGCCGAGCACCATGGCCATGGTGCCGGTACCGAGCCCGACCACCACGCCCCACAGAAGCGCGAGCTGCCACGAGGCGGTCATCAGGGTCGTGAGGCCGACGCCGGTGGCGACGAGTGCCAGCGACGTCACCATGACCCGCCGGATGCCTAGCCGGTCCATCAATCCCGCCACGAACGGCCCGGACAGACCGTAGAGGAAGATGTTCACGGAGACCGCGAACGACACCGTCGCGCGCGTCCACCCGAACTCGCGCTCGAGCGGGATCATCAGCACGCCGGGTGTGGACCGGATACCGGCGGCGGCCAAGAGGGTAAGGAACGTCACCCCCACGACGATCCAGCCGTAGTGCACGCGTCCGCGGCTCCACCTCTCGATGTGCATCGGCTCCTTCCCTGAATGATCGCCGTCGGTGGCGGGGGGCCGCGACACCGCTACTGTTCGCCCGAAATCATCTCTCCTGTCGACCCTTGGACAGACCGATCACGACGGACTGCCTCAACTGGCCGCCAGGCTCACTCGTCTCGGTGCACCGCGCGGCTGCACCCGACTCCGTCTCCGGCCCCGCTTCTTGACGGCGACATCGAGCACGTGCGCCAGCCGCCGTTGCAAGTCGGCCCATCCCTTCGTCCGTAACTCGCGGAGGACCTTGGCCTGAGCCTGGGCCCAGAGCGGCCGCGCGACCTCCAGGGCTCTTCTCCCCTTGGCAGTGAGTCTCATCGCCTTGATGCGCCCGTCGGGGTGCGGGACGCGCTCGGTCACACCATAACGCTCCAAGAGATTGAGGCTCCGCGTCAGGGTCGTCTGGTCGATGGCGAGCGTGTCCTCGAGTTGCCTCAGACTCGCCCCGCCCATGCGCGCGATCATCGCCAGAATGCTGAACTGAGTGACCCGCAGACCGCTCGGCCGCAGGACGTCGTCGTACAGCTGTGTTACAGCCCGGGACGCCATGCGGAGCGTGTTGCAGACACAGGGCGACGGCCGTCCCGGGTCTCGCCTGGTGGTCAGTGCGGTATCTCGTCGATTCATGGCATCATGCTACCAGTCACCAGCTCGACCGGCAAGGCCTCTACATGTAGATACATGATGGTCACTGCCTGCACAGCGTGCCGACGCCTCCCGAAGGCTCCGACACTACGTCCTCAGGGCGAGGACGGGGCCCCGTGATAGGCTCACGGCTGGCTTGGAGGAGGGTCCGATGAGCGCAGAGTCCTGGAGCCGGCGCGAAGTCCTGAGGGTCGTCCCCGTCGCAGCCCTGGCCGCCGCCCACGCGCGTCCCGCGTCCGCCCAGTCGGTCAAATGGTCGGCAGGCACCGAGGCCCCCAGGCTGAAGGCGCCCGCCAACGCCGCCGACTGCCACCACCATATCTATAATGCGAAGTACCCGGTGGATCCCAAGGCCACGCTGCGCCCGGCCGACGCGTTGGTGGACGATTATCGCGCGCTGCAGAGGCGCATCGGGACGACGCGCCACGTAGTCGTGCAGCCTTCGACGTACGGCACCGACAACCGCTGTCACCTCGACGCGCTGGCCGCGTTTGGGTCGACGGCCCGCATGGTCGCGGTCGTCAACGACAGCGTGTCGACCGAGGAGCTCAAGCGCATGCACGCGCTCGGTGTCCGCGGCATCCGCTTCAACCTGGCCCAGGCGGGCGCCACGACGCCGGAGATGATCGAGCCGCTATCCAAGCGGATCAACGACCTCGGCTGGCACATCCAGGTCAATGCCCCGGCCACCAAGCTCTTGGAGATTATGCCGATCCTGGAGCGTGTGCCCTCGCCGATCGTCTTCGATCACCTCGCGCACATCCCGCAGCCCGACGGCGTCAACCATCCGCTCTTCGCCAAGGTTCGCGCCCTGATGGACAAGGGCCACACGTGGGTCAAGCTGTCCGGCGCCTACGCCGATACCAAGTTGGGGCCACCGACCTACGCGGACTCCAGCGCGGTGGCGCGCGCCTACGCCACGGATGCCCCTGAGCGCTGCGTGTGGGGGAGCGACTGGCCACACCCGACTGAACAGCAGAAACAGTTGCCGGACGACGCCGTGCTCTTTGACTTGCTCACCGACTGGGTGCCCGAGGAGAAGACCCGCCACCGCGTCCTCGTGGAGAACCCCGCGACGCTGTACGACTTTCCAAAGGGCATGTGAAGATCGTGGCGACATAGACGGCCCTTGGGGCGGACGGATCGTCCCGCATCACGGCAACCATGCGCCGCCAACCCCACCGGTCGGCAGGCGTGTCAGACATCCAACAGCGTCAATGGCGCCTTCACGGTCACAGAGAGCGCGAACCCGAAATCGCCGCGCGACGGCGGTCCGCGCTCTTCACGGGGGCGTTCCCGCCAACACGATCGTCCCTCGCTCTGAGCGTTTCGTGACTCGTCACGCTCGGGGCGGCCACCGCCGGCCCGCGACGGCGGGAGTGCGCCCGCCAGTCTTCCAACTCCATCGCGGCGCGGTTGCGCCACACCCAGACGATCATCCAGGGAACCACCAACACCACCACGGCGACCTCGAGAATCGTTCGTCCAGTCCCTTCGTCGACCAGAGCCGCGATGAGCGCGAGCAGGCCCAGCATCAGCAGGCCGATCGCGTACAACAACCACCACGTCGGCTTCGTGAGGCTCGGCTCCTGCTTCAAGGCTTGCCCTCCTGCCCAATTACAGGCGCGGGAGGTGTTAAGACGAGGTCACATTCGGACCGGTTGCTGTTAAGAAACGGTCAAGGTTGTTGACGCACGGCGACTCACGCACGCCCGACCCGATCTGGATGCAGCATGACGCGTTCTTAACAGGCCGAGCCTGAATTTTGGGGCCTTCTTAACTTCGAGCGGCCCTACGCTGAGGCGCCGCTTGGCGGCCTCGCCGGCGAAAAGGTCATCGAAAAGGTCATCAATGTGCTTGAAGTGAATCTCGAGCTCCGCAAGCGCTACGGCGCACCCTCCTCTTAAGGGGAAGGGTGGGATTGAGGGGAACAGGAACTTGCTCTCTGTCTCGCGCCGCCTCCTGGAGGCGCCGCCGGCATCGGCATGTCGTCATCATAGTTGCAGTCGACGGGCACGTCTTCGGGCCTGTTAAACGAAAAGGGGTCACGGACGCTGCCGTAACCCCTTGGTCTTTTTGGTTGGGGGGGCTAGATTCGAGCCAGCGACCTTGGCGTCATGAGGGGAAATCCGGCTGTCACAGCATCCAAGACGAACCCTTCACTCATCACGCGCCTCGTCGCGTATGAAATTACCGGTGCGAAGGTCTTGTAGCGTCTGCTCGATCTCCGCTCGCGTATTCATCACGAACGGCCCGTAGCGGGCGATCGGCTCGTGCAGCGGCCGGGCGGCGGCGAGGAGGAAGCGCCCGCCACCTGTCCCAGCGGAAGCCTCGACGATGTCGCCGTCCCCGAAGACGACGAGAGCGGGCCCATGAACCGCGGTCTGCTCCGGCCCGAAGCGGAGGTCGCCGTGGTCGACGTATGCGAATGCCGTGTGCCCACGCGGCACAGTCTCGCGGAACGCCGTGCCGGGTAGCAGCGTCACGTCGAGGAACTTCGGCGCTACGGCGAGGCCTTCTACCGGCCCCAGGAGCCGCCCGCCGGACGCCTCACCGGCTATCACCCGCACGTTCGCGCCCTCGCCGAGCTTTGCCTCCGTCAGCCGATCCGCTTGCAGGTCTCGATACTTCGGCCGCGTCATCTTTTCGCGAGCGGGCAAGTTGAGCCAGAGCTGCAGACCGGCGATGCCCTCGGGGCGGACCTGCGGCATCTCTTCGTGCATGATGCCACTCCCCGACGTCATCCACTGGATGTCTCCGGCGCCGATGGTCCCGCGGTGTTCCAGTGAGTCCCGGTGCCGCACTTCCCCTGTCCGGACGATCGTCACCGTCTCAATCCCGCGATGCGGGTGATAGGGGAAGCCCGCCTTGTAGTCGGCCGGGCTGGCCGACTCGAAGTGGTCAAGGAGCAGGAAGGGGTCGAGGTTGTCGAGCCTTCGAGTCCCGATGCTGCGCCGGAGGTGTACCCCCGCTCCTTCGACGACCGGCTCCGGTGCTACGATTTGGGTTACTGGGCGTGACGACTGGCTCACGCGTCGTGCCTCCTTCTAGAGGGATTCCACAGGGGCCAGAGAAACGTCGACCGCCGACTTTCGCGGCAGCCTCTCCTTCAGCGCCTCCCCGAAGGACATCCAAACCATCGTAGGACGCATATCGTCCACCGTTCGTGCCCCGGCGGCGATGCTCACGACCGCGGGACCGACGTGCTCCGCGACCGAGACGACTGGTCGCGAGTAGGAATCCAGTAGCTCGGGACCGTCGACGAGCTCGGAGCGATCCACCTCAGACTGCCCGACTGCACCCAAGAGCACACCGACCGGGTCCCCCACAGTCCTCGCCTCCGTACGGATGGGATGCCCGAGCCGCCTTCGAGGATTCAGGAGCACCGTCGGGACGTCGCCGTACGGGTTCTCCTTCATACCACGATCTCTCCTCGGGCTTCCGATCATCCTGTCCGCGGCTTCCTAGCCCGCCTCTTGGGAACCAAGAGGGCAACGTGGTTTCGCACTACTGATTCCTGTGCGCCGTGCTCATCCCATATCACCCGGGCATATCGGTCAAGACCCATAGGATCGTCAGGCGCCGCCGGAAGCGGGTCGAGGCGCCCGAGCCAGCGAGCCAGCCATTATCGGCCAGGTGTCGGTACGTCTTGGTCACTTTGAACGATGGATAACTGGAGAGTGTCAAGACGTGTCGGTCACCGAGGAAGGGTCGACCACCGGGTCCGAACGCCGCGGTTTGCGGGGCCTTCGGCCACCACCGCTCCCGTCGCCGATCCGGCTGTCCGATCACACCCACCGCCAGGTCATGACACTTCAGCTGACCAAGAGGTTGTGGCACTCGGCCCATTATCCCCTACTTGACCCGCCGCTCGAACCGTCCGCTCGAACCGTCCGCTTGACACTCCCGTGATGTGAGCGCAGATTCTCCGCACTCGGCCACGTGGAGGAGTGTCGGGATGTCCTGCGGAAGGCGTGAATGACGTCTGGTGTCGACCCTGCGCTTCTGTACCCCGACGAGCGCGCGGTGGCGACCCCAGTCCTCAGGGCGCGTCGGCGCCTGTCGCTCACCCGACGGCATGAGGCCCGCCTCGCGTATGCGCTCCTGCTGCCGGTCCTACTTGTGATCCTTGGCCTGGTTGCGTACCCGTTCGTCTCCGCCGTCTACCTAAGCCTCCAGAACAAGCCGGTCGGCGCGCGGGGACACTTCGTGGGCCTCGCGAACTATGTCGAGCTGTTCCGCGATGAGGTGTTCTTCCAGACGGTCCGGAACACGATCGTCTACACCACGGTCGGCGTCAGCCTGAAGTTCGTCCTGGGTCTGACGATGGCGCTCATCCTCGATCAGAAACGGCGTTTCAACAACGTCTTCCGGATGTTATTGTTCATACCGTGGGCAGTGCCGGTGGTCATCGCGGCGCTGAACTGGCGGTGGATCTTCGACGACCTGAGCGGCTTCCTCAACAACTTCCTGATCACCGTCGGCTTGACCCGGGACATCATCTCGTGGCTGGCCGACCCGCGCCTGGCGATGGGCTGCGTGATCGCGGTCGTGGTCTGGCAGGGGACGCCCTTTTACACGATGACGTTCCTCGCCGGGCTCCAGGCCATCCCGCACGAGCTGTACGAGGCGGCCGAGATCGATGGCGCCTCGGTCGTCCGGCAGTTCGTCCACATCACCGTGCCGCGTCTGCGGACGATCTTCCTGACCACCGTGATGCTCTCGACCATCTGGACCGCCACGAACCTCCAGTTCGTCCTGATCTTGACGCGCGGGGGACCAGCCAACCGGACGGAGATCTTCCCGCACCTCGCCTACGTAACGGCCCTCGGCGCCCGGCGCCTCGGAATGGGGGCGGCGGTCTCGCTGGCTTTCTTCCCGCTGCTCGTCATCTTGATCATCCTGCTCACGCGTCGCATGTTGCGCCAGACGGACGACTAGGACGATGCCGCGAACGACGTCGGGCACGCGTCGCCTCTTTCGCTGGATCGGCAACGGCCTCCTCCTCGTCATGCTGGTCTGGACCCTGGTGCCCTTCTACTGGATGATCGCGACCTCGCTCAAGGCAGATCGGGAGATCTATGGGTTCGAGGCGACGCT